>Ga0247720_100058_pt1 | contig 55306 bp, 57 predicted proteins | sample MSEWel2015_12_15_FD_189078 | JGI IMG/M metagenome (GOLD analysis project Ga0247720, IMG submission 189078) | Subsurface sediment microbial communities from gas well in West Virginia, United States - MSEEL Well Study Marcellus 3H_2015_12_15 | ecosystem: Environmental > Terrestrial > Deep... | reverse complement strand
ACTCGGATCTTCTGATGAAGGAGGCGATAACAGTTGAGTAAAAAAGCAAGAAGCCTCCAACAGAAGGAAGAACCTATAGGAGTAATGACCAAAGAACGATTGAGACAATACGTATATCTCATAAAAGAGATTGAAGCCCAGAAGGAAAGACTGGCTCAGATTGAAGCCTCGCTCCTTTACCCAAAGCCATCAATAGGAGACGGAATGCCTCACTCAAATTATGCAGTGGATAGGATGGCAATAGCCATAGCAAATAAGATTGAGCTCGAGGAATTAATAATCAAAAACATCAAAAAAGCACAACAAGAAGCTGCGGCCATTGAGAGAGCAATTCAGACGCTGGATAACCCGATAGACCGTGAACTTATGAGACTGAAATATCTGGACGGTCTGACTTGGGAAGAGGTGGCCGAGAGATTGTGCAGGTCAAGACAGTGGGTCACAGTGCTCCATGGAAGGATACTACAAAAATTAAAGAACACTTGCTTGTAATTGACAAAATCCATATGTTAACATTAGCATGAAAAAGGCCGTCCGGAAGAATAAAAAGCCGGGCGGCTTTGATATTTCGAAGAAAGGAGGTCAGACCCATGCCCAGAGGAATGATGGATATAAATTTTAAAGGTTTCGAGGAAGTGCAGAAAAAGCTCAAAAACATCGAAAAGCAGAGTGCTATAGTAACCAAGAGGACCATCAGTGACATTAAAAAAAGAGCTCCGGGATGGGTAGCTACCTCCGTTACGAAAACATATAACATCAAGAAAGCAGAAATCCTCGGAAGCCAAAAAACAAAAAAACCCGCTGGCAAAGTAAAAGTCGAAGGAGAAACAATAGATGAGCTGCAGCTGGTATTTGAAGGGCGGCTGCTTACTCCGGTTCACTTTGGAATGACACCAAAGAAACCACCTGCCGGAGGAAAGAGTTATATATTAAAAGCTCAATTCTTTAAAGGCAAACAGGTGGTTATTGGTAGGTATAACAAAAAGAAAATCCCGGGAGGACCATACAGCGAAAGGTCTCATAACATCCTTATGCCGACTGGGGCATCGTCACCGGAGAAAGTGCCATACATTCCGTTTCAGAGAATGAGTAAGAACCGAAAAGACATAAAGAAATTCACAACCTTATCCATTCCACAGATGATAACCAATGAGGAAGTGGCCAATGACATAAGGGCCACGCTGAACGAGAACATAGAGAAACGACTGGATAATCACATGAAGGCGGCGATGGACAAGTTATAAGGCCGCAGAAACGCACAGGAGGGCACAGCAGAGGCGGAAAGTGTAAGGGTAATACAAACCCTTACCCAAGGCAAATAAAACGCAATAAAAGGCAATATGGAAGCGATACGACAGCGAAAAAGCCGGCGGTTCCTTTCAGAAACCCAAAAGGCCTGCGATGCTCGTGAGCCCAAAAAACGCCTAGACACGGAGAAAAATTTTTAGGGCATTTCGTTACGCCAAAAGGAGGGAAGTCATGTCCGAACCATATAAACCAAACCTGCAAAAAACCCAAGTTATAGCCAAATTATTTGGATTAACAGTGCGCCGGGTGCAGCAGCTAACCCAAGAAGGGATAATTTCGCAGGTGGACGGCAAAGGTTATGACCTGTTGCCCACAATTCAAAGATATATAAAATACCTTCAAGACAAGGCATACGGCCGGGAAGAAAAAGCACAGATGGCAGACCTCGAAGCAGAGAAACTTAATGCGGAAATTGAGCTGAAAAGGTCCAAAGCACGAATGGCCGAGCTGGAACTTATGGAGCTTGAAGGGAAAATGCACCGGTCGGAAGATGTGGAAGCAATGACCACAGACCTGATATTAAACATTCGAAGCATGCTGCTTGCACTTCCCGGGCTTTTAGCGGTAGACCTCGCAGAAATAAGCAATCCAGCAGAAGTATCCGAAAGGATAAAGGAGGCAGTCTATGACATATTAGAGGAGCTCTCAAACTACAAATACGACCCCAAAGAATACCAAAAACGAGTAAGAGAACGTCAAGGGTGGAAAAATGAGCAAGAGGACGAGGAGTGAGGAGCTTAAAGCTCTTAACTCTGTCGTGGCTGCTGCAGTTAAAAACTTCAAACCTCCCGAAGATTTAACCGTAACGGAATGGGCCGAGAAATACCGAAGACTGTCGCCTGAAAACAGCGCAGAAGCAGGTCCATGGAGAACCAGCAGAACACCATATCTGCGAGAAATTATGGACGCATTCACGGATCCAAAAATCCGTAGATTGGTAGTAGTGGCCTCATCACAAGTAGGAAAATCCGAGATGGAGTTAAACATGCTGGGCTATTTAATAGACATAGATCCGGGACCTGTTTTGTTTATATTGCCAACAGTGGACGTGGCTCAAGACTTCTCCAAAAGGCGTATATCTGCAATGATTAGAGATTGCAAAAGATTACGAGGAAAAGTGGCAGATGCTAAAAGCCGAGATGGGAATAATACTGTTCTTAAAAAACAATTTCCCGGCGGTATGTTAACCATCACGGGGGCCAATAGCCCAGCAGCACTAGCCTCGATACCAGCACGATATGTATTCGGTGATGAAAGAGACCGATGGCCATTGAGCGCAGGCACCGAAGGAGATCCGTGGGGATTAGCAGAGGCAAGAACAACCACATTCTATAATTCCAAGATGGTGGAGGTATCAACGCCAACCATCAAAGGGGCTAGTGCCATAGAGGCATCATTCGAGCTGGGAACGAGAGAAAGATGGTGCCACCAATGCCCGGGATGCGGAGAATTTCATAATATCGTATTCAATGATATTAAATTCGACTTCGAGACCAACAAAATAAACGGCAAAAAGGTATATAAAATAAAATCAGTATGGTGGCAATGCCCATCTTGTGGCCATACTGCTACAGAAAGCACAATGAAAAAGCAGCCGGCCAAATGGATAGCAGAAAATCCGGATGCTTACCATCAAGGGATCCGGTCATTTTGGATTAATGGCTTTTCTAGCCCATGGATGTCATGGGACAGAATAGTCCTCCGCTTCCTTCAGGCAAAAGATGATCCGCATAAATTGAAAGTAGTCTACAATACCATCTTTGGAGAGCTCTGGGAGGACAGAGGAGACCTCGAAGATGAAGATACTTTCCTTGCACGCAGAGAAGAATATCCAGCAGAACTGCCAGATGGAGTGTTGGTATTAACATGCGGAGTGGATACGCAGGATAATCGCCTCGAATATGAAGTGGTAGGCCATGGCTACTATGGAGAAACATGGGGAATTAAAAAAGGCTTTATAATGGGTAGACCCGATAATCCGGAAGTGTGGGAAAAGCTCGATGAGATCATAGACAAAACCTACCGGTTTAAAGATGGCAAAGGCCTGAAAATATCTTTGACCTGCGTAGACTCCGGTGGCCATTATACGCAGGAAGTATATGAGGCGTGCCGGGCAAGACAGAATAAACGGGTATTTGCTATTAAAGGTAAAGGTGGCGACGGAGTGCCATATGTCTCGCCACCAACCAAGGTGCCTATAAGGGAAAACAAAAAGGTTACATGCTGGCTTTATACTATCGGAGTAGATGCCGGAAAATCGCTAATTATGTCATCACTAAAGGTCCAAGAACCCGGGCCTAAATATTGCCATTTTCCAAAGGGAGAAGACAGGGGATACGATGCCCTGTTTTTTAATGGCCTTCTTTCAGAACGGTTAGTCCTAAAGAGAACACGAGGAGGCAGAGAACGCTGGATGTGGGAAAAGATACCCGGCCACAATAGAAACGAAGCTCTAGACTGCCGCAACTATGCTATGGCAGCATTTAGGATTCTAAACCCAGACTTGGAGGCAGTAGAAAAAAGACTGGCCGGCGTGCAGGAAAAACCAAAGCAGACACAAATACAAAAGCCAATGCAACAACCCAAAAAGAAGCGGCCGGACTTTTTTGATGACTGGTAGGAGGTGTGAAGGTGGATAGGGCAAGAATTAAAGAGTTGATAGAGCAAAAGAAAAGAAGGCTGCAGCTTTACTATGACCGGGAAGCCGAAATGTTAAGCCAAGATGGAGTAAAAAGCTATTCCATAGGCTCAAGGAATTTATCACGTTATGATACAGCACTCAAAGATATTCAGGATAAAATAAAAGCCCTTGAGGATGAAATAGCACAACTCGAAGCTGCACTTCAAGGGATTAAACCCAGAAAAGCCGTCGGTGTATTGCCGAGGGATTGGTAAAGGTTATAAGCCATAGGGCTATAACATAAAAAGGCAGGGCAGGTTTTTCCTCCTTTCCCTGCCTTGCTTATTTGAAGTGAGGAGGTGAAAACCATCGAGAACAGCAAAAACACAAATAGCAAATATAGAGCTCCGACTGGACGAGTTATAAGAGTCGTAAACAAAGGCTATGGAGACGCAGGAGCCAGCTGGAAAAAGAAATCCCTCAAAGGCTTTACCGCAGAGTCCGGAAGTCCATCAGAAGATATAGACCAGCATAATAGCACATTAAGACAGCGAGCCAGAATGCTTTACATGGCTGCTCCTATTGCAACGTCTGCCATCCGGACTAATAGGACCAATGTTATAGGATGCGGACTGAAGCTCAAGAGCAGGATAAACAGACAGATACTGGGCTTAACTCAAGAACAGGCTGATGCATGGGAAAAGAAAGTCGAGGCAGAGTTTGAACTCTGGGCAAGCAGAAAACAGGCATGTGACGCTACAGGGGTAAATGATTTCTATGCATTGCAGCAATTAACCCTGATGTCATGGTTAATGAGCGGCGATGCATTCGTTATTATAAAACGATACCCAGAGACACCATTATACCCTTACAGCTTAAGGCTTCACGTTATCGAAGCGGACCGTGTAAGCACACCAACAAACTTACTGCAGCCTGTTTATAATACCACTGAAGGAAAAGCAGAGAATGGAAACCGCATATTTGATGGCGTGGAGATAGATGAAAACGGAGCAATAGTAGCGTATTATATCAGCAATCGGTATCCAAATAGCATAATTAATCCTGCAGATATTAAATGGACCAGAGTAGAAGCCTATGGCAAGTTAACTGGGCTCCCAAACATACTGCAAATTATGGATAGCGAAAGGCCGGAGCAATACCGTGGAGTTAGTTATCTTGCACAAGTCATCGAACCTCTCCTACAGATGAGAAGATATACCGAGAGCGAACTGATGGCTGCATTAGTGGAGAGCTTTTTTACTGCATTTATAAAGACAGAATCAAATCCAAATGATATGCCATTTAATGAGGTCGCTCCACAAGACCAAGTAAGCCGTGACCCAAATGAATATGAGATGGGACCGGGAGTCATTAACATTATGAATCCGGGAGAAGATGTGACATTTGCAGATCCAAAAAGGCCATCGAATGGATTTGATGCCTTTATGAGGGCATTATGCGAGCAAGTGGGAGCCGCTCTGGAAATACCGGCCGACCTATTACTTAAAGCCTTTGATGCCAGCTATAGCGCAAGCCGTGCCGCCTTATTGGAAGCATGGAAAGCTTTTAAAATGAGGCGTGAATGGTTCACCTCCGATTTTTGCAGGCCAATTTATGAAATTTGGATGTCAGAAGCAGTGGCCAAAGGGAGGATATCCGCACCGGGATTTTTCACGGACCCGATAATCCGTGCCGCATGGCTAGGATCTGAATGGATAGGACCATCCCAAGGACAGTTGGATCCTGTGAAGGAGATTACAGCAGAAATACTGGCAATAGGAGAAGGAATTACTACAAGGGAACAGGCGACAGTAAAGCTCAACGGAGGACACTGGGACTCAAATATAGAGGAGCTGGCCAGAGAGAACCAGCGGCTCTCAGAAGCGTCGCCTAATAATCAAGCTGCAATTGGAGGACAGACGCAGCTGAAGACCTCCGAGATAATACGCAGCGTAGTAAATCAAGCGATAAAGGAAGGTGATAATGATGGAAAACATTCATAAAAGGCTCCGAATTATCAACGGAGCAGCACTGGCACCAGTCGCAAATGCACCAAAGTTTTGGAATATGGCAACAGTAAATGAAAACGAAGCGGAAATAACTCTTTATGGCGAGATATTATCCCGCAGACCTATAGACTGGTGGACAGGCGAACCAGAACCGGGACTCTTTATATGTCCAGAGGAGTTTCTAGAAGACCTAGCATTAGTTAAAGACAAAAGCAAAATCACGATAAGGATTAATAGCGTAGGTGGCGACCTTTATACAGGCATGGCCATTTACACACAGCTAAAAGGGCTGCAGGGTGAAAAGACCGTCATTGTAGATGGAATAGCAGCAAGTGCAGCATCATTAATAGCCATGGCCGGAGATACAATCAAAATACCGGCAGGCAGCCTGATGATGATACACGATCCGACCGTATATTTGTGGGACGTCTACAATGTCAAGGCCCTGAAGGAAGTAATTAAAATGCTCGATGCTGCGGCTCAATCGGCAGCAGAAACCTATGCGGCAAAGACCAAACTTGATGTGGAAACTATCAGAAACATGATGCATAAAGAGACATGGATGACCGGCAGAGAAGCTGTGGAAATGGGCTTTGCTGATGAAATCCTGTATGAGGATGAACCTCAAATGGTCATGTCAGCTGATAGGCAAATCCTTATGGTGAATGGAGTCAAACAAAACATTAGAGGATATAGAAACATTCCAGACTATATCCCAGTAAGTAATCGCATTACCGCCTCGGTCAAGCCGCAGGCAGTAAATAAAAATAATTCAGAAGGAGGCAAAAAGATGTTTAAAACAGCTGAGGAATTAAAGCAGGCCTGCCCAGAGCTTGTAAAGCAGATAGAGGACACGGCGAGAGAGGAAGGCAGGAAGGCAGGCATTACCGAAGAAAGAGCTCGTCTCAAGGCCATTGAAGATATTCAGGCAGCAATAGGAGACGACAAACTCGTAGCAGAAGCCAAGTATGGCGAAAAGCCATGCACAGCCGAAGAATTGGCTTTTAAAGCTTTGCAGCAACAGGCAAAGCTCGGCAAACAGTTTTTACAGAATCTGCAGCAGGACTATAAGGACTCAAAAGCAGCAGAAATAGGAGCTGCTCCAAATGCCGGCAATCCAGCAAATCTCGGCGGAACGTCAGAGGATGATAAGGCAGCAGAAGCAGCTGCTGTGGCCATGATTGTAGGTAAAAACAAGAAAGGAGATGGAAAGAATGTCTAAGAAAATGTTAAATGAAACCCTTGGCACATTGGAATATGATGGCTTGATTTATGACGGCAGACATCCTGTTGATGTCAAAACCGTAAAAATCAGAGCCGGCCAAGGAGAACTGGCAAGAGGGACCGTTCTCGCATTGAGCAGCGGTACTGATGGAGACAATGCAATGGTAATTCTCGGCACAACTGCAGGAGAAAATGAGACATTAACACCAGACTGCATACTTGCAGAACCAGTAGACACAGGGGGAGAAGCAGGAGATCCTGTAATCGGTGTAGCATACAGATCTGGCCACTTCACAAGGCAAAAGCTGATTGTGAAAGAAAGTTACACTTTAAGTGCGAGCGATGAGGCAGAGCTTCGCAAAGGCGGAATCTACCTCAGCGACGCCGTAATATAACATCATAAGGAGGTAAAGAACTATGAGCATTCCAGTTATTTATAGAACCACAACCATGATAGCGGCAATGGAGTTATTGCCTCCTCAAAATACATTTTTGAGGGATAGATATTTCCCTCATGACCCTAGCACTGACCTATTCCCTACCGAAGAAGTGCTGGTGGAATACAGGGAAGGCAATAAAAAGATGGCTCCTTGCGTGCTCCCTAGAAAAGGCGGCATAACCATCGAAAGAGAAGGCTACAAAACTACGAGATATACTCCTCCCTTCATTGCTCCGCAGAGACCTCTCACCATCGATGACCTGAATAAAAAGGGCTTTGGAGAAAATCTGTTCAGCGATAGAACACCGCAGGAAAGGGAAGCTGAAATCTTAGGCCAAGACTTGAGAGATTTTGAAAGAATGATTTCAGCAAGAGAAGAATACATCGCTGCACAGGCAATGTTAAACAACGGATATATCCTTAAGCATTATGCAGACAAATATGGATCCGGCGAATATGAGGAATGGGAAATTCGTTTTTATGATGGAACCAGCAATCCCGGAAGATACACACCGGATGCAGACTGGAATAGCGATAATGCCGACATCTTCGGTGACCTGCAGGCCATGATTAGGTTACTGACATCCAGAGGACTGCCAGCAACAGATTTAATCGTGGCACCTGATGTGGCCGATGTCCTTATCAATAATGAGAAGATCCAGAAGATGTTAGACAATAGAAACATGAATGTAGGCAACATTAACCCTGCTATGTTACCTGCAGGAGCTGCACATATAGGCAGAATAAACGTCTTCGGAAGAGTCCTTGATATCTTCTCTTATGATGAAACTTACGAAGACGAGACAACCGGCCAAAATGTGCCTTATATTCCAGCAGGCCATGTAATATTAACAGCACCGGGAGCAGGCAGAAGCCTCTATGGAGCAGTAACTCAATTAGAGCAATCCGATGACCGCTTCCATACCTACATGGCAAGAAGAGTGCCTAAATATATCGCAAAATCTGACCAAGACATCAGAGAAATTAAAGTGACCAGCAGACCTCTGTTAATTCCTAGAGCTGCCACTCCATGGATTAGTGCTGAAGTTATCTCTGGCTAAAGCCAGAAAAGAAGAAAAAAGGAGGAAATACCATGATTAAAATCGTTAATGGTGTATATGGCATGAAAATAGGTAACAGAGTTATCCCTGTCACCGAAAAAGATGGTCCAATTGAACTCGCTCCGGAAAAGGAGGCAAGACTTGTAAAGAAAGGCGTCGCAGTTTACGTGGATAAACCCACAACTGATGACGCCAGCGAAGTGGAAAAGAAGCTGCCCAAATACAATGAAGATATGACCAGAGAACAGCTCAATAAAATAGCTTTAGAGTATGGAATTAAAGAACCTGAAAAAGCCAGAAATAAAGCAGAGCTTATCTCATGGATTGATGCAGCCGTAAACGGTGAGCCTGATGAAGATGATGACATGCCTCCGGTATTTAACGCAGCCGATGCAGTAGGTGATTGAACATGAAATCCTTCAAGGAGCAGATAACTGCAGATCTCCAAATATTTCTCAATCTGGACCACTTCGCAGAATTGCACACTGTAGAAGGCCAAGAAATAAAGGTCGTTCTCGATGACGACAAACTAGTTGAGCGGCAAGGAGGAGCCGAGCTAGGTGTTGCAGAGGCCGACCTTTTAATGTATGCAAAAGCTGCAGATCTACCACCAAGAAAGGCCCCGGGGTCAGCAATAAATATAGACGGCCGAGAATACATCGTCACAGATTGGAGAGAAGATATGGGGCTTGCAACAGTGGCATTAAGGCAAAACCGCAGCATATAAAGGGGGTGGATAAATGTCGATAGTAGACAACCTTGACAAAGTGGCTAAATGGGCACGGGAAAATATATGCACCAAGGTAAAATTAAAACTTCCGGATGATGACAGAAACGACGGATCCTATACAGTCCAGCTGGTATCACCGGAGGCTTTTGTGCTCTATGTGCCGACAAGAGACCGAATGCCACCCAAAGTCACCGCCCCCATTCCTTCTATATGTGTGCAGCTGATGGAAGGCAAAGAAGATCTGAGCAGCCACATAGGAATAATGAAAATGCGTTTTTCCCTCTCGGCATGGAACCCGGGCCTTCATAAAGAAGGCGAACTATTTATGCCATATGATGACGAAGGGAAGCTCTACTATAAACAGTGGACCAGCGATGACAAAAAAGAGAAATTCCAAAGAGATGCAGAAGGCTGGCGTGATGTCTGGAACTTTGCAGACATAACCATACGGGAGCTGGAAAACGCAGAATATATCGAAGGATTAAGGCTTGTTAAAGAGGAGGGAATAACCTACGGACCATATCAAGAGGACGGGGCTTTTACAGATTTCTACCCATATTGGTTTGCATGGGTAGGTTTTACCCTTGAATACGGCATCACTAGGACGGCTAAAGCATACAAAGATTTCCTATAAAATTGTTAACATCAGAAATTGTCAATTACAAGCAAGTTAGAAGTTTAAAAATAGAGAGGTGAAATGAATGGCGAATCAATATCTTTATGGTGCTTATGGCTACATCGGGGAAACCACTGCCAGAAGCGCAACTCAAGCAGGAACTGTCCCAGTATATATAGGCACAGCACCGGTGAATCTCGTGCGTGGCTTTGCAACTAAAAAGCTGATTAATTACCCAGTTAAGGTTTCAAATCTTCAGGACGCCCAAAATAAACTAGGATATTCAGCGGACTGGGAAAGTTTCACTTTGTGTGAAGCATTTGCTGCGCATTTCAACAACCCATTAGGGAATGTAGGACCGATATATGTAATTAACGTCTTGGATCCTGCCACCATGAAAAAGACGGAACCGACCTCTGTAGAGCTTGTATTCAGCGGAGGCCGAGCCGAGTTTAAGAGCGACAAAATTATTCTCGACACCTTGGTAATTGAAGATAAAGTGGAGGGCGTAGACTTTGCAATAAGCTATAACTTCACAAAAGGCACAGTGATTATTACATCATTGGATCCTGACGAACCTCTAACCGGAACGCTTACGGCTACATTTAACGAAGTAGACCCGGACAAAGTAACAGCTGAGGACATCATAGGAGGCAAAACTTCATCTGGAGAATATACCGGCCTTGGAGCATTAGACCTCTTGTATCAAGAACACAATGCAGTGGCCAATATTCTAGCAGCTCCCGGGTGGAGCGAGATACCGGCAGTATATAACGCATTGATATCTGCCAGCCAGAGAATAAACGGCCACTGGGATGCATTTGTAGTGGCAGATATCCCTATTAAAGACGCATCGGGAGCAGTAGATACCATCGAAAAGGCAATAACATGGAAAAACACAAATGGATATAGATCCGAAAGATCCAAGGTTTACTGGCCAATGGCAACAAACAACGCCGGTGAGAAATATCATCTTTCCTCCTTGGCCGTGGCCACTATGCAAAGAACTGACTACTTACACGACTCCGTGCCGATGGAAACCCCGGGTAACAAGGCTGTAGCCATTACAAAGCTATACTTCGGCGAGGGAAGCTCCAATATGGGCTATGATCAGCAGACGGCCAATGAATTGACTCAAAAAGGAATAAGCACGGCTGTATACTGGGGAGGCAATTGGGTCCTCTGGGGAGATCATACCGCAGCATACACATACGGAGCCGATGTAGATCCGAGAGCCATATTTGATGTCAGCATGAGAATGCTTATGTATATCACTAATAGCTTCCAGCTTGAATGGGGAACCAGTATAGATAAGCCGATGACCCTACAATTGAGAGACACCATTTTAAATAGAGAGCAGGAAAAGCTCGACGCACTCGTAAGCATGGGAGCGCTTATTGGAGAACCAAAAGTGCTATTTATTGAAACAGCCAATCCCGTTTCAGACATGATGAATGGTGACTTCAGGTGGGACATTGCCGTAACACCGACGCCTCCGCTTAAGAGTGCTACTGTTTATGTCACATACACTGATGAAGGCTTTGCTGCCTACTTTGGAGGTGAAGAATAATGTGGCTTGATATAAAGGGACCTATAGTAGCCGACACAGTATATTCCGATAATCAACTCTGTGCGAAAGACGTATCCGTGCAACTTCCAGCAATTACGCCGCTGGTGGGAGATTTTCAAGCCATGGGCACCATGTCCCTCCCGATAGTAGGCTTGATTGAATCTATGGAGCTAACCATCACAAAGATAGGGGTAGACTTGGGTCTTGGAAGACTCGCAAGATTGCAAAAACAAAACCTAGAGTTTAGATGGGTCCAGAATGTAGTTAAAGCAGATGGAACTACACAACCGGAAGGATGTAAAGCATTTGTGAGAGCAGTGCCCAAGAGCATACCCGGACCGGCTCTGGAGATTGGATCTGCCACCGAGAATGAATTAACCTATGAAGTTACAAGGTATCAGCTGTTTGTTGGCGGGGTAGAGCTTATCTTAGTGGACAGATTAAGCCAAATCCTACGAATAAACGGAATAGATTATTATTCAAAAATTCAAAGCTTGTTATAAAAAACGCCTCCGGAAGAAAAACCGGGGGCTTTTTTAGAAAGGAGAGGATTTAATGCTAAAAGGCACGATAGTGCTCCGTAATCCCATTACCATAAATGGGAAAACAGTCAAGGAACTGACCTATGATGCTAATGAGATAACATCTGCGATGTTCGCAGAAGCAGACGCCAGAAAAATGTTAGCTTCCGGAGCTAAAAGCGGTAACCTTTCAGGAGCCGTAGAACTTGACTATGGGCTGCATTTATATCTCGGTTTTGCAGCGATTATAGCTGTTAATCCAGAGATTGATTTTACTGACCTTGAAAGAATAAAAGGCCCGGATGTCATGCAGGTGATGAAAGTAGGCAGAAATTTTATTATAAGCTCGGCGGTCTCAGGGGAAGACAGCTCAGACGAGCAATCAGAGATTACGCCAGAGCTTTCCACACATCAGTCACAGACCTCGAAAGAAAAAGAGTAATCGACTTTTTAACTGAATATTACGAAGCAGCACAGGATCTGCAAGAACAGGCCCGACGCAGAGAACAAAGGAGGCCTGTTTTTATTAAGAGACCGAGGAGGAGGTGAGGTAATTGGCCAAAAACAAAATTCTACAAACTATAATTCAGATTGCCGGAGAAATAAGCCCTACACTAGGCAAAACGATAGAGGATGCAACCGACAAGCTAGGAGGTCTTAACATTAAAGCTCTTGCTGTCGGTGCTGCAGTGGGTGGCATAGCTGTGGCCACAGGCAAAGCGGTGATGGAAGCTGGCAAATACCTCACCGACCTCGGTTCACAGTTTGATGCAGCTACCGATGCAATACGAATAGGGACCGGAGCAACAGGTGAGGCATTGGATGGCCTACTAGAAGACTTTGACGCAATTTATAAAAGCGTGCCTACTTCCATGGAGGCAGTCAGCACTGCTGTAGCCGATTTTAATACTCGTCTTGGATTAAGTGGCCCGGTGCTTCAGGAGTTATCTAAGCAGGCCATACAGGTAAGCGACATGTTGGGAGATGACTTATCAGGAGTAATTAAAGGTTCTTCTGAAGCATTCCAAATATGGAATATCGAAGCTGACAAAATGAGCGAGGCAATGGATTATGTATTCAAAGCAAGCCAATCTACAGGCCTCGGATTTACAGATTTAATGAATAAAGCTCAGCGATTCGGGCCGCAACTTCAAGAGCTCGGTTATAGCTTCGAGGAATCTATAGCACTTATAGGCCAACTTGAAAAGGCCGGCGTTAATACCGATGAAGTGCTCGGGGCCATGAAAAAGAGCGTAGGAGCTCTGGCCAAGCAAGGGATATCGGCAAGTAAAGGCCTACAGATGTATTATGAAAAAATAAAAAATGCGGGCAGCGCAGCAGAAGCCACAGCTATAGCCAGTGAAATATTTGGAACACAAGCGGGATCCACGATGGCGGCGGCCATAAGAAATGGAACATTATCAGTAGCAGAGTTTACGGAGCAGCTTAAAGCCAGCCAAGAAACTATAAGTGGAGCTGCGGAAGATACCTATGACTTTGCAGAAAGGCTACAATTATTCAAACAGCAGGCAGAGGTAGCACTTAAACCATTGGCAAATACCATGTTCGACTCTCTAAATTCCCTGATGCCGATAGTGGGAAAAGCCATGGAAAACTTGACACCGACAATACAGCAGATCGTAGAGATTGCCATACCGCTCGTTGAGGATTTCTTTGGCAAAGCAATAGAGTATTTAACACCGCTGCTTTCAATGATTGTCGAGCTCGGGGGCACATTACTCCAGAAATTAATACCTCCCGTATTAAAGATTATTAGCGCCATTATGCCGGTATTGCTGCAATTATTAAACGCATTAATGCCAATCCTTGATGCGGTAATAACATTGTTAGGTCCAATTCTTGACCTCGTGGTCATGTTAATTGAACCTATAATGGGATTGATATCAAGCGCAATAGTGCCGCTTATTCAGGTTATTTCAGAATTAATAAACACAGCACTAACGCCGTTAGGGCCAATTATTGAGTGGGTATCTGGTATACTTACAGGCACCCTAGGCGGTGCTATAGCAGCAGTTAGACCTATAATTGGCTCTTTGACCGAAGTTTTTAATGGCCTTTTGAGTTTCCTTAAAAATGTCTTTGCAGGAAATTGGAGCGCAGCATGGCAAGACATCGTAAGGATATTTGGCAGCATATTTGACGGAATAAAAGCATTATTTAAAGCCCCAATAAACTTCATTATTGGAGGAATTAACAGCTTCATTAAAGGCATAAACAAAATAAAAATACCAGACTGGGTGCCCGGTGTAGGGGGCAAGGGAATAAATATACCACTAATACCGACACTGGGAACCGGTGGCTTTACAGAAGGCATAAGTATAGCTGGTGAAGCAGGCACAGAAGCGGTTATTTCCTTCGATCCGGCATATAGAACCGAGAACATAGGATACTGGCTAAAAGCCGGTGAAATGCTCGGAGTAATGGACTCAACAATTGCTAATGCAACAAGGCTGGCCAGCACAGATGACTTCTCCCTTGCCGATATGACAGAAAATTATACGGTAGTCTATGACTTGGGAGGAGTGGTATTTGCCCCACAGATTGAAATGTATGGAGACGGCAATAAGGACGAGTTAATCAAAAAGCTCAAAGAACATGAGGAGGATTTCTTCGATTTTCTCGAGGAATGGCTCCGACAGAGGGAGGTCGGAAGGTATGGCCCGTCGTATAGTGGCATTTATTAATTACACCACCAAAGAGGGCGACACTTTCGACGCCCTGTCTTTGTCGGTTTATAACGATGAAAAGCAAGCACACCATATCATAGCAGCTAACCCGGACTATGCTGATGTGATAATTTTTGAAGCGGGCGTTAATTTAAGAATACCTATATTTGACGACGTAGAACCGCCGGAAACGCTCCCTCCATGGAGGCGAGATGAATGAAGCTGATATATCAAGGCGTGGATATTTACCCGGAGGTATCAATTAATTCATGCATCCATGAAATGTATGCAGAAAAAAGAAGCGACACTCTCAAGATCCGTTTTAATGACACCAAAGGTCTCTGGAACAAATGGAATCCTATGCAGGGTGACGTTATAGAAGTGGTGGAAGGACCGGCCAGAACCGGCAAAATGTTTGTGACCAGTATAAAACCAGAAAACGGTCTTTATACCCTCCGGGCCATGTCTATGCCGCTGTCCGGGGAAGTTGTTAAGAATAGATCATGGGAAGCAGTGAGGTTCCTGCAGCTCGGAGAGCAAATAGCCCAAGAACATGGCCTCACATTTAAGTCTTATGGAGTAACTGATCAGGTATATCCATACCTCTCACAAAACAGCCAGACAGATTTTGAGTTTTTACAAACCCGCTGCATGTTGGAAGGCTGTGCTTTAGTTATTTATGACGGGAACTTAATTATTTATGATGAGCAGTATCTCGAAAGCCAACCACCGGCCGGAGAGATATATGTCGGCCCGGATGGAGTGTTTGAATACCAAGATAATAGCGCAATGTCATACGGTAGCGCAGAAGTTGAAAGCGGAGGCTTTAAAGGTAAGTTTACCGCAGAAGGCAACACATCCCGCATTTTAAGGCCTAGAGAACCTCTAAAGGTTACCAGCGATGCAGAGGCCACAAGGTATGCCAAAGCACTCCTACGAATGGCCAATAAATACAGCTATACAGGCTGGATAGAGGACAATTTACAGCTTGAATATGCAGCGGCCAGTGTAGTGCGAATTACTACGGAAAGACAATACCTCTGGAATGGCCCGGTATTTATTACTCGCATCAGGCATGACTACGTCGCACGGAAAAGCAAGATATTTTTCAGGAAACCGCTGGAGGGATACTAATGGCGCAAATAGAAAAGGGTGTGATATTAACCATAGAAGGGCCAGTAGATAGAAATGGAGACAACACGAGGGCGAGAGTGCAGCCACAGGCAAAACCGGGGCTGGTTTCTCGCCCTCTTACAATTCCATGGTGGCTCAGGGGGAAAATGGGCAACCTCACCAAGGGAACAGAGGTAGTATTTACACTATTTGAAGACCAGACCGGTGTCATTCTTTCCAGAATGGATGGTGACTGGGAAGGAACTATACCGTGACCGGTCAACATAACAGGGGAAATAACGGCATCTGATGTTGAGACCGATGAGGTTTCCAGCTTTAATAGCCATGTCCATGGAGGAGTAACATCAGGAACGTCCAAAACAAGCGGCCCAGAATAGAGGTGATAAATCATGGCAGTAATAGCGAGCTGGAAGAATAAAAAGTGGGAGGTATCTCCCAGTAAAATATATAACCTTGAAGGCTTCTCAACTTCTTTCAAACTTAAAGTAGACCAAAACCAAGATAAAGAGGGCTCGCCGGCAACAAACGTGAGAGGTAGAGAGCTGGTGCCTTTAAGTTTTGATGTAACTTTGAGTGATGTTGTAGGAATAAACGTCAGAGCAGAAATAGAAAGCTGGGAAGCACTTATCGGAGAGGCGGCTCCTTTCTATCTTGGAGGTAAACGCTTTGGCCCGGAGCTTATGCAATTGCAATCTGTAGATGTGAGCGATGTTATCATAGACGATCTGGGCAGGATCCGCTCCGCAAAACTCCGATTAAGTTTTGAGGAATATGCAGACGAGGCAGCTAAAGCTAAACCCGGAGCAACACCGAAATCAACCTTGGACATAGGTCCAAACTCACAAGATAAGGCATCGAAAAAGCCGGCCAACCCACAACTGGCTCAAGCAACCAGCACAGGTATGGTAGTAGGTGCAAAGGTCAGGATTGTGGGCAATAACTATGCAACCGGCCAAAAGGTGCCTCAATGGGTAAAAGACAGAACGCATGTTATATCAAAGGTAAGCGGAGAAAAGGCTTTGCTCGGAGCTAACGGCGGAATTAACAGCTGGGTATATCTCAAAGATCTATCTCTGGCTTAAAGGAGGGATGAGATGAGAGCAAGCGGAAACGGAAGGCCGGAGCAGTGTGCAGCCAATCTACTAAAAATCACAAGGGGAGAAGTGCCATATGACAGATTAAAAGGACTTGGCACATCTGCAATTGACGGCCCTACTATTTATGCATCCGATAATCTGGCAACGGATGCCGAGTGGCTCATACGAACATATGAACCCAGAGTAGACGTCAATGACATTTCAATAACCGCCTTAATACAGGAGCAAAGCGCACATCTCCTCAACGCAGATATCAAAATCAAAAGGGGGGATGGAATAAATGGCTGATATTAATTTTATCGATGTTGACTCGGCCAAAATATATAAGACCATAATTGAGGAATTAGAAAACGGCGTAGCAGAGCCTTTATATCCCGGAGATGAACGCCGCATATTTGCAGAGGCACTTGTCCCTTTATTTGTGGCTTTATATTCAGCAGTAAACGACGCAGCGAAACAAAAGATGCTCCGTTATGCAAGAGGCGAAGTATTGGATGCATTAGCGGAACGGGCGGGGATAGAGAGATTAGAGCCGGTGCCTGCGACTACAATATTACGTTTTTCTCTCAAAGAGCCGCTAGAGCAAAATGTAATCATTCCCATTGGCACCCGAGCGACTGGAAACTTTGTTTTATATTTTAAGACGGATGCGGCTGCAATAATCCCGGCAGGCGAACTTTATGTCGATGTTAAAGCTTCCAGCGTCGAAGGAGGAACCATTTATAATGGTCTTGCGCCGGGAACCATCAACACAATAGTCGATCTAGTGCCTTATGTTGATAAAGTGGAGAATATCACAACAACATCCGGGGGGAGCGACAGAGAAGAAGATGACTCCCTACGTGAAAGGATAAGACTCTCGCCCGTTATTTCATCGACTGCCGGACCTGTTGAGGCATATAAATACTGGGCAAAGACAGCGGATCCGAATATATCAGATGTAGCGGTAGTTTCGCCAAGCCCCGGTGAAGTAGAAATCGTTCCAATACTTCTAGGAGGAGAGCTGCCGGATGAAGGAGTGCTTCAGAAGGTGCTTGAGGTAGTAAATGCTGATGATGTAAGACCGTTGACCGACCATGTAACAGTAAGAGCTCCGGATACAATCGAGTATGACATAGAACTCAAATATTACACCACGGCAGCTGATGAGAGTAAGGCAATAGAAACTATAGAAGGAGCAGGCGGAGCGATTTCAAGATATATAAACTGGCAAGGGAGCGCACTAGGGAGAGATATTAATCCAGACCAGCTCAGGAAGCTAATACTTGCTCCATCATGGGATAACAGCAACCTAGTAGGAGCAATAAGAGTTGATATAATCTCGCCGGTATATACCCCAGTCCCGGCTACAAGCGTGGCCAAGTTTTCCGGCAATTTAATAGTAACCCATGAAGTAGTAGAGGAGTGATAGTGTGAGACTTTCAGATGCCGATATATTAAAACTCCTTCCGCTCTTTATGAGAGATGATGACGCAGTAAAGGCTCTGGCCAAAGCAGTAAACAAGCTCATACAAGACCCCGGAGCAAAGTACAAGCAGTTAAGAACATGGGACCAAATAGATTACATGGACCATGAGCAACTAGATGAGCTGGCATGGGAACTAAATATAGACTGGTACAGCTCGGCACTGGACCTCGAAAGGAAGCGGGAGATAATAAAAATATCTGATCAGGTGCATCGAAAACGAGGAACGAAATGGGCCGTAGAACAATTAATTAGTGCATACTTCGGACCCGGTTATGTGCAGGAGTGGTTTGAATATGGAGGTCCTCCATTTGAGTTTAAGGTCCTGACAACTAATAAGGCCGTAACCGATGAGATGTATCAGGAGTTTATTAAGATAGCAAAAACGACAAAGAACGTCCGTTCTCGTTTGGAAGGTGTATATTACTACGGGATTTATTCAACACCATTTAGATACGGCAAAAGTATGCACTATGTAGCATTTCCATTTATTTTATGCGGCACGAAGCCAAATCGAGCATTTATAGGACAGATAAGGAAGATATCAATTAATATCGGCGCAGATTTTCAGGGAAGGAACTTTAATTTTATTCCTTGCGGGACTAAAAAGACTGGAACAATCCCAACCCCAGCATATGTATCTGGGATATATAAAGCACCTGCAAAAATAAATAGTGCAGCCGAAGCTATCACATTTGCTCCAATATTAAGTGGAACTAATAAAGTCGGCACAACTCCAATGCCTGCTTATGTATCAGGTATGCACCAAGTGGCCGCTAAAATAAGCAATGTAATTCAAGCGCTCACATTTACTCCGGTAAAGTGTGGGACAAGGAAAACAGGAGAGGTGGTGTAAATGGCATTTTGGAAGCCAGAATTTGTCCAAAAGCGACGCATCGAATGGATGAAAGCAATCCATAAGGTGCAAGTCAAAGTTGGCAGCACTTATTATGACGGCGTAATTCAAAAAAGAGAAATCGACGGAGACACAATAGTGATACATGCTGTCTTTAGCTCCCTCGGATCCGGAACAGTGACAATAACAGCAGTAAGAGTCATTGATGTAGACGGAATAGTAGCTGCAGAGCAACTGGAAAACATTCAAAAAGCCGGTTCCCAAGGAGTTATTTTTAGATTTGAATTTCCAATCAGGGAGGAGGAGGTATAACTGTGAGCTACAAACCAACCATCTGGGTAGATGACGTGCCCGGCATTCAAGAAGGCACACCGCAAAATGCAGAAAACTTTAATAACATCGAGCAGGGTGTGTTCATAAGCAATGCACTAAATGCCGTCATGGCCCAGTTTAACCGCCTTTTACTCGACAGAATAAACGAGAATGAAGTCGTAACAATCACAGACACCATAACAGGGGCAAATACAGACAAATCCGTAGTTATTCCATCTAATAAATTGAGAAACAGGACTACCTACAATGTAACTCCTGTTATTGTGTCAACAACCGGCGGGACTGCCGGGGATATTATTGTTAGCGCAAAACAGACCAATGGCTTCAAGGTTAAGTATACGGGCACTGCTACAAGCATCACAGTAGCTTTATATGTGCAAGGAGGTATGCTGTGATGGCCTATGTAATAATAAAAACTGACCAGCAAAAGGCTGCAGAGACCAAAGTTTTAAAAGACTTTGGAATTAACCAAAGGAATGCAACAAGGGAGCAGCGTGAGTATGCTCAAGAGATAGCAAGGCGAACTTTAGAACTTAAAAAAGATATGGAGGCGAGGAAAATATGAAAATTATCGAAATGAACGAAGGTCCGAAGATTGATTATCAAGTAATAGACACCAAGATAATGTTCAGAGATGAGCTCATGCTAAATCTTAAAAACTACGAAAGAGACTTTGATGTGGAAATCGATATATGCCAAGATGATAACAAAATCCTTTTAGCAGGGCTCTCCAAATATTATGTTGCCCAGATATTTATTCCGGCCAGACAGTATGAAGATCCTGAAAAAACACAGCCAGTGCCTTTCAGCATGGACAATGTCACGTTGAAACTGTGGAAATTGGAGGTGTAATCGTGGCGACTTATAAAGACTTTGAACTCGCAGTAGCCCTTTTGAGCGGCGGAACCAATACGGTAATCTATGATGATGTTGGCCTTCCAAGCATTATGGTGAGGTTCGACAAAAAGCTCATATCAGAATTGATTGATGGAGGAAGCAATGGCCCGCATCCGGCATTTCTAGTCGAGGGAGTAGAAGTGCCGGCTTTTTATTGCTCAAAATATCAGAACATCGTATATAAAGGCAGAGCATATAGCTTACCGCTTCAGGATCCTGCAGCAGGATACATTGATGCATCGGATAAAGGATCTGCTCCAAGCAACGGAGTAAGCTTTGATAATTCAAAAATATGGTGCGAGGCCAAAGGCTCCGGATGGCATTTGCTAACTAATGCAGAATGGGCAGCTATAGCTTTATGGTGTAGAAAAAATGGATTTATGCCAAGAGGCAACAATAACTATGGAAAGGATATTAGCGCTGGATGGGAACAGGGTATAGAAACCTACGGCGGAGGCGACCCATATAAAACATATCGTGTGGCAACAGGATCTGGACCGGTAAGCTGGTCTCATGATGGGACTCCGGCCGGAATATGGGACCTTAATGGCAATGTTTGGGAATGGGTAGGTGGTTATCGAACAGTAGATGGCGAAATACAAATCATTCCCGATAATATAGCTGCTAAACAAATAGAACAGACATCAGCTAGCAGCAGATGGAAAGCAATTCTTCCGGATGGATCTCTTGTAGATCCGGGCGCCGAAGGAACGCTTAAGTGGGATTACTTAACCAAACCATCAGGAAGCAGTGGGCTCCAATTCCAGCTTGTAACAACTATAGTTAATAGGCCAGATGATGATGCTCCATATGGCTTTAACAGTTTTGCGGCTTTAACTGCAGCATCAGGAGTTACGGTTCCGGAAATATTAAAGGCTCTTGCTTTATTCCCTGCAGATAGCGGTGATCATGGAGGAGACTATATTTACATGAGGAACCGAGGAGAGCGCCTCGGCTATCGTGGTGGCAGCTGGCACCTCGGTGCCCACGCCGGTGTTTTCTACTTGTACGGCCTCGGCACCCGCTCCGGCGTCGGCGCCTTCCTCGGCTTCCGTTCCGCTTATATCCCGGGAATCTAGAATCTGATAATCTGAAAATCTGAATCCTTTGGGAGGCTCCGGCCTCCCAAAGGATTTTGAAGGGATTGACTATATGGAAGAATTGAAGATTTTACAGAAAGTAAAGCGGATGGTCATACATGGAAACATGAGATTAAAGCAATTTCCGAAGCATGAAAGATATTTATTGGCCGCCGAGATAAGAGGTTCCATGTATAGGATAATCCGACTTGTAATTATGGCTAATCAGACCAAGGGCAGTAAGAAGCCGCTTCAAGATGAAATAGATGTAGAACTCGATGTGCTACGGACATTTATAGATATAGCAGCAGATAAAGACATGCGATACATATCACTGGGAGCTCATGAGGAATGGAGCAAGGAATTAAGCGAGATAGGACGCATGTTAAACGGATGGAAGCGTAGCACTAAATAAAATTTTTACTTGGGGGATGTGCCGTTAATAGCGGACGCCTCGGCTATCGTGGTGGCAGCTGGAACCTCGGTGCCAACGCCGGTGTTTTCTACTTGAACGGCAACAACTCCCGCTCCAACGTCAACGACAACCTCGGCTTCCGTTCCGCTCTGGCCTGATTTGTCATGAAGCCTGTCTCTCAAGGGAGCAGGACAGCACAGGGTCAAAGGGGCACATCTCCCTACGCTAGCATAAAGCGTAAAAGATTGAATTGCCATGAAGGCAGGCCTTCGGGATTGCCACGCATGGCTTAATTTATAAAGGAGAGATTATGTGGCAAAGATAACGGATATTTATGACAAGATTTGCAGCTGGGAAAATCTCTATAAAGCATATGAGAATGCTGCAAGAGGTAAATGGTATAGAGATGATGTGGTCCGCTTTTCCGCAAATCTTGAGGAGGAGCTTATAAATTTACAAAACCACTTAATCTACCAGACTTACAAAGTAGGCAGATATAGGGAGTTTTACGTTTATGAGCCTAAAAAGAGATTAATAATGGCTTTGGATTTCCGGGATAGAGTGGTTCAATGGGCGATTTATCAGCAATTAGAACCATTGTTTGATAGGCAGTTTATTTATGACTCATATGGATGCCGAAAAGGAAAGGGAACGCACCGAGCAGCTGACCGTTTGCAGTATTGGGTAAGAGCTGTGAGCAGAAAGCCGGGAGATTGGTATTATTTGAAACTGGATATTTCAAAGTATTTCTATAGAGTAGATCATGAATGCTTAATGAGGATACTCCGGAGCAAGATAGATGATGAACGACTTTTATGGCTGCTCAAAACCATTATAGACTGCGAGCATACAGCCTTCGGTTTACCATTAGGTGTGGACCCAGACCAATGCAGGCCAGAAGATAGACTTTTTACAGTTGGAATGCCGATAGGAAACCTTACGTCGCAATTGTTTGCCAATATCTATCTCAACGAGCTAGACCAATATGCAAAGCATGAGCTGAAGCTGCGATATTACATCAGGTATATGGATGATATTATAATCCTGCATCCAGATAAGAAATATCTGGCTTCCGTTAAGGATGATCTAGAAATATTTCTCAATGAGAAATTGAGGCTTAACCTGAATAAAAAGACCGCCATCAGAAAGGTCAAAACAGGGATAGAGTTTGTGGGCTTCAGGATATTCCCAACGCATAGAAAGTTGAAAAAGAAGTCCTTGCGAAAGATGAAAAGCAGGCTTAAATATCTGGCCAAGCAGTATCAAAAGGGAAACGTAGGTTTTGAAACAGTGCATTCCAGTGTTATGTCTTACTTTGGGACTATGAAGCATTTTGATAGTTATGGCCTACGGCGATATTTATCCCGAAGAATTAAATTCCAGAGAGGAGAAACTCAGAGATAGGGGGTATGGATAATGAGAATTAATTACAAGAAAGGAGCTGAAGCAAAGCCATGGATCAGACATCAATTTTTGCTTTAATAGGTGTCGTTGGCACTATAAGTGGTGTCGTATTTGGATATATAGGCTATAAAAGAGGCCTACAAAAAGATGCATATAACGAAGGTATTGATAATGCTACGCTTCGCTCCGATACGGAATATATCAAGAGAAGGATAGATGAGATCCTTCTTGAGCAAAAGGACACTAATAAGAGCATTAACAATTTGGCCGAGAGGGTAACCAGAGTTGAGGAGAGCACTAAGCAGGCGCATAAGAGAATTGACAAGATAGAAAGGGAAGTCTCCAAAAATGGCGATGCTGTATATTAACTCATAGGAGGTTAGGCCATGAGAAAACGCAGAGTAGAATTTTCAAAGAAAATATTTGTCGGAGTAGCAATCAGCACAGCACTGATTGTTATTTTTTCTCTTGTTATAGTTTGGAAGACAGGAGATACATCGCCATTGACCTATATTATACCAGCTATGTTTGCTGAGCTCGCAACTGCAACCGGCTTTTATTATAAAAAAGCCGAAGCAGAAAACAAAATCAAACTCAAGAGGCTATATGGCAAGAATGACGGCGAAAATGAAGAAAATTAAGGAAGGAGGGTAATTGTGAATATCATAAAAAAACTTAGCCCCAATAAGTATAATGGACGTAATGGTTGGAAGCCTGATATGATCGTATGCCATATTACCGAAGGATCCTACGAGGGAGCAATTAGCTGGCTTACTAATCCGGCATCCAAGGCATCGGCGCATTTTGTGGTAGCAAAGGATGGCAGAATAACACAGCTTGTAGAGCTCACAGATGGCTCGTGGTGTAATGGCACCAGTACAGACCCAAATAGTAAGGTCTACTACGGAAAATCAACTCTAAAAACGGTGAGAGAAAGAAAGACTAATGCAAATTACTACACAGTCAGCATAGAACATGAAGGAATATGGGCACAAAGTAAAGGCAAATTGACCGATGCACAGTTGGCCGCAACCATTGAGCTCATTAAATACATTAGATCTGAGGTTAAAAGGATATATGGCATAGAGATCCCGATAGACCGTGAACATATTGTGGGCCATTATCAGATTAACCCGGTTACAAAACCGAACTGTCCCGGCTCTGAATTTCAATTTGACGCAATCATAGCAGCTCTTAAAGGTGAAAATCCAACGGTCCAGCAGCCAGAATCGAAACCTACTCTTTATAGAGTGCAAGTAGGTGCTTACTCAATTAGGGCTAACGCAGATGCGCAGGCGGCAAAATTAAAGTCCAAAGGATATGATACTTACATAGTTATAGCCGGAGGACTTTATAAGGTTCAGGTAGGAGCATATAGCCAAAAGGCAAATGCCGAAGCCATGGCCAATAGACTCAAAGGCGATGGCTTCAATTGCTTTATAACGACTGAAGCTGGAACACCTGCGGGAAATGCTACGATAACAAATCCTGTTCCTATCTTAAAAGTAGGAGCCAAAGTAAAGGTTAAAAACACGGCAACAAAATATAGTACAGGCCAGACAATACCCAACTGGGTCAAAGGAAATACTTATACGGTCCAGCAAATCGGTGACGGCAAGGTCCTGCTTAAAGAAATTGTGAGCTGGGTAAATACAAGCGATGTTGAAGTCGTAGGATAAGGAGGAGAACTATGAATAATGAATTATTCAATACCATAATGACAGCGGTGGTGCTACCTCTTTTGGTAGCAGTTTCAGGATATTTAATAGCCTATTTGAGAAAGAAGGCGGCAGAGGTAACAGCCAACATAGAAAATCAGACTATCAGGTTCTATATTGAGGAAGCTAACGAGATCGTATTCCAAGCCGTAGAAACATTATTCCAGACATATGTTGATGACCTTAAGAAAAAAGGGCAATTCACAAAGGAAGCCCAGCAAGAAGCCTTCAACAGGGCAAAGGATATAACACTACAATTATTAAGTGCTGAGGCAAGGGAAATCTTAATAGAGATATATGGAGATCTTGACCTGTGGATTAAGACTAAGATAGAGCAAGCAGTAAAACAGAATAAGGACTTTAGGCAATTAACATAATAGAAAGCCCCGCTCCGGATATTAACCAAAGCGGGGCAATTTTTATTATCTGTGACGATATCCAATGATCGGAATGGATATCTGCATTTTGAATGGATCCTGACAGTTTGGACTTGAAGGGTCTCGGTTCGCCTCCACCATAAAGATAAGGGCTGCTGATTGGGTAACCCAAGGTGCAGCCCTTTTTATATTATCATGCAATTCCGAAGCAAAAGTGACAGTGGTTCGTTGTAAAATTAAATGCAACGCCCTAAAAAATTATAGAAATCAAATTGCTTTATATTCCTAGTTTTTTCTCTTGTAATGTGGCTACATTTAGGTTATAATATAGCTACAAAGGAGGTGTCTTTTATGGAATATGTAGGCGTACGACAGCTCAAAAATTCTTTGAGCCGTTATTTGAAACTGGTTAAGAGCGGTAAAACAATACAGGTAACAGACAGAGGGAAACCCATTGCAAAACTGATGCCGGTAGATAATTCTCTTCCGCAGGGAATCATTGAAATGCTGGACAAAGAAATCGCTTCCTGGAACGGAGGAAAGCCTAGAGGAACGACAATACTTCATCCCACCAGTAAAGGCAGAAACGTTTCCGATATTGTATCGGAGGATAGACGATGATCGTATATCTTGATACAAGCGCTTTGGTTAAACTGTATATTAACGAAGAAGGAACTTCTCTGGTTAGGGAGGCTGTGCAGAACTCTTTAATAGTTGCCACTTCTAAAGTTGCCTATGCTGAAGCGCGATCTGCCTTTGCACGTGCCTGCCGCGAAAAACTTATCGATATCGGTACACATGATGAAATTGTTGCTGCCTTGAAGCAAGATTGGAAAAACTACTTTAAAATCGAGATCACCGACGAACTGATAGACCTGGCCGGAGAACTGACTTATACTCATTCCCTGCGAGGATTTGACGCCATCCATCTTTCCTCTGCCCTGACTTTAAGCTATATGGCAAATAATGAGGTTACCGCAATCTGTTTTGATGTAAAATTGTGGGAGGCCTTTAAAAAGTATGCCCGTTTTAATGTGCTACCGGAGAATTGTATAGCAAACAAAAAATAGTCTTTATCTGTCGGAGGGAAACAGATGAAAATGAAGGTGTATTGTTTGAAATAAAAAAAGCTCTATAGTTGTTTGTTTTTGGGATAAGTATAAAACATTCTTCTGCAATTGGAAGGAGTACATTTATCCTCACAGGAGCAGATATATTTGCCGCCGGGCAGCTTGGTAGTTTTAGGACAGATGAACTTATTTCTGAAAGCTCTGTTTTTACCTTTGCAGGAGCCATCCCACTTCATGGGGAGGGATGGGTCTTTAAGGATTGTAGTTTAACGTTGGGGTCAGCAGAAGCTGTTTTAGGCATTTGGTTATAGGCCATTTTATAGATATCTTCTTTAGGTTTTTCGATGACAATGTATTTGTGGAAATCATCGATGAAATCGGAGAAATCGAGTTGTTTAGGTTTCATGCAGGATTTCCTCTCTTTCTTTTTATGGTTTATATTTATAAATTTGTTATAAAATACAATTTGACTGAAGTAGAGGAAACCCTGCTTGAAATAAGAAGTAAAATCCTGAAAAATAAAGAATTTTAGGGTTTTACAAAAGCCTAATTAAGATAAAAATGTTAAGTAGGATACTGTTACCAGAGTGAAGTAAGAAATCCTGGGTCTTTTTTGAGCCTGTTGTTTCCACGGATGATCAGGAGCCGGTTTTACAGGATTATGTTTCTTCTCTGATTGATTTTCGGATTGTTTTAAGGCCTGTTTTTTAGGCCGTTCTTCGAGTACTAGAGTATCATAGAACACCCCAGTTGATCTTCGATGGATAGTTTACCATCGTTGGGGGAGATAAAGACAGTACGAAGGTCGTAGTATAGACTTAAGGGGACACCCTGGTTATTGATCATTTGTCTCATGATTTCGAAATATCCTTCCATACACTATTCTTGAGTGAAGAAAAGAGCGAGTATTTCGCCGGTAGCATCATCGACAGCGCCGTGGAGGGTAAAAGGCTCTTTGCCTTTGATCCATTCATGTTTAGAAGCATCTATTTGAACTAACATGCCTTTTTGAGGCATTCTTTTTCTTCTGTGGTGAGCTTTACGTTTGCGATGTTTTTTAGGGCTGGTGAAGCCCTCTTTTGTTTAAGATTCTATATATAGAGGGATGACTTACTTTAATGTTTTTATTTTCCATAAGCAAGTCGACAAAGTGGCTGAAGTTTACATCTTTGTATTTTTTAGTATAATAACATGAATAAAATGTTTTGTTGATATTGGGCAGAAAATGTAATATAATCTAATGCGTATTAGTGCATATTTGAATGAACGGACCTGAAGGGTAAACTGTTCATTTTCAATGCTGTGGATTGATTTTTATAATTTGTGAGGAGATTGGGAAATGGAAAAAAGAGAGAGATTTGCTTCCCGTTTAGGTTTTATCTTGATCTCTGCGGGGTGTGCGATTGGATTGGGTGATGTTTGGCGTTTCCCTTATATCACAGGGCAATATGGCGGAGGAATATTTGTTCTAGTCTATCTGATATTCATTTTTTTGCTTGGTTTGCCTATCATCACAATGGAGCTTGCAGTAGGACGTGCCAGTCAAAAAAGTATTGCTACTTCATTTAACGTTCTGGAGAAAAAAGGCCAAAAATGGCATTGGATGGGCTATGCTGGTGTAGCCGGGAATTACATACTTATGATGTTTTATACCACCATCGCAGGCTGGATGCTGGCTTATTTCTACAAGTTTATGACAGGCCAATTTGAGGGGCTTGATACTCAGCAGATTGGTCAAGTGTTTACAGATTTTATAGCAAATCCGGTAGAAATGACTATATGGATGGTCATAACAACCGTGATTTGTTTTGGGATATGTTCACTTGGTTTGCAAGAGGGAGTGGAAAAGGTTACCAAGGTCATGATGGTATTGCTGCTGGCTATCATCGTGGTACTTGCGGTTAAATCCATGACGCTTCCAAATGCAAGCGAAGGTTTAAGGTTCTATCTAATGCCCGATGTTAATCGTATAAAAGAATATGGTATCTGGGAAGTAGTATTTGCAGCTATGAGCCAGGCGTTTTTTACCTTGAGCATAGGAATTGGTTCTCTGGCCATATTTGGGAGCTACATTGAGAAAGAGCGCAGCCTTCTTGGCGAGTCCATTAATATCGCCATGTTGGATACTGCAATTTCGTTGATTGCAGGGCTTATTATTTTCCCGGCCTGCTTTGCTTTTAATGTTGACCCAGGTCAAGGCCCAGGTCTTGTGTTTGTAACACTGCCCAATATTTTTAATTCAATGGCCGGCGGGAGAATCTGGGGTTCACTGTTTTTTATCTTTATGACATTTGCTGCATATTCTACGGTTATTGCCGTGTTTGAAAACATTATTTCCTTTGGAGTCGATCTCTGGGGCTGGAGCCGAAAAAAAGCATCTTTAATTAATACGATTTTAATTATTGTACTTTCCATGCCGTGTGTTTTAGGCTTCAATGTTCTCAGCTGGATTCAGCCTTTAGGAGAGGGTACCGGTATACTGGATCTTGAGGATTTTATACTCAGCTATAATCTGCTTCCTTTGGGTTCACTGGTTTACGTGCTTTTCTGCGTTACCCGCTACGGATGGGGATTTGACAATTACCTAAAGGAAGTCAATACAGGTGAGGGCCTGAAAATGCCCCGTATGCTGAAAGGATATTTAACCTGGATATTGCCTGCTATTATCATAGTGGTACTTATTCAGGGATATATTAATGTGTTCGGCAAGTAAAAAGGTAATAGCTTTGGACGTATCAAAACCTAGATTTCCCTTATTAATTTTATAATGGTGGTTAGCATAGTTACTACCCCGTATGGTGAATTTTTGCGATACAATTCCACTTTCATTTTTATAGATTAAGGATAATTCAATTACATTAATGCATAATATAAATATTAATTATGCATTTTTACGAAAATTCTTATAAAAATATTCTTGACAAAATTAAGATAGGTTGAGTATATTTGTATTATAGAATGTGGCAACGGTGCTGCAGATTATCAGTCTGTAGCACCGTTTTGTTATTATCATTTTATCAGCAAAGGCGCTGTACACACTGGAGATGTATAGCGCTTATTTTATTTTTAAATTGGAGGGATGTATTTATGGATCTTGCAATGATAGTTGACACATTGTGGGTTCTTCTTGCAGCAGTGCTTGTGTTCTTTATGAATCTGGGATTTGCTTCAGTGGAAGCGGGTTTTACCAGATCGAAAAATACTGTAAACATTTTATCAAAGAATTTTATTGTTTTTGCGGTTTCTTCTCTGGGGTATCTTCTCCTGGGCTGGGGGCTTATGTTCGGGGGAGATAATCCTTTTGTGGGTACGCAGGGATTGTTCATTCTGGGTACCGACATTGATGAAAGCGTCTATACCTTGAATGCCAATGTACCATTCTGGGCAAAGTTCTTCTTCCAGCTTGTATTCTGTGGCACAGCAGCAACTATCGTATCTGGTGCGGTAGCAGAGAGAATAAAGTATTTATCGTTTATCGTATTTTCGTTCGTCTTTACTCTAGTGATTTACCCAATCGTGGGGCACTGGATTTGGGGGGGTGGGTTCCTTTCTTCCATGGGATTTCAGGACTTTGCAGGTTCTACCGTTGTACACTCGGTAGGCGGCTGGGGTGCGCTTGCCGGTATTCTCGTTCTGGGGCCGCGCTTCGGAAAATACGGCAAAAACGGAAGAATAAATCCAATTCCCGGCCACAATATGTCGTTAGCAGTTATAGGTCTGTTTGTGCTTTGGTTGGGATGGTTTGGATTTAATCCCGGATCAACCATGTCCATGTCAAACCCGGGTGATGTGGCTCATATTTTAATGACCACCAATACAGCTGCCATTGCCGGTGTCCTCTCTTCTACTGCTACTTCCTGGATATTTCTAGGCAAACCTGATCTTGGCATGACCATTAACGGCTGCCTTGCCGGACTGGTCGCTATCACGGCTGGATGTGCTTATGTGGATGTTCTCAGTTCACTGATAATCGGTACCTTTGCCGGTATTATAGTGGTGTTCGCGGTTGTCATGTTTGATAAGATGAAGATAGATGATCCCGTCGGCGCTACGGCCGTCCATCTTGTCAACGGCGTATTCGGTACAATTTGCGTGGGCCTATTTGCTAAAGAAGGTGTAACCAGCCTTTCCAGTACCAGTGGATTATTCTTTGGAGGTGGATTCTCCCTTCTGGGAACACAGCTCTTAGGCATTCTGGCGGTTGCACTGTTTACCTTTCCGACATCATTGCTCCTGTGGTTGGCCATCAAAAAGACCATCGGTGTCCGCGTGCCCCTTGAAGAGGAAATTACTGGTCTGGATGTCGGAGAACACGGGAACGCCGCATATCCCGAATTTCTTTCGTATAAACCTGCATATTCTGCCATTATGATTGATGGTACGAAGAAAAAAGATTAAGTTTTAGGGAGGTTAAATCGATGAAGCATATTAAAGCGATTATTAGGCCTGAAAAGCTGGGCGATGTGAAAGAAGCTGTGAAAAGGATGGGTTGCAGTGGTATGATGGTAACCCAAATCGAAGGCCACGGCCGTCAAAAAGGAATCATACAGCAGTGGAGAGGAGAAAAGTTTGAACTGGATCTTTTGCCAAAAATTTCTGTGGATATCGTGGTAAATGATAGTGATGTCGACCCATTAATTCGGGCGATTATAGCCAGTGCGAGAACCGGTAGCGAAATGGGCGAAGGTAAAATCTTCGTCTATGATGTGGAACGTGTCATTCGCATTCGTACTGGCGAGGAGGGCAAAGATGCCATTTAAGTACCTCGTGTAATAAAAAAGTCGGGCATAAGAAAGCTATGCCCGGCTCATTTATTTATATGCAGGCTCGGATATTCATTCATCCGCCGTTCTATGTTTTTGATCTCTGGCAATGGTATACCTTTTATCGCTTTACCTTTAGGTATAAATCGCTCATTATATTGTTTTATCTTTCATTGCTGGCTCTCTCCTATGACGAATAAGAATGAGCAAAGCATGCTTCACCCTTATGTTTCTCCAAAATATCTGACAATTCACTAAGCTTTGAACTATTGTCAGCCATTCCCATGCCTTTTCTTAAGTTTTACAAAGGAGGAGGCAGGAAGTACAATCACAAATAATACTCAATTGTTTCAGCTGGTTTGAGATTGAACTCCGCAAATACTTTGTCCTTGATTTTAAGAAAATCAAGGCTTGTTCTGTCTCTTTTTCTTGGCAATGGTACTTCAATAATGGTTTTAACCCTTCCGGGAGAGGGTGTCATGATGACAATCCTATCGGCTAGAAAGACAGCTTCTTCAATATCATGTGTTACAAATATAATTGTCTTTTTCTTTTCCTGCCATATCCTCTCTATTTCATCCTGCATGTGCATACGGGTCATGGCATCCAATGCCCCAAAAGGTTCATCCATGAGCAAAATCTTGGGTTCAACTGCTAAGGCCCTTGCCAGCGCAACCCTCTGCTGCATTCCTCCAGACAGCTGTGGCGGATGATGCATTTTGTAATCCGATAACCCCACGAGCTGAATATATTCCTCCGCTATTTGACGGCGCTCTTTTCTTTTCAGTTTTTTAGCTTCGAGGCCAAGTTCCACATTTTTTATTACATTTCTCCACGGCAGTAATCCGTAATTTTGAAATATAACTATGCGATCAATAGAGGGCTGTGTAACGGTATCTCCGTCTATCTTGATGGTGCCGGTAGACGGTGTATCAAAGCCCGCTATCAGGTTTAGAAGGGTGGATTTTCCGCAGCCACTGGGGCCAAGAAGGCATATGAACTCCCCCTCTTTTATATACAAATCAACTTTGTCAAGCACTGTCAAGGTGCTTTTATCTTTCAACGTAAAAGCTTTTGATACTTTCTCGATAGAAATGTACATATTAGTTCCTCCTCCCATCTGAGACTCCCCATTGTCTTTCGATATAGCCTTCCAGGAGTTTTATCAGCCGATCCAGAACAAGCCCTGATATGCCAATAAAAATTATGCCCGCTAAAACTAGATCCGATCTTAAGGAATTCCTTGAATCTATTATCAGGTATCCTAAGCCGGATTGCGCTCCTACCATTTCTCCAGCAACCAGGAAAACCCACGCTGTACCGAGCGCTATATGCAGCCCGTTAGCAATCATTGGGAAGGCGGCGGGAAGTATGATTTTAAAAAGCAAGTGTGGCTGTCGGATGCCAAAATTGTTTGCAACATTCAAATAAACAGGATCCACCTTTCTAACTCCGGAAACTGTGGAAAGAAGGGTAGGGAAGAACCCGGCAATGAAAATGATGATGATTGCAGGAACATCGCCTATACCGAACCAAAGAACGATAAAAGGAAACCAGGCAATGGGAGACACAGGTCTCAACAATTGCACAACGGGTTCTACAAATTCCCATACTTTTTTATTGTAGCCTAAGACAAGTCCAAGGCTGATTCCTGTAATTACAGCCATAGCATATCCCGTTATAAATCTTGACAGGCTGACTTTAAAGTGGGTAATAAGGGTCCCGTCTTTTACCAGTTCTCCCATTCCTTCTAGCACTTTTACAGGGGAGGGAAGGAGGGATGGTTCATATCTTCCTGTAAGTACTATCAGCTCCCATATTGCAACAAATAAAGCCAAACTTGAGATAACTTTTAAAACTTTTACTATTTTCCCCATAACAGCATCACTTCGCATTATCTATTAGTGTATTGTCTACAAAATCACTGTATGGTGGAGGATTTTCTATAAGGCCCATTTCAACAAGGTATTTTGAAAGGTCATTGTAATCCTTTTCTTCAAGTTTTAAATTTTTATAAGAAATCCATTTGAGCGATAGCTCAAGGACACGTGAGTCGGTTCTTAAATATTTTGTTAGGATATCCAATGTAGCACGGTCTTTTGAATCTGCTTTATGGGCTGCCTTTACGTACTCCTGTACAAATTTTTCTGCGATAGATCTATTGTTTTGAATGAAATCGTTTCTCAGCACAAGAGCGCAGCAAACGGAATTCCCCCACAGGTTTTGAGAGTCAAACAATACCTTTCCTTTACCGTTGGCAACCGACACAGCGCCAAAGGGTTCTGCAACTGAATAGCCGGAAATCCTTCCTTCCGACAGGGCTGCAGGCATTTCTGGCGGGGGGAGCTCTATTACGTTTATGTCATTGTATGAAAGCCCATTGTTCTTTAGCATAATATACAGCAAAATATTGTGGGTAGAAAGCCGATGGGGAATAGCAAACGTCTTCCCTTTTAATTCGGCAACGCTGGTAATATCTTTTGATGTCACAACAACGTTTCCGTCTCTATGGCCTAAAGCAACGGCTTTTAAGTCAATTCCCTGTTCTCGGGCTTTCATTGCAAGTTGAATCAATATGGAGGTGCCATCTACTTTACCAGCATTTAAAGCTTCTATAACCTCAGGCCATGAACTAAACTTAACGAGTTCAAGCTTTACATCCTGTGGGTTTTGTTTTAATAGTTCATTTTGTATATACAGCGGGACTGCATGCGTAATTGGAATATATGCTATCTTTATCGTTTTTGTCTCTGCCTGTGTATTTGTCTCATATGTTGATTTGCAGCCCGCTAGGTTGAGCATCAAAAGCGCTAATATAAGGGCAAAGATGGCTCTAATAAATTTTTCCTTCATTAATATTTCCCTCCAATATTTACCTCCATTTATCTCCGATCGTTGTAATGAATTTTATTTCCATCCCAAAGCTTTTCTCTTGTTTTTGATATCTGACACTATTCTTTCGGCAAGCTTTTCGTGGTCTACTTCCACAACCATAACCGAGCCCAGAGTCTTTTGCGTATCCTCAAATAGAAATTTCATCACCTTTTCAGAACCCTGCACCGGTGGATAAACCGAATGATAAGAGTTGATTCCAAGGAGCCTGAATCCCAAAGCTGCCCCGACTCCTTTTTCATTGGACCATTCTGGGCTTGCAAAGGCAAAAGGCATATCTTTTATATCTTTACCTAAGGCATCAGCCAGCGCTCTGAAAAACGCAGATGCTCTCGCGTTGTCAAGGCACTCACCCATATGCCAGACCGGAGGGAGATCCGGTTGGAGAAACTCCCTTAATTCACTCCCGGTCATGCTAAGGGCTGATTTATTGCAAAAGCCCAATTTCAGCAAAGGGAATGAAGCACAGCCGTTTGTCAGAACGAGGATGTTGTTTTGTATTAAGATCGATGCGATGTCTGTAATCGCCTTTTCATAAATCACTCTTGGGTTGTTGCAACCCACGAGATTTACAATTCCTGCGATCTTGCCGTCTCTCAGGGCATCAGCTATTACTTCTATGCTTCCAAAATGGCTGATAGCATACTCCAATGAAAAGCCTACTTCAGCTTCTACTTCATATTGGGGTATGAAAACAGGAACATCCCTCCTCGATGCAAAGCTGTCAATAGCTCTTTTTATGATTTTCCTTGCGAGCGCTTTGGTCTCGCTCAGATTCGAATGCATGTGGTCGTATCCGTAATGTTCGGCTCCCGGTAGCCTTGCAGAATCGCTGGTTGTCACCACAGTTGTTTTAAAGCATTTCGCCACTTCCATTATGGAAGGATATACATCCTGAACATCTGCTACCCACAGGTCAATAGCGCCTGTGCCAAGCACCAGCTCTACGCCAATGGCATTTGATAGCGGAATGACTCCGCCGTAACGATACATTGCGGAAAGCCCTGAACAGCATATGCCGTAAAATTGAATGCCCAAAGCACCTTTTTGCTTTGCAAGGTTCACAAACTCCGGGCTTCTTCCCTGTTTTACGATTTCGCTCACCAGTAATGGAGAGTGCCCGTGGACGGCAATATTGACGTACCCTTCTTTCAAAGCTCCTAAATTTGCTCTTACCGTTCTTCTTTGGGGCATGCCGAAAAGGCTGTCCATGGCTATGGAGGAACCAAGTACGCTGGTCCAGGCAAATGCAAGCCCACACCTTAAGAACTGCTTCATGACATTTTCCCAATCTCCATCGGTCCCCGTGCTTGTTCTATGAAGAGCCTCAAACACCTCGTGATAGGCTCCGATGGGGAGAATATCAAGGCCCTCCCATACTCTTATTCTTTCTTCTGGTGCAAAGGCGTGCAAGGTTTTATGTTTGCCAGGGACCGCTCTGCATAAATCTTCGATGAGAATATCGGCTACCTCAGAAGCTATTTCTTCCAAGGTTTTTCCCTCTGTATTGATTCCAAGCTGAGCAGCCGACTTTTTCAACTTATCAGCTCCTGCAATGGGCATTTGAAGAAGACCCTGAGCGGCAGCTTTTAAAGCCAGCATTATTTCGCGGCCCCTTGCGCCATGAGCTGCCACTCCTGCTGCAACCCAACGCAAAAGATTTCTGGCCACAATAAGGTCGGCGTCTGCGCCGCATACTCCTTTGGGGCTTTTTTTAGTAATCCTGCATGGACCCATATTGCAGTTTCTGCAGCATACACCTGCTATACCGAAAGAGCATTGAGGTTTTTGTTTGTCAAAGCGGTCAAAGCAGGTTTCACATCCCGCCTTTTCCATATGTAGAAGCATTTCCCTGACTGCCGGGTCGGGGGTATATTTCAGTACATCGCTTTTTGAAGGAAAGCTTTTTTTATATTCCTCTACTGCCTGGATGTAGTCGTTGAAGTTTTCAGCATGATGGTAGTAAACCCGCTCTTTATGACCGAAATGTGTGTGATGATAGTGGCGTGGATGGTGCAAGTTCATTTCCAACCCTCCTGCAAATAATACTATTCCTATATGATTAGTACTATTTAATTTTATTTAAAAACATAACGGCTGTCAATAAAAAATTTAGATATCCTATATGAATAATACGAAAACTTCGAAAACTTAAAATCAATAAAAAAGCTTACCTTAACAGCAAGTTAAGGTAAGCTTTCAGCTATGGTTTTATAAAATCAGTATAACGCTTTTTCGAAATCTTCAATTAAATCCTCGATGTCTTCAAGCCCCACCGATACTCTTATCAAATCGTCTGTTATCCCCAGCCTTTCTCTTTCTGATTTGGGTACAGCGGCATGCGACATTTTAACCGGATAGGATACGATGGTTTCAATTCCGCCGAGGCTTGCAGCCACTGCGGCTAGCTTTATTTTTTTCATGAAGCTCTTTGCTTTTTCAGCATCGATGGTTTTAAAAGAAAGCACAGCTCCTGCTCCATCCGCCTGGCTGTAATGAATGTCTCTGCCCTCGTGATTTTGAAGCCCTGGATAGTATACCTGTTTTACATTTTTATTCTTCTGCAGATATTCTGCGAGCTTTTGCGCGCTATCCTGCTGATAATCAAGCCTGACCTTAAGCGTTTTCAAGCCCCTTAAAAGCAGCCAGCTGTCCTGAGGACCGAGAATTGCGCCAAAGCCATTTTGCACTGAATATATCCTTTGGCTCAATTCAGCGCCTTTGACCACTACCAGGCCTCCAATCACGTCGCTGTGTCCGCCGATAAACTTTGTAGCGCTGTGAATTACAATGTCAAACCCAAGCTCTATAGGCCTTTGCAGATAGGGCGACATAAAGGTGTTGTCGATAATGGTGATAAGGTTATGCTCTCTGGCGATTTTAACTATACTCCTTAAATCAGTTATTTTAAGCAGGGGATTTGAAGGCGTTTCGACATAAATCGCCCTAGTATTGGGGGTGATGCTTTTCTTTACAGCATCGATATCTGTTGTGTCAACAAAGCTGGCGGAGAGGTGATAGCGTGCGAAGAACGATGTTATGATCCGGTGGGTTCCGCCATACACGTCCTGGCTCACTATAATATGATCACCCGAAGAAAAAATCGAGAGCACCGAGGATATTGCGGCCATTCCGGAAGCAAAGGCAAAGCCTTTATCGCCTCCCTCCAGTATGGCTATGGTTTCTTCAAGGGCCTTTCTGGTTGGATTGCCCGAGCGGGAGTATTCGTATTCCTGTGGTTGGTCGATGTCTCTCAGGTGGTAGGTTGAAACCTGGTATATTGGTATGCTGAGCGCTCCTGTGTTTTTATCCATTTCATTTCCGTTATGAATTAATTTTGTTGCGAATCTCATATATATCACCTTACCTTGATTATTTTTTTAAATTCTTAGTCCAGCGCCTGTTCCAGATCGGATATAAGATCTTCAACCGCCTCAATTCCTACAGACAGCCTAAGAAGTTTATCTGTAACGCCAATTCGCCTTCTCATTTCTTCAGGTATAGCTGAGTGTGTCTGTACAATAGGATAGGTTATGAGGCTTTCTACACCTCCAAGGCTTTCAGCAAACATAATTACCTGTACCCTTTTGAGGACCTGTTCTACCAGTGCCGTGTGCTTAACTGAAAATGATATCATTGCGCCAAAACCCGAAGCCTGCCGTCTGGAAATCTCGTAGCCCTCATGATCGCTCAGCCCTACATAATACACTCTTTCAACCTTCTTATGGTTTTGCAGCCATTTAGCGATAGCCAGCGCATTTTCCTGCTGTTTTTCAAGCCTTACTGCCAGCGTTTTAATTCCTCGAAGGATCAACCAACTATCAAAGGGAGCTAAAACCGCTCCTTCGGATTTCTGTATCAGTTTTATCCTTTCGGCTATGTCGTCGTCGTTTACAACTATAAACCCGGCTAAGGTATCGTTGTGGCCTCCGAGGTATTTGGTCCCGCTGTGGATTACGATATCGGCTCCCAGTTCGAGAGGCCTTTGAAAATATGGGGTAAGAAAGGTATTATCCACAATGGTCAGTATTTTTCTTGATTTTGCCAGGGCGGCTGTAAGGGCAATATCGGTAACCTTCATCATGGGATTGGAAGGCGTTTCGATAAATATTGCTGTTGTGGTATTTCTTAAAGCCTGTTCTACTTCATGGATACGGCTGGTATCTACATAAGTGAATTCAATACCGTATCGCCTGTAAATTTCTTCAAACAGCCTGTATGTACCCCCATAAAGGTCATCTGAAACGATGATGTGCTGGCCTGGCTCAAATAAAGAAAGCACTGTTGAAATAGCGGCCATACCGCTTGAAAATGCAAAACCATGTTTCCCATTTTCAAGGTTTGCAATGGTATTTTCAAGCTCTTCTCTTGTTGGGTTTTGAACCCTGGAATAATCGTACCCCGTTGTTTGATTCAGGCCCGGATGCTTAAAGGTAGCGCTCTGGTATATCGGAAAGCTTACCGCACCGGTGTACTGGTCATAACCCTTATATCCATGTACTACTTTGGTTTCGAGTTTTAATTGCTTGGATATCCCCATGAAACATCATCGCTCCTCTTTCACTTTAGCGCAACGGCTTCGATTTCTATCAATACATCCTTGGGCAGCCTGTTTACCTCTACGCATGACCTGGCAGGATACGGCTCAGAAAAATACTTTGCATACACCTCATTCATGGCCGAGAAATCGCTGAGGTCCTTCATAAATACGGTGGTCTTTATCACCTTTTCCATGCCGCTCCCTGCGGCTTCAAGCACGTTCTTTAGGTTTTCCAGCACCTGGGCGGTTTGCTCTTTAATCCCGCCGCTTACCACTTGGCCGGTTGAAGGGTCTATTGGGATCTGCCCCGATGTATAAATCAAAGCCCCTGTGTCTATAGCCTGAGAATATGGCCCTATAGCAGTGGGAGCTTTATCGGTATGCACGGCCTTATGCATTTGCCTCACCCCTTTTGAAAAAACCTTCGTTCATGCTTCCTGTTCTGTATCCTTTAAGGTCAAGGGCGACGTATAGAAAGCCCAGCTCTTTGAACCTTGAATATATGGCTTCCCTTACCTGCTTATCCAGGAATTTGTCAAAGCCGTTTTCATCTGTCTCGATTCTCGCTACGCTGCCGTGATACCTTACGCGAACCTGCCTGAAGCCCAGATCTATAAGGAACTGCTCTGCTTTGTCCACCATTTCCAGCTTTTCCTTTGTTATCTTCTCTCCGTAAGGGAATCTTGATGACAAGCAGGCGAAAGAGGGCTTGTTCCAGGTTTTCAGGCCCATCTCTTTTGACAGCAGCCTGATTTCCTCCTTAGTGAGCTTGACTTCCCTCAAAGGGCTTACCACACCGAGTTCTGACACCGCCTGAAGGCCGGGGCGGTAGTCTCCTATGAGGTCATCATAATTTGAGCCCTCGGCTACAAATTTGAAGCCTTCTTCCTCTGCAAGCTTCTTGATCTTGCTGAACAGCTCATGTTTGCATAAGTAGCACCTGTTTAAAGGGTTGTCAGAAAAGCCTTCCACTTCGAGCTCTTCCGATACTATTACCCTGTGTGGGATTCCATGCTCGGCTGCAAACTGCACCGCTTCTTTGAATTCCCTTTCGGGATATGTAGAGGATCTGGCGGTCACAGCAAGCACCTTATCCCCCAAAACATCGTGGGCTACTTTTACCAGGAAAGAAGAGTCCACTCCTCCTGAAAAGGCGATGACAACGCTTCCCATGGATTTGAGCAAATCTTTTAATGCTTCCAGCTTGGCATGTGCCTCATTGGCATGCGCTCCAGTAGGCATTATTTTTACCTCCTCTTCATTATTTATCCTACATTTTTATAAAGTTTTCTATACTGAGGATGGGTTTTATCAAACCGGCACTCTCCATAGCATATTCAAGTAATCCTATATGCTTAATATAATAATTACAAGCATGTTATTTGTCAATAACTTGTAACAACGGCATCAAAAAAGTTCACAAAGCAAGACTAATTGCTAAAAATATGGTAAAATAACTCTTGAGTTTTGCAGAGTGTATGACATATGAGGAGGTGGGGGTGGGTATGCGCATTTAAGCATGCGCATGATGCGCATCCTTGCGGCGGGATATATTGCCATGGCGGTGACGCAGGTTTTGTTGGGGGTCATGCGCGGAGCTGGAGACACCATGACCCCCATGTGGATTTCCCTTATAACCACAATTGCTTTGCGTGTGCCCATTGCCTAAGGCATCGCCTACCTGACGCGAAGTGAAGCCTATCCCACTGGCAGGCCAGAGTCTGTGTTTATATCCCTGCTTGTTGCCTGGGTGTGTGGGGCCATTATCACTACGGTTTTCTATAAAAAAGGCAACTGGCGGAAGAAAGCGCTTTTGGTTTAATTAACGAGTTTAAGTAGGAAGTACTTAATATAATTGTATGTAAAATATTAGAGTAAATAGCAGGATTTTGAGATTATATATCGAAAATAGAAAAATGGTTGTACATTTTTAATGGTTTTATTAGATTTTGTTTTTAATTCCTATTAAAGAAAAGGGGATAGGTTATGAGGTCAATATTGGATACTTGTAAACCTAGGCAAGAAATTATTACCGGCACTTTCAATCCTGAAGTTTTTACAGCTTCGCTTAGTCCAGTAATTGAATATTACAGGAATGGCAAGAGTAACATTGACAGTATATACACAAATGCGGAGCTGTTTTTTAAAGAAGCAACCTATCCAACGCAAGGATTGCGTTTGACTTTAGCAGAAGTTTTTGGGAGAATCGCGGGAGATATGACCGTGCCGGCCATACACCGTTTGGAGACGGCGTTTGGTGGAGGTAAGACACATACTCTAATTGCATGCGTGCATATTGCATATAGAGGAAAAGAGTTGCGTGAGGTAACAAGGGAACTAATAGCTCCTGAGCTTCTGCCTGAGCCAGGTACTGTGTCTGTTGTGGGTGTGGCTGGGGATGAGATACCGGTACATAAGCCTAAGGGCAATATGTTGATTCCCTACACGTTGTGGGGGGAGATTGCTCATCAGATTGGCGGCGAGGCCCTATATCGAGAGGTTGAGGAAGATGCCAGTTCATACGCGGCACCGGGCAAAAACTATTTTGAAAAGGTATTTAAAGGCCGCAAGGTTATTATAATGTTGGATGAGCTTGCACAGTATGCAGCTCGGCTTGAGGCAGCGCGCCCTGATGGTGCGAACCAACTTGCTGCATTCTTGATGGCACTTCATGGTTATGCAAGGAATCATCCAGGAATTTCTGTTATTTTAACTCTTGCTAGTGCTGCAGATGCTTTTGCAAGGCAAACAGAGTATCTTGCAAGGCTTATCAGTGCCGTCCGTGGAGAAGAAGTGTCACAGGACGATGCTCTTGGGATAGGGGAAAAAGCGGTAAGAGGTGTAGCCAGTGTAGTAGCACGCGATGCTGTGCAGATTACCCCTGTACAAGCAGCAGAAATTTCATCCGTATTGACCAAACGATTATTTGAATCTATAGATCGTAATGCCGCTAGGGAAACTGCCGAAGAATACATGGCAATGTATCGAAAAAATTCTTCCTTGCTACCTAGTGAAGCATTAAGTGAAAACTATAAAGAGAGAATGGTTGCTAATTATCCTTTTCATCCAACGCTGATAGATTTTTTAAATTACAAGCTTGCAGATGCAGAGAATTTTCAGGGTACCCGGGGTGTATTAAGGGTACTTGCTTTGGCAGTCAGAAGTTTGTGGCAAAAGAAGCAGCATGTGCCCATGATCCACGCGTGCCATTTGGATTTGCGTTCAGAGCGGGTAGTGAATGAAATCCTGGGGCGTACTGGAAGTTCGGACTTGTTGTTTGTACTTAACGCTGATATTGGTAGTGTGGATACTGGCATGTTGGAGGGCGGTAAAAGCAATGCTCAAATAGCGGATGACCGCAATCCACACCCTGAAGGTTATCCTTTATACGAATATACATGGAAAACCGTTTTTCTAAATAGTCTGGTTGGCCGCGAAGAGGGGTTAAGCTCGAAAATTTTTGGCATCACAGAGGCGGAAGCTTTATTAGCAGTATCCTTCCCCGGTTTGACTCCCTCCCAGGTAAAAACAGCTTTGGATGAAATAAATGAAACTGCCTTTTACCTCAGGTACGAACAAGGCAAATATTTTGCTAGCAGCGAACCTACCATTAACAGCGTTCTTGCCAGGATTCGTAAAAATTTAAATTATGAACAAATAAAAGATCTTATGGAAGGTCATGTGCGAACCATGATAAAGGGGGATGTGGGACCATTTCAAGTTGAGCATGATGTATCGCTACCAGAACATATCCCTGATGGTACTAATAAACCTGTGCTTGGTGTGGTATCGCTAACTGCTGAAGAGATAGATATTGAAGAGATGATATTTACCAAAGGCATTAATATGCCACGTGAACAGCAGAACTTGGTATTTCTACTTGTGCCTGAAACAGTCATGGTGAAAAAGAAACAGGAACAGCAAAGCATGTTTGAAGCAGAAAATACAAGGAGAGAGGAAGCTAGGCAGCGGATTGAAACTATTGCACGGCAAGTGAAAGCGATGCGATTGCTGGCTAATAATCCTCAAAATTACGGAGTAAATCCCGAACGGTTAAATGATAACGATTTTAAGCAGCGTAAAAGCGAAAGGGAACAGGCTTTAAGTACTGCTATAGCAAGTATCTATACAAGGCTGTATTATCCTTCAGCGACTGGTCACATTGTCATGAAAGAGATCAAGACCGCTGGAGGGGAAGGGGGTGTCCCCTTCATTCAACAAATTTTAGATATATTGATAAAAGAAAAAGAGCTGTTGACAAGTGAAAGTACCAATACGGCTGACTTGATGAATTTAAGTAAGCTTTTCTTTGCAAGTGGAGATACAATTGCAATTACGAAACTACGTCAAAATTTCTTTAACATAAGGAGTTGGCCGGTACTTGAGAATATAGGTGTGCTTGAACAGATTATACGTGCAGGGGTTCAAAAGGGGATATGGTGTGTTTTTTGCATGGAAGATGAAAGTAGTACAAAACCAACTGAATTTTATGATCAAAATAATCATGTTCCGTTAGGCGTCAACCTGATGGAAAAGAAATATATGCTTGTAACACCAGAAGGGGCTAAAAAAAGGGGATGGGGAGTTGCACAGTCAGTATCTCCGCATAGAATTCGTGATAGTGTAGCATACGCCATTAACAGAAACGGTACTGCTACCGTACAGCAGATAATGGAAGCGGTAAAAAATGAATATGGTGAGGTCCCAGAGCAGGATATAGAGGAAGTAATAGTAAATCTCGTAAAAGAAGGTCGGTTTTTTGCGTTCCACGGAGAACCTGACCAAACCGAAAAACCTGAGCTGATTCAAGGTCCTGGAGCGGCTCTATATACGCCATTATCAGATGATGTATTGGTAACGCCGGCTAAAGCTGCTGAACGGGGATGGATAGCAGAGCAATCCAATTCACTTAGGTTATCAGGTAAAGAAGGAGCAGAGAAGTTATTGCCCTTGCTTAGGAGGTTAGGAAGTATTTATAATAAAGGAGCGAAGACCCCTATTAAGGTATTGGATTTAGTCAATATGGAGCTTCCAAAAGGGGGAACAATTCGGATTCAGCTTATGGATGTATCCCCCGAGTCAATGAAAATTTTGGGGGAATTATTTGAAATATTGGATGGGGTTGCTCGTATGAGTGAAAATACAGAAGCTTATATTGAAATAGAAAATCCGGATAAGGATTGCCCTTTGATTAAAGAATTAACACAAAATTAGAGTAAGGCGTAAATAGAGAGTGAGGCATAAAGAATGACAAGCAAAGATAGAAGTGATAGAATTAACTCTATGCTAAAACAGGCGCCTTGGATTTTAAGGGTTACGCAGTATAAAGATAAGCCGGTGCCTGTTTTGGTGATTAAAGAGCGAGTGTGGCTTGATAAAGAATCAAAGGATAAAAATCATTTAAAAGAAAGAGGGCTTATATATGGTCAATCGCTTAGACGGTGTCTTCCAATCATACAAATGATCATAAGGGAGGTACATGACAAGGAAGGGATTCCCTTAGAGCTTGATTCTTTTCTTAGCAAGGATCGTATTACATTCCGAGGGAATCTCCCTTTGGATGAGGAAGCAGGGGTCAAATTGTGTTTACTGTTTAAATTGCAGGAACGTGTGCAGGACATGGATAGAGTAGAGCTTATGGCCTGGCGTATACAGCGGTTTAGTCGTGAAGAGGCGGCTTATTGGTTAAGTAGAATAACGCAGTATGGGGATGCAGAGAATCGCTGGGCCAGGGCAGGTATGCGATTGATGCTTGGTGGGCAACCGGGAAGTAAAGAGATTGCGCAGATGCTTGAAAAACTGAGGAGATAGAAAGGGTTGATATTAATGGAGCAGCAAATGAATGATATTCGATTTATAGAAGCAGGATTCCCTTGTCATCAAGTTGGGGCTGAAACGCAAAGGGAGCGCAATACTGGTTTGGCACCGCCAACCCATAGACTCCATGTGTGGTGGGCAAGGCGACCGTTGACGCCCAGCCGTGCGGCAATTCTGGGTTCGCTCTTGCCTGCAGATACGGATCCTGACGGGTTTCTTCGCCAACTCGGTATTGAAAAGGTACAGGTAATAGTGAACGGAGTGGAATGGACGCTAGAGGACAATCTTGTAGAGCGAATTAGTTATGATGATTCTAAGAAAGAGATATTGAGAGTAGATTCTGCTGTTATAAGAGCACTTGAACGAGAACAAAATGCTAGAGCAGAGCAAAGAGCAATAATTGATAGAATTGTAGCAAAGAATCCGATATTAAATCAACATCCTGTTATTGAGAAATGGAGAAAACAGTGCGTTCCAATTCCTGAACCATTGCCTGTGGAAGGGGATGTTTTGGCGATTGAACGAAAAGCCGCTGATCCTGCTTGGTTTAAAGAACTTATGGATATAGCAGCTAATGAGGGCATACGTGTTCCTAATCTATACGGGTATTCTCGTGCTTATAGTAGTCAACCAGAGTTTCAATCTAGTGATATAATAGTACTTGATCCAACTGCTGGTGGAGGTTCGATTCCTTTTGAAGCTTTGCGGTTGGGATACAAGGTTATTGCTAATGACTTAAATCCTGTTGCTACTGTGATTTTGAAGGCCACTCTAGATTACCCTGTAAGATTTGGTATGGACTTGATAGATGAAATTGTTAAATGGGGAGAGAAACTTATTGCAGTTTTGAATGAAAAGTTAGAAGATGTATTTCCTTTTGTTTTTTCGTTACCCAAAAATGAAAAAGATTATTTATCAAAACATTTAAGTAAATGTCCTGAGCTTATAGATGAGTTCGATCAAGAGAATACAACGACATATCTTTACTGTCGTCAAGTTACATGCCCTCATTGTGGTGGGGAAGCTCCTCTGTTAAATACCTGTTGGCTTTCAAAAGAGGGTGAAAAATGGGGAGTACGTATTATCACCGATGGCAGCAAAAAAAATGGTAAAGTAAAGTTTGAAACGTACAGGGTTAAAGGTAATCGTGGGCCAAACGGAGAAGACCCTAATTTTGCTACAGTAAATAAGGGTGTTGGCATATGTGTTCATTGCCATCAGGCCATCTCTGCTGAAGAGATAAAAGCTCAGGCAAGGGGAGAGTCTCCTCATGGGAAATGGAAAGATAGGCTTTATGCAGTGGTAGCGGTACGCTATCAGCCCAAATTGGATAAGAATGGCAAGCCAAAGAGATATACAAGTGGTGATCGAGCAGGAGAGATTATAACCGAGAAGGTTACATTCTTTAGGCCGCCAAATGAGTGGGATTTAGAGGCTTTAGCAGAAGCCGAAAGGCGGTTACAGCAAAAATGGGACGAGTGGGACAGAAAAGGGCTTATACCGACGGAGAGTATTCCTAAAGGGCATAAAACGATGGAACCACTGCGTGTTGGTATGAACCGCTGGTGTGATATGTTTACGCCGCGCCAGCTTTTGGGGCATCTTACGCTAGTGGAAGCGTTAAATGAGATGAAACCCGAAATTTTAAAAGAACTCGGGTATGAGCGCGGCCGTGCGGTAATTACATATCTGCAGTTTATGATTGATAAATGTGTTGATTATAATAGTAGACAAACTTTATGGAATGCTCCAAGGGGCATTATAGCTCATACATTTACGCGGCATGATTTTTCAATTAAGTGGACTTTCGGAGAGATGATATTTTGTGGTCCAAATTCCGGCGTGGTTTGGGCATTGTCCCAAGTTGTTGATGCATATAAAGGTATAGCTAAACTTGTAAAACCGTTACACGAAAAACTTGCTGGCAAAGAACCTCCCGTTACTATACTAAACGGTACGGCTGCGCATTTGGATATACCTGATTCTTCGGTGGACCTTATATGCATCGATCCGCCTTATTACAACAATGTTCAGTACGCAGAGCTGTCCGATTATTTTTACGTATGGCAACGGCGGACATTGGCAGATTTATATCCTGGACTCTTTAGCCGGCGGCTGACTAACAAGACTGATGAGGCGGTGGCTAATCCGGCGCGGGATGGTTCAAATAAAAATGCAGCTAAAGAGTACGAGCGGTTGATGGGAGAAATTTTTGCCGAGTGTTATCGCGTCCTAAAGGATAATGGTATTATGACGATCATGTTTACGCATAAGACGCAAGAAGCGTGGGAGTCCCTTACACGCTCGCTCATTGAAAATGGCTGGATAATTACATCTTCTATGCCTGTTGAATCTGAAGCAACCAAATGTATACATCAGAGAGATATGGCTGCTGCTGCAAGCTCAATATTTTTAGCTTGCCGTAAGAGGCTAGTAAAGAGTGAACAACCGGCTACATGGACCGGCTTTGGCGGTACTGGAGTGGTGGACCAGGTTCGTGAAGCCGTACGCCAAGCATTGCGAGAGTTTGAGCCTTTGAAGCTAAATCCAGTAGATGAGATGGTGGCAAGCTATGGCAGGGCTTTAAAGGTGCTTTCGCAGCACTGGCCTGTATTGGATGGGGATGAGCTTGTCAGTCCTATTCGGGCCATGAATGAGGCAAGCGCTGTGGTTGCCCAATATCAGATAACTCGTTTAACCGAGGGGCGACTGCAGGTAAGCGATCTTAATCCAGAAGCTGCTATGGCTTTAACGCTCTATGGCATATTTGGATTAGGAGAATTTCCTTTTGATGATGCGCTTAGCTTGTCGCGTTCTTTGGGTATCAGCCTTGAGATGAAAGCAGCAGGATATAATTTAGATGGACGCATAATCGGCATAAATAATGAAACACGCAGCAGGGGAAACAGTCGAAATCGTGAGGAAGATAAAGGCTATCATGCTCCGCTGCTCCGCCGTGGTTCAAAACTGCGTCTGGCATTGCCGGAAGAGCGCAATGAGCGGCGAATAAACAAGCCTCAAACAGAATGGGATATTCTTCATGGTTTAATCCTTGCTTATCGTAAAGGAGATGTACCAGTGGCAAGGGCATATTTGGCTCAGCACGCAGAAGGGCGCGAGCAGATCATTTTGGACCTTCTTAAAGTGTGGACAGTGCATATGACAGATGAAAAGTTACGGAAGGAAGGAGAGGCTATCCTATTTGGACTTTGCTAGATTTTTGAATGATAGCGGGGTGTAGAGTAGTGGTACTAGACACGGGAAATGCCACTGATGGAAAAGGGTTTCAATCTCGGAAGTGGCTTCTCGCTTACAAGACATCTTCAACCATGATTGATGGAAGGCCAGTTGATATACTTCATGACTTCTATATCCCAGCGCTTGAGCTTGCTGTTAGCTACGATCGTGTAGCAGGCTATTTTCGTTCCTCATCTCTGGCAGCTGCATCCCAGGGTTTTTCTGCTTTTGTAGGCAGAAAAGGGAAAATGCGCCTCATTGTGGGCGCAGATTTGGATCCAGAAGATGTGAAGGCAATTTTATCTGGTGATGCACAGAGGCTTGCCATTAAGCTAAACAAGGAGCTTGATGACCAGGAGACATGGCCGGAAGGTGTACGTAATGGAGTTACACTGCTTGCCTGGATGGTTGCTCATGGTTATTTAGAAGTACGAGTGGCTTTTCGAGTTCATAAAATTACGGGGGAACCACTTTCTTTGGATGCAATAGATGATGGGTACGTACATGAGAAATGGTTTATTATGCGAGATGAATATGGCAATCGTATATTAGGGTCTGGTACGCTAAATGAATCCAAAACTGCTTTCGTTCTCAATGCAGAAAATCTAGATATTCATTGCGATTGGTGGGGTGAGATGGAGGCCTTAAGGGTTGAACAGGCTGAGCGGGATTTTGAAAATTTATGGGCTGGTCGAGTTGCTCATATGCCTGTGTTAACATTGCCGGAAGCTGTTAGGAGAAAGCTAATTAAAATAGCGGAAGGCGTAGAGTACCCAGTAGAAATAGATGGTTCAACTGCTATGTTGAAAGTAGTTAAATTTCCTTCAGCGATGGAAAGGCTTAAGTTCGCTATCATACGGGATGCGCCAAAGATGCCAGGTGGTAGATTTGTAGGGGTGGAGACTGCTCCTGTTAACCCGTGGCCTCATCAAGCAGTAGTAGTTCGAAGACTCATTGAAACATGGCCGTATTCATACTTATTATGTGATGAAGTTGGATTGGGGAAGACTATAGAGGCAGGCCTGGCGTTCCGTTCGCTTTATCTATCTGGGCTGGTAAAAAGGATTCTTATTGCTGCACCAGCCGGCTTGACCAGGCAATGGCACAGGCAGATGGCATCGAAGATGCTGCTCTCTTTCGGATTGGTAAATACCACGCCGCAGTTGAACCATGAATACATTTTTCCTACAAATGAGAATAGGCCAGCATCTTCTCTTTATGAACCTCCTCTTATTATAATGTCAACAGGTTTATTGGCGCGGCAGGAGAGAGCTAAAGCTCTTGCTGGTGCCGAACCTTTCGATATTGTTTTCATTGATGAGGCCCATGCTTTGAGAAGAAAAAACCCTAGTGCTGGATTAGATGTGAATCCTGAATACGGTTTGCTATATAAATCAGTACGTGACCATTTGAGGCCGAAAGCTAGGAGCTTGTGGTTGGCTACTGCTACCCCCATGCAAATACATCCTGTGGAAGTATGTGATCTTTTGGCGCTAACAAATCGAGTAGGAGCATTTCAATTTGATCCTACTCTGACTTTACAGTACTATGAGATTTTAGATAAGCTTTTGCGTAATAGAGAACTTGACCAATTTGAGTGGAAATTTTTAAGGAATTGCGTAAAAGTGGTTGAAATGCAGGATCCAAAGCTATGGGACTTTTTGCAAAATAATGTCATCGATGGGCGAATTAGAATAGCAGTTAAGCTGTTTTTAGAAAATGAGCTGATACCAAAGGGAATGGATCGCCAGCTTATGATTAAATTATTTTTCAGTGTTGCTCCGCTTTCTCGGGTAATGATGAGGCATACGCGTCAACTGTTGGAAATATACCGTGAAAAAGGGCAGCTAAAACAGAATCTTGCTCGCCGAAATATATGTCCTATGCCTGTTATAACTTTTAATGAGCTGGAAAGAAAAGTATATGAACAGCTAGAGGAATACTGTAATGGTTTAAGTAATCAGATTAAGGGTTCGGATACCAGAACGAAAAATATGGTGAACTTTCTATTAAATTTTATGCGTTTGAGATTTGCATCGAGTCTATATGCTATTCAACAGACATTAAAGCGCCGCTTAGAAAAGGTAGAGGATACCTTAAAATACAAACAGCTGATGGATGTACAAAAGATAGATGAAGAAGAATTGACTGAAGAGGACATGGAAGAAATAATTTTGGAATACGAAAATGAAGATGATATAGAAATAATACAAACAGTTTTAAAAAATAGAAAGATACAGGATCTGGAATGGGAACGAGATCAACTCAAAAAAATGCTCAGTGATATGGCAGATATTTCTGGGCCTTCTTCAAAGATGATAGCACTTTTAAAGGAGCTAGAAAAAAGGCGTGACCCTAAAGATACTGGACGTTTTAAGCAAACGGTCATATTTACTCGCTTTTATGATACGCTTACTGATATAGTTAGACGGTTGCGTCAAGTAGAGCCTCAAATGTTGATTGGAACGTATTCGGGACGAGAGGCGCAATACTACGATCGACAAAAAGCTAAAATGATTAGTGTGGACCGAGAAGAGGTGAAAACAAAATTTCTTCGCGGGGAAATTGATATTCTGATATGCACCGATGCCGCCGCAGAAGGGTTGAACCTTCAGACAGCTGACATGTTGATTAACTTTGACTTGGGATGGAATCCCATGAAAATTGAGCAAAGAATTGGACGTATCGATCGTATTGGTCAGAAGCATGAGGATATCTATATTCTTAACCTTTGTTATGCAGATAGCGTAGAGCAGATTGTTTATGATCGTTTGCTGTCAAGGCTGGCAAAGGCAGCAGGGATTGTTGGGGCACAGCAAATGTCGCTATTGCCTATCAAACCAAAAGATTTTGAGGAATTGGCACAAAAGAAGCTAAGTTTTGAAGAACTAGAAAAGCGTGTGCAACAGCGTATTGAGGAACAGAGACGCCGTACACAAACAATGGAAATATCGCCTCGAGATCTTTATGATATTTATATGAAATCAGCCGAAGCTTCTGATTGCTGGCCTTCTCCAATAAAGTTGGCGGATATATGGAATACATTAAGCGATTCAAAATACTTACAGGATTTAGGCTGCGAAATATCTCAAGAAAAAATTTTAGTATTTAATGTAAAAGATGTACCTGATGGCACTATCCTAACAGCTTCTAGGGAACTTTATGAGGAAGGTTGTATAGAAGATACATCGAGGGTGCACTTTGCTTCTTATGGTGACCCATATTTTGAAGCTATATTAAACCATGTTAAACAATTTGAATTGCCTGCTTGCATTAGAAGAATTGCTGTTCCTGTAGAAGGCATGGATGGTGTGGAAGTGGTAGGTTATGCTGTGGCCTGTAAAGGAGTTAATAATATGGTGGAGGTTCGATTGGTTACTGCATGGAAAGATATTGAAAATATCGAATTGGCTGAGAATTATTCATTAAGTGAAGAGCAGATTGAACCGTTGCGAAAGCGATTAAAGAGTATGGCAATAAATGAATTGAGACATTATTTAGCGTTGGAACGAATAGAACGTAATAATGTTAAAGCTGCACGAGCACAGGAAGTGTTAAACTTATTGGTCATACAAAAGCTTCTCGATTCTAGAGCGAGGTTTGTAGAAGGGCAAGCGTTATTTAGTCAGGTACTGCGTGAGGTCCGCGAGTTGTTCCAGGAAAGAGAGTATATAAATCTAGCTGGTTTGTCAGCAGACGTACTTAGGGAGATAAAGGATGATTTGTTATTTGAGTGCCAAATACCAACGTTAGGAGATAAAGCTAGTATACCAGTTCCTCGGATATTGGGTTTATCCTCCATCAGTTCAGCACAACGGATAGCATACAGTACAAAATTTTCTAAGCGCAAACTTTTAGCAAGTACTGTAATAGAACGATTAAAACGTGAGGTGAATTCAAAATTAGAATTATACAGGGGGATAGGCAATTATCTTATGGGGGGTTATTATTGAACAAGTTCATTTTTAATTTGATTACCAAGTATTGATTAACTGAGGGTTTTATTGAGTTAATATCGGTAGAGCGAGTGTAATTACTTCTATTAGAAAAATGTCTTTTCAGTTAATTAAATAAATGATATATAAACTCAATCATAGAAAGGAGAATTAATCATGTCAAACATACCACGGCCCGAGTATCCGCGTCCCAATTTTGTAAGAAAAGATTGGCTTAATTTAAATGGGATCTGGGAGTTTGAGTTTGATGATGAAGATGTCGGGGAGAGGGGGAAGTGGTATAAAGGGCACGCTTTTTCACGTACCATAAACGTCCCGTTTTGCTTTGAAAGCGAATTAAGCGGCATAGGAGACACGTCACGCCATGACCATATATGGTACAGGCGCAAGCTGGCAGTGCCAGACAGCTGGAAGGGCAGAAGGATTATGCTGCACTTTGGTGCAGTGGATTACCACGCTAAAGTGTGGGTAAACGGCGCCTATATGGGCAGCCATACCGGTGGCCATACGCCTTTTAGCTTTGACATAACCGATGCTCTAAGGTGGAACGGCAGCGATGAAGTGGTGGTAAAAGCGGACGACATATCGTCGGACCGCCAGCAGGCTCGTGGAAAGCAGTCTTGGCTGGATCAGCCTTTTGACTGTTGGTATGACCGTACCTCTGGCATTTGGCAGACGGTGTGGCTGGAGCCCTTAAACCCGGCGCATATTATCAACGTCCGCATGACTCCTGATATTGACGAGGGTACTGTGAACATAGAGGCTTTCCTCACTCCACAAGCCGTCGGCTGCAGTTTGAAAACCTGTATATCTTTCGATGGCGTATCAATTGCGTCGATTACTGTGCCTTGCCTTAAGTCGCGGGTCATCTTCGAGGTGAGCGTCATAAGCCATGCCTTTAAGTGGGGTTTAATGCTGTGGAGTCCGGAAAATCCAAATCTTTACGATATAGCGTTTACGTTGGTGGATGAAAAAGGCGATACGGTTGACCATGTTGTCAGCTATTTTGGTATGCGCAAGGTGTCGGTCAAGGACGGCAAGGTGCTACTAAACAATCACCCTTATTATCAAAAGCTCATATTGGATCAAGGGTATTTCCCGGGTTCAAACCTCACTGCTCCCAGTGAAGAGGCTTTGATAAACGATATAAAGATGACCAAGGCCTTTGGCTACAACGGCGTACGGAAGCATCAGAAGGTGGAGGAGCCACTGTATCTCTACTGGTGCGATAAGCTGGGACTTTTGGTCTGGGGCGAGATGGCCTCATATTATGAATACAGCCAGAGGGCAGCCAACGCGTATATTAAGGAGTGGCAGGAAATCATCGACAGGGATTACAATCATCCCTGCATCATAGCCTGGACGGCATTCAATGAGTCCTGGGGTGTGCCCAACGTAATGGTGGATAGGCAGCAGCAGAGCCATACGGTGGCTGTCGTCAATATGATACGGAGTCTGGATGGGACCAGGCTGGTGATATCCAATGACGGCTGGGAGCATACCGATACAGATTTGTGTACCATACATGACTACCGTTCAAATGGAGAGGATTTGAGGAGGGTTTATGCAGATAAGGATAAGGTGGTAAATGGCGCTCCTGCGGGGAAATTCATATTCGCCGAAGGGTATGATTACAAAGGCCAGCCTATACTCATAACCGAATACGGCGGTATCGCCTTTGCATCGGGCAAGGGATGGGGATACGGTGATAAGGTGGCTGATGAGGAGGAGTTTTTGAAGCGCTTTGCTGGTTTGACCCGTGCCATCATGTCGATAGACTATATATGCGGCTTTTGCTATACCCAGCTTACCGATGTGCAGCAGGAGGTTAACGGCCTTATGACATATGACAGGAAGCCCAAAATTGATCCGAGCAAGATAAGAGCTATAAATGAGGGAAGAGTGTAATATGAGACAGGGGTCTTTTATTCAAACGCCCCTGTTAATGTTTTATGCTGAATCTTTGTACCTTTTTTACTTAATACCACAATCAGGATTTCCGCACAAATAAAGGCATGCTCATTTTGCTTCTGATAGTATTTTTAGCCAAGATTTTATACAAAAATTTAATTTTTAGTGCCTGCTATAATTTATTTCTAATGGCATAATATTTTATAAAGTACAAAAACTGGAAGGTATAGATTACATTTTCCAGGGAAAGGATGTGCTGACATGTTAGAAAAATTAAATAATCGCCTAACAGAGCTTCAGGAGCAAATTCATGAAGGATATAAAATCCGACGGAGGTTAGAAGCTGCAGAAAAGAGCTATACGGAGTTACAAGAGCGCCTTTGTGAGTTCAAGAAATAGCTTGAGAAGGAAAAAAAGGGATGTAGACCAGCTGGAAGGGATGAACCTTACCAACCTGTTCTATTCCATCCTGGGGACGAAAGAAGAACGGCTGGAAAAAGAGCGGCAGGAGTATCTGGCTGCAAAGCTTAAGTATGACCAGTGCCGGGATGAGCTGGATGCCCTGGAAAAGGAAATCCACGACCTTAAGCTGCAGCTTGGAGAGATAAATGTATTGGATATGAAAGGCAGGAGCTGATAAAAAAGGCTTGATGGTGATTGTATCTTATTTAAATGTAGTAACGAATTGAACTTTGACTTTGACGCTTTTTATTACAAATCTTTAAGGAAGGGAGAAAGGGTATGATCGACTTTAAAAATGGCTGGTTTAAGCTTTCGCCGATTTCAAAGGCGGAAGGGGAAAAGACGGTAGCACCTCTTTTGATAGAGGATGAGGAGGTTATCGCAGCTTTTCAATCGGTGCGGGATAAATTAATTTTTACAAATAAGCGCATTATCGCAGTAAACGTGCAGGGCCTTACCGGGACCAAGGTGGATTACACGTCGATTCCGTACAGCAGAATTCAGGCTTTTTCGGTTGAAACGGCGGGCGTGTTTGACAGGGATTGTGAACTGGAGATATATGTAAGCGCTATTGGTAAGGTCAAATTCGAGCTTCGCGGTTCTTTTGATATCCGGGCGTTTAGCAGGGCAATCGGCAAGTATATATTGTGATAAGCAGGACATAAAGAAGCCTATAGATAATGTCATTTTTGTAAAAAATTGTCACAGTAAGAGCTGTATATCAGCGTGTTTATGGTGAGGACTTTATAGACCATACCACAAAGGATGAAAACATAAAGCTTACAATAGGCAGTGCTTTTGATATAACTTTTGACTGCATCAAGAAGTCATTCCGCGAAATAGAATTTGTAATTGAGGTTCCGGCGGATGGTAAAGCGGTGAGGTCAAATGAAAAAGTAAAATCCACTTTGAAGAATTAAGGTCAACCCATTTTAAAAAACAAACAATTTTTATTTCCAAAAATAATTTATTTTTTTACATTTTTTAGTTGTTTTTATCGACTTTATGCCCAAAAACAGGCAATTATTGCCTGTTTTTGGGCATAAAGTATCAAAGGTGAAAAAAGCAACCATTTTTTGCAAAGGTGATTTCCACCCC
>Ga0247720_100056_pt1 | contig 56546 bp, 80 predicted proteins | sample MSEWel2015_12_15_FD_189078 | JGI IMG/M metagenome (GOLD analysis project Ga0247720, IMG submission 189078) | Subsurface sediment microbial communities from gas well in West Virginia, United States - MSEEL Well Study Marcellus 3H_2015_12_15 | ecosystem: Environmental > Terrestrial > Deep... | reverse complement strand
TAGTATTAAGGCTTATAGGGTTTTTCTTCATTATTCCCATTCGATTGTAGAAAAGTTTTTTATGCTATTTCACCTTATTTTTGCTCATTTATATTATTAATATTATCTTTATTATCATATTTATTTCTCTCTTCAATTTTTTTTGGTACGATTTTGGTACGCTCATCATTTCTTTCTGGCAATCTTCCCAAATGTTCAAGGTAAAATTTGGCCGCCTCATTATAAAAATCAGAACGTGAATATCCTTTTTGCTGTTGGTATCTTTCATTGACATACTCATCTATAATATCAAGCATACCTATTAATACGTGTACGGTAATTGGTACGCGCCTTGTTTTTCCTTTTAGTGGCCTACCGTATGCTGCCATTTTAGTTCAATTCCTCCTCTTTCTGCTTTGGTAAGGCTTTACAGTTTAATTAAAATTTCTTTTGGTAGTTATGGGAATTCCACCTGGCATGGCGCCTTCTTTTTACCGTTGTTTTACCATTTCCATCATTTCTTCCCCATAAACTGGAGATCCGATATAAATGCAGTCTATCTCCTTCCCGTCACGTATGAAGGCTGGGTGTGTGACTATCCTACCGTCTGGCAGCCTGACCTTGAATTTATCTACTCTCGTCATGCCTTGTACATCGATGTCAACCGTTGTTTTTTCTTCCAGTTTCTTTTTAACCGATATAAACTCGATTAGCTTAAGCATGTGATTGTTAAGTTTATTCCTGTATTTCTTCCTGATTCTTTTCTTCTTTGCATGAACGGCATAATATTGCCACTTTTTAATCATACTCGTGTCACTCATTTACTTCACCTCCCTTTGAATACTGCCAGCTGCTCTGTTCAGTTCTTCTAATAACTCTTTAGGTAATATGAATGCTGGCTCTATTCCAAAGCATGCAGCAAGATATATTTTCATTTCAATTCCGCTCTTTTTTTCGTAGTTGTACATAATGCTTTGAATTGTATGTTCAATTCTCTTTTTGACATCTTCTACCATTGGAGAATATACATATTTTTCAATGGCTGATTTAAAATTAGTTTTGGATTGAACCCAATTTGAAAAAATGTTGTATATTCTTACGAATAATTCTCTATCTTCCTCTGGGACTGTATAGAAAATTCCAGGCGGAAGGAACGTTACATTTAGCCTTGTTGGCTCATCCTCATAATTCCATGCATATACTCCAAACTGTTTTAAAAATGATCTTATCATTATATTTGCCGTTAACCAATCTGGAAAATAAATATTTTTATCCATTTTCTTATCTCCCTCTTTTACCGTTGGCTCTGTTTGTATTATCTTCCAATTCAAAAGTAACTTTAAATGGTACAGCTTGTTGGTTATTCGCTATTTTAAAAATTCTTATTGCCTTATCAAAAGGCAATAAAATATCCAAATATGAATAGCCATCAAAATTGGTTACTGTATCTACTCCGCTTATGTAGGCTTTAGTTTCTATCTTTTCTATTTTACCCATGAAATTCACTCTTTTAAGTCTTTTTTCTATTTCATCTCTAATTGACTCGTAATCCTTTATAGTATTATCCGACTTCATATCGCCAAATACCGTTATAAACTTTCCGTCTTGCCATATTTCTATAAATGGCGATTCATCCATTTGTAAATATTTTCTAATCGCTATATCTTGTGAGGTAGTAACCAAAACTACTTCACGTTCTTCATATACACCATTATATACAACATATATGTTATCCATTTTTGTTAACATCCTCCCTATTTTTCACCGCTGCGTCTACGAGCCTATCGAGTCGATTCTTGATTGCTTGTGCAAGTGTGTTTATCCATCGTTCCGGTATCATATTATATCCATAGATGGCTCCCGCGAGTCCTCCGGTAATTGCTGCAATGGTATCTGCATCTCCTCCGAGGTTGACAGCTTCGGTAATTGCTTCCTCAAAGGTCGGCGAAACTGCAATGCTGTGCAAGGCACATTTGAAACTGTCCACGACGTACCCGGTGGGGTTGAGCTGCTTCCTGGTTTCCAGGCAGTATTCGCTTCCCTGGAGCACGTCTCTTATAATCTGCAGGGCCTGTTCCTTATTAACCGATTCGATAATTAAGTGTATCATTTCCGTGTATAAATTACAAGCCTCTGTTGATTTTTTATCCCAGTGTGTCATTTGTGCTATGGCTCCGGCCGTCTCTACCGCCATCAGCAAATCCTTGTAATAAAGACCTGGGTAAACCGTGCGCATAAGCGCTCCATTTCCGCCGCTACGGCCTCCGTTTGCTTTGGAGGTATATTTACTTGCCTCGAACCATTTCTCTTCGTCTGGCGCATCATTTTGGCCCAGGAAGATGGCCCAGCGGATACTCATGCTGCAGGTTCCTCCGATGTCCTTCGGTCCGCTCCTGGCCCATTCGATAAACCTTTTACCGATGGCCTTAATCGGGTTGTCCGGGTCCTCTATAATTCCTTCAGCTACTGCCAGGGTCATCTGTGTGTCGTCGGTGATCTCTCCTGGCATCACGTTCAGCCAGCCGCCTCCGATCATCTCTGTTACCCGGCCATGCTTCCTGGAAATCTCCTCCTTGCTCATGAACTCCAGGGGAGCTCCTAATGCGTCCCCTATTGCTACGCCGTACAATGCGCCGGCGATTCTGTCTCTTATATTCTTCATTCTCATTCCTCCTCAAAAATTGTAATATTCCTGCTCTGCCTCCTCCTCGGTGTGAAAGTCCATCTCTTCCAGCATTAAGGCTTCCAGCTGCTTAATGGTTTTCTTGTCCAGCTTGGCCTGTTTGGCCGCTTTTATCATATATCCGATTGCCGCTGCGTTGGTCATGGCCGGTCCTCCCTTCAATCCTTTTCTGAATAGCAATAGGTTATGTTTCTGTCTTTAATTCTGTAGATGTCGGCTGTTTTTGCCCATCGTTGCTTTACGACAAGTTCCCAGTATTCTTTGTACTCTGTCAAATAAAACTCTGTTTCCTCCATTTGCGTCCTGGTGGGGTAGTAATGAAAGCTGACATTTCCCAGGTTCAGTTCAATGCACTTCTTTTGGAGCTCCAGGATGATATGTCGGGTCTCCTGGTCCAGCTCGTAGTAAGGTTTGCCCATGGTTAATCCTCCTCCATCTTTTCTGCGCATTTGCTGCACAGATCCTCTTCTACCCAGTAGCAGCCACCTTCGCAGGCGTTATCCTCGGTGCATCCACAAACTCTGCACTTCCGTTCGTTCTCGTCCTTCTCCTCTTCATCGAGGATGTAAGCTATCATCTCTCTTAATTCGGCCTGCACTATGTTCCTGCCAAATGCTTCACAGAAAAGTTTCCGCATGTCTCTATCGCTGATATTAATATCAAGCTCTTTCCGGATGTCTTCGATGCAAAACTCTACCAGGCCTATAAGTTCCTTCTTGGTCCCGTTCCACTCGTCCCTGTATCCCATGTTCTTTCCTCCTCGTTTTATTTTGCCTGCTCAAGGTGTCATAAAGGCTGGCGATCTGTTTCTTGCCTTCTGTCTCGCTTATGGCCGGGTGGAATGTATAAACGGTTTCTATCGCTTCGTACTCCTTGTCGGTGAATTCTCGGGTTGTGAGAGATTTGAACTCTTGTTTCGTCATGGATCCTGCCTCCTTGTTATTTGTTTTGGGGTTCGTAAATGAGGTAAATTCCGAACTTGCTCTGGCTCCGGTGTGTTAACTTAAAGCCTTCCCTTTTCATCATGCGGTCTATTCTCTTTTCCTGTTCTTCTGTCTTCACATCAAAGGTTTTAATTTTCTTTATCATTATCACCACTCCAATTCTCATTATTTGAGAACATTATAAACCGCCGTTGGTTAATAGTCAATAAAAAAAGACCACCGGATATAATAAATACCCGGCGGTCCTTGTCCGTGTTATTCCTCTGTTGGGATTGGCTCCAGCACTCCCATGGTGAAGGTCTTCTGTTCTTTGACTGTCTGCTCGATCTTGGTCTCAAGCCATAGCATTAAATCTCCGTATAGGTCCTCTATCATCTGTTTGGCCTCGTCCGTGAGCAATTTTAAGGCTATATCCTTTGCTGTATTAAATGCCTTCTGCTGCGCTTCCTTATCAAATTTGCCCTGCTTTTTCAGGGTGTCGACATAGGTCTGGGCCGTATAAGTGACGGCCTGAAGTACCGCGTCTGTTGCTTCCTGGAGATATGTCCTGACGAGCTCGTTGTTGATCTTTGTCGTGGTCTGATCTGCTTTGGCCTTCAGGTATTTCACCAGGTAGGTGGCCACTACAGGTATGGCCGGAATAATGACGACCTGGACAAGGGTTGTTAATATTTCCTTCATTGAAACTCCTCCTCTTTATTGAAGTATCAAGTCTTCAAGCCTTACGGCTGCTGTGACTTGACCTTTAAGGCCTATTACCACTCTGTTTCCGTTTATCTGCAGCACGTCATAAACGGTGTTATAAACGAAGCTGGCCAGGCTTCCTCCTGTGTATGTCTTGGCTCCGTTTTTTACCTTGACCTTGCTGCCTACCTTGATGGTTTGCTTTGGTGCTGGAGCCGGTGTTGCTGGCCCTGCTGCTACCTGGGTGCCGCCGGCGGTCGTTATATAGGTGTCAAAACCTGCAGCCTTAACCTTGGCCGCGAATGCGTTAGCATTTGCCTTCTTGGAGAATGCTCCGACCTGTACCCTGTAAAGGTTCCCGGATTTTTTGATTATGGCGTCAAAGCCGGCTGCCTTCACTTTGTAATACTGGGCGTCTGCATTTGCCTTGTTTGAATAAGCTCCTGTCTGGACATAATACATAACGCCTGGCTGTGGCTGTGGTGCCGGTGCTGTTGCCTTTCCCATGATGGGATGGCCGGCAGCTTGTCCCGTGGATCCTTCAGCCAGTTTCTTGGCCACATCTGCTCTGAAAGTGTCCATGCTCTTGCCATGGCGTGGGAACCAGTGCATAACGTCAGAATGGTTGCTGGCTATTCCGAGCTGGTGTCCTTCGCTATGGCATATAAGCCATGGCTTTTCAGGCTTAATATTAAACATCTTGCAAAGATACGCGCAAAGCTCCACGGCTTCCTGGTATACTTGGTTGAAATATACCGGATCTGTGAGGTCGTCCTCGCAGATCTCGAAGCCTATATATCCGTTGTTGTTGGCGTTATTTGCGCTTCCAAGGGAACCGGATCCGCTGTGCCATCCTACCATATCCCAGGGCAGGGTCTGATATGTTGCTATGCTGCCGTCCTGCAGCTTCCCGATGAAAGCGTGGACGCAGACGCTACGGCCTCCTGGTGTCGGTGTGTTCCAGTGGTTGTTGTTCGGGTTTGGACCCAGCAGTCCATCATCCGGGCCGACGTATCTCTTCAGCCACGGATTGTTGGCACCGGTACTGTGAACCATGATTCCCTTTACCGTGTGCCTTTTGCCTGCTTTATAGCAGTTGTTTTGAGTTAAGAATAAAGTTTTAAGGTTCATCGTCTAACCTCCTATTCCGAGTATTCCTCGTTGTTCACCTTCTCTGCCATTGCAGAGTCGTAAACAATACCGCCCTTTGTATTCTCCCTTTCTGCCTTCTTGTAATAAAAGCCGGTGGCCGTGGCCAGCTCGGCAAAAACCGAAGGTATCAGGTAAGCGAGCGGTGAAAGGTCGCCGGTGATATAAATCATCCTGCATGAAAAAATGACCACTGAAATGGTCATTATCGATACTCCCGCAAAAATGATTTTTGAAAATGCGATCTTTTTCTTGCCTTTATTCCGTTTCCTCATGGTCGTGCCTCCTAATACAAGTTTTTCACCCCTTGCTCCGTTAGGAAGTCTTTCTGCTCGTGCTTTACCTTCTGGGCGTATTCCAGCGCTGCTGTAAGCTCCCCGTTGCATTTCCCGTCCTTTATTGCGCGGGCTGTAGCTTCTCCTAGAGCGATTGCAGCGCCTATTCCCTTGATCATTAAGAGTTCGTTCTTCTCTCTGGCCTTGTCGAGTTCTTCTCTCTTCGCGTCCCGCTTTAAGATATTCCTCTGGATTGCCCAGAAGCATAATCCTGTTACGGCGCTTGGTACTCCCATAAAGGCCAGAACTGCTATCATATCAAATTGCATCGATAAAACTCACCTCTTTTCCCCGTCTGATTGCTCCGGTGGTACAAAACCCAGAGCTTTCCGTAATCCATAGCTGTTGAAATGTTTCATTACTCCGAGATAAGATGCCTCCGTTGCTCGCAGGCTTTCCTCGTCAATTTCGCCGCGTTCATACGCGGACCTGACATACTTCAGTCTGGCTTTCATTTTCTTAACGCTGGATTTTTTCAATTTGCGATGGGTGGGAAAGATCCGGAAGCCTACAAACTCGATGCCTTGACTTATTGGCCTGATTGCTGTCTTTTTATTGAGGTTCAGCTTTAAGTGCTCCCAGAGAAAGTTCTCGATGTCATCCTTTATTGCCCGGAGGTACTGCTTGTCGTTGTGAAGAATGATGATGTCGTCCATGTACCGTATGTAGTAGTGCAGCCGCAGCTCCCTCTTTGCGTACTGGTCCAGCTCGTTCAAATAAATGTTTGCAAAGAGCTGGCTGGTTAAATTGCCTATGGGCATGCCCTTGTCAAAGAGCCTGTCCTCCCTGGAACAGTCTTCTGGGTCCGTAAATGCCGGCAGGCCAAATGCTGTATGTTCGCAGTTGATAATTTTTTCGAGGAGATCCAGCAGGTCCTGGTCCTCGATTTTCTTCCGGAGAATGTCCATTAAAACTGCATGATCTACCCGGTAGAAGAATTTTGAAATATCCAGCTTTAAATAATAATACCGTCCCTCCTTTCTGCTCACTTGTCTCATCCAGTATTGAAGTCGATCCGCTGCACGGTGGGTGCCTTTCCCTTCTCGGCAGCCGTAGCTGTCGTATATGAATTGCTTATCAAACCATGGGTTCAGGTGTCGGTATATAGCCCATTGGACTACCCGGTCCCTGAACTGCAGGGCCATGATAAGCCTTTTCTTTGGCTCATAAACATAGAACTCCCGGTACCTACCTACTTGGTATGTCTTATAAATCAGTTCATTTTGCAGCTGGATAAGGTTTTCTTCGAGGTTTGCTGTGAATTCCAGTACATCCCCTCGGTACCGCTTGTTCTTTCTGGCGCTTAAGTATGCTTTGTGGAGGTTCTCGAAGTCATAAATGGTGGGGTAAATATTTCGTAGTGTTTCCAAGTGTACCTCCCTCCGAATTGTTGATTACGCCGAGCGTGGCGGCTTTCGTTTCCTACCGGTCGTCTTCTCGGCAATTCAATCTTTTGCCCTCTGCTGTCTCAAAAGGCACGGAGATAGATCCCTTTGTCCCCCTGTTCCGTCCTGGTGCCACGTGAGCGCCAGGCTTCTGACGTGTGGGGGCAGAGCGGAGCGGAACCCGATGTTCGTGTTGACGTTCGAGCGTGGATTGTTGCCGTTCAGACTGAACACACCGGCTGCCGAACCGTTGTTCCAGTTGCCGCCGCGATACGCGAGGCGCCGCAAGTTTATGCGATCTATCCCCGGTGTTATCTAATTTGTGGACTTCATCCAGCCTCCGAGCATCTTCCCGATTTCGTTCAGTTGCTTGCTCCAAATTTCATATTTTCGGAGCGGAAGATATTTCGTCTGGTTATCTGCCGCCAATCTGATAAACGTACGCAGCACGTCCAGCTCTGTGTCGATTTCGATTTGAAGCTGCCTTTTGTTGCGTTGTTTATTTGCCTGGATGATAAGTCTCAAAATTTTATACATGCTTTGCTTAATCTCTGCTGCAAGTGCATATCGCTCTGCTCTGGGAAATTGCAGAAGGCACTGGTTTCCATACATGATCATGTCGTATGTCTTCTGCAGTATCTTCAGCTCTTCCATCTAATCCCTCCGTCTTGAAAATTGAAAGGGAGCCTTGCGGCTCCCTAATGATCAGATATTCAGGGTTCCAGATATCAGATTCCCGGAATAAAAGCGGAGCGGAACCCGATGACCGCGCTGACGTTCGAGCGTGGATTGCCGCCGCCCAGACAGAACACACCGGCTGCCGAACCGCTGCTCCACGTGCCGCCGCGATACGCGAGGCGCTCGCCTCTGTTTCTCATGTAAATATAATCTCCGCCATGGTCCCCGGTGTCTGCAGGGAATAGTGCGAGTGCTTTTAATATTTCTGGCACGTTAACACCTGATGCAGCAGTTAAAGCTGAGAAACTTATTCCTCCATACGGTGTATCATCTGCTGCCGGGAACTCGATCGTTGTATTAAGTCTGAATGGCTGTTGCCCTGTTGGGTTTGCGGCAGTGTAATCCCATTTAAGAGTTCCAGCTGTTCCTGGTGCAACAAGTGTTCCATCTGGCATGATTGCCTTCCATTTTGTGCTATCAACCAGCTGGCTATTATCTGCATCTGCAGCGTCGTTATTGGGTAGGATTTGAATTTCCCCATCTACTGTACGGTATCCACCTATCCACTCCCATACATTGCCGTTTAAATCCCATATGCCTGTGACCTCTCCATTGTGGCTCCATGTCACAGGGCCGGTTCCGGTTGCGACTCTACCAATGGTGTCACCGGTGTCGTATGTGCCGCCATTTGAGTCTGAAGTTGGAATAGCAACGAACGTGCTCTCGCTTGTGTCTTTGCCATAGTTGTTGTTGCCTTTAGGCATAAGGCTGTTTTTCCTGCACCATAATGCCAACGCCGCCCATTCGGCGTTCGTCATAAGATGCCAGCCTGGTCCTTTGGCCTCGCATGCCTGTCTTGCTGTGTCAAAGTTAATACTTGTCTTGGGGTCCTCGCCAGGCAGGCTGTAGGCTCTGCCGTTATGGATTACATTCTGGAATTTGGAAATGTATATTTCCGGAACTTCTATTCCATTAACGATGAACGCTGGATGTGTGCTGTTGCTGCCTCCGGCGATTACGTCTGAAATCTTAAACTTCGGAATACGCACCATGACGCTGGGTAGCCCTTTATCGTCCAACAATACGTCGTTTCCTGGGCATGTCGCCTTTAGTGCCAATTTCACTAAATCAAAATTTGCCATCTTGTTCAGTCCTCCTTTAGTTTGACGGTACCAGGTTTTCAAGGCTCCAAAGCGTTAGAACTACCTCGCTCATGTCGATAGGTAGCGGCTCTGGGATTTCCTCTTCGGTCTCTGGTTCCGTGTATTTGATTGCCGGTATATCAAATTGTGCCACATAGTACAGGCCCTCTCCTGTGCCTATGACCAGTTGGTTATCTCTATTGCGGCAAATATCAATGTGCATCGGCCAGTCTCTTTGGTACTTGGCCACGTTGATCATGAGCTCGTAATCGCCGAGAAATACCATTGTACCGTTTTCTTCGTAAGCGATTTTAGGACCTTCGTTCTTTTCGATTACCTTCATACGAGCATGCCTCCTTTAATTCTTAATTTAATCGTTACGCTTGTTGCGCTGCCATCAAAGGCAATTTTGAAGCCGTTCAGCTGTTTGTCGGACACGGTAATATCGCCGACATTGCCGTTTGCGCTGGTGATCTCCCAGCTCACGTCATAGTTAAGCGTCTTCCTTGGTGTTACCAGGCTCACTGTATAAACGCTGTCGTTGAATGGGAACTTAAGCGTATTCGTGAGGGTCACAGTCTGAATTTCATTGAGAAACTCGGCCGCAAAGTCCGCCACCTTCTGCCTGATCCAGCGGTCAAACTGCATGAAGTAATGCAGGAATACCTGAAAGGCTGTATGGGCGTCCTGGATCCCGTTCTCTACGTTGTTGAAGTTGGTTGCGCTTTGAGGTGTCCCTTGCTGGATAACCTCTCCCTGCGCTTTTGTTACTGTGACTGTTCCGTCGCCGTTGTCAGTTATGATCCTCCGGTTCGGAAACTGGGTCACATGGTCCTTCCATTCGGTCTGTTTATGCACGCTTTTTCACCTACCCTTCCTGAATTATGAATGTGAACCTGTATAAAATTCCTTCTTGCACATCCTTTCGGACCAGGCTTTCCGGCTTTGAAAGCCAGAGGTTATTGTTCGTGTCGTAAAGCTGAACCTCCGTCACGTTGATGTCCCCTGGTACCATATGGTCGATCAGGAAATCGACCGCCAGTCTGCCATCCGGAAGGACGGAAACCGAAGAAATTTTAGCGTTGTAATAATTGCCGCCTGCTTTGTATCTGGCATATGCGATTGTCTTCCTGGTATACTCCTTATACCCTTCAATCGCCGCCGCTGTTAGCAATCCCATGGCTTTCCTCCTTTCTATAGGTCGCGTTCTCCTTCGCCGCAAAGCTGATAATCAAATACCGAGCCTTGTGCTGTAATGCTCGGTAATATTGACCCGTGTTCTATGCCTCCTACCGTGTTTATATCCGGGATGGTCCCTGTGAGCGGATATTCGAATGTGTAGGCCTGGTTGTTTACCTGGATTGTCATTGACACGTCGGTTTCGAAGAGCACTTTAAATGCAAGATGCGACGGCTTCACGCTTTTTATGGTGTCTATTAGCTCCTGGTAGTCCACCGTCGATTCTCCCGGCAAAATGGAAATATAAAAGGTGTACTCTCCGTTTTGCTCGGTTACCATGTCCTCTCTGCCTGTCACGTCTCTTACAATCCGTTCAATTCTTGCCGGGTTCATTGGAGAGCGCTTACCTCGTTTAATGATCACGCGCTGCCGGCGTTCCTCAAGGGATAGGCTTTCATCGGGTGGGATATTATATCGTTGCTCCCAGTATGTTATTCCCCATGTGGCCGTCTCCGGGAATGCCTGAAGGCGCAGCTCTTCGATGAATTGCCATGCCTCGTCTATCTCCAGGCCCATGACCTGGAATATCCACTTTGCAATATAGGACTTGTCATAAATCGGCGATACGGTCTTCAGCATTCTCTTGGCCGCCGGGCTGGTAGGGAAATTCTCTAAATTCATTCGCTGCCACCTCCGCCCGGATCAATAGTGCCCGTTACCGGGTATTCGTCCTCCTCAAGCACGATATTGACGGTACCTCCGTTCATGGTCAGTCCCGTGAAGTCTTTCACTCCTTCTGTGTTGGTTAAAATTGAGCTTACCCTGTTGTATCTCACTACTCCTTCCTTCTTGGCTTCGACGTAATATGTTCGAAGCTGCGCTTTGAAACGCTCCAGAACAGTTTCCTGGTTCACACCTGCCTTTAATTCGAGTGTGAAGCTATAATTTATCTCCTTGGCCGTCGGTGCCTCTACGGTGACCGTGGCGCCTATTGGAGCCTTCCTCTGCAGCCTGTCGTCCGGCGACATGATGTTGTTGTATACTGCAGTAATTATCGCCTGGTTGGCCGGCTGGCCGTTGGCGTCAATTACGACCACCTTCACCGTTCCTGGTCCTGCCCATTCCGGCATTACCAGCGCGGTACCTACACCAGGAACCTCCTCCGCCCATCGCTTATAATCACCATCGCTGCCGACAAAGCTGGCCTCGCTGGCTGCGTCAATTTCTAATATCCTATTGCGCAGCTCATCGTCGCTCTCTACTTCGGTTCCGCCTGTAATGCTTGCTTCGTTGGTTATTGATGTAATGCCTTTGATTGGCGTCATCATCAAAGTAACCGTATTTGCCGGCACATTCCCTTTGGTCCCTGGTTCAACAGCCGTTACTTGAACTCTTACGGTCCCATCTTCGCCGATGGTATACTTTTCGGTTGTCTGATATTCAATTGCCGGCGTGTCAGCTGTGGCCGGTGCGGCGAACCTGAAACCTGCAGGTATTGTTGTTCCTGGTACTCCTGTTATAAGGAGCTCTCCTGAAGCTGCGTTTGCAGGTTTTCTTGTTATACCGCGCCCTTTGGCATGGTAGTCCAGCCATTCGTCATATGCCCACATCGGGAACATGATCTTCAGCGTTTCTACGAGGTGGAATTCCAGCATTTCTGCTTTTTCAAGTGCTGTAGGCTTGGTAAAATCCCAAGGAAAGCCATTTTCCGTATCGTCTATGTCCGGTGGCAGATTTTCCATCATGCGCTTATGAATTGTTTCAGCATCCTGATCATTCAGGAAACTGGGCGGTGTAAACTCTGGTATCGACATCTATTCCACCTCCTTATGTTTGAAAATTCACACCGATTTCTTGTTCTTCCCATTCTTTGCCCTTTACAACGAACTCGCAGTATATGCTGTCACTGGTCCATGTAAACTCAAATCCCCGGACATATTCTGTCCTTGGGTTGACCATGAGTGCCTCTGTGATAGTTCTCTCCAGGGCCGATTCTACCGCCTGCCGGTCCGCCTGTTTTAAGGCGTCATGAAGCTCGATTCCTATATCGCTGCTGTATGCCAGCCTTTCCATGCGTTCTGTCAGCACGGTTTTAATGCACCATTGTTTGTATGCTTCTTTCCCGTCGGCCACCACCAGTTTATTGGCTCCGTCTCGCCTGAAGTCTCCAAGCTGGAAATCAAAATAAACGCTCGGCTTATATTTCTGCTCCTCCGGAGGAGTTGTTATGTTGATCTCTGGAACGTCAAAGACAGGAAACAGGTTTTTATCTGCCATATGATCATCCTCCTATCTTTGTTGCCGGTAGCACGATATCAATGACTACGGCGTCGTTTTGTACCCAGGCCACCAGGACCCTGTCTCCCGGCTTCAGCCAGTGCATGCTTTCCGGAACCACTACATCGTGAACATGAGCTCCCTCTGTATTTGGGTGGCTGTGAGTTCCGTCGCCTTGGTATTGGTCGTGGCTTCCGCTTGGGCCATGTGGGTGCTGTCCTTGTCCGGTTTTGGTTTGGGTTAATGGTTTGCCTGGGTCATGGGTTACATCCCTGCATACCAGGTAATCCGTTTTAGGTATTGGTATCGGGTATGTGTTGGTCAGCAAGCTGTAATCCGCTTGGATTACTCCAAAATCAAGCAGAAGGGGAGATGCATTTACTTCCTTCATGCGCTGCTGCATTACCCTGGCCAGCTTGTTTATGCCTGAGCTTCCCGATGATGGTTTCATGCTCCCACCTCCTATGCTTTAGTTATTGTATTTGGCTTTACCCAGCCGATGGCGTCCACATGGTACGGGCATGGCCTTGAAGTGTCCACTTTAATGGTGATGGTGCATTTCCGGTTGGTGAAGGTTTTTCCTTTGCCGTTTCCGTAGCTGTCGCGGTATACCGGTCCGTTCAAGATTACGGTATCTCCCTTGTTGAACTCTCCGGAGCTTGAAGCTGCAGTGGTTGTGGCCTGTGTGGTGGTAGCTGTTGTTGTTTTGTCCTCTTCGTCTTCCGGCTCCATGGTCATGGTTCTGCTGCCGGCATCGTGCCTTATGGCCTTGATGATGTAGTATCCGTTGAGGGTACCTGCCTTGACATGGATTTTGTCTCCTTTGCGGATCATTGGCACGTCTGGAGCTTCGAGGACTATTGTCCTGGCCGGTTTGCCTTGCTCGTCCAGCATTTGCTGGGCCGCTGATTTCGCTGTGGCCAGTGTATCGTCTTCGGACCTATTGTAGATCCTTTGCCGGATACCGTATTGGGTTAATCCGTCAAGTACGGCCTCCACCGGCTGCCTTCCTTCGCTGTCTTCCTTGCCTACCACCTTTACCCTGGTGACAAGATCCGCGGTGCTGATCTTATCTCTGACCAGCGTCGCGTTTGTGTCTTCATCAAAGTGGTATATGGTTTTATTGCTTCCTTTCGGCAGCACGCTTACCTTGCCTTTTGTGGCTCGGATAATGCATTTGGGTCCGCCTTTCTTTGCTGCATCATCTAAAAGCTGCAGGAGAATATTGCTCAAATATTCGTTCTTGAAAGGCATCTTTGCATGTGCTACATCCGGGCCCTCGTATTTTTCGACGGGTACTCCCCAGTCGTTGAATATTCCCATGATGGCCGATTTGGTTCCTGTGCCAGCCGTATAATACCGGTTATCCTGGCTCTGTTGAAGGTTGAAGAGCTCATCATAAGCCATGATGTCAAAGATGGTAGCAGTGTTCCCGATTTCTCCAGGTTCCCATTCCACTATGGTTCCTCTGGCGACCTCGTCGCTGCCTGTTCCCCAGTCTGCAATAACGACCACTATGCATCCTGGTTGTGCAATGCTGGAGAGTTTTTTGCCTTCGTATGTGATATTATGGAGTGATATGCTGGTTCTCATGGCCAGCTCTGCGTCGCCTTCCTCCCATCCGAGACTTTCGGTAGCCTGGGTGACATCGATCTGTTTGCCTGAAGATGTAATTAGTATCACTCTGTATTTGATTCTGCTAATGTCTATCGTGGCTCTTCACCTCCTAACTCGGCAGCGTTAGGACTTGTCCCGGGTATATTAGATTTGGGTTTTTCAGCTTGTCTTTGTTCAGGTTGTAAATCTCCATATACCTTCCGCCCTTGCCAAGGGTCACTTGTGCAATTTTCCAGAGACTATCTCCACTTTTAACGGTATAAGTCTTGGCTGCAGCTTTTGCTGCCGGAGGCCGAGTTGATGTGCTCGTCTTATTTGTCTGCGTTTTGGGCTTGATGTTCAGCTCGTTTACCGTGTAAACCTCTATAGGCTTTGCTTCAATAAAGGTGATTGTGTACTCGTAGTCGCCGTTTCCTCCGGCGGCCTCTGCAGTGTAACTGTCCAGGTATACATCGTGGTTGATTGGTGTCTCTGTGACCATGAGCCTTATTTTGGTGCCTTCTTTACGCCATCTTTCCCATATGTTCTGGATCTCCTCCGGGCTTTGCCAGTATTGGGATTTTACATAGCTGGCGTTCCTTCGGCTTTTGCCGGGGAGGGTACCGCTCCACGAGAAGGTTAAAAGGTTGGTACCCTTCGGGATCCTTACCTCCCCGACATTGATAATGTCATAAACCTGGAATGCAGCGTCGCCTTCTTGCTTTGTTTTTTCGGGGAGCATGGAAAGCGCCAGCCTTGCTCCTGTTTCTATTTCAGTGAGGTATATATCCATTACGCTTCAGCTCCTCCTTTCACCGGCATATTTGCAAAAATGCGGGCCAGTCTCTCTGCCAGCTCGTCTCCTATGTCGTCGGTCATTTCACGGATATAGGCTTTCAATATGGCCACCACTTTGTTTTCGTCAGTGTTATCTCCGCTGCCTTCGATCGTGAATTTAGGCTCTGCCTTGACTTCCACTTTGATGGTTATGTTTTGGCCGGCTTTTCCGGTTGCGGACGCCACTGGGATTTCCTCCGGTTCCTCGCCTACTATTCCGCCGTCTTCGTAGGCCCTGACTCCGAGAAGTTCACCGGTCCGCTGCCATAAATCAAGGCCTCTTTGTCTCTTGCTTGGGCTTAACGGGATAAGGCTTTCGGCTCCGTCCTCGGCCACGATGCCCATGTGCGGTTTTGTCATAATTCCGCCGTATGCATGTTCGAGGATACTGCCTTTGCCCTTGCTGGTTGTCAGGCCGGTTTCCTTTGAGCCTTTTTGGCCCAGGTCTCCGATCCATTCGCCAATGCCGCCGAGCTTCTCGCCTACCCATTCCCATGCTTTGGTTGCTCCGTTCTTGATGGGCTCCCATACGTTATTTGAGAACCAGTCGGATACTCCGGACCAGGCCTCGCTTATGGCGTTCTTTGCCGCTGTGAACTGATCTCCCAGCCATGCTCCGGCTGTCAGTGCTGCGCTTTTTACCGGCTGCCATACCGTTTCATCAAACCAGGTGCTTACAGTTCCCCATGTCTCGCTTACCCAGGCCTTGGCCTCGCTCCATCTTTCGCTTACCCACTGACCTGCCGCCTGGGCTCCTGTTTTGACCGGGGTCCATATGCTCTCTTCAAACCATGTTGAAAAGTCGGACCAGCGTTCGCCTATCCATGTCCTTGCCTCGTTCCAGCGGTCACTTACCCATTGGCCGGCTGCCTGCGCTGCATTGCTTACTGGGGTCCATATGGATTCGTCAAACCAGGAAGAAAAATCAGACCATCTGTCTCCGATCCACGTCCTGGCTTCATCCCATCTCTGGCTTACCCATTCACCTGCAGCTTGCGCCGCGTCTTTTACCGGAGTCCATACGCTTTCGTCGAACCATGCGGAGAAATCGATCCATTTCTCTCCTACCCAGTCTCTGACTTCACTCCATGCGCCGGCTGCTATGTTAATGGCCGATATTCCGACGTCTTTTACCGGGGTCCATACCGAAGTGTCGAACCAGTCGCTGAAGCTACTCCATTTGTTGCTGATCCAGTCTCCGGCCGCGTTCCACTTCTCGGCCACCCAGGATCCGGCGTTTGAAGCTCCAGTCTTGATGGAGTCCCATGTGTTACTTGCCCACTGCTTGGTGTTTTCCCAGAACTTTGATAAAGCTCCGTCTTTGTCTGTTGCGTCTGATAGGGCTTTTCCTGCTTTATCTCCGGTGAAGAGTGCGGCGACGCCGCCGATTCCGGCTCCTACAAGAGCTCCTACGCCTGTTCCTATTACCGGTACCACCGAGCCTATTGCAGCTCCTATGCCGGCTCCTGCGCCTACCATGCCTATCTTGGTACCGCCCTTCCAGTATTCGTCCTTGGCTTCTTTCCCGGTCTTCTTGGTGCCCTGGTATATGTCTATCGCTCCGGCTCCAAGTCCGGCAATACCGAGCGCGCCGCCCAGAACACTTGAAGCTCCGGCTGCTATGGCTCCGCCGGCAGTTGTTGCTCCGCTGCCGAGTGCTACGCCGGTCTTGGCCAGGCCGGTTGCCAATGCTCCGCCTGTGACCACATATGTTCCGTTGGCCAACTGCACAGTGTTTAATGCCTTACCTGCAGCTCCTGCGGCTCCTGGAAGTGCTAACGGTGTTCCTCCGGCCGGTGGTAATGCTGGGGGCTTGGTTACTGTTGGTAGGGAAGGATAACCTCCTAATGGTGAACCTCCTGTCGGGGATCCTCCTCCTGGGCCCTGAATAGTCTTTCCGTAAACGTAAACTATGGAGGCTGTTACATACATGGTGTCTGTTGAGTAAGCCGACGGTATGCCTGTTGTATCAGGTGTTCCACTCTTGCTGCCTTTGCCAAAGAGGTTAATTAATCCCTTGCCGCCTTTGCCGATCAGCTTGAAAATTCCGAGTTTTTGAAGCGCCAGTGCTATTGCTCCGGCCGACAGCCAGGATGTACTGGTTGGTTCCTCTCCTCCTGGGAGCAGCGTTCCTGCGTCTTTGAATACGCCCTTTATGGCATTTAGGAGTGCCTCACCTACCTTCTTGCCGTCAAATCCTTTCTGGAAGCCTTCAGCGAATGAAGCTCCTATGCTGGTTCCGTCCTCTACGGCGCCTTTTGCGTCTATTCCGAGTATGGCCAGCAGTCCTGCAGAGAGCGCAGTTCCTATTCCTTCACCGATTTTGCTGGCTTTGTCTGCAAGCCAGGCCTTGCCGGTTGAATTCCACCATTCGTTGAACGGCTGCGCTATGATCTTGTCCCAGGCTATCTTCAGCTTTTCACCGAAGTTTTTCGCGTCCTTCCATTCCTGGGAGTTAACCATGCGCTGTATGCTGTTTCTTAAGTTGTCCACTCTGGCCATTACCCACTTGGAAATATTTGCTCCGGCTTTCTTCCAGGCTTCTCCCCACTGTGTGATGATGTCCTGGTTCTCGTCTATCCAGTTGGTGAGCTTTTCAAGTCCTGGCTTTATACCTTCCCACAGGCCTTGTCCCCAGGGCCTCAAAAGTGAGTTTTGAAGAGTGTCTTTAAGGGTTGATATCATACCCTTGGCGGTCCTGGATTGGTTGGCCATCATGCCTCCGAAACGTTTATCCATGCCTCGTAATAACGCATCTATAACCTTTGCCGCTTCTATACTCTCTTTACCGATGTTTGCGATCTGTTCTCCGGTTAGGCCGAGCTCTTCCTGCAGTATTTGGTTGACTGGTACACCAAGCTCCTGAAGCTGCAGGAGTTCCTCTGCCTGTGCTCGTCCTTTCGCTCTCATCTGGCCGAGTGCTCTCGTTATACGGTCTATTCCTTCAGAACCAGCTCCCAGGCCGCTGGCCGTATCGCCGATAACTTTCAATATGTCGAGTACCTTATCTGCCTCAAATCCGAATGCCAGCATCAGTTTACTACTGTTAATTAGCTCCGGAAACTCAAACGGTGTTTTGTTGGCAAATTGCGACGCTTCTTTTAGGAATTTCTCCGCTTTTTCGGCGCTTTTTAGCATGGTTTCGAATGCGATCTGCGTCTGTTCAAAGTCTCCGGCGATCTCCATCGGTTTATAAATTCCTGCAAACGCACCAGTTGCTCCAAGGATAGCACCTTGGATAGATGTTACAAAATTCCACAGTCCTCTTAATGGTGCCGTGGCCAGGTCAATTACTTTCATCGTAAAGCTGAATGTCTTCCCCGCTATGCTGCGTGCTTTTGATGAAACCTTTCCGACAACGCTCGACGCCCTATCCAGTGCATCGAGGACGACCTGGTATTTTGTCCGGTTCATTTGATTCAGCCGTTCCTGCGTTTTCTGGTTGGCCTTGTCAAAGCCATTTATCTTCTGCGTCGCCTGGGAAATGCCGGGATCTGTTTTATCCTCGACATGGATAGGTATCTCAATGCGAAATGTTTCGGCTGCCATCCATCAATCCTCCTCTCTTTCGTTATTTTCTTCCTCAAGCTGCACGCGCATAGAGGCTAACATGAAAGCTCTCACTCCTGGCGGTTTGGCCATAACCTCGTCCGGAGGAATGCCCATCCGCTGGAATATGTGATGAAGCAGAGTGGCCATTCCTCCGGCCTTTATTAGTTTTTTGCCGTTTCCTCTGCTGTAACTGAATAACCGCTGATTTTGTCGATAAGCTCAAGCACGGCGTCCTTTTCTCCTGCGAGCAATGTCTTGTCGATAAGGTCCACACCATTGAGCACATTTAAAGCCTTCCATGCACTCTTGTTATCCCAGATCTTTGCCCTGTCCTCTTCTATGGTTGCCTGGTATATCAGAGCGCTTCTGTATCTTACGGTGTCGGTATATTCAGGGAATTTAATGCCGAGCTGTTTGTTCCTGACGTATTTGGTGTATTTCTCTTTGCAGGCCTGGTATTCTTCCTCGGTCAAAGGACGAATGCGGAATTTAAAGAGAACCACGCCGTTTCTGGCTATCTCGATTGTTTGAATGTTGTCTTCCTCAGTCTTAAAGTTTGCAGCCGCCAGCAAACCTTTGAGGATATCGTCCTCGTATGCTCTTAACTGGCCCTTGTTCTCCTCTTCAGTAAGCTCAATTTCTTCAATTCTGGCTTTTTCGATTTTATCGTTTGCCATGATTTCATAACCTCCTTAAATTAAAAAATTGGCCGCCCTGGTGTGCAGGACGGCCATAAATATTTGGTTATATGCCTGCACGCTTCCATTGCGTATTAGGTTGCGTATTAGGCGGTTAACAAGCTTTGCAATTCCGGAGGATCATTGACAAAGAGGCTCCAGGCTCTCTTGATGGTATCTCCCACGGAAAGGTTCTGCAGATCTATAGTGCCGCTTGGTACGCACTGTCTGTAAATCATGCGCTGTTCGCTCCCGTTGCGTCCCTTTACCACGCCTTGGAAATTCCAAGCCGGCATTACTCCGGTCTTCATTCCTTCGAACAGCTCCTGGATGAAGCGCTCGTCTGCGATTACCACTTCTGTGAAGGTTAGGGTCACGCCATAGGCCTGGAACACTTCATGCTCTTGTGCGTCTCCCAGCGGCTGATATTTAGCATTTGTCACATTGACCTGGGTCTGGAATGTTTCAACGGTGGCCAGCATGACGCCCTCGTCGTTGTAAAGCGCGCCGTCTTTCCCGGTCAATACTTTCCTGGCATCAATCGGTGCTCTGTTATTTAACATGCCTTATCCTCCTTCCTTAAGATTCAGGCGAAAATCTGAACTTGAAGGTCAGATATGCCTTTTCTATACTGTCGATATCATCAACAGCAATTACAAACCATGCGCTGTCTCCCGCAGGCGGATTGAGTGGATCCTCATAAACGGTACCGTCCAGGAGTTTCTTCTCGCCGATCATGGCGTTTACTACGCCCTGGGCCGCAGCTATGAATGTCGCTCTTCCGTCACTGTCGTTGTTTATCTTGCCGATCAGTGGATCGGTGGTTGCTACTATCCTTTCGATGAGCTCAAACCTGGTCTTGGTCCTGCGGATTTTCTTCCAGCCTTCATCCTGGTTGCCGCTTGGTGTTACCAGGGTATTGATGGCGCTCTCGATCCAGATCTGGTCGCTTGCGTTCACTGTGAGAACGATGCAGCCTTTCTGCAGCGCCTTTTCAATCTGGCTATTTGTCAGCGCCTCTGCGAGAGAAACAAATCCGTTTACCACGGTGTGGGTCAGGCTGGTGTTGGAAGCTACGGCTGCTATCATGCCACCGATCCTGGCTGCCAGCTTGTATCCGTCATAAAGGTTTCCGCTGGCGTCGTATGCCGAGTTCAAGACGTAGACCATTTTCTCATCGTTGAATGCTGCAGCATGGTTCATCCTGGTATCAAGGTCCACATCCTTTGTCTCTGCTACGCAGGCCATCGGTGTGGCTCCGGCGAGGTAGATCCTCTGGATGAAGGACTGTACCAGTGCATGAACTGCCGTGTCAGATGTGTCTACGCACAGCACGTTCCACTTGCCTGCTTCCAGAATATTAAGCGCTGCACTGTATTCGGTGGTGGTTACAGTCGGGTTGGTTCCGGCTGTCATGGCTGCCTGGGCCACTGTTGCCAGCACCTTGTTTCCGTCGGCGAGTTTTTCTGCTGTGAAGTTCTTGCTGTTGGCGAATGCCGCCACGAGATCTGCTGGCTCTCCTGCTCCGGTTGCTCCCTTTGCAAATTCCACCTTTTCAAACTCTGTGGTCCCTGAATAGATGATGCATTCGCGCTTATCGTCGTTCAGCAAACTGTCCCTAATGGTTACATTGAACGGACGGTTACCGACGTATTTCGCGGTGATTTTTACCACGTCAGTTGAAGCGCCGTCTTTGAGGGTTATTGTTGCGGCGGTTCCTCCGGATCCTGCTCTTACTGCTTTTACTTTGCTGCAGCCTCCGTTGAACATCTCTGTGATTGCGTCCACGGTGAGCTCTGTTCCAAAGGTGGAAGTTGCCGCACTGGGGCTGTCAAGTTCTACGAGCTTGTTGAGCGGTCCCCAGTTTGCCCTTATAACTACTGCGCCTATACCGTTTACGGCTCCTGCCGGTGTTACTCCGCCGGCATTCTCATATCTGGTATAGACTCCAGGGCGGACTTTCTTTTCACCTATCGTGAAAACTCCTGCCATGTTACTTGACCTCCTTCGTCATGAAATCTTTTACTATTTTTGCTGCCTGTGTTTTTGTGGCTTTTTCGACGCCTGCCACGCGGAAGGCAGCCATTACGCATTCAGGCATGACCTTTTTACCGAATACCTTTTCTGATGCTGCAGCGAGCTCTTCGGCTGTGTATTCGGGCTCCGGGGTTGTCGGCTCCACAGAGCTGGTCTTCTTGGTGTTCTCGGTTTTTTCAGCCATAGAATAACCTCCTATTCTTCATAATCTGTTCCTGCGATATTCGTCTTCGCCAGTACATGCGCATATTTTGGCCTGCGAAGTATACCAAACCGCACATTGATTTGGAGCTGGCCTGTAATGAGGTAATTGGCCGCGCTGTCGGCTCTTATGCTCCGTATGAACATGGGAGATGTGTCCAGCATTGTAACCTCTCCCTGGGTTGCCAGCGTGTCTACGAGGTATTTAAGCCATTGTAGCCTTGCTTCCGCAGTTGGAGCGAATATATGGCCAGCTATGCTTCCGTTCATCCAGGCCACTGTATTTGTTTCCTCGGCCGTTTCCAATGTCGCAAGCCTGAAATAAAATGCAGGCTTGTCGTTTGCTGTTGTGAAGTAATCCTGGATCTTGTCACGGCCTATCAATACAGCGGCTGGTTCCCATTCCTTGATGAACTCGTTCATGGCCATGATGGGATCCGGGTCTGTTGTCTCTTGGCAGGGAAAAGCCAGCACGTCAAAAAGAACTGTTATGCCATTTACATGGGATCCTTTTATTGTGTTTGCGCTTACTTCGAAGCTGTCAGACCTTACCCAGGCCAGGCAGTACGGAGGCTGTTCGGCCGGCTGCATGAACACATCACATAAAGCAGCACGCACTTCCGGCTCTATTTCTTCCGGAGGCGTTCCGGCCTCGTCGCACCATATGTTAAGCGTCATTAATCCGGAGCTCTGTCTTTCCGGATTGGCCTGCATGTCTACCACGAAATCAATTCGCGGGTACTGTTTTTTGCCTTTCCAGCCTTCCTCCTGATCTCCAGGAGCTGCCTGGTAGAAAATTGCCGGCAGTTTGTTGAACTTGGCCAGCTTGTCCGTCAGGTCCTTGCTGGCTATAAGTCGGTTATAAATCAAATCCTCCAGCGTCATTGTCATTCGCCTGCCGTGCCTTCAGAATTGATGGTCTCCATGTCGGTGGTCCATTTGACCGCCCATTTGCCGGCAGATACCTCTGAAGCAAATATTGTGAAGTAGTTTGTGACGTTCCCCAGGCCTGGCAAAAATAAAACGGTCAGCTTTTCATCGCTCACCGCTGTTACAATCCCATTCCTGGGTTCATCCCATGTCTCATGTTTCGCCCTGATTAAATCTCCTTTATGCACGCTGGCTTTATCAAACACTTTGTTGACGGTGTCTTTAATTAACGGCATGGCTTCCCTCCTTCCCTGAATTATTTGAGATATGGCTCGCTGTAGATTTGCTTAATCTTCGGCTTTGCAGCCTCGATTATCGGTTCCTCGAATGGACGCGGTTCAATAGTCAGGTGGTAGTTTATCGTTTTGGTACCACCTTTTTTCAGCTTCATGGTCTTTTGGACCTCGCCGTCGTATCCCTTTTCGAGGATTGGTGCATATTTCACGTCCGTGACAATTGCAGGCCTTACCGTCAGGCTGCTGCCTGCTATTTCGGATCCTGTCCTTGGTTTCCAGCTCAAGCGCAGGTTTCCGGTCCTTGCTGCAGGTGGTTCCCCTGGCGCTGAAGCTGTATATTTGCTGCTTGAAAAAGGCCTTTTATAAACGCGGCCGGACCTTTGGCCACGCAGGACATTGAGCGCTGCATTTCGGAGCTCATTGGCGGCCCTGAAAGCTCTGGATTTAGCTTCGTGGTTTATCTGGTCCACTATTTTGTCTATCTCCGGTTTAATCTTGATATTCATAGCCATCGAAGCGTTCCTCCACGTAGTAAATGGTCCAAAGTCCCAAGGCGCCCGGTTCATCTACTCCCTGGACGAAGAATATTCTGTCTCCAAAAATCAGGCGGTCTTCCGGATCCGCCTTGGGCTTTCCTCTTTGGACTATCGTGTGACTTATGGGATGCTGGAGCTGCCGCCATCGCTCCTTTTCCTGGGGTTTAGCCTCGGCCAGGATGCCTCTTATTGTCACTCCATCGTCGCTGTATCCGCTCTTTGCTCTCCCGCGTGAGCTCACGGTTCTGTCTTTTTTCTCTACGGTAAAGTCTTTATACAGGTTCCCTGGCCTGAGGTACATATCCCCCACCTTCCTTTCGTCCTGCTGCCGGGTTATCCATCATTCCTTTGTAAAAGTATGCGTCGCCGCTTATCGCGGCCGGATTTGCGCTCGGCACGGAATAATTTAATTCGGCCTTTAGCTCCTTGTACATCTCTCGCCATACTTCTACGCGGGCCTGTAGGCCCAGGGAAAGAGGTCCGACGTCGGTGTCTACCTCATAGGAAAATCGCCGGCATATGCTTTCAACGAGCGCCAGCTTGGCTTTTTTCCATTTGTTCGGGTACATCTCCAAAACAGCATTGATTTCCTCGTCGGAAAGTGCTGCCGTTTCGGCTCCTCCCTCTACCATGGTGTCGCCAAGCTCAAAACGCATCCTGTCTTTGCCTTTTTCCTTGATCTTCGTTGGGTCATAGGTGTAGCTTCTCTCTGCCATTATGCATCACCCTGACCCTTATTCTCCTCTGTGTTGCCCTGCTCTTCCTCTCCGCCGGTCTCCATTTGCTCTACCCTTTCCAGGATTGCTGTCTTGACCGTTTTCCTGTAGTCAAGCGCATCAATCAGTATAAGGATTTCCTCTTTGTCGATTTCGCCCACCGCCTTGGCAGCCTCCTCTGCATTAAGCTGCAGGGTAGCAATGGCTTTTATTATGTCCTCTGGCTTCATTTCGAGCTCAATTAGGCCGCCTTTTGCCGTTATAGGTATGATTATATTCCCCGGTTCCTTTTCGTCGTTTCTGGGCGATTCTGTGGCTTCTCCGGCAGTCTTTTGAAGCTCGGCTACCTTCGCTCTTAAAAATTTGTTTTCCTCCAGTAGCACGTCAACATTTACGGCCGGAACTATAAGCCCTTGCTTGATTAAGACCTTTTCGCGGCTCGGAAGAACGGCATCAGCAGGGATAGCGTCGCCTTCGGAATAGGCGACGCCTCCAAGTACACACGCTTTTTTGCAAATGTAACCGTAACTGTTACCGTTCATCGGTGCCCCTCCTTCTCTTATACGCACTGGTCGAAGTAGATTGCCAGATCGTCGCAGGTCTTCTTCATGTCTGTGGCCATCAAACCTTCGATGAACTCTGCATGCGTGCCTTTTTCTCCTTCGTACTGGTCAATTGCGATGTACTGACCATTGCCGAGCATATCCCATGTGAAGATATAGCCTGCGCTGGGCTCGTCGATGGAAGGATTGTCGGTTGCGTAGCAGAGAAGTGCGCCGTCGGTTGCGCATACAAACTGCATGTCTTCCTGGCCGATGCCGCCTCTGTTGTAGGTGCTTTCGAGAACCTTTACTTCCTCGATCTGCAGGATTGCAGCCAGAGCTTGAGGTGTGACGATTGCAGGGTTGGCGGTGCTGCCGGTGTATTTTACCCTTTCGACGATGTCAGGATGGTTCTTTAATGCGTTGTATGCGTCAACGCCAAGGGCCAGCCTGTTGGGTTTTCTGCGTCCGGACTGTTTGATGTCTTTGATTCTGGCATCAAAGAAGTTTACAGGGTCGAAGTTGGCATCGGTGAATTTCAGGAACTGGTTCGCGCCGGGGTTAGCTGCTACGCCAGTCCATACATTCTGCCATGCTGCAGCATTGAAAAAGTTCTGTGCAAAGAGAAGGTCCAGGTGGAGCTTCAGCTGCTCGGTGACAAATCTTACTTTTGCTCTTCTCGGATCTGCCACGCCGGGAGCCTTTGCTCTCTGGTAGTTCAAAGCGTCGATCTGGTCGATACCTACGATTACCTGGTCCACTTCGCACTTGTAGGTGTTGTCTGTCTGGCCCATCAGTGCAGGCTGAACCTTTCCGAATGCGGGTTTTCTCTGCACGTTGTCTCTCGCAAGGTCAGCCTTGCTGAATGTGTAGTAATAGCTGGAGCTCAATGCCACAGGACAAATCGGGAAAATTGAGGGTGCCACAAAGTCTCCTTCCTCCTGGAAGAAGGCCATGGACATGTTTGTCAGGTAGTTATTGGGCCTCCAGCCTTTTGCGATCTGTACCTGAATGTTAGATATGCTTGTTCCTTTCATTGACTGTTATCTCCTTTCATATTGTTTTAAGCCGGCACTTTGCCTGACTTTACGATTTGTACTTTGATCACCTGGCCGGCAGCTGCTGCAGCTTCGAGTGCGATTGCTGTCACATAATTTCCCACTGCAGCTGTTACGGCCGCTCCGTTGGCGTCAGAAGTGAGCTCTGCGCCTGCGGCTACGGCGCCTCCGGTTCTCCAGAGGCCGATGTCCTTAATCTGGACGGTTACGTCTTCGCCAGCTGCCACATTTTCCGGAGTGGTAGCAATCAAAAGGCCGAGTGCATTCTCGCCTGCACCGGCAAGAACAATGCCTCCGTTTGCGTCAAACTTGGCAGCAAGAAAAGCGCCATTTTCAATGGCTGCAGTTGCTTTCCCGGTGATTACCGGGCTATCATTAATTCCTGTGCTGATAAACATGTTCATTCCTCCTTATCTATTTTTCTCGTACTCATGTACGAGTTCGGGATGCAATTGGCATGCCTTGTCGATTGCTTGAGCTCTCGTCAAGTTAGGCATAGATTTCTGGATCTCGTCGGCGTGCTTTTCAATGGTCGCCCATGCGTCAACGGTGCCAGTGCCGCCTTTTTTGCCTATCTCGGAGAAAACTCCGGACTTCTCTACAGCCTCCACGCTGGCGTCGAGTATGGCGATCATCTGTTCATAAGCGTTGCCGCCGGCTTTTTTTAAGCTCTTAAAGAGAGGTACCAGCTCCTCGGGCTTTTTGCCGATGATCTCATACTTCTTTGCAATCTCGGTTAGCTCTTTTTCCTCCGCCTGGTCTGCTGCCTTGCGAAGTCTTTCAAGCTCTGCCTTTACTGCAGGATGAAGTCCCTTGTAGATATCTTCCTCTTCTCCGGTGTTCTGGTTGTCTCCGGCCTGGCCTGCACTCTTGTTTACATCGGTTGCTGCAGGTGCGTCGGGATTAGGATCATTTGCGGGCTCGTCCTGAATGCCGGCCTTCTTTTCGATGGCCTCGAGCATCGCGAGCTCTTCAGGTGTCAGTTTGCTCTTGTCGATTTTCATATCCTCCATGTCTCCTTTCGATTTTTTTGTTTTTGGTTTCTTGCATCCGTCCTGAACGGACGTGTCTTCTGGATCTGTCTCCGGATCTGTGTCCGGATACTTTTTCCCTTTGGCTATAATAGCCTCCAGCTTTTCCTTTGCAGCTTTGGCTAATTCAAGCCTTGCGGGTGTGATGGGTTGCTCGTTCTTGGCGATTTTGTTTGTGGTTTTTCCCTGCGCCCATGTAGGAATAAGCTCTTTCACAGCCTCCGCGAACTCGTTCAGGCTCTGCTCCATCATGCCGGGTTTGTCCTCTTCCGGCACTTCATCGTCGCAGATAATGGAACACAGGCTTTCCTCCAAAGCGTAGCAAACGTCCCATATTTCGCTGGTTACTCTCCTGCGCTTCTGCTCGTCCATCTTTTCTCCGAATGTGGCAGCTTCGTAACCTTTGGCTATCTGCTCGATTGCTTCGCCTACATGCTCGTCTTCGGCTATGCCCAGAGCTTTTGCTATAGCAGAGAAAAACTTCTTGACTGGGCTCTCGCTTTTCTCACCTCCTTTCGCTGCAGGGGGTTCAGAAGATTTTGCTCCCGGAGCTCCGTTCTTGCTCTTAAACAGCAGGATGTTTGCCTCTGGGTTTGCTCCGGCCTCTACAAAATCCACCTTGGTGATTTTCAGGTCTTTCAGTTTGAATGCCATTTCCGCGTCTCTCCTCCTTTCCCGGCTTAATTTATATAAAACAAAAAACGACGATTGCTCGTCGTTTTTTGATTTGCCGTTATTCTGTTATTCCTCTTCGGTGATTTCCTCCCGGATGGCCTCTCCTTCAATGCTGAACATCGAATATGTGCCATCCTTGACCTTTTCCCAGACGTCCGGGTCTAATACCTTGAAGCCTATCCACCAGCCTTCAGGCAGCGTCCCTTCCGGAATGTTCAGGAGCTTCATTTTTTCCTTGGTGAATACCATGCTTTCAATGAGCACGGCCACTCCTCCGCGCTCGTGCTGCTCTCCGCCTTCCCGGTAAAGCTCCACGAACTTGTATGCAGCCTGCTCCAGCTCTTCCGGGTCTATCATGTCCTCGTGGTAGTCCTCTATCTGTTGGCCGCCGGCTGTAACCGCTACATTGGCCCAGCCAAAGGCCAGCATTTTGTCGTCGTCTGATTTCTGGATCTTGAAGCGACCTTTTATCACTCCTGATGTAGATTTCGCCGGTGTGGCCGGTTTCTGTTGGTCCTTCTTGATGCTCACCAGGTCGCTGAACTTGGCCATTGTTATCTACCTCCTTTCAAAGCAAAAAGACGAGGTCCTTTTCCCCGTCTTAAATCTTGAACTCCCTCCGATACCATTGGTGGAGGTCCTCTGTGGTTTGTAGCTTGGCCGCCAGCGCTTGCCCGCCTTCGACCAGTTTGAAATATTTCCGCTTAAACTCTCCAATTCCCAGAACTTTGAACTGCCATTCTCCCTGGATGATTCCCGTTGATGTGAATGTAAATCCATTGTCTGTCTCCTGGGTTACTTTGCCTGGCAGCTCGTGTCCTCTGTTGGTGTCAAAGAACCGGAGGGCCTCTTTGTGAATGTGAACATCCAGCGCTATCCCGGTGAAATCTCTTTCTCCCGGTGGCTTGAAGACGTATACAGCTCTTTGGTCTATCATATCGTAGATCCCACCTTTACAAAATCTTCTATCGGTATCCCGTTTACTGCAGTAATATGCGCCTGTTTGAACTTCTCCAGGAGCTCTGCTCGGAGCGCGTTGCTCTGGCATGATATCCCGATGAATGTCTCCTTAGCTATTCCGTGCCTGAACATGATTTCGTTCCCGTACCGGTAGCTTGTGGCCATTCTCTGAATAAATTCCACCGGCGAAAGCCTGCCGGCCAGTGCCGACGGATCCGAGCTTCCGAACGAGTCTCCTTCATATGCATACCAGTCGGTTCTCTCCATGACTTTTGGATCAATAAGAATGCGATATCGGTTCCCTCGGTAGCAGTCGTCAAATCTTGGGTTGTTCTTATTCTTGACGCCTATCCTGGTGAATACATTATCGCTGCCGCCGGTCCGGAAGTCTTCTACCGGACTTGCTCCTGTGCGCCTCAATCCTGCCCTGAAACGGTTGTTATTTGACATCAGGCCAGGGCTTTGGATGATCTTCACGATGTCGTCTCCGTCCGGAACTCCGGTCCAGACATATTTCAGGCCTGCCTTCTTGTATGTTTCCACGATGCCCTCTTCGACATAAGTTGAATAGCCTTCGAAGACTTTAACCAGCTTCATGTTATTTATACGCTTCGGGTCTATTCCTTCTTGCTTTAATATCATATCCAGTTTAATCGGTATTTGCTCTGGCGTCAAACCATCTAATTCCTGGATACGATGTGGAGCGTGTTGCCATACAAGCCGGCTCTTTTTGAGGATCGTTTCTGCCTCGCTGTCCGGTTTCAATAAAAGATCATCAAGCTCCAGCTTCTGCAGCATGTTTCTCATATTTGCAGCGTCCGCAGCTCCGTTTGAGGTTACCGGAGTTCTCAATCTGAAAAAACCACGCCATCCATTGTATCTCCTTGTCTGGCCATCGATATAAAGCTCGAATGTGGTTTCTCCGTCGGTTACCTTTATGGTCCGGATGGAAGCTCCGAGGTCCGCCTTGGAAGCAAAGAGCTTTTTGACATCGTCTGCAAGCTCAAATTCCAGCTCTCCTATTTCTCCTATTGGCTTCATTTTATCCCATGTCTTGGACCATGCTTCCCTGGTGAGTTTTCCGGATATTTCGTATACCTCATATTCGGTACCGCTTGCGTCGTCTAACAGGCGCATTCTCCTGGCCGTCAAATTGAGACCTTCAACGCTGCCCTTGTCGCTCCTGACTGGAACTCCCAGCCTTTTCTCCGGAATAATCGACGCGTCCTGGAACACATCATCTGCAGATATAATCTCTTTGGCCTTCTGTGCTGCCGGCGTCCTTGCTGCAGCTTTCCTTGCTGCCTCGTTGGCCAGCAGTCTGTTTCTTACCTGGGCGCTCATTTCCGGCGCTTTTGCCGGGTCCGATATGGCCGTTACCAGCTGGGTCTTATTCATGTTGTTGTAGTATGGGATCTGCTTTTGCTTGGCCAGCTGCTTGAGCTCTGCCATGTTCATCTTTTGCAGGGTTTCCGAGCCGTGTGTTACTGCTGTCAGTGGCTGCTTCATATGCTCTGCTGTCTCGTCCGCCCAGACGAACACTTGTTTTTTTCCGGTTCGCTCGGTGAGAAGGTCACTGAAAAACTGACGATAGTCTTCTCTTAACCGGTTTTTTCTCTCGACGATCAGGTCCAGCAGCTCCTCTGCTTCTTTGCCTTTCCCGTGAAGGGCCTCTGCATAGCTCCTGAATATCTCACGATACTGGTCGTCCGGGATCGCCTCCACTCTCTTGATGTAGGTCAAGGTATCCTGCAGATCCAGGTCAATCTCTCCCTTTGCAAACCTCCGGAATAAAGTATTATAAATCGGCTCTGTTTCTCCGTAGGTTGCGTTAGGGTGGTATGTGTAGCTCATCTGCTGGGCGCCTATTTCCTTGATGTACCTAAAGGCCTGCTCCTTGTCTGTTCCTATGAGCCTGCCGGCGTCGTCCATTACGAAGTTGCCGCCGTGGCTGTCGAAGTTGGCCAGCAGCCAGTCAGTTACATGTTCCCTCTGCAGCTGTGCGGCCGTTCCTGGCGGCAGCTGGTCGCTGGTGTATTGCCAGTGCTTCAGGTCTATCTTGTCGCCTATGGTGTTTATTCGCTTCTGGAAAGCTCCAAACTTCCCGCCCAGCTCTCCTGTTCCTACCGGTACCGCTGTGTCCGGATCTATTATCGCCTGGACCTTATAACCGGCTTCCTGGACATATGCTCTGAAGGCTTCCGGTTTTCCGGATTTACTTTGTGCCGGTTTGAATAACCACTCCTGGCCGGTCTCGTCGATGTATGAATGCATTTCCCCGGTTCCTCCGAGGTTTGCCTTGCCTTTGTATTTCATGCCTGGTGGCATTTTCTCTGACGGTGGTATTACGGGCTTTGCCGGGTCCGGAGGTTCGGGCGTTGGTATCTGATCTTCCGGGCTCCAGTCCTGGATCACTTCCTGCTCCGGTACCGTCTTGTATTTCGGCGGTTCCTTCTCCACGTAAAGCAGCGCGCATCTGCAGCGTGGGTGAGCTGGCGGCGTTTGCTTCTGACCGCTGTATAACTGGTTGCCTTTGAAATCAAAATCTGCGCCCATCTCCAGTTCGACACCATCCAGGGCTCCACATATAGAACATACGAGTTCGTCGGCTGCCGTGCTCCAAACCTTCACCACCTTGCCTATAAGGTTCTGCTCCTGGGCTTGCTTTATTCCCTCGTCAGCTCCCTTGTTATAAGCGAATGCCATTTCTGTTGTTGCTATGGCGAAAGCTCTTTGCCTATGCTGCTTGGCCGCGTATTTCGCTGCTGCTTCCTGGGCTTTTTTCTGGGCCGTTGATTCCTTCATGCCTGGGTTGTTTTCCAGAAGAGTTTTCTTCACATGCTGATAATAGTTCAGGTTGGCCTTGGCCTGGACCTTATTTAGGCCAATTGTCGCCCGGATCGTTCTGGCCAGCTCATCTACGGTGAAGGCTCCGCTGTATGCATGCTGCAGCATGGCCGATATTGCTTCCTTCTGTTCCTCCGCTATTACCGTTACCCATTGGGCACCGTGTTCGTTGATCCATTTGAGGACACCCTGGCTCATGGGGTCAAAGAAATAATCCGGATGCGCTGCCATCAAGTCTGCATTTGCTGCCTGCATGGCCTCTATCCATAGGGGCTTCAGGTGCTCGTTTACAAAGTTTGCGTAGTCGTTTTGCCAGGCCTGGATGGTCTTCACGTCGATGTAGCCGTTGAGGATTGCCTCACGCAGCTCCTTGTATGTTATTGCCTGCTGCTGGTCGTTCCATAGCCTGGTGAGGAAATAAACCGGCTCCGGTTCCGTTGCGTCCAGGAATGCGTTTAATTTGTCGAGGACCTCTTGTGCTGCTTTGCTCTTCCTCTTTGCCTTGTGTATCGGGTGCAGGTGAATTGACTTCCGGATCCTGAACATCAATCATACCTCCCCAGTCGCTCCATGGCCTTCTTTACAGCTTCATCGTCGTCCTCCAAATCTACCAGGTCGTCACTGTCTGCCTCTTTGCCAGGCTTCACGTCAGAATTTCTGTCCCTTGCCGGTTTTGGCTGCCTGGGGTTGGTCCCATCATCCAGCCTTTCCGGCAGGCCGGCCACTTCTCTCACGTAATCTTCGAGATGGTCGTCCGGTACCAGTACGCCGACGCCGGTCATATCCTTGATGTAAGTTGCCAGAGCCTGAATGTCTGCGCTCTCGATGTCTCCGTGGCCCAGCTTCGGATAATCGGTAATGCCGGCGAAGTGTTGAGCGTTTAAATCAATCAGTGCCGGGATTGCCTTGTTGTTGAAGGTCTCGCAAATGATGTCCAGGTATGCACCGACGGCCATTGCAAAAAGTTCCGTCTTGTCACTGGATAATGCAAAGCTGCCCACCTTCTGGTGGCCTAATAAAACGAAATCGGCCAGGACGGTCATTGCTATCCTGGTGTCGTATCGCTCGATGATTGCATTGGTATCAAACTGCCGGCGTCCTCCGGTGCTTAAGAGCTCCAGCTTCCAGCCGGCCGGCAATGTCAAACCTTCGAGGCTGTCACGCCTGATGTTTTGGACGATTCGGTCTGCGGCCAGTCTGACAGCTACCATTTCCGGGTCGTCTTCGTCCCAGATGTTCATTCCCTCCGGAGCTGTCAATGTCGGAAAACCGGCCAGGTCTCTTTCGATACCTATTCCCTCTATCTCCTGGATCCTGCGCTTGAAGTACCAGCTGCGGTATGCGTTACGGAGAATGCTCTTGCCTTCCGGGCTGCCTTTTCGGCTCTTGGTCCTGAATATCAGCAGCTTTTCAATCGGTATCGTTATGAGCTCATACTTTGGCGGCGGCATCTGAACCATTCCCAGGAGATTGTCCTCGTCGTCATATAGCCATTCCCAGAGGGTCTCCTGCGCTCTGATCGGCAGCTTGCGCCATCCTATGAGGCCATCGCTGTATTTGCTGTTTAGTCGAGGATCCTTGCTCTTGCCGGCGCGCCGCTTATAAACGATTTCGTGAGCGCTCCATCCGTATGTCAGAAATGAAAGGATTTCAGATATCGTGTCGGTCCAGGTGTCCTGCATGTCGTCCATGCACTGATAGATGAACTCTGCGGCCTCCTCGTCCTTTGTTGTGGGTCCTCCTGGTTGAACCGTCCAGGACACTTGCCTGATCAGCATCTCGATCGCATAAAGGATTGCGCCGATTACATCGTCGTTCTCACTCATCTCCTTGTAAACCTCGACGCCTTTCCTTCCCTGGAGATCTTTCAGGAATTCCTCATAGAAAAAGCCACCATATCTTTTTTGTCCGATGCGGCCGATTTCCCTGAAATTATTGTTAGCCATTTACTTTCTCACCTCCCTTTCCGCCTTGTCCTGGCTACACAAACATGAAGCCTACTATCTGCACGTTGGAGTTTCCTTTCAGCCTGAATTCCTCGTCGTAGGCGTTTTTGTAGTAGTCTATCTTTGTGTGCAGCAGGGCCGTGTTTGTGATAAGCTCGACGGCTCCGGTTGGCAGCTTGACAGCTACTATCAGCATTTGTGCTGTTGGTCCTTTCTCTTCAGCCTCCTGAAGGAAACGGGCCCTTAATTGATAGCCTTTGGTGTCCATGATGGATCTCTCCTCTCTTTGTTTTTATTTATCCCTCCTTTCCCATCCTACCCGTCGCACTATATAGTGATAGGTAATAGGTAAAAGGTAATAGGTTAAAGGTAATAGGGTACCAGCAGGGCTCGTTCTGTGCTTTTACTGTGCTTGTATGGTGCTTGCACTGTGCTTTTTGCAAAGCCGCATTATTGCTGGGTTTGGAACGGTTGAAGCGAATAAAAAATAAGCGTTTTGAACGCTTTTGTAAGCTCATCATTTTTGTGTCGATTTTTATCATTCGACGCTGTTTTTGAGGTTACCTCACCTTTTGTTGTGCTCTCCCTGTGCTGGGTTGGTATTGGTATCATTCAAGCACCATACTTGCACTGTGCTTGTATAGTGCTTTTTGTTATCGCCGCCAGTAGCTGCTCTTGGTGAGCGTACTGGTCTTTGGTGGGCCTGTCATAGATGGTTTATCCATGAGGTATAAAATCCCTTGCACCAGGGCGTCGACGGTGTCCTTGTATGTCCCCTTTGGGAATATCAAAAGGTCGTTGATTAGGTCATGCACCCATGGGTGCGTTTCCGGATCCGGGAACCAGATGTTACCTGCTTCAAAGTAAGGTGTCACACTGATGGCACGCTCTTCCTTGCTTCCCTTTGGGTTGAACTCTACCATTCCTGGGATCTCTTTTTTTAGGTAGTCGACAATGGCCGGACCGTTGGCCTTGTTCTCTATAACCTTCGCTCTGGCCTTTGGCCACTTGCCGGTTAGTGTTCGAACCGCGGCCGCGCTCTCGGTGAATGTCATTTTGTCGTTCACCAGGTCATGAATGTAAATATTGGCTCCATTTCTCCCCATGACTATGCCGGCACATTTGGCGCTGCCTTCACTTTTGGTGAACGGCATATCCCAGGATTGAATGAGCATGTTCTGGTGTGGTGCGGTTTTGAAGAAATTCCCCAGCCATTCTCTCTTGAAGATAAGACCTTCAGCCGGCGCCGGTGTCTGCTGGAATTGGCCGGCGTATTGAGCGCTTCCCATGGACTTTTTGAGGCCTTCCAGGGCCTCTTTGTCAAATCGTCCTGGATTGAGAAGGTCTCCTTCCTCCCGGATGATCTCCCGGCCGCTTATCGGGAAATGAATAACTGTCCGCTCCGGAGCCTCTGCCGGCAGACATACATGCTCGTATCCCAGCTGCTCTGAAAGGATGTAACCGGTCAGGTCGTTCTCGTGCAGCCTCTGCATGATTACGATTATTGCGCCTTTTTTCGGGTCATTCAGACGGGTCTGCAGCGTGTTCTTAAAGAAAGCTATTGACGCTTCTCTCTCTGTAGCGCTGTTTGCCATGAGAGGGTTCTGCGGGTCGTCCACGATGATTACATCTCCACCTTCACCGGTTAATCGGCCGCCGACGCTGGTCGAGAACATCATTCCGTGGTGGTCGTTCTTGAACTCGTCCTGCCTGTCGACGTCGTCCTTGATTTTGAACCGGTCTCCCCAGTTTTTCTGGTACCATGGGCTCCTGATGATATCTCTGCAGAGTACGTTGTGCTTCCTGGATAAGCTGTCACTGTACGAAACCTTTATGAAGCGCTTTGTCGGTTTCTTGATCCATGACCAGGCCGGGTAGCACACTGTTGTTTGTATGGACTTCATGTGCCGTGGCGGGATGTTGATTATAAGCCTCAATATCTCGCTGTTATCCACCGCCTGGAGATACTCGCTTATTAAATCGATGTGCCAGTTCTCTACATACGGTGTGCCTGGTTCGATAACATGCCACGCTTGTTTGATGAACTCTGAAAGGTTGCGCTCCGCCTTTTCCTTCAGGATCGCTTCCCGCAGAGCGTTAACATCAAACATCGGGCTCTGAATGTAGTTTTTCCAGTAGCTGTTCAAGCTCCGACAGCTCCTCGTCAGTTAAGCGGGAAAGATCCAGGTTCATCTGATTTTTAACCGTGACTTCTCCCTGGTGAATGACCTTTGCTTCTCCGCTTATCTGTCTGTTTTCGGTGGATTCGCCGCGGCTCAATCTTTCGATTTTCACTCCGACATCGACCAGGCGCACGAGGTCGGCTGCGGTTATCTCCTCTTCCGGCATGGTCAGCAGCCTTTTGGCTGCCTTGGTGATCATTTGAGAGGCCAGCAATGCATGGTTCTTTCGCATTTTGAGGATCTCTGCCTCGTTCTGCTCTCTGGCCAGCTCTTCCAGGTAGGCGTCATATGCGGCCGCTCGTTCTACCCAGTTGTTTTTCGCGCTTAACTTCTTTAGGTGGTCCAGTGAAAGTCCCAGCTCCTTGGCCAGCCTTTGAAGGCTGCGTTTCCGGATTGGTTTATCCGATGAGTTCATGTCCCGGTATGCACAGAACTTCTGATATTCCCTGGAAGTCTCCCCTGGGATCCGTTCCCACGGATAGACATTTTCCTTGCGCTTCCCCATGCTGCTACCTCCTTTCCTGAATATTAAAAGGCAGGCCCTTGTTGCGACCTGCCGTTATCTCCTGAATATTTTGTTTATTGTGCGGATTAATCGGGTGAATGCGCATCTTACTTTAAATATCAATATTCTGTACCCCCCCCGCAAGGCCATTGAGCTTGTCGTTTTCCTGCTTCAGCTGCATGTATGTCAGCTCCTGGCCGTCTCGCAGGCAGGTCACTCCGATATTTCCTGTGAAGCGCACATACCGGTTAATGATTACATCGCAGTATCTCGGGTCCAGTTCCACCATGTTGCATCGCCTGCCGGTCATTTCGGCTCCTATGAGCGTGCTCCCGGAGCCTCCGAAGAAATCAAGTACCAGGTCTCCTGGCTTGCTGCTGTTGTCTATGGCTCTGATTGCGAGCTCTACCGGCTTTTGTGTCGGGTGCTCTGTGCCGGTTTCTCTGGCTACTTCCCAGACGGTCGACACTTTGCTCTCCGGATACAGGCAGACGCTCTTGCCTTCGCTTAAGCGTATATACCTGATCTTCTTGCCCTTTGGAGGCTTATCGTTGATGAATACCTTCCCTCCGGCACCGTCGGTCAATACGACGCCTCCTGTGAGGACCGTTGCCATGTGGTTGCTGTCCCGGAGGACTACCTTCCAGGTGGTCCTTTGCGATCGATCTCCATAGAAGTGAGCGCTCTGGCCTGCCTTCTCTGCATAGAAGCACGGTTCATGCGCCCATTGGTAGTCTGCATGGCCCAGGACCGGTGCGTTCTTTACCCAGATGATGTACTGCTTTTCGATAAGGCCTGCAGCTGTCATGGCGTCCTCAAAGTCTCGCCTGGTGCTGCTTGCGTGCCAGATATAAAAGGCTGCGTCCGGATCCGTGAACTCTACATAGTTCTTGAATGCCGGTATCAAAAGGTCGGCCATTAAATCGTCGCCAGTGAGGTCGTCGTTCTTGATCATGTCAAACTTGCCGCTCTGGGTCTCATAGCTTACTCCGTATGGCGGGTCCGTGTTGACCATCTGGCCCTTTTCTCCGGCCATCAGCTTTTCGATGGTCTCTCGGTCCGTTGCGCTGCCGCATATCAGTTTATGTGGTCCAAGGAACCAGATATCTCCGGCCTTGGTCATTGGTATGTTTTGTGTCTCCGGTACATCGTCGACCTTGTCGTCCACCGTGTCGTCTGCTCCTTCCAGAGCTGCTATGATGGCCGCCAGGTCCTCCTCGGTGTAACCGGTCAGCTCCACCGGTACCTCTCCGGTGTCCATATCGTTGATTAAATCGACCAGCATTCCTGTGTCGATGGTTGAGAGCTCTGCCAGCCTGTTGTCTGCTATAAGGTCCGCCCATTCCTCGGCCTCGCTGGCGTAGTCCTGGTAATCTACCGGGATATATCCGCTCTTGATATGCAGCGCGGCCAGGCGTCGGCCATGTCCTTTGACAATGAAGCCGCTCCTCTTTGAAATGGTGACCGCTACTCTCCATCCGTTTGCTTTGATGATGTTCCCCAGCAGCTCTATTTGAGCTTGGCTGTGCTGGTTCGGGTTCTTGGGGTTCGGGATTGCCTTCTCAATCGGAATAATATCATCATGAGCACAGAAAACCGGAATGCCGTCCGGTGTTACTGCCCTCGGTGTTGCCTCGGTTGAGTAGTCAATCTCGATGAAGGTATTTGTCGCCTTTTTCTTGGCCATATTTCCACTCCTCCACGCTATCATTTTATAATATTTAAAGTGCCTTTACAGTGCCCAATTTGTGCCCTGTGCTGGCATGGTTCTTGCACCATACTTTTTAGTAAAGTTTGAGGCTGTCAATGCCAAAAATCAGGGCAGAGAGAGGTTTTATTGCTGCATTGATATTCTTATAAACTGTGCGCCTTTCTATGTGTTCTTCCTCTGCAATTTGTTCAGCTGTTTTCCTTTCCTCGTCTATGTAGGTCTTCATGATGATCCTATACCATCTCATCTCTTCCTCCCTGCCTGATTGCTCGCAGGCTATCCTGAAATATTTCAACATCTCGTCTATGTGTTGTAGGATGATGAATGTCCTCTGCTGGCTCCTCTTTATGCTTTCGATGTATAGGTTATCATCGAAGCTGAACTCGTCCAAACCATCTAATATGTCTATTGCGCTTTCCTTTGCCTGCTTGGCGTTGAACACGGCGCCTTGGACATGTTGTTTTAATGCCCTGTAATTCTTAAGCAGCAGACGGGTATTTCGTAGTCGTCGGTCATACCTCCCTTTCCTCTGCGCCTTCTTTTCCTCGATTAAGTATTCCATTGCTGCCTTGGTTCCTGCCTCTATCCCTTTTTGAAGAGCTATTTCTAATACTCTTGTGCTTAAGCAGGCAAAGCTCATGCCTGCTATGCCCATTGACTCCTTGCTGTTCATCGCCATCCTTATCCCTCCTCTCTAAAACGGAAAATCGCCATCATCTTCTACTGGCGTGAAACCGTCCGTATAATAATCTCTGTCGTCTTCCTGGTATCCGCTCGCTGCCGCGCTGTTTTGTGGCTTGCTGTCACAGAACTCTATTTCCTCGGCCCAGAACTCTGTAATTTTGCGCTTTTTGCCGTTGCTGTCCTCTGTTACCCTGGTCCTCACTGTGGCCACGACAAGGATCTTGCGCCCCTTGGTCAGATACTTTGCTGCAAATTCGGCCTTATGTCTCCAGGCCACTATGGTTGGCCAGTCGGTTCCTCCTTCTCCGTCCTTTGGCTTGGGCCTGTCCACTGCCAGGTTAAAAGTACATACCGGTATTCCGGTGGTTGTGTAGCGGAGCTCTGGGTCGCTGCCCAGGCGTCCTGTGAATATTGCTTTGTTCACGCGATACATCTCCTCTCTAAAATCTTATTTATTGTCTCTTCCGGTATGTAAAGGATCGGAATTTTCAGGCTTTCGGCCAGCCTTATTTCCGCCTTCATACCTTCCGTTGGTGGCCCGAATACCCAGAGCTCGTCACATCTCTTCAGGATCTGCAGTCCCATCTCCATGCCGGCGGCTCTTTCCTCTGGGATCCTGTCGTCCAGGTAGGATGAAAAATAAAGGTGCGGTGCTATCGGTATCGCTCCGGATTCTGCAGCTGCCTGGCAGTATGCTGCTGCCTTTTTGAGGTTACCTTCTATATCTCCTCTCATTGCGCTGGCGATGTAAACCATGCGGCCGTCATTGGGCCTGTATGGGAGTGGCCTGTGGTTTGCACAGTGCCTGCCCGATGCTTTCTTGTAATAAGGGCATGTTCCTGGATATATGTCCTTGGTCTCTGCACCGACCTTGCAGTTTCCACAAAACTCAATCATCATCGGGCCATTCCTCCTTTCTTTTTAACGATTTCGATTATTCGCTTTCGCAGCTCCTCGTCTGTTTCTCCCTCTTGCCTTTCTGTCCCGACAAGGTCTGCCATGCTGTCCAGTGTATCTTTGGCCATTGGCCTGACTCCCTTTAGTACCTGGGCTGTGTCATAGGCCGCCATGTGCCACCAGAAAGCAAACTTGCGCATGAATTTCGGTGTCTTCCGGATCCTCCATCTCACTTTGAGCGAGTGAATAAAGCGCTTGGCGTTATAAATCAGTTTCTTCATCCGTGATTTCATCTGCTGCTTCCTCCTCTCTACGAAGTGGGCACCATGGTGGGCTGGTCCTTGCATATCTTCCTAAAACGTGCCGGTCTTCCTTCCTGCAGTAGTGCCGGTTCCCTCTCTTACCTTCAGGTGTTATTTCGCAATGCTCGCATTCTTTGCATTGCGGCACGTCGTTTCCTTTGTCCATCGGCATTCCTGCCGGCCACTCCTGGATGAGGTCCTCTCCCCACACCTCCTTTAAGTTATCCTTCAGGAATACCGGTATCTTTGCTACCCAGCAGGCCTTGACTATGTCCCTGATCCAGCTTTTCTCCGGTACCACCTTTTCTTTTTGGTTTCCTGTCTCTGCTCCGATGATTACCCATTTCACCTTTTGAAGGCCGTTATCCGGGCGTATGACGTCCGGGAATGGTGCGTGAATTGGTTCAATGCTTACAAATGTGTTTAGTTTTTCGTCCCAGAAGAATTCCGTTTCCGGTGTGGTCGCTGTGCTGCCGTACCAGAAGTTGTCGCCGGTCCGGAGTATGCCTTTTTCGGCCAGCTCCACATACCTGCGTGGGTTCTTTGTTAAAAACATGTAGGTGTGCCATGGTGCTGCATCACAGGCCCTGAATACTTCCTCGATCCAGCTGTCCGGTATCCAGGATCCGAATAAATCTCCCATGGATACTACAAAAATCTTGGCCGGTTTCTTCTTTTGTGCCGGCATTGGCAGGCGGTATTTGTGCATTATCGGCTCAAATCCCACCGGGTCCGGTATAACCTTGCCTACCTGGTTTTTAAATGGCTTGTCCAGGATATACAGACCATTCTCGTCTCTTTTCAGCTGGTCTGAACTCTTATTCAGCCTTACATCTCCGGAAAAGCGTCTTGCCTGCTTTGCTGCGTAGCAGTATGGGCAGCCGTGCCGGCAGCCTGTGACCGGGTTCCAGGTGAAATCACACCATTCTATCTTGCTCTTATTCATCATCTTTGGTCGCCTCCATTCCGGCCATACTCTTGAGAAGTTGAACATACCAGGTGTTTTCTATATCCTCACTGGTTATGTCTTTCAGGTCTTCTGGGTTTTCGATCTCTCCCCACCAGCTTTCACATCCATAAATGATCTTTTTTAGCTCTGGTACAAATATTCCAGGGTTCGTATGAGGTGAAACCTTCAGTATCTTGCTCTCTCTGTTAAAAGAAATGTGTGCACCGATCGGAAGATCGCCAAGCAATATCCCGAGGTATGTTTTGCCTTTATACTCTTCTCCGCATGGTGAAATCCTGACGAGTTTTCCGCAATCGTATAAGCTCCTTACTCTTTCTTTGTTAAAGCAATTGTCTATTCCGTCGATTGTTAGCGGGTACTCGATAAACCAGCTGTCATAATGCTCACATTCTCCCTCGTCCTCTATTGGAAATTGCGGCATTTCAAATTTGCGTTTTCTCTCCAGGTATATAAACCTGCTGTTTCTGCACCTTTCGCATTTTTTAAGCTCGTTCATACACTGTCTCCTCCTCTTGATATGTTTTCTTTAATTTCTAATGCTGACACATTTTGCATGCTTATTCCTCCTCCTTGTTTTTTCTACCGCATCCTCTACGGTCAGCTGTGTGGTTATCCACAGAAGGAAAATTTCAAAGTCTTTGAATTCCTCGGTCCAGGCGTCTCCTGTGGAATTATCCACTGCGATGATGGTCTTACCTTCTATCCTGTAAAACTTTCCGAGTGGCTCCCTGGTGTCGATTATCTTCAGCATTTCTTCTTTGGTTACTTTCTGGATCCCGTTGGCCTTTGCCCTGGCTTCTCTTCTCCTGTCCCTTATGTATGCCCTTACGACCGGCACATCGCGGTCCTGAACGGTTATATGCTCATTGCCTTTGTTATCCCTCGTGTAAACTATTAATGGCTTCCTGGTGCCCTTTGTGGCCCTTACGACCTCGTATATTCCTTTGGGCTGTTCTATCTGCCAGCCGTCTTCCTGAAGCCAGCTCTTGAAATCCTCTATCTTGCTTCTGTGAAGCAGTGATCTATTTGCCATATGCTTATCCTCCTGAAAGGCGTTATTTTCTCGCTCTCTGCTCGTGCAGTGCGGGCAAATATAACCAGTTTCCGGTATGTGTGCCTGGCTGCTTACATTCCATTCGCAGCCGCACCTGCTGCATTCGATGATCCTTGGTTTACAATCGGTCCCATTCATTTACTCTCCTTCCTTGGTGGGTAATATTTGCCTTTTGTCCCTCCGCTTAAGAAGAATGTTTTTCGGCTTAATTCTTCGGTCTCACCTTTGGCCTCGTGTTCCTGTTCGCACTTCCTGGCGAGCTCTACTGCTTGTTTTTCTCCCCAGTATGTTATGTTCCATCCCTGACCGCAAACCTCGCAGTTGGCCCATTTCTTTTCAATGACCGGGTGCTGGTTCCTGCAGGCGATTGCTGCGCTCTGTGTTGCCCAGCTTTGGTGGCATATCGGGCATTCGTAGTAAATCTCTATCTTCATGGCCGTCCCTCCGTCAATTCTCGTAAGGGCAGCCGTCCGTTTGTTCCTGGGCTACGGGTATATTCAAATCCATGAAGAGCTTGTATTTATCGCAGTTTTTGTGGTCGGGTCTCTTGCAGCCTCTGCAGTCTGTCAAAGCGTAGCTTGCGATGTCGTATAGGTCGTCTATTTTTATGTTCACGGTGTCTGGCTCTCGGCCGAGCATTACGTTTGCTCGATCCACCACTCTTACCTCTGTGTTTTTCGCGGTTCTTAATAGTCTTTTGGCATAATCGGTATCAAGCCTCTTCACGATGCTGTCGCTGGTATGGAGTAGGTGGGTAGCCGCTGTCTTGACTCTCTTCCTCTCCTCTTTGGTGAGGCAGCTGGTCTGCTCCAGCCATGTGTTTAAATAATCCCATATGACCAGGATCATCACATGGTGTTCCCGGTCGATCCTGTTCATGTATGTTTTCATCGTTCCCCTCCTCTTCCAGGCTTTTCATCGGTACCGTTCCTTCGTGGCCGCAGTAAATGCACGGCTCGTGTGCTTTATCTGGGCTCGCGGAATATTGGTTTCCTTGGCATCTTGGGCACTTATACCTGATCATGTGTCTGTCCTCCAATTCCAGAAACCTTGGGCGCCTTTGGCCGGTATCGGCTTTTCAAAAAGCACCGGGTTTCGAAGTATCCATCCCCAGCGTCCTGGACTCCAATCTCCGAAGGCTCGCTCCTTCGGTGTGTCGTATTTGGTGCCTATCAGCTCTTCTATTGGCAGGCTGTCTACGATTTCTACCGTTCCCACTATTGCTCCCCTTGGCGGCTCTTTCACGCCGGTTACTCCTGCTTCCTGGAAGTATGCGAGCTCTCTCATTGGTATGTGAAGTAATATCCCGCTGTGGTCGCTTTTTGCTGCGTGTATGGCCACTCGGCCTCTTATGTTGGTGTTATAACTCCTCGTTTCTATCAGCTTGTCTCCCTGGACGATTAGCTGGGCCCAGGGCTGCCATAATGTGATTGCTTTCATGTGGTTGGGCCTCCTCTCCTAAATCCATGTTTCAACGATCACCGGATCGTCGTTTGGCATTCTGTCCATGATCATCATCTCCGGTGGTTTTGCTTCTCTGATTTCCTCCAGGCTTTCGGCGACGGCCACCATGTTGGTCGGCTTGTCCACGTCCCAGAGCCTTGCTACATACTTTCCTGGGTAGTCTGAAGGGCTGTTGTAAACGCATATCAGCGGAAGCCTCGTTATTTTCATGAGATTGCTCATGTCAAATGACTTTACTACCTTGTCTTCTGTTTGCATTGACCTCTCCCCCTGTCATTTTGTCTATAATCTCAAGGTATGGAAGTCCTGATCTTCCCCCGGTCTTTATCTCCCATTCCGGATGGAGCTGGTCTTCCGATACGCTGGCCATTCCTGGAGTGGTCCATGTCCATCCGTATGCGGTTACAGTCCTCTTCTCCTTACCCTTGTACTGCTGCCAGCTCTCCAGCGCTGCTTTCCAGAACTCCCATGGTACCGCGTAAAATCTGCGAAGGCTGAAACTCACCAGGACGAGTGCTATTGCGTGTGGATCCTTGAGCCAGTCGTCGAGGTATTCCGCCTGGTGAGGCTCTACCCGGTTGAATGCGATCCGGTTCTCTTCCGTGTGCTTTGCCTCAATGGCCACCGGTATGCCTTTGTATCTGCCCAGGTAATCTACGCAGCTTTTATGCTCGACCTTCGCACTACAGACCTGACCTTTGGCGTTCCGGAGTGGTAAAAACTCCGTCGGTACCTTGTGGACGCATGCTATTCCGTCTGCCTGGTACCTTTGGTGAACAAACCTTAAGAAATCCTCGAATGCTTGTCCTCTGTTCGCGTGGCTTCTGCTCATTTGTTCACCTCCCCGGAAAACAGGCCGCTCTTGATGGCATTCTCCAGCTCTCTGTTAAGCTGCAGAATGGTTCCTTTGCCGATCCTGTTGCCGCAGCCGGTTTTCTCGGTCAGGTAATCGATGAACTTCCTAACGTGAGCGATTGCGTCTTCAGGTTTTGCTTTGGCCTGGCTCTGTGCCAGCCTCGCTCCTTCTTCCATGCCTTTTCCGTATGTGCGGTCTATAAACTCACAAAGCTGCGCATCTGTCATTTTCCTTATGCTCACTGCTCTGTTGTGAATGGCTCTTTCCTCCTGTGTCATCCTGCATGCTCTCTTTTTCTTCATTGTTTCGACCTCCCATCAGATTCTTTTTCCGCTTCCGCTTGCTTCTGGCTATCTTAACCTTTGCTATTAAAATGCCGGTTTTTGTGAATTCCGGATTGGTGCTCCTTAAGTTCGACCTTGTGATTTCCAGCGATTCGGCCATCGATATGAGGGCCAGGTTGTCCAGTGTGATGTTGCTTTTATCTCCGTCGAGGAAGGTTAGAACATATCCTTCCGGTACCTTCCCGTTTTTCTTTTCCCAGAGCACCTTATGCTTTGGCTCCCATACATTCGGTTCCGCTACCTTTACCAGGGTGTATCCGTCTCTGTCTACTCGCTCGCTGCCTACCGGCTTATGGTTTAGGGGCTTGTGCCCTTTCTTGAACCATCCCTTCTCGCATCCTGGTGCATGGTAGCCTTTCTTTCCTTTGTTCGCCGGCGTGTAGCCCTTTTGAAAGTATCCGGTCAGGCCGCTGCTTATCTTGTGGTTCCCGTAGTAAGATTTGAGCTGCTCTTTGGTGTAAGATGTTGTTATAATTCATTCAATATCTGTTTCATCATCTTCATCTTTCTCCCATTCTTCCTGCTCCTTTAACTTTCTCCACATTCTTTCGATTGTGTCACATATTTCAACGTATTCACACATATTGCACCAACCTGGACAATCCTCAGTTTTCGATTCTAAGAATTTCTCCAACAATTTCCTTTTGTTCACATCAGGGTAATTATTCAAGTCCGTTAATGTGTTTTTCATGATCTCATCCCTCCTCTATCCTCTTGACCGCCAACTTTCCCAGTTCATTTCAATGCCTACACACATCTCTTTCAGCCTGTCCAGCGTCTTTTCGGCGTTCCTGCTGTCCAATGGCCGGCCGTTTGGTCCTATCGGTGTCATTCTCCTTACCAGCTCGTCCCCGGCGTAGTTTGTGGTCACTATGACCGGCATGTAGGCCTCGTATCTGGCGTTGATTATCGAGAATATCTTTGTGGATCCCCATTCGGTTGGCTGCTCGCTGCCTATGTCGTCAATGACCAGCAGCGGCACCTCTTCATAAATCTTCATGATTTCGGCCTCGGTGGCCTCGTCGTTGCGGTCGAATGTCTGTTTAATCTTGGCCAGAAGGTCAATCATCGTCATGCATATAACCGGTATCCCTTCCATGATCAGCTGGTTCGATATGGCCGCTGCCAGGTGGGTTTTTCCGGTACCGTAGCTGCCGGTTATGAATAGGCCGTTGCATTCTGTCTCCGGCGGCTCTACTATGCCGTCCTGGCCCTTCCTGGGAAGCATGGCCTTGAAGTTATCCGCGTAATATTTGGCCACTTCGTAGGCTTTCCTGTTGACCTCGTTTACCTCGAAACGCTCAAATGTCCGGTTTAAAAACCGGCCTCTGATTCCGCTGTCCTTGATCAGCTTGTTTATCTTGCGTTGCAGGCGTTCTGCTTCCTCACGGCGCTTCTTTTCCTCTTTTGCGGCCTTTTTTTCCGCCTCGACCTTGGCCCAGTGTTGCTGGGCCTGTTTGCAGTCACAGCGCTCCGGTTCGGGCATCCACATAAAAATCTGTTTATGCTGCAGTGGGTTTGTAAGTCCGAAATGGTATAAGGTCTTGCCGCAATATTCGCATTTCTTTGGCTCCGGCGGATCCTCGTTGTATCTCCACCCTTCGGCTATGGCCTGGTCAGACCGTACCTGGAACCTGTTCTGGGCTTCCTCTTCCTGGTCATGCTCGTTTGAAGCCTGCAAGCGCATCTCTCTTACCTTCGCTTCCCGGCGGGCTGGCCGCTGGTTGCTGGTGATACCCGTCAGAATACTTGCTATTGACTCCATTTATCGGTCCCTCCTCGTATTCATCATCCCATCGTCCCTGGTTGAGCCAGGTTGTTGGGTTCGGAATAAATCTGCCGTTTTCTCTTGTCCACTGTTCGGTTACTCTGGCCTTGCCTATGGCCGTCATGATCTTGTCAAACAGTTCTGCATCCGGTTTGACCTTTTTCCAGGCCGCCCAAGCTGCCTTCTTGCCTACCTTCTTGGGGTAAGCTGCCCAGAACTCGTCAAATCGTCGCTCTAACAAGGATTTTTTTGGCTGTTCATCAGGCCCGTCCACATCGTCCTCGCCTTCTGGCGGGTTATCGGTAGTGGGTGATAGGGTACCAGTAGAAGGTGATAGGTTAACGGTAATAGGCGTGGCTTGTACTGTGCCAGCACTGTGCAAGTCTGGTGCTTGTATCGGGCTTTCATGATGCTCTGCTATAAAGTCCGGTGGAGGCGGTATTTCGCTCGGTTTTTCCCTGACGTGTGGGTTTTGATGCTTCAGGAAATTAACCACTTGAATGTATTTGTTACCGTCTACTGTGTACCTGAAAATAAAGCCTGTATCGTGTAAGGATTGGAGCATTTTGTCCACTCCGTCTGCGTCCACGTCGTCGTATCCCAGTAACATCTTTTTGATCCGTCTTGGTTTATCTTCAAGCCTCCCTTCCCTGTCTGCTATGGTCCATAAGCCTATGAATAAAAGCCTGGTTAATGGCGGGAGGTCTCCGAGTATCTCGTTATCAAAAAATCCAGGTTTAATGCTTCTCGTCCTTGCCATTTGTGTAAGTCACCCCCTTGGCCTCACTTAGCAAACGTACACTTCGGCACCGGTGAGTTTCTGAACTGCCTCCTTGAACCGCTTCTCGTCGCTGTTGTTGTTGCTTAAGTGCAGAAGGTATATCTGCTTTACCTTGCTTAAATCGTTGGCTTTTAGCAGGTCCAGGAAGTGTTCAAGGCTCATGTGGCTTTTTACCAGCCTTGGTACCAGCTCTATTGGTATATATCCGGCTTCTACGCTTCTCTGAAGGGTCTCTGTGTCGTAGTTACACTCCGCCATGATATGGGTCAATCCCTGGAACTTGTACTTTATGTAGTACGTGTCCGTGAAGTATAGGAGCTTTTCTCCTGAAAAGGTCGATGTAAAAAGAAATCCCAGCGGCTCTGGCGCGTCGTGCTGCACATCGAAAGGTAAAACCTTAAAGGTTCCTACCGTCAGCTCCTGAAGGGCTTTTATCGCGTGTATTCGGTGCCCTGAAAGGCCACACGCTTCGATTGTCCCCTTGCTGGTGTAAATGTCCACGCCGAGCTTTGCAAGGTCCCTGGCGGCCTTACTGTGGTCCTTGTGGCTGTGTGACACAAAGCAGCCATCCATTTGCGTCACCTTGAAGCCACATCCGACCTGTATTGCCTTGATTGGTATGCCGGCATCCAGCAGCAGGCTGGTTCGGCCGTCGCTTATGCGATAGGCGTTCCCAGCGCTGCTGGAGGCTAAAATCTTGATATCCATTAGAAGTTCGGCCCTTCAAAGATGGTTTGCTGTCTGGCCGGTTCTTCTATGCCGGCCTTCTGTGTTGGCTGTGCTGATGGCTGCTCTATAACCTCTCCTGTCTCCGGGTCAGCCTGTGGACTTTGTAGCTGTTTTGGTTCCTCTGGTGTGGTTGGTGTGGTGTCTATGACTATGGCGTTGGCATATCCGTCAATTTCCGCCTGGGCCTCAAGCTCCGCATATCTGGCCTCACGCATCTTCATGTACTGGTAGTTCTCGTCGATCTTCTGTGGGTCTCTTGGGATGTGTTTTGCACTATATACTTCGCGCTTAATGGTCTTCAGGCACATCTCTTCAAACCAGCCATCAGTCTCCTTCTCTACCTGTTTGCCGTTTTCCCATACCTTGGTGGTTCCTCCCCAGAATTCCGCTGCTGCGTATGCCGGTTTGCGCTTCTCGATGTCCTTCCTGGTCATGATTATCAGCTTGTTTTTGACCGGGTCCTCGTATTCGATGTATCCGAAGCCGCCGACGATTTCGCCTCTGTCAAAGGGGTTATTGATCTCAAAGATGTAACTCTCCACCTGGTTGTCCTTGCTCTTCTTGATTGGTTTGAAGGTGTCGGTGCTATAAACAAGCTCGATGGTTACTGCCTTGGGCTTTTCTACCGCGTATTTCTCGGCGATGTACTGGATCCCGTTATATCCAGGCATGAGGGTGACGTCGTATTTGTTAGTCTTATTGTTCTTGTAGGGGATTGGGAAAAGGTGATTATCCATCATCATGTCCAGGCCCATCTTGGCGTAGTGCACTACATCGAGGGCCAGGTCATTAAGGTTGACGTTATTCCATGTTACTGGCAGGTTGTTATCGTATTTGTGGTCCTTGTTGGCCTCGTTCTTGCGGATCCTGGTCTCCTCGGCCATCTTTAAGGCCCTGTCAATTGCTATGAAGTATCCCTGGATCAGTCTCTTCTGGTACTCTGACACCTGAAGCGCTCCGGCTACGTTGCTGCCAAATTCGCGGAGCACCAGGTTCGTGAAGCGCTCGCTCATTGTGAGCTGCTGGTTCTCTGCAGGCTGCAGAGCTCCATGGTTCTGATTTGTGGCTTGGTTCTGGTTCTGAACTGCAGGTTTCTGATTCTTTGCGCTTGTGGTTGTAGACATGTGAATTCCTCCTTAACTCCTTAATTTTGATTTGTGAGCGGTATCATGCGCTCATAGTAGGCTGCTCTTCTGTCTTGAATCGGGATGTCTTCCGGGTAATACCTGGCTGTTTTGCTCCAGGATTCGAAGCATTCCGGGCACTGGTAGTGGTTCAAAACCGGTACCAGGTAGCCTTTTTCTGTGTCCTCTCCACACTCATCGCATATTCCGTATCCACCTAAAAGCTGAATTTCTTCCTTTGTGGCCTCGTATGCGATGTATCCTGTGGCCGTGGTTATCTTTTTCATGCGTCCACCTCCAGTCGGAGCTTCTTGTCCGGCTCTGAAACTACCAGGCGTATTACCTGGGTGTCCATCTTCAGGAGCCTGGTCACGCTCTCGGCGTTGTCTATGAATACCGGCATTGCCAGGTTCCAGTGCTTCGACAAGGTGTCGATGATCTCCAGGCCGGCGTTTATTCTGGCCGCATTGTTTGCAAAGGTGAAAGGTACCATCCTGCCGTCTTCGGTAGGTATCATGACTTCGCAGTCGTCCTTGATCCCGCCGTTAAGCTGCTCCTGAAAAAGTCTGAAGCGTACACTCTTGAACTTGCTGTTTATCTTGTCGTCCAGGAGGCTTACCTTGGTCTTTGTGAACACTTCGCAGAGGTAGATGCCTCTCTCCAGCTCCTCGTACTGCTTTGAAAGCTCCTTTTCCTTGGCGGCCAGCTCTGCGATTCTCTCCTTCTGGCTCTCTGCTATGAATATCTTGGTCTTGAGCTGTTCCTGCTCTCTGATCTGTTCGTTCAGGGCCTGGATCTGCTCTGTGTATTTGGCTGCTATTGCTTCCATTTGGCCGCTCTTGTTGTTTTCCTCTTCGCGAAGTTTGGCAATCTCGGCCATTATCTGGGCGTATTCTTCGGTGCTCTCGAAAGGCGCCGGCGTCTTGAGCTGGCTCTGCAAAGCCTTGAGCTGCAGTTCGTAGTCTTCTATAAGCTGCTCATCCTTCTTGATCTGCTCTCTTAATGTGTTGGCCTTTTCCTCCAGCTCGGTGATCATCTCCTTGCTGCATTCGCGCTGGCCCTGAAGGTTTATCTGCTCCAGGCGTCTGCTCTTCTGCAGGTTGAATGCCTCGCGGAGCTTCTGGATTTCCTCTTCCGGAAGTGGCCTGTGGCAGGTCGGGCAGGTTTCCTTGCTTTCGTCCCAGGTCTCCTTCTGTATGGCCATGTAATCGTTGATTAAGCTCTCCCTGTGGCTCTTGAGCCTTTCTATGGTCCTTTGGGTTCTCTCCAGGTCTGCTTTTGCGTCCTGGATACGGTTTGTTACTGTTATCTGATCTCTTTTCAGGCTGTTTATTGCTGCGTATGTTCCTTCGTTCAGGCTACTTGTTTTAGCAGCGTATGCTGCCCTGGCTTCTGCAAGCCTGGTATTGGCCTCGGATATTTGTTTTCTGATGGCCATTGTTGTAAGGTCTCCGCTTAAGGCCTGAGCCTTTTCCATTTCGAGTTCACTCTTCTGTTTATTGAGCTCCTGGATCTTCTGGTCTATGGCTTTCGGGTCAAGGCCGGTGATGTCAGGTATTGCTCTCCGGGCCTCATCGATGCGGCCGGGTATCTCCTGAAGCTGTTTATTGATTTCGGACTTTTTGGCGCTGGCTATCTTCTTGTATTCGTCCACATCGTAGTATTGATTAGTGGTTCCTGGCTTCAGAAGGAATTTTGGAAGGTCTTTGAGCTCCGATGTGCTGTTGATTACGTCCTCGTCTGAAACGTCCCCGCAAATCTCCAGCAGGATCTTTCTCCTGGCGTCCCAGCTCATCTCTTCCGGGAAGTAGTTCGGCATGGTCAGCATCTTCATTTTCTCGACGCTGCCGCCGCAAAGTGAAAGCATGGTTGCTTCGTATTCCTTCTCCTTGGTTGGCACGCCGTCGATATAAAAGTCTATGGTATGGCCGTCAAACTCTTCTGTGGCCGATCCGCGTTTTTTCTTGTAGACCTCGTGGAAAACCTTGCGGAGGGTTATTACCCGGCCATCCTGCAGCTTGAATGTTGCCTCTGCTGCGTGGTCCAGGTAGTGAAGGTCTCCGTCAGGACCTTTGGTCTTTGGTGTGAAGTTCTTTGCTCCTGTGCTGGCCTTTCCAAAAAGTAGCCAGGTTATAGCGTTGAATACTGTCGTCTTTCCTGTGGCGTTGTCTCCGTAAATGCTGGCACTGTGGCCGTTGAAATTGAATTCCTCTGCTTTCAGTCCCTGAAAATTCTCAAGTTTCAATGTTAACAGCTTCATTTGTCATCCTCCTCGTTTCATAGTTTTGGGTTGGATTGACAAACTGCATCTCCCTGGGATATAATGGGAGCGTGGTTGGGTCGTCCGTTAAAGGATGGCCTTTTTCTTTTTCCCCGGAAGCTGCAGCCTGTCTCTGCGCTTCAATCTCCATGCATCTTGCAAGGGTATACTGTGAGAATTCCTCTTCCACGATTACCTCTTCTACCAGCTTTCCAAGGTACCAGGGTTGCCGTCTTATGCCGTCAGCGTCTCCTTCTCTCTCGATGATCCAGGTGAGTTTCTTCTTGGCCCTGGGAAGCGCCCACTTCATTTCTTCATCTGTTGGTCTTCTCCCAAGGAATAAGGCTGCTTCATCCCTTATAAGCTGGATTGTCGCTTGCATGGTATTCTCTCCTTTCCGCTTCTCTAAAGGCTCTTTTGAAATCTATCCATTCTCCTCTTGCTGTCCATCCTGTATAAAAAAGCAGGATCATCATCGGCAATACCAAAATCTCACCGCCTGGAGCTCCGGTCCTGCTCTGGTATGTCTCCCAGGCCATCTTGGCGATTTCGACGGTGCTCATGGCCGTCAAAATGAGAACTCCTATCTTGATTCCTGCTCTTATGCTCCTTCCTAACCGAAGGGGCTTTTTCTTTATCCTGTTGTTCATTGCGCTGCGACCTCCTCGACCTGGGCCTTTCCGATGATGGACTTTGCTCTGTCCTTGAAAGGCGCTATTTCTTCCTCCGGTACGTTTACCTGGGTTACTATTCCCTTGGCTATGCCTTCCCTGGCTTCAATCTCTACTATGTCTCCTACCGCGACCTCTACCGGTGTGTAGTAGGTGTATTCCCTTCCCTGTGGCTGGCCGTTTCTGATGAAGCGCAGCTTGATGATGTTGGTTTTTAAGCTGTTTTCTTGCATTCCTCTTCCCCCTTTGCTTCCGCCGGTTCTGGCGTTTTCTGTTGTTCTTTGCTGCAGTCGCACTTTTCGCCTGGATCCAGGCTGGCGCCGCAGACCTCACAAGTCCAGAAATAACTCATGTCTACCTCCTTGTCCTTTCCGCTGCTTTTGCCGCTACCCTGGCCTCGTCCGTCTCGCCTATGTGGTAGAAGGGGCTCGCCAGGTTGGTGCCGTCTATGCCGTCATAAATCCCCATGCTGTCCTTGTAGATGATGGGCCTTTTGTAGATGTCCTCTCCGAGCTCTGCTGCTATGCTTTTAACTACTGCCTCTACGTTGTTGGTGACGCTCATCCCGCCTCGGTCTAAATCGATGATTACCAGGACGCTTGTCCCATTAACTTCCCTGGTGTGGTAGGTGAAATCTGACCTCATTTCTCTGCCTCCTCTTCGTTTTCTTTGGCCTCTTCCTCTTCGGCCCTCTTGGCTTTGATCTCTCTCCAGCAGTCCGGCCCGTACCCGCGCTCTATGCTCTTCGGGTCTTTTAGTGGGCGTTGGCATTTACCGCATACTGTTGACATTGCTCTGCCTCCTTTCTTAATTCTTCAGCTCTGGCCATTATCGACCGGCTGTATTCGCTCGTAGTTTTACCTTGTTTCCAGAGCCTTTTGGCTCCACTCTCTCCGCAGTTGTAAGCCATCAATACCAGGTGCGGATCTTCGTATTTTGCCGTCAATTCTGCCAGGATCCTTATCCCTGCGCGAATGTTCTGCTTTGCTTCCAGAAAGTCGTCTATTCCCAGTTCCTCTTTGAGCCATTCGTGGTTGATCTCGTTGATCTGCATGATGCCGTAATCATTGGTCTTGCTGATTACCTTCTCCCGGTAGTCGCTCTCCTGGTCCATCAATGCCAGGACCATCTCGTAATCCAGGCCGTTCTCTTCGCAAAGCCTGAAGGTGTATTCCTGGAGCTCTCGTGAAAGCGGGATGTCGTAAAATCTGACCTGTGGTTCCGGATCCTCTTCCGGTTCCGGTGTCGGGCTTGGAGTGATTACCATCATCGCTGCTATGGTCGGCTCTGGTTCGAGCTGTTGTGTATGTACAGGCTCGACCGCGCTGGATGTGGTTTGTGCCTCCTGGCCTCCGGCGTTCAAGTCGAGCATTATTTTGCCTGTGAAAACTATTGTCGTGGCAATTATCAAGGTTGTTGTTCTCCTGAAATGCTTCATGGCTTGTCCTCCGTAAGCTCAACAGTAGAGCCTTTCCTCCAGGTACCGGCGTGAAACTCTGCCGGCGTTTGTGATCTTGCCTTGTTTCTTCAGTTCCTCGTTGAGCTGCCGGATGATTTTATATGCATGGCTTTTTGAAATCTCGAGCATTTCCGCTACTTCATCTACTTTTACAAACTTCGATTTCTCTTGTGTGCTGGTTGCCACCACTAAAACCCCCTTTACCTTAAGTTTTTCTCTACCCACAACTTCATCTCTAATGCTGCCTTTGAGACATTTTCAAGTGCTGTGAGTATTTGCTCAACCCGCGGTTGCTCATCGTCTGAAATAACCCCGTCTTTCACTATCTCGAGGATAGTCCTCTGGATGAACTCTGTATTTCCCAATGCTGTCAAGATCCTGATCGTGAGCCTGTCCAAGTGAAGAAGTTCTGCTGTCGGTATCGTCTCTTTTCCGAGTGGACACATTTTCGAACAAAAATAGTTGTTCAGCTCCGGGGCGTTGTATGCGTCGCTCATTAAAAGAACTTCCTCCGGATATGGGTTAAGGCTACCGAGTTCTATTCGTGCAAGCCTGGTACGGTCAATTCCGAGCTGTTCAGCTGCTCCTTCGCGGCTGCTTAATCTGTCGTTGCACGCTGCTGCTTCCATTCGTGCTTTGTAAAAAATGTTATCTGCGGCTTTCGTAGCCTTTTTGGCCATATATTTGGTCACCTCCCTGCAATATAATTGATGCATAAAGATTCTCAATATTGGGGATATTACGGCTTGATGTTCTCATTTTTAGAGAACTGATCCGTAAAAAAAATTGCAGGGTTGACTTCGTAGCCATTCACACAAAGCTCCTCGAATTCGTCGACCGTCAGCCGGATTGCGCCTATTTCCAGCGCGCTTATCCTTTGAACGGATTTGCCAGTTTTCTTGGCTATGTGTGTTTGGGTCACGCCTTTGCTCTCCCGATATTCTCGGAGTCTCTGATGCATTGGCTTCACTTTAGTGCCCTCCTTTCGTATACTCAATTATTGAGAATTCTAATCCTATTTTAAGTCTCGTTTTCCGAGAAGTCAATAGTTATTTCTAAATTTTTGAGAATATTTTTCTCAAAACCTGCGAATGTTATATAATGTTAGAATGGAGGTGTCTCTATGCTCACTTTTGGAGAACGTCTTCGTATGGCTCGAGAACGGGCAGGTCTCACTCAGCTTGATGTCTACAAGGCGATTAACTTGAGCAATAAGTCCCTTTCTCGCTACGAGAATAACGCAACCACACCCGACCCTGAAACGCTTAGGGCTCTTATCGAGCTTTATGACGTCTCCGCCGATTTCATCCTGGGACTATCCGATGAAATGGGTCGAGCCAGATCCTCAAAATGTGGTACGTCGAAGTCAAAGCCGAAGATGGCCGAGGCGATTTCGTCTGGCGACAAAGAACTTATTAAAAAAATTGAAAGTCTTTCCCCTGAAGCAAAGGAGAAGGCCGCAGAATATATTGACATGTTGAAAACGCTCGAAGAGATCAAGTCCTCCGAGCCTGTTGTTGATTTCAAAGAGAAAGCTTAAAGCGCGAATTACGGCGGTACTTTATCTTCTGGGATTGAGAGGAGGGTGGTCATGGGTATGTTTAAGGTGTGGTCTTCATCGGCCGACGATTGCACCTGTTCGCTTTGTGCTAAACTGGAAGGCACGGCCGTGAGGATTGATGAGGTTTTTGAAATTGCGGGGCATTCTGTCCTGGAGCCTCCGCTACATGATGGTTGCCGGTGTGCTGTTGCCTGGGTGGACGAATCCTTCCTGGAACACCGGCTTGTAAGGGTTTATGAAGCCTTTGTGAAGTTCTCTAATGCTGCGAGTTCCTCTCTCGTTTTTCAGCAGTTTATTACATGTTTCTTTGCTGCGGAATATTTCCTGGAGCAGCTGGCGTCGGCCTCGGACGCTGATCTTGCTTTGGCCGGCCTGGCTCAAAATGATTTTAAAGCGCAGCTGCGGGATATCAGATCTCGTCGTGATCAGATATTTAATGCTGCCCTTAAGCGTGCCTATGATCACGCGTGGGAAGAGGCTTCGCAGCTAAAAACGGAGCGTGGCCGCAAGAACCGGATGGAGCTCTGGCTCCAGGGTGTTCTGACTTCACGGGCTCTGTCTCCTGCAAACTATGAGTATTTGAAGGAATTGTTTCCTGATCTTTAGGGGGTGGTGAAATGCAGGAAAAAATCATCATGGAAGGCCTTGCTAATAGGGTAAAAGGCGCTTTTAACGTGCAAAACGGGCGCGGGATCCTGACAAACCGTCGGTTTATTTATTCCCGACATAAACTCTCAAAGATTATTGCCATCGGGGCCCTGGTTAACCTTACGCAGGGCGATTATGAATTCGAGATCCCTTTGGAAGATATAAAAGGTGTCTCTCGTGGGAAGCATGGCTTCAGCAATAACGTCCTTGTGATTGAAACGAAGGCCGGCGAAGTGTACAAGTTTGCGGTTACTAAATATCTTGAGTGGGAAATTGCTTTTAATAACGTCCTGGCTGGCTCTGCAGCTGAATAAACTTCGGGAAAAATTAAACCCTGGCCTGCTTCCTGGCCGGGGCTTTTGTAAAAGGGGGTATGCGATTGCCTGTCTATAAGTACGAAACTAAAAGCGGAGCTAAAAAATGGTACGCCGCCTTCTGGTATACTGATTGGACCGGCAAGAGGCGAAAAAAGAAAAAAGAAGGGTTCGATAAAAAGTCGGATGCCCAGGCATTCGAGCGTGAGTTTCTCCTGAAGAATAGCCGGAACTGTGAAATGTCGTTTGCCTCCCTGGTGGAATTGTACCGGGCCGACGCCGAGCATCGTGTCCGGGAAGGTACGCAGGGCACGCAGGATTCCATCATCGACAAGTGGCTGCTCCCTTACTTTGGTGAGCTCCCGGTGAATGAAATTGACGCCGTGACGATCCGGAACTGGCAGAACACCGTCATGTCTGCCATAAATCCTCGGACCGGTAAAAAGTATTCTGAAACCTATATCCGGTCGTTAAATAGCCGGCTGTCGGCCATTTTCAATTATGCGGTTAAGTTCTATAACCTGAAGTCTAATCCGTGCCATCCTGCCGGCTTCATGGGTAAAAAGAAGGCCGGGAAGATGAAATTCTGGACCTTGTCTGAATTTAACCAGGCCATGGCTTACGTCACAAACTGGAGCTTCCGTGTTGCCTTTATGCTCATGTACTGGCTGGGCCTCCGTGAAGGCGAGTGCCTCGCTCTGCAGCCTGCCGATATCCTTCCCTCAAAGATTGCCCGCATTGAAAAAACTCACCACCGGCGCAAAGGCCAGGATAAGAACGGGCCTCCTAAAACCGACAACAGTTACCGGGATGTCTCAATGCCTGATTTCCTCTATGATGAGGTCATGCGGTATATCAATGCTCTGTATGATATCGACGAGCACGACCGTATATTCTACTTCCAGAAGGGAACTCTGGGGCGTGCTCTCAATGAGGCGGCCAAGGCTGCCGGCGTGAAACGGATCCGCGTTCATGATCTCCGTCATTCTCATGCTGCCTTGCTGGTTGAGCTGGGTTATTCCATCGTGGCTGTGGCCGAGCGCCTGGGCGATACTGTCGAGGTGGCCATGTCTACCTATGCACATCTGTATCCAAACAAGATGGAGCAGGTTGCTGCTGATCTAAATCGGCATGCTACCATCAAAAATGAAAGTCCTTCTGCAGTCGTTTTGGATCTCGAAAAAGTAGAAAAAGAAATCTCAAAAAATTAGAAAAAAGGGTCAAAAAATTAAAAGTGGTACGCTTTTGGTACGATTTCATAAAAATTAAATCCGGAATACCAGGTTTCATGCTGGTTTCCGGATTTTTTGCTGTTATTCCCACTCTATGGTAGCAGGAGGTTTAGAAGTAATGTCGTAAAGCACTCGATTTACTCCTGGAACTTCATTAGTAATGCTAGTAGATATACTTTCTAAAATTTCATAAGGAAGCTTTGTCCAATCCGCCGTC
>Ga0247720_100055_pt1 | contig 56896 bp, 49 predicted proteins | sample MSEWel2015_12_15_FD_189078 | JGI IMG/M metagenome (GOLD analysis project Ga0247720, IMG submission 189078) | Subsurface sediment microbial communities from gas well in West Virginia, United States - MSEEL Well Study Marcellus 3H_2015_12_15 | ecosystem: Environmental > Terrestrial > Deep... | reverse complement strand
CCCTCCCAAAAGTGCTATTTTGCTGACTTTTTATAGTATTATTATACCATATTTAGCACTTTTTTGAAAGAGATTGGCGTATTTTATCCTACAATTAGCCCGAAAAATTTTTACTCCTCAGCGCTGAGCCATATTGTACACATCATCTTCAATAATTCCAGCCAGTTTCACAGTCCCGGCTTCTATCGCTTCCGGCCTCTCGGTCTCTGTCCTCAATACCAGCATAGGCTTCCCGACAGCCGGTGCTTCCTCCTGCAAACCTCCCGAATCGGTCATAACCATATAACACCTGACCATTAGATTATGCATGTCCTGCACATCAACAGGGTCTATCAGATAAACCCTCTTAGTTTCACCCAGGATTGAATTAACTGTTTCCCTCACAGCAGGATTTAAGTACACAGGATAAATAATATGCACATCATTAAAGTCTTGTACAAGCTTCTTTACCGCCCTGCAGATATTCTCAAGCGGCTCGCCCAGGTTCTCCTCCTATGGGCAGTCAGCAGAATATACCTTCCTTTCGAAAAATCAATACTCCTGAGGATCGAATCTTTAAATTGAAAGTGGAATGAAAAGATGGCATTTACAAAACTTGCAGCGGCGTGATAAAATACAGAAAGATATTTGGACCGCAGTTATTTACAAAGCGGGTGATGCTTATGAATACCCGGTGCAGTATATGCAGCAGTACAGGTTGCGAGGAAAATTTATTTTGGCAACTCTGCCCGGTGCCTGAAAGACGTTCCCGAAGACCATCTGTTCTAGAATCAGTGAAAAGAAAGGCGGTGAAGTAGTGCTGTGCGTTGTGCTGCTTTAGAGAAAAACGACACAAGATATGCACTTCTTGCGACAGTTGTGCTCCTTGATTTGATTTTGACGGGCAAATTTCTGCAAAGAAACAACCCAAATGTTATGCTGTACATGGCAGTATTCGGAGTAGCTGCATTTTTGGTGGTGTTTGTTGCCTGGCGTTTCAGCAAATCTGCTGCGCTCTCTGTGTTTGCAGGGTTGCTCATTCTCTCACCGCCGGTTTTTGTTGCGACTACGCTACCTAGCATACGCTTTGACGAGGTTATGTTGGTTTTGCTTTTAATAAGGCTGCTTTGCGAAGATCCGCACAGTTTTCTCAAACAAAATGCTGCTGCAGTAAAATTGTTTTTTCTCATCGTGGCGTATGGATCAATCTCAATACTTCACTCGTTTTTATTCCTCGGCTGCATTCCCTCTGTAGGGGATTTTTTTGAAATAGCGCGTTTTATAGAGTACGGTATTGTGGTGGCGGTGGCGAAAACTGTCGCCTCTGGTGCTTCAAATAAAGACATCCACAACTTTTTCAACTCTTTTATATTCTTTTCCTTTGTTTTTATTCTTTTTTGTTTCTACCAGTTTTTCAACCTGTTTCACTTTAACGGAAATATCTCTTTTTTGTACACGCACGAACTTCACGTCTATGCCCTCAACAAATACCGCCGTGTAATAGGGACAGTGGCCAATCCAAACAGTGCTGGATTTTTCTTGAATATAATATTTTTCTACATGGTGTGCAGGCTTTTCTTTTTCCAGCGAAAAGAAAAAAAAGTCATCATCTGGGCCGAGGTGCTTTTGGCCATCGCATCATTTGCTGCACTGCTTTGTACCCTGTCGAGGACGAATATTCTTGCCAATTTCATCTGCGTGACATGGCTCATATTTAAATTCCAAAAGAGAGCATCTCCCCGGATGAAAAAGGTAACCCTTCTTTTGCTTTTTGCTGCTGTAGCTTTTGTTGCTATCTTTTTTGCCTTTGATGAATCATTCAGAATACGCATGATAAGCGGCCTTGACCTTACGCATGACAGGAGCCTGCTTGCCAGGTTTCAAAGATGGGCTGATGTGCTGCAAGAGATAGCTAAATCGCCGCTTTTCGGGTGGGGTCCTGCGAAAAACGTTTTTGACATTGCCCCCCCGGTTGACAACGAATACCTTCTGGTATTGAGAAAGTACGGAATCATTGGTTTTGGTTTTTATGTATTTAGTTATTACCTTATATACAGGGAAGCATCCGTGGCTGAAAAATCACGGGATATGAGGTGGTTCGGGTTATTTGAAAAGTGCACTCTCCTGTGCGTCGCGATCAACAATATTACCGGTGGAGTGCTGTATCACGTACAGATTATGCCCTTTTTATTGCTTATTGTAGCCTTTATAGCTGGTATTCGAAAGTTATCCAGCCATGAAAGCTGAATAAAAATAGCTAAAAGGGGTCATGAAAATGAAGCTGAAAAAAGGTGTTTATTATGTGGTACTTGCGGTTTTGCTCATCTTTCCAGTGCTTTTGTCCGCTACCGTAAAACCGCCAGAAATCATAATTAATACGGATGACAGCCCGAAAAACCTTATACGGGTAAAAGACCTGAACAAAGACGGTGTGGTAAACCTCTACGATTACGTGCTGCATTTTAAAAGAATAACATTGCTCTCTCCCGGAAAGACTGCCCAGCAAAACGCTGAAATCCGCATAAGTGTTCCAAGCGATGTCCGCGTCTGGGAAGAATTTACGGTTGAAATTAAGGTAAGCGGTATTCGTGATCTTTACGGTGTGTCTTTGGAGATGACCTATAACCCGAATACCCTGCGCGCTGTCGCGGTAACGCAGGGAGATATTTTCGATGGCACAGGCTCCGTTTTAAAAGAAGTGGTAAACTACTATGACAACGACGCGGGCAGCTTAAGCTATGCATGTGTCCTAACGGGCGGCAGGGGGATAACCGGAGGTGGAACCCTCCTTTATATACACTTTCGCGCGGTAGGCGAGGACTATTTCGGTATAACGCCGGTGTTCGACCCTGCTGCAGAGCTTAAAGAAGGAACATGGAATTTAAGGTTGATGCTAGCGGACGGCGCCGCACTGCCGATCAAATACGAAATAAGTAACAGTGCAAATATCGCAGCAAGAATTTATCCCGTGCCTGGAGCGATATCAAGCGTCAGAATAGCAGGGGAGGACAGGTACGACACTGCAATAGAGGCAAGCAAAAGGGGCTGGGCATCTGCAGAAAGTGTCATTCTGACAGGCGGCGAGGATTACGTGGATGCACTTGCCGCAGCTCCGCTCTCCCGTGCTCTTGATGCGCCCTTACTGCTTACACCATCCCACACGCTATACCCGGGGGTGCTGGATGAACTTGAGCGTCTGGGAACCTCGTACGTTTATATACTTGGCGGGAGGGAAGCGGTTTCAGAGAACATAGAGGAGTACCTTGTCAGTTTGGGCTACCATGTAGAGCGCATCTATGGCGGTGACAGGGTGAATACCTCTATTGAGGTGGCTTCCAGATTAAAGGAAATCACAGATTTTGACACTGTTGTTCTGGCAACGGGATATGACTATCCTGATGCGCTGGCGGCCGCGGCGTGCGCTGCCCAAGGAGGGCAACCTATTTTGCTTACCGCCGGCGGTAGCCTGGAGTTTGAGCTTAAAGATGCCATTGAAAAGTGGAGTATAAAAAAGGTGATAATAGCCGGTGGGCCGGCTGCCGTCTCGCCGAATATCGAAGAACAGCTCGAGAAAATAGGTCTGCCATCTGAGAGAATATACGGCGACGACAGGTACCTGACATCCGTCAGGATAAACCGTTATTATGGTAAAAGCTACAGTAATGGCACCGGAGTTGTGCTTGCGACAGGGCAGGATTATCCCGATGTGCTGGCAGGTGTGTGTCTGGCTGCCAAAAAAGGATGGCCTTTTTTGCTGGTCCCAAGGTACTATGTAAAAGCGGAAACCCTAAATTACCTGCGTCAGATCGCACCACAGATAAGAGAAGTGTATGTTATAGGCGGAACTGGCGCGATTGATGATTCTAACTGGTTTTCAATAATTGATGCCATCAATGAAGTTAGAGTTCGAAAATAGGTGGGTAATTGAATCAGTTTCACAATTAAATGGCAGGAAAATTTGTATAACTTGTATAGTTTAGCGAAACAGTATTGACATACCCGCAGGATGAGTTATAATCACAGTTGCCTTTTTATAGTTTACATTGTGTTCCATATTTCACCCCGTTATTCTATCCCCCACCTTTACTGCAACAAACCCCTTCTTAGATTCCTTCTCCTCAGCATCGCCGGCAAGCAGCAGAACCGCAGCATTCAGAAGATGCTCATCCCGTAGGTTCAGGTCGGGCTCCAGGCCCACACCGTTTATCGGTTTGCCCGCAGGAGTATAAAAGTAATGAGTGGTTAACTTCAACACATCACCGTTGCTGAGCTCAAACAGCGATTGTATGCTCCCTTTGCCGAAAGTGGTTTCCCCGATTATGGCTGCAACGTTTTTATTCCAGGCAATAACCGCTGGCCTGCTTCCCTCAAAACTGGCAGTCATGTTGACAGCAGTATGAAGGTATCCACCACCGTTCCCCCTCAAATCTATCACAAGGCCCATCCCTTTCTCCTCCATTTGGCTTACCGCTCCATCGAACTCCACATCTGTCTGTGCACCAAAAGACCACACTTTTACATACCCCACCTGGCTGATTGTGCTGTACTCAACGGTGGGCACCGTAAACCTTTTCCTCAAAACCCCTACCGCGAAGACATCCTCACTCCTCTTTACCGTCAGGAGCACCGCTGTGCTTTCCGGGCCTTTTATATACGTCACCGCCTCTGTCAGGTCCATATCCTTCAAATTCACACCATCCGCGCTCAAATTATATCCCCCGACCGGAGCCCCGCAAGGTCAGCCCCCGAACCTTTAAACACCGAAGTCACAAGTACCCCCTCGGGTACCTTTACCACCGTCACGCCGATACCAACAAATTCCATGTCTATATCCTAAAGCAATTGCCTGTACTGTTCCTGCGTCATGTAGCCGCTGTACGGCTCCCCAAGCTTTTCAAACAGTTCATCTATGGTTCCGGTATTCAGCACATCACTGTCAATTTGTCCCACATAATAGCTATCAACCAGATGCCGTACCTGTTCCAGTATCTCTTCATCTAACTGCGCGCAGACAGCAGCGTTGTGAAATACGGTAAGCAGGTAAAACACGGTAAATGCAATCAATGTTTTATTCTCATATTCATCCCATTTCAATCGTCCTGTTGATGGTCAATTCACGCAATAGCCGACCAGCGCGCCCGTACTGCGACAAATGCTGTTTAATCAGGAGGCCATCCCTTGTTTCATTAATAGGAAAAGGCCCCGGGCGTTCAACCTGGGGCCTTTTCTCAGCTAAGCCATTTATCTAGTTACATCCTTCTTCAATCCAGTGGCTACATTCCCGTGTATATCCTCTATTTGCAATGCTTGCTCTACAGTGACCTTTGTACCGCTCGATACGCTATCTTTCAGCGTCAGGGTAAGCGTCTTACCATCTGCACTCAAAGTAGCAGCTGTTACTGTATTGCCGCTTACTGTAAACGTGTATTTGGAGACTGTATCTGCCTTCACTGCTTCGGTGAATATAATGTCAATTGTCTTATCACTGGTGAATTTTACGTCTGCAATCTTGGGAGCAATCTTATCCGTAACAGTTACGTTTTGACCTACCGCTACCTTTATGCCGTATGCATTCTCGGAAACAGGTGCGCTCACTGTGGTAACTGCTATAGTCGATCCATTCAGCGTCGCCTCTGTTGACAGCTCAGAAGCCAGCGTATAAGTAATCACACTTATATGGATGGCAATAGGATTGTCAATATTAAAATTGGCTAAATTTTCATTGGAAAAACTGACATAATTGCTCAAATAAATCGTTTGGCTTCTTTTCCCTTTATAATTATGCGGTATTTCATGAACATTTTGGACCTGCCTGAAAAGAAGATTAAAACACCACTAGCCACCATCATGGACACATCTACCATCTCAGCGGCTATTTGTTTGTATAATTAAGCTTATTACTGCTACCACTAAACTTTAAAATAACCCCTTTATCGTCCCCATCAAGGTTATTAAAAATTCTCAAAAAAGTTCTAACTATCACTAAAAGATCCTTCCAGCAGTTAGCCCGACTGGCATACTCTAGGTTAAGCTTTATCTTCTCAGGCATTATTATCTCCACATACGCCTTCTCCGGATCCTGAAACTGCCCTAAAATCTCACTCTCATTGGAATACCTTATCGAAGCAGGATCAGTTATACCAGGCATAATATCCAGAACCTTCAGCTGTTCGGGAGTATACAATTTTACATATTTCTCTACTTCTGGCCTTGGGCCCACCAAGCTCATCTCACCTTTGAGGACATTAAACAGCTGTGGCAGTTCATCTAGCTTAAATTTTCTCAAAAAATAACCAACCCTGGTTATTCTCGGGTCTCTTCCTACAGTGATCAAACTCCCCTGCTGTTCTGCATCTACCACCATCGTCCTAAACTTCCATATTTTAAACGGCTTTCCCTTATACCCTATTCGTTCCTGAACAAAAAATACAGGACCTCCATCATCAAGTTTTATTAATATGGCTATAATTATAAATAAAGGAATAAGGAATGGTATGCCCACTAATATCCAGAATATATCAAAAATCCTCTTGCTAATCCTCATCTTTTATACACCTTCACTACATCCAATACTGCTTCGATTACGTCATACACATCATTATCGGTAAGTTTTGGGCAAAGAGGAATGCTGACCATCCTTAAATAATTTGAATAAGCCACAGGAAAATCTTCGGGCTTGTAGTTATACTTCTTCTTGTAATACGGATGAATATGAACCGGGATAAAGTGTACAGAGGTTCCTATGTTTCTTTTGGCCAGCTCCTCGATAAACTCATTCCTACCAATTTTTAATGCGCTGGCATTCAGCCTAAGCACATAAAGGTGCCACGCATGCTCCACATGCTGACGCTCCACTGGAATCTCCAGCGCTTCCTCTTTTGAAAAATGTTCATTGTACATTTTAACTATCTCTCTTCTCCGTGCTTGAAACCTGCCAAGCTTTCTAAGCTGCCATATACCTAGACTGGCCTGGATATCGGTCATATTGTACTTAAACCCCGGCGTCACCACCTCGTAATACCAACTACCTTCCTTTGAATACCTCTTCCAGGCATCCCTGCTCATCCCGTGAAGGCTTATAACCCTGGCCTTTTCAATAAATTCGGGGTTACCGGTGAGCATTCCACCTTCTGCTGTGGTCAAATTTTTAGTTGCATAAAAGCTAAAACACACAGGGTTACTGCTGGAACCAATGAACTTCCCTTTATATTTTGCCGACACCGCATGAGCAGCATCTTCGATGACGAATAAATTATACTTCTCAGCTATTTCATAAATATAATCCAGCTCCGCCGGATGGCCTGAGTAATGTACCGGAATGATCGCCCTGGTACGGGGTGTAATCGCCCTTTCTATCTTTTCGGGGTCAATATTCAAAGTATCAGGTTCGACATCCACCAGTACAGGGCGGGCACCAACATGCTCAATCACATTAACGGTCGAACAAAATGTCATAGGTGTTGTAATTACCTCGTCTCCCTGCCCTATACCCAGTGCTATTAAAGAAGTATGCAAAGCGGCAGTACAAGAATTAAGCGCCAGGGCTGCCGGCGCATTAAAATAATTCTTAAACTCATCCTCGAACTTCTTTGTCTTTGGACCTGTAGTAATCCAGTCCGACTTTAAAGTATCCACTACCTCGTCAATTTCTTCTTCACCTATCAGTGGAGGAGAAAAAGGAAGAAAAGTATCCCTCATCTTAAACCGCCTCTCTAACCTGCAGTATTTTTTGCCTCTTATCCTTTAATTGCTTCAATAAATCGTTTTGCCAACACATTGTAGCTATGATTCTTGATCACGTATTCTCTACCTTTCAAGCCCATTACGTTTCTCTCTTCTGCTGGCATATCCATTATCCTCTTCACCGCCTCTGCAATAGCAATGGGGTCTTCGGGAGGAATAGAGATCCCGCAACCAGATTCCACAACCGGGTCATTGCCCGCTTCAACGGCATGAATGACAGGTTTCCCGGCCATCATATAATCAAAGAGCTTATTAGGGCTTATTCCAAATCTGTACAACCTATTTTTACGCCAGCCAATATACAAGGCATCCATTTTTCTTAACAAATTTGGAATACAATTCTTAGGCACAGGTGGCAAAAATATTACATTATTAATCTGATTTTCCATTACATATTTTTGAAGCCTATCTTTCTCAGGCCCCTGTCCTACCAGGACAAATGCAACAGGCAAATTTTCAAAGTATCTGGCAGATTCAATAAAATAATCCAAAGCATTTGCAATTCCATGAGACCCTGCGTAACCTACAATAAAATAACCCTCTTCTCTTAATCTTTCGATGACCGTCATGTGCTCCGATGGCAGAGGGACATCAAGAGTTTCCCATTCATCCGTATCGATACCATTGGGAATATATGCAAATTTTTCAGGAACCAGGCCTCTGCTCACCATATAATCTAAAGCCTTAGGTAGTACCGATACAACCCTGTCGGCATGTTTATATGCAAAGTCTTCAGCCTTCTGCAAAATTACGATAAACGGGTGCCATTTCGACATACCTCCCAGCTCCATGGGAGTCAGAGGCCACAGGTCGTGTACCTCAAAAACCAATTTAGCCCCCGAAAAATTGGCGATGCGGTAAGCAGGATAAATATCCAAAGGGTAGGTAGAGGAAGCTATTACCGCATCGGGCTTTATATCTTCAGCCACTTTCCTGCTGATTCTAAATAACTTCCACACAAAAGAAAACATATTCACTACCCTTTTTACGCCGTTACCCTTGTAGGTCGGCGTTTTGAGCCATACATATTTTATACCATCTATGACTTCTTCTTCAAGCCCTTTTACTACACAAGGATTTTTACTCCTTAAATGTGAGTATGAAGCAGCCACCACCATAACCTTATGCCCGCTTCTTAACCATTCCCTGGCAAGATAATACGGCCTGTACTCCATTCCGTGGGTCGGGGATCCGGCGTAATGGTTGATATATAAAATATTCATGCTAACACCTCAATAAATGAGTTGAAATTTTTATAAACCTCTTTTAACTTTTCACTCTCTTTGCCCCAACTGTAATTCTCGAAAATCCATTTTCGGCCGTGTTCTCCCATCTTTCTTGCAAGTTCATCATTTTCCAGCAAATACCGTATCTTTTGGGCAATGGCCTCGGGATCCAGCGGGTTGACGGATAATCCACAGCCGCTCTTATTGATTATTTCTTCCCACAATGGAAAATTCGAGACAACAATCGCCAGCCCAGCTGCCATATACTCAAACATCTTATTGGGCAGCGCCATAATATGATTGGGCTCCGGATGCAGGGTGATTATGCCAACCTTAACGCTGCACAATATATCTCTGACCTTGGCTCTATCCACAAATCCGTAATACCTAACTTTTTTCCATCCATCTAGTTTTTTTACTTCTTCTTCCAATTCCCTGCTTTCAAAACCACCCGCCAAATGCAACGTGGTGTCCACAAACTCCAGCGCCTTTATCAGCTCGATAATGCCCCTGCCTTTGCTTATCCCCCCGATATAACAGATATCATTGTTTCTCTTGTCCCAATCACAAACCGAAGTAAATTCATCCAGGAGAGGATAATTATTGACATCAACCGTATTGGGATTCAACTTTAAGAACCTGTCCCGTATATACGGTGTGGCTGTGATTACCACGTCGAATTTCCTAGCAGCGTAATTTTCATAAATCTCAAATACCTTTGAAAAAATTTCCCTGCTAAAACCCTTTAAATAAGGCTTGCTCATAATCTGCCTGGGTACATCCTCATGAGCATCGTAAATCACCCTTTTGCCCAACCTTTTTAATTTAAGTGCCTTGGGTATAAATTCCGGGTCATGGAAATGGTACACATCCGCATTTAACTTTAACGCGATTTCAAAAGCTTTATTAACTAAAAAAAACATCCTTTCTACCCGATTCCTCACTTTTGGAAGGGGAATTATATGGACACCATCCACAACCTCTTCTTTATCATGCCGGGCTACAAGATATACCTCATAGCCTGCATCGGCAAGTGCCTTGCATTCTTTGTAAAAAATCCTGATATCAAAACACGGATGAGCAGTGGTTATGTGGCAAATCCTGAGTTTTGCTTTGCCCTCCCTTATTTCCTGTGCTTTTTTATCAAGTTTATCAACTTGTGTTTTATCAACCCGTGAGTTATTCAAAAACAGCATAAAAATTGGTATCACCACCATTGTATATAAATTCAGCCTGCTAATTACCACTTTCATAAAATACTTAAAGCCCCTCTATCACTTCTTGGTAAACCGATATAATCTTTGAAGCAACCTTTTCCCATGTATAATTTTCCATAACATGTTTTTTGGCTTTTTCACCAACATCCCGGGCTTTTTGAGGATTGTTCAATAAGAACTCCAAAACCTCCGCTAAACTATCAACGTCCTGCGGCCTGACAAGAAAACCCGTCTCTCCATCTTCTATAACATCTTCTATTCCCTCTCCTTGGCAGGCAATTACCGGCTTCCCACATGCCATGGCTTCAAGATAAACTATTCCAAAGCCTTCACTCCAGCTGGGCAACGAAAAGATATCGGCGTTGCACATATACCTTATCACTTCATCATTTGGCTGTTTACCCAGAAATTCAACATTTCTGATTATACCTAATTTTTCCGATAAGTCCAATAAAGAACCTTTCTCCGGCCCATCACCAATCACCAAGTATTTAACATCAGGGTATTTAGGCAAAAGCCTGGATAAAGCAAGTAAATTGAAATCAATCCCTTTTGTTTTAATCAGGTTGGACACGCTTAAAATAATCTTTTCATTGCCGCAAGTACCAGTATTTTTAGCTAATAAAGCTATCTGCTCAATCCTGTTCTTATTTATCCCATTATTTATTACTCTTATTTTATCAGAAAATCCAATCTCTACCTCCGCAACTCTTTTCAATTTTCCGCTTACAGTAATGACAATATCAGCATTTTCGAAAACCCTGCTCAAAGACTTCCTGCACCCATGCCCTTTATATATCGTATGCTGCAAATCCTGCCCATGAATGGTTACCACAAAAGGCTTTTTTAATTCTTTGCTTACCAGCATTGCAGCATACCCGTCCGGTAAAGCTACATGGGCATGGATGATATCAAACCTAAAACTCTCGTACAGCTGCCGGATTAATTTCCTTATTCCCCAGTACATCCTTAAGCCTGAAGAAGCAAAAAATACATCCCTCGGAAAAGCCACATACCTGGGATAGTATACCTCCACACCATCACGCACTTCCCTAAACGGTACCTTCGAGTACCGATACCACTTACTGCTAATTTTATTCAATGGAAAAAAAGATAACGGCACGGGCGACACAACCTTAATCTCGCAGCCCTGCCTAATCAGCTCTTTAACCTGCTCGTGAACAAAAATTCCCGACAAAAAATTAAAGGATGATGGATACATATGGGATAATACCAAAACTTTCATTCCCACAGGTCCTCCAGGCATCTTTTAGTATCAAATACCTTCTCACATTTTGAGAATCTCTATTATTTGCCCGGCAGCATTACCTCGACCATAAATATAATCGGTCTTAAATAGCTCATTTCCTTCACTCGCAATACCTTTATAGGCGATGTATAAGTCACCCGCATCTACCAGTTTATTCCACCCTATATCTATCAATTCCCTCCAGCCGGTGTCAGGCATAACAACTAAAACCCTTTTGCCAGAAAAATAGGCCTCCTTTTGCAAACCTCCACTGTCGGTTATTACCATAAAGCATCTTCCCAGCAGCCCCATTATGCCAAGATAATCAACCGGCTCTATCACAGAAACACCATCTAGCAAAGGTTCAAACCCAAACTGGCTTATCATTTTTCTGGTCCTTGGATGCATTGGAAATACCACATCGATCTCTCTGGCAATTCGTGAAAGGCCATCCAGTATGCCCTTTAGTTTTTCAGGATTATCGGTATTAAAATCTCTATGAATGGTGCACAAGATGTATTCATTCTCTCTTAATCCCAGCCTCTCAACTATTTCATAATTAAAGTGAGCCTTCATCTTTAAATACAGGTCATACATTATATCTCCAACAAAATACACTCCATCCTTTATATTTTCCCTCTCGAGGTTTTTCACTGCAAGCTCCGAGGGACAAAAAAGATACTGCGATACATGGTCAGTGACTACTCTGTTTATCTCTTCAGGCATATCTTTGGGCTGCTGCCTTATGCCCGCTTCAACATGCGCTATTTTTATCCTGAGCTTAGAGGCAGCTATCGCTCCCGCCAACGTCGAATTGGTATCACCATATAGCAAGACAACATCCGGACTTTCTTTTAGCATTACCTTTTCAAGCTCAACTATCATTTTTCCCGTCATTTCACCGTGGCTTGAAGCCCTAATTCCCAGGTTGTATTCTGGTTTTCTCATATGCAGTACGTCAAAAAAAACTCCCGACATACTGTCATCATAGTGCTGTCCCGTATGAACTACTACTTCTTTTATGTCGTGAAACTTGCCGATTTCATTTTGAATGACAGCCTCTTTTATAAACTGCGGCCTTGCTCCTACAACAGACAGTATTTTCACTCAATCCTCACCTTCAAAAATTTATTCCACCCGTCGCAAATAGACACCGGCTCTTTACTGATTCTCAAGGAGCTGTTCCTCAGGTACATCCCTTATCTCCCTTGCAGGATTGCCAAAGTAAATCTTACGGGCTTTAACATCGTGCGTTACCACGCTTCCTGCCCCAACAAAGCCCTCCTCTTCTATTACCTTGCCAGGCAGAATGGTCGCCTGGGCCCCTATCCTACCTCCGCGCTTCACTGTCACTCCCTTGAAATATTTAAAGCGCTCCTTGCCTCGCCCGGCAAAATTGTCATTGGATGTCACCACGCCCGGTGCTATAAACACATCATCTTCCAGCTCCGAATAGGCGGTAATATAGGCGTTGGTTTCTAATTTGCATCGTTTTCCAATACGGCAGTAGTTCTCAACCGCAACACCGCGGCCGATAATGGTCTCTTCTCCAATAGTTGCCCTCTCCCTTATGGTTACCAGATCGGCTATCAAGACACGGGAGCTTATATGGCAGCCCCTGTAAATTACAGTTCCCGCACCTATGAGGCACCCATCCCCAATATATGCGGGAGCAAGGTCACTGGAAGAAACCTCCGTACCAGGTTTAACCGCACTTCTGGGGGAACGCATGGGCATCTTCCCAATAACCGTTCCGTCATCTATCCTTACAAAGCTGCCAATCTTCGTACCGGGATGTATAACCACATTGCTCCCGATAACACAACCATCCCCTATTTCCACATCCTCGTGTATGACTGTAAACATGCCAATTTTTACATCCTTACCTATCCTGGCACTGGGGTGAATATACTGCATTACAAAATCCTCCTTCTTTTGTCCACTCCAACCATATCAAGCGTAGAAAAGTCCTCCAAAGGAAGCTCAACGGGCAGGCCTGTTTTAACAGACTTGTAGGCCGCCAGTATAATTTCCAGGGCTTTTTTGCCCTCCTCACCATCAATAGCAGGCCTTCTATCCTCGCGCACAGCTTTAATCATATCCGCAAATAACGGCGCATGGCCAAATCCATAAACATTATCCGGGTTTTCCCCATACTCCCGCATAACCTGTTCCTCATCATCCAACCCGTCGCCAAACTTCCATACTTCTATATGGTTGAGCGCAATTCCGCCGAGACAAACCGTCCCTTTTTCTCCAAATATGCTCAGCGTTTCTTCTAAATTACGCGGGAACACGCATACGCTCCCCTCTACAATGCCTATGGCCCCGTTTTTGAACCGGATAATTATAGCCGCGCAATCCTCCCCCTCAATGGGCCTCAAAAAAGTATCAGCCTGGGCGTACACCGTCTGGGCTTCTCCCAGGAACCACTGAAGGAGGTCTATGTTGTGAGTGCACTGGTTCATCAAGGCTCCTCCATCCAAAGCCCATGTCCCTCTCCAGGAAGCCTGGCGATAATAATTTTCATCGCGGTTCCAGCGAATGGAGGCTACTCCATGAATCAATTTCCCAAACCTCCCCGCCTCGTAAGCCGAACGCAGCTTTTGCACGGCCAGGTTAAACCTATTTTGAAATGATACGCACAATTTGCGGTTGTATTTCTTTGATGCCTCTATCATGGCATCGGCATCTTTAATGGACAAAGCCATCGGCTTCTCCACAATAACGTGTTTGCCGGCCTGCAGAGCCTCTATGGCAATCCGCGCATGGTAACCGCTTTCGGTTGCAATGTTCACTATTTGAATTTCGGGATCCATAAGGAGCTTCTCATAATCGGTGTATTTCTTTACATCCATTTCCTGCCCCATACAATCGTTATAGCGTTTTACCGCTGCCTCCATCCTTTCCGGTATCAGGTCACATACCGCTTTGAGCACTGCATCACTGCTGTTTTTTGCAATACCTTCCACATGTTTCCCCGATATACGGCCGCATCCAATAATGCCAAAATTGATTTTCTCGTTCATTCATTATCCCCTTTCGAAAAATTCTCGAATAGCCTGTATTATGTACTGCTGCTTTTCTTCTTCCAATTCAGGATAAAGCGGTAGGGCTAGCGCTTGTTCACACAGCTCTTCGGCAACAGGGAAATCACCCTTGCTGTACCCGAGCCCTTTATATGCCGGCTGCAAATGTAAAGGCAGCGGGTAATATACGCCACATCCTATACCTTTTTGTTTTAAATAGCTGAGCAATTCATCCCGCTTGGAAGTTGCCAGCACATATAAATGATAAACGTGGCGGCCGTAAGGAGCTTCGTACGGGGTTCGAACAGGCAAATCTTTAAATGCCTCAGTATATACAGCGGCTTTTTGCCGTCTGGCCTCATTCCATTTATCCAAATATTTTAACTTAACGCGCAAAATCGCAGCCTGAATTTCATCTAACCGGCTGTTATACCCCAAACACTCATGGTAATACTTTTTCGGACTTCCATGCACCCTCAGCAAACGTATTTTAGCATTTAGCTCGTCATCCGATGTAACCACCATCCCGCCATCTCCATATCCTCCAAGGTTTTTGGTAGGGAAAAATGAGAAGCAGCCTGCATCCCCTATAGAACCAGCGGGCCTTCCCTTATAGGTAGCTCCTATAGCCTGACATGCATCTTCAATCACTTTAAGGCCGTACTTTTTGGCAATCTCTAAAAGCGGATCCATATCCACCATCTGGCCAAATATGTGAACAGGAATAATGGCCTTAGTCCGTTCAGTTATTTTTTCTTCAATCTGATTTACATCCATACAGTATGTCAGAGGGTCAATATCAACGAATACGGGACGGGCTCCCACTCGCGAAATGCATTCAGCCGAAGCAAAAAAGGTAAAAGGTGAAGTAATTACTTCATCTCCCGGACCTATGCCCAGAGCATCCAGCGTTAAAACCAGCGCATCGGTACCATTGGCCACACCTATACCGTATTTATTCCCTGTATACTGCGCAATTTCCTCCTCTAGTGCTTTAACATTTGGTCCCAAAATAAATTGACCACTTTTAAGGACTTTTTCAATTGAATCATGGAGTTCTTCCTTAATCATTTCGTACTGCTTTGTCAAGTCAATTAATGAAATATTCATCATACCACTACCACCTTCTTACACTATTTTTCCTAACAATCCTATCAGAACATTAAAGCCTGCTTGTTAAAAACAAGGAATCACAACATCCCATCGCATGATTAGAAATCACCCAAGTACGCACCGCCTGCTTTACTGCACGAGGTTCTTACATATACACATTACAACAAAATCCAAGAATTACCTCTAACCCAAACGTATAAAAAGCTCAAACTCTCTTCATAACTTATACACCTTGTTGGCCGTATCTACTACACCTTTAGTAGCATTTCTTGTATCAAACACTAAACGTGCATGCTTGACCACCCAGTCATAGTCTATAACAGTATGCCCAGTAGTGATTATCACCAGATCAGCGCTTGATACCACCTCTTCAGTCAGCTCTACAGAAGTATAATGCCTACCTTTCCAGGTAAACTCCGGTACATACGGATCATGATACGATACAAGAGCTGCTTCTTCTTCCAACAGGCTTAATACCTTCAATGCAGGTGATTCCCTTATATCATCTATGTCGTTCTTATAGGCTACTCCCAAAAGAAGAATCTTCGAGCCGCTCATCGCTTTTTTCTGTTTATTCAAAAGCTTCATGGCACGCTCCACAACATATTCAGGCATGTAATTGTTGATTTCCCCTGCAAGTTCAATAAGCCGGGTATGATAATCATACTCTCTTGCTTTCCAGGTAAGATAAAACGGGTCTATTGGGATGCAGTGTCCACCAAGCCCGGGGCCGGGATAAAAAGCCATAAATCCGTACGGCTTGGTCTTGGCCGCTTCAATAACCTCCCAAACATCAATACCCATTTTATTGCACAATATAGCCATTTCATTCGCTAAAGCTATGTTTACATGGCGGAATATATTTTCAAGCAGCTTCTCCATCTCGGCCACCCGGGGACTGGATACAGTAAAAACCTCCCCTTCCAGCACATTGCGGTACATAGTGGCCGCAACTTCTGTGCAGTATTTCGTAACCCCTCCAACCACCTTAGGTGTATTCTTGGTATTATACTGCTTATTCCCCGGATCCACACGTTCAGGCGAAAAGGCAAGGAAAAAGTCCCGCCCGCAAACAAGGCCGGTAGATTCCAGAATGGGCTTCACTACCTCCTCGGTCGTACCAGGATAAGTAGTGCTCTCGAGAACCACTAGCATTCCTCTATGCAACCGCTTTGCAATTTCTCTGGTTGAAGCCTCCACATAGGAAATGTCTGGCTGCTGATGCTTGTCCAGTGGAGTTGGCACACATATGGCCACCGCATCAACTTCTGAAATACGATCATAATCGGTGGTAGCTTCTAATTTCCCAGAAAAAACTAATTCTTTTAATTCCGCATCAACTACATCTCCGATGTAATTGATACCACTATTAACCATATCAACTCGTTTCTGCTGTATATCAAAGCCCAAAACTTTATAACCCGATTTGGCCTTCTCTACAGCAAGGGGTAATCCCACATAACCCAAACCAATTACCCCTATTACCGCTTTCTTTTGGTTAAATTTATCAATCAATTCTTGTGCAACTCTATTATCTGATAATATGTTAGCCTTCCTCATTGTTCATCTTCTCCTCCATTGTAACTATTTATCGCAAATATATTCAAAGATCAAAAAACATTAAATATTAATTAACCTGAAATTCTTTTCAAACAGCATGTTTTTGCAAAGGTCTATATGTTGGTACTATTTGCTCTATACTAGCAATCAATTCCTCATCTGAACCCATAATCACACTCTTAAGCTTCTCAAGCTCCTTTTTTAAAGCATCTAGGTCCGTAAACACCGGCTTGCATACAAAAATCTTCTCATGCTTAGTGGCAGTAAGGCTTTCTTCTGCCATAAGAAGTTCTTCACATAATTTTTCACCTGGCCTTAAACCTGTAAACTCAATCTTTATATCCACATCAGGCTCAAAACCTGATAACCGGATAAGGTCCCGAGCCAGGTCAAGTATCTTAACTGGTTCACCCATATCAAGAACAAATATCTCGCCACCTTTGGCCATAGCTCCTGCCTGTATCACAAGCTGCACTGCCTCGGGTATGGTCATAAAATATCGTTTTATTTCGGGATGAGTAACTGTAACCGGTCCGCCTTCTTCTATTTGCTTCTTAAATATAGGAAGTACACTTCCATCACTGCCCAGTACATTGCCGAACCTGACTGCTACAAATTCCGTCTTACTGTGAGCATCCAAAGCCTGTATTATCATTTCAGCTATACGTTTTGTGGCACCCATTACATTTGTGGGATTAACCGCTTTATCAGTTGATATAAGTACGAAACGCTTTGTACCGTATTTATGAGCACATTCAGCTACATTGAGCGTTCCAAAGACATTATTCTTTATGGCCTCGGTAGGATTACTCTCCATAAGCGGTACATGTTTGTGCGCCGCTGCATGGAAAACAACGTCGGGACGATATTTATCGAAAATGGCCTCCATTCTGGCACGATCCCGCACCGACGCTATCAGCACCCTCTGATCAAGGTAAGGATAACGACGCAAAAGCTCCTGATGCAGCATATACGCATTATTCTCATATATATCAAGTATAAGTAACTGTTTTGGCTCAAACCTGGCTACTTGCCTGCAAAGCTCCGAACCAATAGAACCACCTCCACCAGTCACCAACACAACTTGCCCTTTTAGATACTGAGAAATCTCCTCCAGGTCCACCTTAACTGGCTCCCTGCCTAGCAAGTCTTCGATTTGTACATCACGAATATGATTTATTGTAACTTTTCCGTCAATAAGCTCATACACTCCTGGAAGAATTTTAAGTTTACACGTCGTTTTTTTGCATTCATTAAATATTTCTTTTATCTCTCTCTTAGGAGCAGAGGGAATAGCTATTATAATTTCATCAATCCCCTTTTGTTTTGCAATCTTTTGTATTGATTCCCTCCCACCATATACAGGCACACCCAGAATCTTAGACTTATGTTTGGCTTTATCATCATCAATAACCGCAACAGGTTTTAATCCCATCTCAGGATGATTTTTAAGTTCCCTAATTACAATTGCTCCCGCTTCACCAGCTCCAACTATCATTACTCTCTTATAATCCTTATCCCCGTTGTTATATACAATGCGAATCCTCTTAAATATACGGTAACTGAGTCGATGACCTCCTATAAGTAGCATACAAAAAAATGAATACAAAAAAAATACTCCTATGCGTATTCTGAAATCCCACCATAGTAACAAACATAAATAAATCACAATTGGAGCACTAATACATGCCAAAACAATCTTGATAAACTCATCAAGACTGGCATACTTCCAAAGACTGTTGTAAAGATGAAAAATATAATAAATAGGAATACTAATTAATGTAAATATCAAACAAAGCATAAAAAAATTATCACTTAGATTTCTCGGTATATCACCCTCATATATTATAAAAAATGACATAACTATAGCCAAATTTATACATGCTATGTCAAAAATTATTAACTTTATCTTTTTCTTTAGGTTACTTATATTTATGTTCGCACTCATACAACTCCCCTGCTTTTAAATTTTGCAATATCAATTAAATTTTTATTTAAATTATGTAAACCACATAACTTTAGCTACTCACTCTTTTATTAAACAATACTTTAACTCTCTCTTATTTTTTTACTTTAAAAAAGCAAACTTTTCCCTTTCCCACTCCCTAATCGTGGGATTCAAATAGTTCCCCTACTATGACCTCCCTCGGAAAACATTTTGCGCCGAAACAGCAAAACTTTCCTCGGGATTTTGTCCATATAGCTCACTTAAATTTTACAATGTATATCAAAGTGTGTCAATCACAATTGATTTATCAATATTTACCAGAATAACTTTTAAGTAACGGCCTACACAACTATTAAACACACAAAACCCGGGCCTTTCACCCGCTCCATCTGTCAACCAGGTGAGCGCCCAGGTCAATGCGCTTTTCCCTGCCGAGAAATTGAATCCGCACCTTTACCCGTTTTTTACGGGCATCAAACCTCTCTATAATACCTTCCAGGCCCTTTAAAGGACCGCTTATGACGACGATGCGCTCGCCTTCCTTGTACACTTCGGAGAAGCCTATCGTTTCTCCCTCGGCGGTCAGCGCAAGGATGACGGCCATCTCTTCATCCCTTATTGGCACCGGCTCGGATTCATCCTTCAAAACGCCGTACACCCTTGGCAACCCTGACAGCTTATAATATACATCGGTGTTCATCACTGTTTTTACCAGCACATAGCCGGGAAACAGCTTCTTGGTTATCTCATAAACCTTGCCCTGCCTTCTCTCTATAAGCTTCCTTTTGGGAATCAAAATCTCTATATTCTCATCAGGATACAGCACATTAATCAATCGCTCAAAGTTTTCTTCCTGGCCGGTTTCGACAAAAATGGCATACCATTTCATCTCCGGTTCAACTTCCATATCCACAGCGATCCCCTCAACCCCTCAGCGTGAAGTAGCATACGTTAAAAACCGAATATCCTCATCCTGGGCTTATACCTTCTCGGGGGCTCTGTGGAAACCATCTTACCTTCCAGTATATGATAAGGCGTAATGCCGACTATCCTTCGCACCTGTTCCTCATCCAGCCAACTTTTTAGCTGCTCAACAGCTCTTTTCATGTAAGGCCCCCTTGTACCGTCGGAATGGGCGTCTGTGCCCAGCACATGCCCCATGCCGTGCGTCAGCAGTATTCGGGCACACCGCTTCACTTGCTTCCCAAAAAGCCCGGTTATGCTGCCGGTGTTGATCTGGCACAGGCAGCCCAAATCCACCAAACGATAGAGCATATTAGGGTCACGCATGATCGCAAGGTTCCTCTCAGGATGGGCGATTATTGGTATAAACCCCATAAGCCTGAGCCTGTATATAAAATCCTCGGCGTACAGCGGCACCTCACCCATGGGGAGCTCTACCAAAATATAGGGGGTGGCGTTTATGGTCAACCTTTCAAGCCCTCCTGCTTTAATGAATGAGGGGTCCATAAACACCTCTGCTCCCAAAAAAATATCGAGGTCCATCTGCTGCGCATCCAGCACGCGCTGAAGCTGCTGTCTCTGGCGCTCGACACCCCGTACAAAGGCATCGATGTTTCTTGCATCCAGGCAGTGCGGCGTGGCTACAATGGCATCTATTCCCTCCTTGACAGCCACAGCCGCCATTGAAAGCGCCTCACCTATAGAGCCGGCACCGTCATCCACTTCGGGCAGTATATGGCAGTGGAGATCCAGCATTACAGCTCCATACCCTCGCTTCTTGAGACTGAAATCCCATCCACCGAAAGCGGTTTTTCCACCGTAGACTTCCTGCGCCTCTTTTTCCTGCCATGTTCATCGTAATAGTAATAATAGTAGTAATAATAGCCTCCCCGTCTGTCGGTCGGAACGCCGTTTAATACAACGCCCAGTATCCTGGCGTTCACCTTCTGCAGGCTGGCCTTGGCCTGGACAGCAGCATCAAAGGTGGTCAAACCATAACCCGCTACCAGCACCACACCGTCTACGTACTGGGACAGCACAGCAGCATCGGTGACCGGAAGCACCGGCGGCGTATCTATGATGATCACGTCGTAATCTTCCCTCACCTTATCCAGAAACTCCTTCATCCTTTGTGAACCGAGAAGCTCGGAAGGATTTGGAGGCTTGGGCCCACTGGTTATGACCTCTAAATTTTCTACCTCGGTCACATTGGTAATCTCGCTGTATTCAAGCCCTTCCACCAGGATATTGGTAAGGCCTTTTATGTTTACCAGGCCAAACATCCTGTGAATAGAAGGCTTCCGCAAGTCACAGTCTATGAGAAGCACCCTGCGATTGGCTTCAGCCATGGCTATGGCCATATTGGCGGCCGTAGTGCTCTTGCCCTCGGCAGGCCCGCTACTGGTTACCAATATTACCTTTATCTTGCGGTCAGTGGATGAAAATTCGATATTGGTCCTCAAAATCCTGTAAGCCTCTGCGACAGGCGATTTTGGGTCTGCATGAATTGCCAACCTTGTAGATTTCAACATCTATACACCTCACAAACCTTTTACTGTTCCTCATACATTGGAATGACCCCTAGCACAGGCAGCTCAAGGTACCTTTCAATATCCTCCGACATTTTGATGGTGTTATCAAGGTATTCTATAAGAAATATCAGACCCAGCCCCAGCATAAGCCCTAGCACTCCTGCTATGGCTATGTTAAGGAGCGGCTTGGGTTTAACCGGTTCCTGTGGAACCTTGGCTACATCGATTACCTGCACATTGTCCAGCTTCATGATGTCCACTACTTCCCTCATAAAGACCTCAGCGATGGCATTGGCAAGGTCGGTGGCAAAGCCGGGGTCTGTATCCTCTACCGTTATGCGTATGATCTCGGTCTCACCCTCTGAAGTTACAGTGATCTTTTCCCGCAAATCAGCAGGCTTTAAATCAAGCTGCAGCTTCTCGATGACCTTGTCCAAAACGCGGTCGCTCTTTGCAATTACGCTGTATGTCTTGACAAGCTTTTGATTTGCCAGTATGTCATTGTACTCGATGGTATTGGCCTGGCTGTTTTGAGTCTTACCCACCATGAGCGTGGTAGAAGTCTCGTATACCTCATCCAACAAAAAAAAGCTCACCACAGCGCTTACAAGTACGGATAATAAAGTAACCACAATGATAAATCCCAATCTTTTGCGAATAATTTCAAATAAATCTCTAAGCTCCATTTCCTCGTTTAAAGCCATAGGTTCCACCCTTTCCCCATCTCACACCGTATTTCGAATTCATTATACCATAGTCGACAAAAAAAGGGAATATAAAGAGGTGGATTTTTCATCCACCTCTTTCCTATTCAATGTTATTCGATGTGATAAACCAGTGTAACCGTTGCACTGACCTCTATTTCCCCTTCGGATATGGGAACCGTCCAGGCGGCATCAGCGGCCTTTTGCGCACTCTCCAGCTCTACGTAATCTCTCTGATATTGGCATTTTCCTGCTGGGCTGCTTTAGCATCCTTCAAAATAGTCTCCACTCCCACATTGATATATGCCACATCAGGCTTTAACGTCACCTTATCGGTCCCCGAGACGGTGATAATATTCTCCTTTACATATACATTTTCAGGGTTAGTGACGTTGACTACAGGAGTATCTTTAAGGAATATAGCTCCGGCAGACACACCCAAACATGCCACCACCAACACGATTATAACGGCAATCAAAAATTTATTGTTCATGGTTCGCACTCCCATCTTCTTCAATTTTATCTACTTTTTTCTCAGTTTTTGGCCTCAGCGCAGCCTTTGATCTCTTGGCAATGCTCCACAGGATCCCTACCATGGCAGCCAGCACCACCAGATAAGGCACAGCGCTCACTAAAAATACCACCAGATCAGCGAACAGCTTGCCAATGCTCTCCCAGGACTTTATAAACCCGTTTATTATCCTGTCGCCCCAGGTTATGGGCTCGGGCTCCTCCTTCTTGATCTCCCGTACCTCATACACATCAACAGAGACACGCGAGTACTGCACCATGTTATCCCACTGTTTAAGCGTGCCGGTGTAGTTCTCAATCTCGTAGCGCACGCGGGAAAGCTCGCGCTCTAACTCTATGATGTCCTGCAGCTTCTCGGCTTTGCTGAGCAGGGTGAGCAGCCTTTCCTCCTGGAGCTTCAATGACTTGAGCCTAGCCTCCACATCCAGGTACTGGCCGGTTATGTCCTCGCCCCTTATCTGCCTGCTGGTCACGTTGCCCAGCTCGACCATGTCTCCTATAAACGAATCAAAGGACTTTGAAGGCACGCGTATCTCAAAGTGCGCCCTGCGGTTGGACACCTGGCCCTGGTAAGTGGGTTTGCCCTGGATCTCGGAGGACTCAATATATCCCAGGTATACGTTCACCCTCCCGATTATCTCGTTCACCGTGCGGTCAAATTCCGTGGTCTCCATGCTGAGGTAAGCCGAGCGTATGATCTTCCTCTCTGCCCCTGCCTGAACTCCTGCCGAAGCTTGTGCAAGTTCGGATGCCTGGGCGGCCAATTTTTCCTGCTCTAATGCCCACTGGCTGTCGGAAAGCGCTACGCTTTCGTCTGCCTTATCCCGCGCCTGTTCGGCCAGCTCAGGCTCCATCTTGCCTTTTACACCGCTACCCGCACTGTCCGCAGCCCATTGGGCATCGGGCGCCATGCTGTTGCTTGCACTGTCGTAACCCCGGTAGCCAGCCTCCTCTTTGAAGTCAGACTGGTAGTCAGCTGCCCTCTGGCCCGCGTCGTAAAGCGGCGGAGCAGCTTCTTGGGTAGCCATTTCACTGTCATACGCTCCTTTACCGCCCCCCAGCTCGCCCATCACCAGCGCCACCCCAAATATCAGCACCACGGCGGCGGCCATGCCGGCAGCAATCCTTCGGTTAATTTTCCACTTAATTTTTTTCACCATACTTGCACTCTCCTCCCTCTTCAATCTATCGATGACACGTCCGTAAAAGCCGGAAGGCAGCTCCACATCCCCTAAGTCAGCGCACATCTCCCTCACCTTGAGGACAGCTTCATATTCCTCCCGGCACAGAGGGCACTGATTCATATGTTGCTGCATCTCAACCACCACAGTGCCATCCAGCATGCCATCTATATACGCCGATATATTTTCCCTGCACTGCCTGCAATCCATATCCCCTGCCCCCTTTCACCTTTACAGACGAAAGAAGAGGGAAAAAGTTGCAAAAATCTGCATCAAAATCAAATATCGCTCACCTTTTCTATCTCAACCCGTGGCAGCATGCTTTCAAACCCCTCCCGGGTGCAAAGGAGAGTGCCCTCCCTCATCACCGACGCAGTGGCAGCAGCCGTGCCGTAGCGCAGCATCTCCTTCAAACCGGCCCCATCCTGCAGTGCAAGGCAGAACCCCGCCACCATGGAATCACCCGCTCCAGCCGTGCCCTTCACCTGGACAGCAACAGGATGGGCGTAATACGCCTCCTTTTCGTCTATGATCATGGCCCCGCGGCTTCCCATGGATACTCCTACTATGCGCACCCCTTTTTCTAAAAAAACTCTGGCGACCCTGACTATTTCACTGTGGGTGGTAAGGGTTTCGCCCACCGCCCTTTCAAGCTCGTACAGGTTGGGCTTTATCATGTAGGGCTGCGCTTTGATACCTTCAAGCAAAAGCTCACCTTCAGCATCCAGCACGCACATGACGCCGTGCCTGTTTGCCCGCTCTATGAGTTCTTGGTAAATGGAGGCCGGCACTCCCCTGGGCACGCTTCCGCTGAAGACCATCATGCTGCTTTTTGGGGCATATATGTCGATTTTGTCCATGAGCCTTTCGATGTGCTGTGGCGAAACGGGATGCCCGCTCTCGTTGATCTCGGTAACCACGCCTTGAGATAAGTCAAACACCTTGAGGTTTACGCGCACCTCGCCTTCTACCTCAACAAAATCGTAGGGGATGCCCGCCCTGTCCAGAAGCTCCCTTATCATGTGTCCCCTTTCGGTATAGTTAAAGCCGGTGCAAAACGCCTTTTGGCCAAGCTGGTGCAGCGCCACAGCCACGTTGATACCCTTGCCGGCGGCATCCATGCGGCTGTCTATAATCCTGTTCAACCCGCCGTAGGTGAATTTTTCCACGGTAACCATCCTGTCGATGCACGGATTGAGCGTAACGGTGGTTATCATAATACCTGTTCCTCCTTAAACCTCATTTATAATATGTGAATGTAGCATAATTGGGTAAACGTTGACAACTTGAGTGAATTGAAACAATTGGTTAAATTTTCAATCTAATGCATATTGAAAAAACTTTTCCTGAAAGAACAAATCGATACAGGATGCTTTGTTTTAACGCATCCCAATCCTACTAATTTTAAAAACCGGCCTGCCAATTAAAAAACCGGGCAGCCTTTGCAGGGTGCCCGGTTTCTTTAAAGCTATTCGTTTTGGGCCTCACGCCTGGCCTGCTCCACGATTTTGGCGCTTATGTTGGCCGGCACCTCCTCATACCGCACAAAGGTGAGCTTGAAGCTGCCGCGTGCCTGGGTCATGGAGCGCAGGTCGGTGGCGTAGCGGAACATCTCGGCCATCGGTACCTCGGCATCCACCTTTTGCATGCCGTTCCCCAGTGGCGTCATGCCAAGTATGCGGCCGCGCCTGCGGTTCAAATCGCCTATGATGTCGCCCATGTACTCGTCGGGTATTATGACTTCGGCATGCATTATGGGTTCAAGCAGTACGGGATCGGCCTGCTCCAGCTTCTTGTATGCCAGGTACGCGGCTATCTTAAACGACATTTCAGAGGAGTCCACCGGGTGATATGAACCATCGTACAGAGTAGCCCTTATTCCCACCATGGGATAGCCGGCCAGCACGCCCTTTTGCATGGCCTCAATCAATCCCTTTTCAACCGCGGGTATATACTGGCGCGGCACAACGCCGCCCACGATCTTATCAACAAACTCAAAGCGCTGTTCGTCGGGATTAGGTAGTGGCTCAAACTCGATGAACACATGACCGTACTGCCCGTGTCCGCCCGTCTGCTTCTTGTGCTTGCCCTCTGCCTTTATGGACTTGCGTATGGTCTCGCGGTACGGCACCTTGGGCTCTTTAAACACCGCATTCACTCCGAATTTATTCTTCAAACGGCTGGCGATAACGTCGAGGTGCACTTCTCCCGTTCCCGATATGAGTGTTTCGCCCGTTTCGGTATTCTGCTCAATTTTAAAGGTGGGGTCCTCTTCCATGAGCCTGTTCAAGCCTGTGAATACCTTTTCCTCTTCTCCCTCTTTTTCTGCATTAACTGCCATAGAAATGCAGGGTTCGGGGAACTGGAAGCCTTCATATATGATGGGATATGTCGGATCGCACAGAGTATCGCCTGTGGCTGTGTTTTGAAGCTTGGCAAGCGCACCTATATCGCCCGCCGTCAATTTGTCCACCGCAATCTGCTTTTTGCCTCTCAAGATGTACAGATTTCCGCTCTTTTCACCCTTTTCCTTGTTTGCATTGTACAAGTTCATTCCGTTTACAAGCTCGCCAGACATGACTTTGAAGAGTGAAAGCTTGCCTACGAATGGGTCGACGATGGTCTTGAACACAAAAGCTGAGAAAGGCTGTGAGGTATCGACTTTCCGCTTTTCCACTTTGCCTGTCTTTGCATTGGTTGCCGAAACCTCCGGCCGCTCGTCAGGCGCCGGCATGTATTTTATAATGCTGTCCATCAATATATCAACGCCGATATTGTTTAAAGCCGAACCGAACAGCACCGGAACTATGTCTCCAGCGGCAACACCTTTGCGTAAAGCCGCTTGAATTTCCTCTTCGGTGAGCTCTTCTCCCTCAAAGTATTTCTCCATCAGCTCCTCGCTGGTCTCGGCTGCAGCCTCCACTAAGCGCGTACGAATCGATTCTACTGTGTCAGATATGTCATCGGGAATCGCTGCCTCTTTAAGGCCCTTATCGGTAAACTCCCATGCCTTCATCTTGACCACATCCACAAGCCCGGCAAACCTGCCGCCTTTCATGACGGGTATCTGAAAAGGAGTGATACAGGTTCCATACTTGCCTTCAAGCTGTTCTAGAATCTTTTCATAGTTGACATTTTCACGGTCCATTTGGTTGATGAAAATCATAATCGGTAAGTCGTATTCCTTGCAGTAGTCCCACGCCTTTTCAGTGCCAACCATCACGCCCGATACCGCACCCACTACAATGACGGCCCCATCCACCACCCGCAAGGCCTCGATCATTTCGCCCACGAAATCGAAATAACCTGGCACGTCTATGATGTTTATCTTATGGCCATTCCATTCAAATGGCGCTAAAGCGGCGTTGATGGATATCTTCCTCTTTATCTCCTCGGGGTCAAAATCGGTGGTTGTGGTGCCATCCTCAACACGGCCAAACCGGTCGATGGCCTTGGCATTGAAAAGCATGGCTTCGGTTAGAGTGGTCTTGCCTTCCCCGCCGTGGCCTACCAGCCCGACGTTGCGAATGTTACGGGTTGCATAACCGTTCATGTACATTCCCCCTTACAGCTTATTCGTATTCATTTTTGTGCCCCATAAAGAAGTGCATGCCTTGAAGTGAATTTACTATAAGTATTTCTGCATAGAGTGCAAATCTCCTCTTTTATTGTAACATACTTTTCAAAAAAACTTAATATATTTGGGAAAATAATATTCCAAAAAGCCAATTTTGGGGTCCGGCCGTCCTTGACTTTTGCACCGAATGAAGTTACAATTTTAAAAATATCACCAATTCGGCAGGAAAGGGCATAAGGTACAAACGAGCTTTTGAAAAAGCCACTTTGCAAGACTACTTTGTAGAATTACTTGTCAGAATCATCTGACAAGACTAGCTTGTGGGACTACCTAGCAGGATTACCTCACAAGACTGCCTTGCAGGATTACTTTGCGAAATTCCCTTTGCAGGATCAATGCCGTTTTAAAGGAGGCTTGGCCATGCAGACCATAACCGTCGACCTCAAAGACAGAGCATATCCCATACATATAGCTCCAGAGGGGTGGGAAGCCCTGCCTGGTGCCCTGGATGGGGCCATCAAGGGCGAGAAGGTAATGGTGGTGTGCGATGAAAACACGCACCGGCTGTATTATGAAGCCGTGAAAACGGTGCTGGAAAGCGGAGGATATACGGTAAACCCTGCCGTCATTCCCCCCGGCGAGGCAAGCAAGAGCTTTGAGCAGGCCCAGGCCCTTTACACCAAAGCCCTTGAGGCCAACCTGGACCGTTCATCCACCATTGTGGCCCTGGGCGGGGGTGTGGTAGGTGACCTGGCGGGCTTCATCGCCGCTACTTACATGCGGGGCATAGGTTTTATTCAGATACCCACCTCGCTGCTTGCCCAGGTGGACAGCAGCGTGGGAGGGAAGGTAGCCATAAACCACCCTCTGGCCAAAAACATCATAGGGGCGTTTTATCAGCCGCGGATGGTGTTCATAAATCCTCATACTTTAAAGACGCTTCCACAGCGGGAGTTTGCAACCGGTATGGCCGAGCTCATAAAGCACGCGTTTATAGCCGACAGCGAATTTCTATCATGGCTGGAGCAAAACATGGAGGCGCTTCTCTCCCGCGATGTGCAGGCGCTTACCCACGCCCTTTACCGCTCATGCAGCATCAAGGCCCGGGTAGTGGAGCAGGACGAGAAGGAAAGCGGGCTGAGGATGATACTCAACTTCGGTCACACCATAGGCCATGCCATTGAGTCGGCAACGGGGTATTCAAAATATACCCATGGCGAGACGGTGGCCATAGGCATGGTATACGAATCCAAAATAGCCGTGCACAGGGGGCTGATAGGGCATGAGTATGTGGAGCGCCTGTCGTCTCTGCTTGAGAAGGCCGGACTGCCCACCAGACTTGAGGCGGCAGACTGGGACCTAATAATCGAACGGATGGCTTACGACAAGAAAAATGTGGACAGCCGCATAGTCTTTGTCCTTCCCACAGGTTACGGGAAAGTAGAGGTATTCAAAGATGTTGCAACAGACGATATCAAGCAGGTATTGGCTGACCGGCAGAATACATGATCCACTGGCTAGCCGGCAATAGCACGATCGATCGGCAACTGGCAAAACACATGATTTCAGGGGAATATATGACTAGCCAAACGGCAGAATAGAGAGCTGCATAATTGACCGGCAATGGAAGAATGCATGATTGACCTGTTAAACTACAGAATAAATGATTCACCGACAACCGGGAAAATACGTAACTTACCGGTTAAATGGAAGAATATCTGACCGGCGGAAAAAGGAGGAAAAGAGTATGGTAAAGCACAGAAATACGGTTGAAACCCTTGAACCCTACAGGCCGGGCAAGCCCATAAGCGAAGTCAAGCGCGAGCTGGGCCTTACCGACGTCATCAAACTGGCCTCCAACGAAAACCCGCTGGGCTGTTCGCCAAAGGCCGTTGAGGCGCTCATCAAGTGGACACAGGAGGTATCTCTTTATCCCGATGGCAACTGCACCGAGCTCAGAAACGCCCTGGCAAAAAGATTTAACCTAGACCCGGGTCAGTTCTTATTTGGTGCAGGGTCGGACCAAATACTGGAAATCATAGCCCAGACCTACATCAATCCCGGTGACACCACCATCACCTGCTGGCCATCCTTTTCAAGGTATGAAGCAGTGACGCGCATAATGGACGGCAGAATGATTAGGGTACCGCTTAAAAAGGACTACAGCTTTGACCTGGAAGGCATCTTAAACAGCATAACCGACAACACCCGCATCATATGGTTGTGCAACCCCAACAACCCCACCGGCACCATAATCACTGCTGAGGAGCAAAAGGCCTTCCTCGAGAGGGTACCAAAACACGTGCTGGTGGTGTTAGACGAGGCCTATTACGAATATGCCCGTGGCGGGGATTATCCCAAGAGCGTAGAGCTGCTTGAACGGTACGACAACATAATCATTCTCAGGACTTTCTCAAAGGCCTACGGCCTGGCCGGGCTGCGTATAGGATATGCCATATCCCACAAAGAAATCATAGAACTCCTCAACAGGGTGCGCGGGCCCTTCAACGTCAACGCCGCCGCACAGGCCGCAGCCCTTGCCGCACTGGACGACCAGGAGTTTGTCCAAAGGAGCGTGCAAAACAACGAGGAAGGAAAGCGGTACTTGTACCAGGCCTTTGAGGAGATGGGACTTGAATATATCCCAACCTATACCAACTTCATCATGGTCAACGTGGAAAAAGACAGCGTAGAGGCGTTCAGGGCCCTGCTTCAAAAAGGGGTCATAATCCGCTCGGGAGATATATTCGACATGGACACCTGGATCAGGGTCACAATCGGCACACCCGAACAGAACAGGAGGTTCATACAGGCTTTGAAAGAAGTGCTGCAGCGGTAACAGGCATTTCAGCAGTGAAGTTTTTGTTAAATGTGTGCTGGTAACTTTGCTGTTAACCTTGAACGCTATCTGTCGGCAACAGCGGCAAATAATCCGTCAACTGCTAAAGATAAAACAGCAAAGCTGCAGTTTGAGAAAAGCCACGTGTCAAACTTGCCAGGACTGCGGCTTAAACAAATATGAGCACAGTCGTATAGTAGCACGGTAGTATGGTAAAAACATTATTGCCTTTTTAAGTAAACTATCTTAAAACGGGAGGATGGGTAGGATGGTTATAGTTATGAAGCCTGATGCCACCGAGGAACAGGTCAAACAAATCGAAGCGCTGCTCAAAAAGCTTGGCCTGGGAGTGCACATATCGGTGGGCACCGAAAGAACGATAATAGGGGTAATAGGCGATAAGAGGGTGCTGGCCGACACTCCCCTGGAGCTCATGCCGGGGGTGGATCGCCTGGTCCCCATAGTGGAATCGTTCAAGCTGGCTGGAAAAACCTTTAAACCCGAGCCAACAGTAATCCGAATCAAAGACGTGGCCATAGGCGATAAAAAGATAATCATAATGGCGGGTCCGTGTGCCGTCGAAAGTTACGACCAGATCATGCAGACAGCCAAGTTCCTCAAATCCAGAGGTGTTCAATTCTTAAGGGGCGGCGCGTATAAGCCGCGCACATCTCCCTACTCATTCCAGGGCCTTGAGGAAGAGGGATACCGGCTGCTCGCCGAAGCCGCAAAAGAAACCGGGATGCTTGTGGTATCAGAGGTCATATCCCTACCATCCCTTGAACAAGCCTTAAAATACGTCGATGTGGTACAAATTGGCGCCCGCAATATGCAAAACTTTCAGCTGCTGCGCGAAGTGGGCAGGGCGAAGATACCCGTGGTGCTAAAGCGCGGTCTGGCCTCCACCATAGAAGAATGGCTGAACGCCGCCGAATACATCATGAACGAGGGAAACTACAACATAATACTGTGCGAGCGGGGTATACGCACGTTTGAAACATACACGCGCAACACCCTGGACCTCAGCGCAGTTCCGATTATAAAGGAAATAAGTCATCTGCCCATAATCGTGGACCCCAGCCACGGTACTGGGAAGTGGAAGCTGGTGACACCCATGAGCCGTGCAGCCATTGCTGCCGGTGCAGATGGCCTGATGATAGAGGTTCATCCCGACCCGAAATCGGCACTGTCGGATGGGCCCCAATCTCTGAACTTTGAAACCTTCGATACGCTGATCCAAGAGGTTGCCAGGATAGCCAGCGCAATCGGCCGGGAGTGGTGATGTTGTCAAAGACAGAAATGAAAACCATAGCCATTGTGGGATTAGGGCTTATAGGCGGGTCGCTGGCCAAGGCTATTCGCCGCAGCCACCCGGCCTGGCACATCGCGGCAGCCGACATTGAAGAAAAGCACATAATGATGGCGCTTGAGGAAGGGGTAATCGACCAGGGGACTGCCAGCCTCGAGGATGCCGTGCGCCATGCCAACATCATATTTTTATGCGCTCCGGTGGGTGCTATACCAGGCCTGCTGGCACAAATGGCAGCCTGCGCACCTGCCGGCGCCATAATCACCGACACCGGCAGCACCAAGGAATCTATAGTGCGCACCGCAATGGAATGCCTGCCTCCCGGCGTATTCTTCGTGGGAGGGCATCCCATGGCCGGTACGGAGCACTCGGGGTATGCTGCCAGCATACCGCACCTGTTTGAAAACGCCTACTACATCCTCACTCCCCTGCCTTCTACCCCTGCCTGGGCAGTAGAAAGCTTAAAATCTCTGCTCGCGTCCATAGGCGCTATTCCGCTGGTCATGGGCCCACAGCTTCATGACAGGATAGTGGGAGCCATAAGCCATCTTCCTCACGTGGTGGCTTCGGCACTGGTCAACACAGTGCAGGACACAGACGACCCCCAACACCTCAAGGAAAGGCTGGCCGCCGGGGGCTTTAGGGATATAACCCGAATTGCGTCGTCCAATCCGAAGATGTGGCGTGACATATCGCTTTCAAACCGCCAGCAGCTTTTGGAGCTTATCGAGAGCACCATACAGCATTTGAATGAGTTTTGCAGGTATCTGGATGAGGGTAGCGCAGATAAAATCGAGGACTTCTTCTCAAGGGCAAAGAGGTTTCGCGACAGCCTGCCCCGTCTGCAGGGCCAGGCATTACTTCCCTACCACGACCTGTACGTGGACGTACCCGACCGTCCCGGCATCATCGGCGAGATAACTACCCTGCTGGGGCAGCACAGCATAAACATAAAGAATTTGCGCATAATCAACAGCCGCGAGGACGAGCCGGGGGGATGCCTGGTGCTGTCGCTGGCAAATGCGGCATCTCTGGAAAAGGCGCAAGAAGTGCTAAATGCACGGGGATATAAAACTTATGTGAAATTAAAACATAAATTGTAGGAAATTATCTTAGGAAAGGGGGCATCGGCGCGTTTTTCATGCATTATACGGAAGGAGACTTGCTGGTTGCCGGTAGAGGCATTCAATAGAGGTGCTGTTAGCATGTATCCAATATCCCGCCGACCAGCTGTACAGCCAGGAGGCGCACGTACCTAGAGACACATCATCGTCCACTACCGGCTCCGCTGGCGAAGCCAACATCCAACGGCAAAGTTGGCATCCCATGGCAAAGACGGCATGAGTGACAAAGCCAGCAATAAAGTCAGCATCCATTCCGTATTATGCAAAAATCAAAGCGCTGACAGACTATGAAGATAACTATAACTCCTGCCAAAAGGCTTGCCGGAGAAATCCGCGTCCCGGGCGATAAATCCATCTCCCATCGAGCCATAATGCTGGGCTCCATAGCCAAAGGCGATACACACATCACTTATTTTCTGATGAGCGATGACTGTTTGAGCACCATACGGGCATTCAGGCAGATGGGAGTGCTCATAGAGATAATCGATTCGGAAACCGTCACAGTTAAAGGGCAAGGGTTGCATGGCCTTAAAGCCCCAAACGCAGCCATAGACGCCGGCAATTCGGGGACTACTGCCAGGCTGCTTGCCGGCCTGCTGTCCGGTCAAAGCTTCAGCAGCACCATAACCGGAGATGAATCGCTGCGCAGGCGTCCCATGGACAGGGTGATCATCCCCTTGCGCAAAATGGGTGCCAATATATCCGGCGTACAAGACAAATACCTTCCCCTGTCAATCAAGGGCAGTCTCCTAAAAGGGGTCGAATACCACATGCCGGTAGCTAGCGCCCAGGTCAAGTCCTGCCTGATACTGGCCACGCTGTATGCCGATTCCCCTAGCCGCTTATACGAGCCCGCACCCTCCAGGAACCATACAGAGCTTATGCTGCAGGCCTTTGGCGGCAGGCTGGACATAAACGGCAACGAGATAACCGCCTATCCAGCCGATCAGCTCTATGGCCAGCATGTCCACGTGCCTGGAGATATATCGTCAGCCGCTTTCTTCATAACGGCTGGCCTGCTTGTACCAAATTCCACCGTAATATTAAAAGGGGTAGGGCTGAACCCCACCCGCACAGGAATCCTGGATGTGTATAGAGAAATGGGCGGCAATATCACCATTGAAAATATCTCTACTTCAGGGGGAGAACAGATAGGAGATATTATCGTGAGCACCTCCAATTTGAAAGCTACCGTTATAGGTGGCCAGCTCATCCCCCGCCTCATCGATGAGATACCCGTGATTGCCCTGGCTGCCACACAGGCCCATGGCACCACCGTCATAAAAGATGCGCAGGAGCTTAAAGTGAAGGAATCCGACCGCATAGCCACCGTGGTGGATATACTGTCACGCCTAGGTGCTGACATTGAAGCCACCGACGACGGCATGGTCATACACGGACCAACGCCCCTCAAGGGAAATGCAGTGGACAGCTTCGGCGACCACAGGCTGGCCATGATGGCAGCCATCGCCGGGCTTATCGCGCAAGGCGAGACCACCATAAACAGCTGGGAATGCGTGAATATATCATTCCCCGGGTTTTATGATATGCTGAAAATTTTACAAAAGTAACGATATTTAACTATGCGCGGTTAAGCATTTTCCGGACATAATCTTTATAAGCCTGTATTTCCTCCCGTGAGGTGAGAATCTCTATTTCCAGAGAAATAGTCCTCTTCTCACCCGGCTTTAAATATTCCAGTTCCCCTTTTTGTCTGGCTGCGCTCCTACCTATTGGGACGCAGTTTCCAGGTTCGAGCCCCACCACGTAATCCTGCTGCCCCATCATCTTCCATTCTGTAAAAAACGGTAGCTCTTTTTTATTGTAACGTATGCAAATGCCCAGGTTAATGGATTCATTGACTATTCCTGCACATGTATTACCTTTATCATCCTCGGCTAATTCATGGAAAAACACTTGCTCCTTATAACCAGGGGTTGGAAGCTCAAATTTATTATATCGCTCAATCCCTTTCTCTGCCTCCTCATCCCGTGGAATAGCCTTAATAATAGGTGCTACAAGCTCACTGCTCTCGTCCACCACAGGGAAGCCTATATTCATATGGTAGAGGATCATAAATGGAGTATCCTCATACCCTTCGTTCAAAATTTCATCATAAATGACCACCTTATTTTCCCCACCATAAGCCTCGATCCTTCGATGCAGCACTAGATTATCAGAAAACATAACGGCTTCGCGAACTTTTCCTTCTACGGTTAGTATAAGCTCATCCCCCACCCATGTGGTACTATGGCGTACTTCTTCAGCAGGTATATTTGACACTCTACCGTGCAAACCCAAATCCCATATCCCTTCCTTTTCTGGCGGTCCGACATGTGTAAGACCGCAGGTGGTCAAAACTCCGCCATAAAAATTCCGTAACCACTCATAACCATACGGATGATAATACGAAGAATGTACAATACCACACTTGCTTATAAACCCTATTGGCCTGCCGTTGTGCTCCATCCAAGCAATGTCCATAGCCCTACCGGGTAAAACCGTAAAGTAAAGCCCACTTCCGGTTTTAACGTCTATGGCATCTACATCCTGAGCACGTCCTTCCTTCAAGGTATAAACCTTTATCCCGGCAATCTGAGAGATATGTCCCACCCGCTGCCTTATCTCATCTTTTGTAAAAGTTTTACCGAATAATTTCATTGTAAGACCCCCTTTTACCCTGTTCAATTTTCAAGACAGCTCCTCCCTGTACTTGTCCATGAGCACCCTGAAAAGTTCGGCAGGTGTAGGAGGAGTATAGGTTATGGCATTGGCACCTGCTTCGATGGTAGCCATTATGGTATCTTCGTTTGGTCCCCCTGTCGCTATGATGGGTACAGTGGGCAGCTGATCCCTTATCCTCTTTATTATATCCACCGTCTTGCGGGCCCCGGAAACGTTGAGAATGGTGGCTCCTGCTTCTACGCGGGCTTTAAAATCGGTATTCTCCGATACCACCGTTACGACGATGGGAATATCGATGGTCTCCCTCATCATCCTGATGACCTCGTTAGGCGTTGGGGCATTCACCACAACGCCAATAGCTCCTTTAAATTCTGCATCCAAAGCCAAATTTACTACTCTTTTGCCGGTAGTTATCCCGCCTCCAACGCCGCAAAAGACCGGCACATCGGCCGCCATCATGATGGCCTGAGTGATGGCAGGCTGAGGCGTAAAAGGATATACAGCTATGATGGCATCGGCATTAATGTTCTTTATGACGGCCACATCGGTGGTAAATGCCAAAGAGCGAATGATTTTGCCGAATATCCTTATACCGCTTGCCTGTTGAATGCACTTCGGTACTTCAATCATGTGCTTTCTTAAGGTACCTCTTATTTCAGGAACGTATTTCTCCATAACATCTCTCCTTTGTTAAGCTTTTGAATCTATATGTCTCAAACACTATAAAAAAAACACCTCTTAGTCTATTGCTGACTTGTATTCGAACTGCAATGTCCAAATCTACAATCCTACAATGTCTACTTGTCTAATGCTTACTCTCACGCCTACTCTATAATGTCCACTTGTTACAAAAATTAAAGCTCAAAACACTTTAACGTTGTCATCTTAAACCACAGTATTCGAAAAGCCATGTGGAAGATGTACAGATCTGCCCGTGATGCATCCAGCTTATTCAACAACAAACCTTGTTTAAAAATTATTATAATATTGGCAAAAATTTCTATCAAGATTATTTTTTTAACAGCTCGTCCAAAAATGCGGCGCAAACTCGTCCAAAAGCGGCGTAAAGGTAACAATAAAGACCACTTCAGGGGGCAAGCCTACCCCCTACATGGCATCAAATATGGCAGCCACTCCCTGGTATACTTCCTTTCCACCGCCAGCTATCCTCAACAAAATTATCAATGCGATTACTACTGTCAGCAGTACAATTCCCCAAATGATTACATTTTTCTTAAAGAAAAAGACCCGCACATCCTCCACCCCCTAATCTAAAGGTATGCAGGGGCGGTTAATTTTAGAATATACAATTCAATGTAATATTTTTGCAACATTGAAGAAACACTATTCCTAGCAGTATGTAGCAGCATTATTGACAAGGAGGAGTAGTTAAACTTCATGGAACAGTCCAGGCTAAAGGAGCCATTGCTGAGAATCGAAGCATTGCGGAAGTGTATGGATGAACTCATATCACAAAACGAGCTTCAGGATCCAAAAATCCTTGAAATAAGCAGACAGCTTGATGAGCTGTTATTAAGGTATTATGAAGTCCTCAAAGAAAAACAGTGAACTTTTCCAGTTTCTGGTTAAAAATCGCCGACTGCAATACACTTTGATGAGCAAATTTCTCATGGCTGTTTCTCTATCATTGGCACGAATCGTACATGGCATATCGGCTCTTTGTTTAATCTGCCACCTACCTTCGTGATGCGGTAAAGCATTTGCACACCGTGCTCAGGGCCAACTGGTATCACCATCCGCCCTCCCTCGGCCAGCTGGTCTATGAGAGCCTGTGGTACGCGCTCGGGAGCACATGTAACCATGATGGCATCGTAGGGAGCATGCTCCTCCCATCCGTCAAACCCATTCCCTATTTTATAGTGAATATTTTTGTACCCCAGGGATTTCAAAACCTCCTTTGCCCGCTCCTGCAGAGGTTTTATCACCTCAACGGTGTATACCTCTTTGGCCAGGCACGCCAAAAACGCGGTCTGGTATCCCGAACCGGTGCCGATCTCAAGCACCTTTTCATGGCCTTCAAGCATCAAAAGCTGCGTCATATACGCCACCAGGGAAGGCTGGGAGATAGTTTGTCCAAACCCTATGGGCAATGGAGCATCCAAAAACTCGTCGTCCTGATAGGCCTCTCCCAGGAACAGCCTTCTGGGAATAGAATTTAGCGCTTCCCATACTCTGTTATCGGTTATCTCAGGCATGCATTCCCTTCTCCACGCCATAATGATGCCTCCTTATCTTTATCATCACCTCTTTATTGTTATTTTATCACAAAATCGAAGGCACTTTCAGCTACTGCAATATCTCAATTCAGGTACTGCAAAAAATGTGATAAAATATTTCCCGGGAATAAAACTGCTGCTAATCTTATCAACAAACAGACAACCATCATCAATATGCGACGGAGGTTTAAGAATTTTTAAGCGATGAAGCCCAAAAAATCTATAAAATTGTACATATACGAAAGGGATGGGCGCAGGTGTCGTTTTTGCGCCAAACGCCTTGAATTCCATCAGGCCAGCCTGGACCATTACCTGCCCAGGAGCAAAGGCGGCACCAACGACATATTCAACCTGATACTAAGCTGCAAAAAGTGCAACAAGCTTAAAAAAAGCTCCATCCCACCCGATTTTGAACAGGTCATGATAGAGCTGTTCAAAACCGGCGTTAGGGATGGAGTGCTCAGGTCATCGCTTCCCCAATTTTCGGCCGATGAGATAAAAAGCATTGTGGAAAGCGTGGACAGAGTGGAAGCGATAAACAGGTATGTGGTCTTCCAGAGCAAAACGCATCGGCTGTATGTCAAAGATAACCGGATCATAAAGATCGTACATATCGGCACCCAGACCAACGCTTTTCTTTAAAATGCCTCAAAAGACTTCTTCAATATAGTATTCTTGGGTGCCCAATCCCCTCTTCTCCAACTCTCTTAGCTGAACAAAGGGGTCTTTCCTGTGTATACGCTCAAACAGATGGCCATGGGTTCCCAGTTCCATGCCCTGCGGAAGTCCGGATGGAATGAGGTCCTCAACTTTGATGGCATCCAGCGAAGCCTTTTCTATTGCGACGATATCCTGGGAAGCAAAGACGCCTATGTCAGGCACTAGAGAAGGAGTGGTAAGGCCCCAGCAGTCGCATAGTATGGTTATATTGGTGAGGAAATTGATGTAAAACACGTGTCCTGGTTCAAACGTCTTAAGCACCTCATCGGTACAAAGGGCCATTCCCTTCTGGAAATCCTCATACCTGTTGGCGTCCATTTTGATGGCACCAGTGGGGCATACCTTCACACAGTGCTGGCAAAACGTACAGTTATGGAAAAACACCTTATACTTTCCGTTCTCGTCAAAGCTGTTGGCATCGTGGTTGCAGTTTCTAATACAGGCTTCGCAGTGTATGCACAGGTCTTCTTCCCAGGTGATCCCGCCTTCAAGACCGTGGATCTGTTGCCTTGTTCGATCAGTTACACAGCCCATTGCGATGTTCTTGCACGCTCCTCCATATCCACAAGCACCATGGCCTTTAACATGGGAAAGGTTAATCATAACCTCGGCATCGTGTATGTAACCACCTATATCTACGTTTTTAAAGGTCTTGAAGTCTACTTGCTTCTCATAATAATACTTTCCCAGCAATCCGCATACAGGGACAATAGGCACTCCCAGATATTCTTCGGTATAACCCCTGTTTCTTGCCCCCGAAACCACCTGGTCAGTTATATACACCTTTGCCCCATACTCAAGCAATTTATCCACCAGGATTTTGACAAACAGGGGATGGATGGTGGAATAACCGATATTCCGCCCAAGGTGCATCTTTATGGCTGTCCATTTCCCCTTTACGACGTCCTGCATGCCCATCCGGTCAATAAGTCTACCAAACTTGGCTGGAAGCGTTACATCGGCATCAAACTTATCGTATTTCACAGATGCAAACAACACTTTTGCCCCCATCGATCTTCCTCCTTTACATGTTTTGATATGTCCTTGTTTTAGCTGAACTGCCGATTACCCGCACTTATCAAAGCATATATTTATCAACAGTGCCAACTAGTTTCATTTTATCACAAAGACAAAGCATCATCAATATAACTCAAAGGTGCGTTTCGTCATATTGTGGCCAGCGTTCCGCAGAGAAAATGATGCCGATATTAAAAAAATCAGGTAACGGAAAAGATCTATCCGTTACCCTTTATTTCAAAATATTCAGCCATTACCCGCATTTTGAATACCCACAGGAGCGGCACACGACGCATCCACCATCGTGCTCCATGGTTGCCCCGCAATCAGGGCATTTCTGTCCTTTTTTCTGAAGCATGTCATCATTCTCTAGAGAACTGCTCGGTGAATCTGCTGAGGGGTCACTATCACTCAGCGGAATCCCGCCATTTTCCCTGTAGGGGTTGTTGCAGACATCCTTTAGGGAGCAGAGCGAGCAGTTGGCAAGGCAGCTGTGCTTGTCTACCATATCGGGGCTACCGATGTCCAGGTCCTCGGCTTCCAGGTTGTTGTTGAGCCTTAGCTTTACCACCTTTTCTAGCACCCTGCCTATGGCATCGGGACACGACAGCACCTTAAGCCCCTTCTGCCTCAGGGTGGAATGGCACCTGATGCCCTTTAGCTGCTCTATGATGGTGTTGACATCCATGCCAGAGCGCAGCGCTATGGAGATCAAGCGGCTGGTGGCCTCGGACTGCGAAGGACAGCCACCGGCCCGCCCCAGGTTGGTGAACACCTCGCATATGCCCTGGTCGTCATAATTGACGGTGATGTACAGGTTGCCGCAGCCGATCTTCACCTTTTCGGTAAAGCCCATGGTAACGTCGGGCCTTGGCCTGGGCGTTATCTTAGGCTGCTTGCTTTCTGCCTGCTCCTTTATGCGGCTGTATATCTTTTCAGTGAGAGACCCGGTTTTATCGTCTTTCCCACTCACCTTTTCCTTGCCATCTATTGCTTTTGGTTTGCCTTCCGACGGTTTATCCTCTGCCAGCGACTTATTCTTCGCACTTGCCTCCTGTTTGGGCTTCACGCTCAATACCTGGCCTTCCCGGCTGCCGTCCCTGTAAATGGTCACACCCTTGCACCCCAGCTCATAAGCCAGCCAGTACACTTTCCTTACGTCATCCACAGTAGCGCTGTTGGGGAAGTTGACTGTCTTGGACACGGCATTGTCGGTATACTCCTGAAAAGCTGCCTGCATGCGCACGTGGTACTCGGGTGAGACGTCATGGGCAGTCACAAACACCCGCCTTACATCCTCGGGTATCTCCTCCATGCCCTGTATGCTGCCGCGAGCGGCTATCTTCCTCATAAGCTCGTCGGAATAAAATCCCCGCTTTATGGCTACCTCTTTGAAGTATGGGTGTACCTCCACCAGTTGGTCGTTGTCCATCACGTTGCGCACAAAGGATATGGCAAACAGCGGCTCTATTCCGCTGGTGGTCCCGCATATGATGCTTATGGTACCGGTTGGGGCTATGGTGGTTGTGGTGGCATTTCTGAGCTTTATACCCTTGTGCCTTAAAGTACTCTTTTCAAAGAACGGAAATACCCCTCTGACCTCGGCCAGACGCGCCGACATCTCCTTGGAGCGCTCCTGTATGAACTTCATGACCTGGCGGGCAAGCTCCACCGCCTCATCAGAATTGTAGGGGATACCCAGCTTGAACAGCATGTCGGCAAAGCCCATAACACCAAGGCCGATCTTGCGGCTCCCCTTGGTCATCTCCTCAATCTGCGGGAGCGGATACTTGTTTACGTCTATGACGTTGTCCAGGAAGTGCACCGCCGAATCCACCACTCTGCCCAGCTTATCGTAGTTTATGACGTACTTCCCGTCAACCTCCTCAACCATTCTGGAGAGGTTTATGGAGCCAAGATTGCAGCTCTCATAGGGCAGCAGTGGCTGTTCGCCGCAGTTGTGCACGTATATCCCATTGGCGTCAAAAGCGTTGACCCCTGGGATTTGAACGTCAAAAACATCTTTTTCGCCAGCAGGAACGATCTCAGTAACCGTTGCAACAAACCTTTCCCTGTTGAGTGCTCTCTTGTATTCCTCAAGGCGCTGTCTTAGAAGCTCTTGCTTCTTTACATTGGCAAACCCTATTTTCTCAAAGAAAACCAGCGTGTTATCCGAGGTGATGACCAGCTCATGCCCGGCCTTAACGCTGTATTCCTTCATTCCTCCTTTGCCATCGGGCATTTCTTTGATGCCCCCGGGTTTGCGCTCCAGATATATGGTGGAAGCTATCCCTAGGCGAAGCAGCATCCGCTGCACAATTTTCAATCCTTCAGCATCGCTTTGCCACAGCCTGATGGATACTCCCTTCTCTTGATGGCCTGTCACAGTCCCATCGGCATCAAAAAGTCCCCTTAAAAACCCGCGGTGAAATTCATAGCTCGTCCTTTCCAGATTTTTAGTAATCCTCTCATTCCCAGGTACAATTCCATATGCGGCCGCCAAATCCCTGAGGGCTGCCATCTCAAGCCTGTGTTCCTTTCTTTCCTCAATTACGCGCTTGAACCCTTTGAAGTCTTCTCTGTGCGGCAGGGTAAAAGCGGCTTTCTGGGCTGCCTCCATGACCGATTGAGCTTCCTGGTCATCTCCCCATACGGAGATGACGCCGCTTTCCTCCTTCAAAGTGCCATCCCCTATGAGAAGGCCCAGCAGATATCCTTCCTCAAAAGTCCCCTTGCCTTCCCACACAAGCCCGCGGTTGTTGGACAAGAGTATTTGATCCCCCGGCTTCAATTCTCCAGCCGGTTTCCAGTCCTCCTCTATCCTGTCCCGCGTCACAAGAGAAGCAACCCTTATCTTATGATCCGGCGTAACTTCTATGCTGTACCCTCTATCGGTGTGTATTTTTATGACCTGCTTTTTGCCGGTCTTAAAAAATCCCTGCTCAGCTGAGGGATAAAAGCTTCCGTTCAATGCGAGGGATACTTGCTTGCCCACTATATCGGCTACCTGTACGGGACCTTCCTGTGTGAGCACCCATGTATCTCCCGTCACGCAAGGATTGGTGCTCTCGATCTCGCCCAGCTCAATGAGCACGTTATCCCTGTTTAAGCGGTCCAGGAATATTATACCGGGCTCCCCGTTGTGCCAGGCATTCTCGACTATCTTATCGAACACCTCCCTGGCATTGAGCCTGCCGGCCGGTTTGCCGGTACGGGGGTCTATGAGGTCGTAATCCTCCCCTCGCTCCACAGCCCGCATAAAGGCCTCGGTGATGCCAACGCTTATGTTGAAATTGGTTATGTCGGAGTTGTTCTTCTTGCAGTCTATGAATTCCAGTATATCGGGATGGTCCACCCTGAGTATTCCCATGTTGGCGCCGCGGCGGGTACCCCCCTGCTTCACGGCCTCGGTGGCGGCGTTGAATACCTTCATAAAGCTGACCGGACCGCTGGCTACACCACCAGTGGACTTCACCGCAGAGCCCTTGGGGCGCAGGCGCGAAAAGCTGAACCCCGTACCGCCGCCGCTTTTATGTATCAAGGCAGCGTGCTTTACAGCGTCAAATATGCCTTCCATGCTGTCGGGGACGGGCAGCACAAAGCAGGCAGAAAGCTGCCCCAGCGGCCTGCCGGCATTCATCAGAGTGGGGGAGTTGGGCATGAACTCGAGATTTACCATGAGATTATAGAATTCCTCTTCCACCGCTTCCACGTCAGCATCGGGTGAATATATCTTATCAGCCTGGGCAACATGCCTTGCCACACGCCTGAACATGTCCTCAACCGTCTCAATAATATTGCCGTTCTCATCCTTTGCCAGATACCTCTTTTGCAACACCTTCAAAGCGTTCTCGGTCAAATTCATAAAAATTCCCTCCTGTTTAATCTTTTGTATATCCGCTTTCAACTGTGACAGCATAATCTGTTTAAATGATCTATTATAAGTTGTTTCGAATTTGCCATAAATAAATCCTGTATTTCATCCTTTAATAGGTAATCGGCGTATATACAAAAATTATATATCCATATATATAGTGCCATTTTATTGCATCAGGTACTATATATTGTACCATTATGCTTTTACTGCGTCAAATGTTTTTGTGCGAGAAGAATCTGCCCAAAAACGACCTCTGTACGGCTCAGCAGGCCAAAACAAGCAAAAATATGTCAAAAAGTAAAGGGGACCTATTTTGGTAGTAAATTGGTCCCCTTTTTGCGGTCTCAATACACTCAGCAAGTTGTATTCAGCATAAGCCTTAGCACAGCCCCTGCATATTTTTACGTGCTTTATTGTTTTTTAACTTTTTCAGCACTTACTAACAGTAGTTTTGCGCTCGCAATCTTAATCACGGACAAAAACCTTAAATACTAAAACGCCATTTTACCAAACGACCAATAACAGCGTTAAACTCATCGCTGCACTCTACCGGAAGCATCCCCCTTCATCAGGGTCTCAACTTCCTGGACCGATACCTGGTTGAAATCGCCCTCGATGGTATGCTTGAGTGCGGAAGCCGCCACAGCAAACTCCAGGGCATACTGCGGATCTTTGCCAGTGATGAGGGAGTATATAAGCCCGGCGCCAAATGAGTCGCCGCCCCCTACGCGGTCCACAATGTGAAGCTTGTACTTCCTGGAGAAGTAATATTCTTTACCATCATACAGCATACCCGACCAGTTGTTGTCGGAAGCCGACAGGCTCTCCCTCAGAGTGATGGCCACCATTTTAAGATTGAAACGGTTATACAGCTCACGTGCCACGTATTTGTACCCTTCCAGATTGAGCTCGCCGGCAATTACGTCGCTGTCGGGCGCCTTTATGCCAAACACCTTCTCGGCATCCTCTTCGTTGGCAATTACTATGTCAACGTACTGCATGAGGTTGCCCATTACCTTTCCGGCTTTTTCGGTGGACCACAGCTTTTTACGGTAATTCAGGTCACAGCTTACGGTAAGGCCCATCTCCTTTGCGATTTTGCAGCCCTCTTCAACCAGCTCAGCCACGTTGTCGCCCAGCGCCGGCGTAATCCCCGTGAAATGAAACCACCCGGCACCTTCAAATGCAGCCTTCCAGTCGATGTCGCCCACCTTTGCCTCCGATATAGCCGAGTGTGCACGGTCGTACACCACATTGGACGGCCTCACCGAAGCACCCTTTTCCATGAAGTAAATCCCGATCCTGCTGCCACCCCTGGCTATGTAGCGCGTATCAACGCCGTAACGGCGTAGTTCATTGATGGCCGCATCGCCTATTGGGTTTTTAGGAAGCTTTGTGACAAAGGCGGCATCTATACCGAAGTTGGCCAGCGATACCGCGACGTTTGCCTCACCGCCACCGTATACTACATCAAAGCTGCTTGCCTGGGTAAACCTCAAATACCCCGGCGGCGACAACCTCAACATGATCTCGCCAAAGGTCACTACTCTCTTGGACATACATAAACCTCCTCACCTTACATTATTGGCATAATGTTGTCCATTTTAATTCTCTTTCGAGATGGATAATACGAACACCGCGGCCTGTTTTTATAGGGTCAGGGAAGCACCTTGTGCCCTCAAGATACAAAGATACGGAACATGTGAAAATAGGAAGTTGCCGCATCCCCGCTCAAGATTACCGCACTCCCCTGGCTGCTCGAATCTTGGCGATAAACTCCTGTGCGGTCCTGGTTATGGCCTCATAATCCCCTGTCTTTGCCCCTTTGGTCAACGCGCTGCCCACGCCCACCGCTACAGCACCGGCTTTGATCCACTCTTCGACGTTGTCCAGGCTGACACCTCCCGTGGGCATCAATTTGGCGTAGGGTATGGGCCCAAGTATGGCCTTGATAATTTGCGGCCCGAAGAGTTCCCCGGGGAAGATCTTGATGATGTCGGCGCCTGCTTCCATGGCCTCAACAACTTCCTTGATGGTCATAGCACCCGGCATGCAGGGCACCCTGTACCTGTTGCAAAGCTTGACGGTGTCAATGTTTAAATAAGGGCTTACCACATACTGCGCACCCGCCAAGATAGCCGTTCTGGCCGTCTCAGCGTCCATTACCGTCCCGGCACCAAGCAAGATTTCACCGTTGCTATAAACCTTTGCCAGCTCCTTAATGACCTCGGCGGCACCAGGAACAGTAAAGGTAATCTCGATGGCGGCCACACCACCTTTCATGCAAGCATCGGCGATCTTCAATGCTTGCTCGCTGGATTCGGCCCTTACCACCGCCACAAGACCGCCTTCAACTATTTTTGAGAGGACCTGCTCCTTATCCATGATTTACATCTCCCTTCTTTATTATATTACAGCTTCTTGTTTATGAAATCCCAGAAGTTCTGGCTGAACAGCTTTTGCACATCCCTGCGGATCTCGCTTTCCTCAAGCTGCCAGCCGGTCTCCATCAAATCCTTATACTTGTCAAACAGCACATCCGCTATGACCTTTCTGGAATGTGCCCATTTATATATGAGCTGATCCAGCACGCGGGCATCCGAATGCTGCGGTATGACGCTGACGCCCAGAAGCTCGAACCTCATACGGGTCATCTCATCAACCAGGCTGGGGTTGTTGAGGAACCACCAGCATCCAAACACCATGAGATTCCTGAACTTGCGCGCCGCTACGCTCAATTCGTGCTGGTTCTCCCTTGACAGCATTGTGACCATGAATTTGTTATACGGATAGTTGGCGCACAGGTACTCAACCGCTTCAATGCTTCCCTTGCCCACCGAATCGCCCGCCAGCCTCAACCCAGGATTGACAAGCTTTTTCACGCCTATCATCATTGCAAGGGGTATATTGAAATCCCTGCACACCGGCAGCACGCATTCCTCAATGAGCACTGCCCTGGTGGAATTCTCCGGGAAGGCAAAGGTTGGCGGCAGCGATACGGCCATGTACACGGGCTGCATGCGATTTACCCAATCGCTTAAAAAACGCCTTACCTCTTTGAGCGTCGTCTGGCTCAATTCCTTTTCCACATCATAGCCCCATTCCTTAAGCTTTATCCACGTCTGGTCCCACGCGTTGAGCAGAGGGTCAATGCGCAGCGCCGCCTTAAACCGGGGATCTGCCTTGTAGGATTCAAGCCACACCTTCCGCTCGTTGTCATCAAAAGGATCGTTGGTCATCACCACTTCTTTGACCCTGGACAGTTCAAACACCTGATCCACGTATTCTTTCATGGTCTTCCCTGCAAAGTACTGGCGGTATGCCTCCAGGTCACGCTTTGCAACGTCAAGGCCTAGCTTGTTGAGCACCGTCAACACGCCGCGGCACGCCTCGCTGTACGGGCTGTTATCCAAAAACAGCGTCTTCCATATGAGATCGGCCTGCTCTTTTTTGGACATGCTCCAGAATTCATCGTAGGGCATGTCTATCCACCGGAAAACCTCTGCCACCAGGTAATGATAGGTAAGTAGCTCATCGACGCCCCACAGCAACATGTCGCCGAAACAGGGCGTATAGAGATGGGTGTGCACGTCGGTGATTTCAACCTGCTCCACCGCTGCATCCACCGCAGCTCTTAACTCTTTAACATCAGCAATTGGCATAATTCAATCACTCCTTTTCAAAAAATATCATTTTTACCTGTCATTTTTATTTACTCAATAATTTTCTTTATAACCAACCCATTTTTATACGTTTGTATTAACATCTGTACTACACAAAACGGCATAGTTGCCATAGCTTTTTAAGCGTAATCTATGATTTCATACCCCGTCTTCAAATATTAAAAACTCTCGAAAACTATTGAGCCCGTTTTGCTTTTGTTTTTATCATTAGCTCGAATATTCAGCTGCTCCCCCTTATTACCAGCTCGGGAGTAACCACAACCTTATGCGTAACCTCTTTGCCCTGCAACACGTCGTACAGCATCTGTACAGCCCCCAAAGCCATGTCGGTCACCTTGTTGTCAACAGTAGACAGCTCGGGCACAGTACACAGCGAATACTGCGAGTTGTTAAACCCAAACACAGCTACATCCTCTGGTACCCGTTTCCCCATCTCCCTGAGCTTTTTGAGCACCCCCACCGCGATGATGTCCTCACTGGTCAAAATTGCTGTATATCGCTTTCCTTCCCTTTCTAGCCTCTCCACCCCTTCATATCCACCCTGGATACCCTGGGGTACCTTGATGATGCTGCCATCGTCAAACTTAAGGTTGTTCTTTTTCAGGCCCCTCTTAAAGCCCTCTATCTTGGCCATACCGCTGAAGCTTTCCACATCATACATATACACCATATCCCTGTGCCCTTTTGAATAAAGCAGTTCAACAATGTTAAAGATAGCGGCTCCATCATCGCAGACAATTGAATAGATGTTGTCCTCCTGCAGGTCACCATTGAGCATTACCACGGGTACATGCGTAGCTACCTCGTATATATGGCTGTTGTCGTTCTTCTCCTTGAAGACCGAACCCACCAGGATGATGCCATCCACCTTTTTTTGCAGCATTATCCGGAGGTATTCCTTTTTCTTTTTAAGCTCCAGCCCGGTATTGCACAAAATCACGTTGTACCCCAGCTCCCTAAACCTTTGTTCTATGGTATAAATAGCGCTGGCATAATACGAGTCCCTCACATCGCTGGTTAAAACGCCAATGGTATGCGTGGCCCTGGTCACCAGGCTTCGCGCTATGGCATTGGGAGTGTACCTGTACTGCCGCAGTACAGCCTCCACCCTCTCCCTGGTCTCCTGTTTAACATTTGGACTGTTGTTTATCACCCTGGATACTGTTGCAATGGATACCCCGGCTTTTTTTGCGATCTCGTAGATGTTCATAAAATGCGCATCATCCTCCACCCTGCTGTATGCTTATGGCTATGCTGCCAGTTATAACGTCTCCCGGCTGCATATAGATTGTACCTGTATCCTCTATCCCCTCTTCAGCCATATTGAATCCGTTATTGCAGTTGGTGACCGGCTCAACCGCAAAAAACTCATGGTTATCTTTAGGCGAATATAGGATCACGTGCTTGAATATCTCATCCGCCTTCATGGTAAGCGTCACACCGCTACCGGGCCATTTTATAAAGATGGGAGCATGGAGAGCCCTGTAGCACTTATCGATATGCTCAAGGCCCAGCTGCCTCTCGTGGGAAAAGTCAAGCTCATGAGGTATTTCTGTCCACGGTCCGGTAGGTATTGGAGTATCGCCGGGATAAACGCCCTTTGCGGGCATTTGCAGAAACACAGCATCGTCCTGCTGGGTGAGCTTCCTCATGAAATATGGGTGAATGCCCATACCGCCCGGCATCTCTTCAGCCCCTGTGTTTTTGAGCATCAGGCGAATGGTTAATTTGGATCCTGCCAGAGCGTATTCTATCTCGGCATAAAAGGGGAAAGGCCATGCTATGTCATTGAAATCCCTGCTGTCAAAGCCCATTACAATCCGCTCGGCACTTCTATAGAGCACTTTCCAGGGCCTGAAGCGCACATCGCCGTGTATGGAATGCCCCTCAGGGGTATTCTTTTGAAGGTTATAGGCCTTGCCCCTGAATTTTAAGACGGCATTTTCGATGCGGTTTGAATAGGGGATCATATTGAAACAGGCAAACTGGCCCGCACTTTTGCTCTCCACCGCCTCAAAGGGCGTGGGCCTCATTATATCCACCCATTCATTGCCCAGGCAATACCTCATGGAGAATATACCCGCCCCCACACGAGGGCATACCTTAACCTCTATATGTTCATTTTTCAATACTTCCAATGACTGTTCCATCACATACCCTCCAGGTTTTCGAACTTAGATCCCTCATACGCAAAAAGCCAGATTATCTCTTCATCGATAGCATTAACTACCTCCGCAGCCTTAACTCAAGCTATTTGGGCTCTATCATGTCTTCTTGCCATCCCCATCATCAAAATCAAAGCAATCTCTTCTCATCCGTAAATAAGTGCGGACTCGCTCATTCGCAGACAGAGGGTTACATCTTTGTGTTACTCCAACACCCGTTCAGCGGTTTCTATCTCTCAAAATTTTAAGTTGGGACCGCCCCACCTTACATATACCCTGCTTAAAGCTCAGGTCGCAAAATAATAAGCTTTACCGGCGGTGTTAGCAGCAATTGGTTTGTACCCCTCTTTCGCATAAGGTGCGGTGACAACTTGCTTTGTCAATTCCCTCATTCGCTGAAGAACCTGCCTCTATACGCCCACAGGCCCAGCGCCGGATTGCTTATATAGAAAATCCTCTCCCCGTTTTCCAGCACGTTAAACCCGTCCTTGAGCTTTTCGGGGTTGTAAAGCCTGTAGGCCTCTTCCAAGTCCATGTACTTGAAGTTTACGCCCTCCACTTCCTCGCGGGTTAGATGGCCGGGCGCGTATGTGATGGTAAACCGCCCATCCGATGAACCGTGGATCAAATGAGCCGCCACCGATTGGTTCTCCTGCAGGTCCTTTTGCTCCTTCCAAAGCTTGAGCACCCGCTCCCTACCCACATAGCCGTACTTGCGAATCAGCAGGTCATTGCCCTTATCCTCGCCGAACTGCCTCACGCCGGGAGCCAGCACTATGAGCTCCCCGCCATCGGCAATGGCCATACGTGTCCTGTATATAGCCTTGTTGCCCAGCCAGGTACTCTTAAACTCCTGTGGGTCCAAGTACACCACCACTTTGTGCAGCGGTTCGTCCAGGAACTGCATGTTCTTCTGCTGGCTCAAAGCCACAGCCTCCTCAAACAGCCTGCGCTCTCTTCCGATAAACAGGCCGTGAATCAAAACTTTTCCTTCTTCATGGGTAGTTACCGTCAGTATATACATGAGGGGCATGTCTTTGGCAAAGTGCTGCTCCGCATAGTCAAACACCTTGCGCACCGGCGAATGGTCCCGGCCCATGATCCTCTCCATGCCGTACACAGCGCCCAGCATGTGCGTCTTGTTTATCATGCTGTATCCGCCGCAGCCCACAAATATGTTCTTGCTGTAGTTGGCCATCCCCACAACCTCATGGGGCACCACCTGACCGATGGAGATGATGAGGTCATAACCTCCTTTAACCAGGCGCCAGTTGACCTCCACATCTATGGGGTCCTCCATCAAGCCTTCGGAGATCTCCTTGATATACTGGCCGGGCACTTCCCCAATCTTTATTACATCCTCCCGCCAGTTGTGCACGATAAACCGCTCTTTGGGGATCCCCTCCCCGAAGAAGGCTATGCGCTCCTCATCGCTCACGGGCATGTGAGTGCCCAGCGCCGGCATGATATCCACCTGGCAGGTGTCCTTAAGCATCTCATACAGCATGGCGGTGATGTCCCCCGCTCCCGAGTGAGCGCGGGTAAAATCCGGCGGCAACAGAAGCACCTTTTTGAGGCTATCTTTGCGCCCCTCCAAAGCCCTCTCCATGGCAGCACGAATCTGCCCGGCATCAAGCCCCCTGTTATCGGCCGCTTTTAATATAATTCCTTCCATAATTCACTCACCCCTGTTTGCCGTTTTATCATACCATTCCATGTAGCGCTCAAACCTCTTGGCGTATACCTTTGCCATCGACTCATTTGGAACTATTCTTTCTCCCTGACTTGGATTGAACTCCTCCAGCGACTTTATGGCGCCAATAGCCTTTAATGCCACCGCTACAGCTCCCATTGTAGAGGCATGCTCTACGCTGGAGGTGTATATCTCCCTCTGGAATATATCGGCCGCCATTTGAAGCCACCAGCGGGAATTCTCGATGCCTCCCGATATCCTGATCTCCCTGGGTGCACCCATAAGCTGCTCCAGAACCACGTAGCATTGATACAGGTTAAACAGTATCCCTTCCAGTATTGCATAATGGAGATGCCCTATCTCATGATGGGGTTTAAGGCCGACAAAGCCGCCCGTCCTGCTGTCCTCCCATCCCGGGCAGCGTTCGCCGTACAAAAACGGCAGAAAAACGGGCGCATCCTGTATATCAACCTTGCTGGCCAGCTCATCCAGTGCGCGATAGCTTACCTTCCCAAGGTTTAGCTTTTTCCCAAACCATTCCACGCAGTTTCCGGCGCCCGATGTAGCAGCTCCGGCCAGCCTTTTGCCCTCGGCCACATAATAGCACCACGTGGATGGGTCATCTGGCAAAACCGGGACAGGGTTGGCAACCCTGAGGGCTCCGCTGGTTCCCACCGACATGGTCATTATGCCCTGGCCCATGGCTCCTACTCCCACCTGGTTCAGCGCCCCGTCGGGGCCGGGCAGCGCCACCGGAATGCCAGCCTTAAGCCCCAGCTTCGAGGCAGCCTCCTGGCTCAAAGGGGCCGTATGGTCCAGCTCGTAAAGCGGAGCCAGCTGGGACACTTTTAGCCCTGCAAAGTCCAGTATTTCCTTGTCCCATTCCAGAGTGTGGATGTTCATAAACCCTGTACCCGATGCAATGCTGCGCGAAACCCCTGTTTGCCCCGTCAGCTTTTCAAAGACGTATTCCGGCTGCGAAGAAAGATAGCCTTCGGGATCGACCTGCCCCTGCTGCTTAGCGTGGAGGTACTTCCACACAGGGTATATGCTGTGCACCATGCAGCCTGTGCGCTGGTAAAACCATCGCTTGAGCTGCTCATCCTTTCTGTACCGGCCAGCAGTGGGAGCGGCCTCGGTACTGGCCCAGGTTTTAATTCGACCTATGGGCTTGCGCTTCCGGTCAAGGAAGAGGACGCTGTGCCAGGTGCTTCCCAGGCCAATGGCGTCGATCTCGCAGTTTTCACGCTCGATAAGCGCCCTGGCGCATTCTATCACGGCCTGGTAAATCCCCTCAGGGTCCTGTGACACCACATCGTTTACGGTATCCTTATAAGGTACGCTGAATACGCCCCTTATCCCCTTTTCAACGGAGTATATCATGGCTTTGGCAGAAGAGGTGCTCACTTCCAAAGCAAGGATATTCACGCCCACCAATCCTTTCTTACTCTTTTGATAACCAGTCGGTATGGAAAGTGCCTTCCCTGTCTACCCTCTCATACGTGTGAGCTCCGAAATAATCCCGCTGCGCCTGTATCAGGTTAGCCGGCAGCTTATCCCTGCGATAGGAGTCATAATAGAAAAGCGCTGAGCTGAAGCACGGCACCGGAACGCCGTATTGGACAGCAAGGCTTACAACCCTTCTCCAGCTGTCCTGCGCCTTCTCCACTACCTCTTTAAAATAGGGATCCAGCAGCAGATTGGCAAGAGATGGATTCCTGGTATAGGCCTCCTTTATGCGCTCTAAGAACTGCGCGCGGATTATGCACCCTCCACGCCACAGGAGAGCGATATCGCCCAGCTTGAGGTTCCAGTTATAGGTCTCAGATGCCTGTTTGAGAAGTGCAAACCCCTGTGCGTATGAACATATTTTGGATGCGTACAAAGCCCTGCCGATATCCTCTATCAGCTGCTCACGGTCCCCATCAAACTTCGCTTGAGGGCCTTTTAAGACTTTGGAGGCAGCCACGCGCTCCTCCTTTATGGCCGATATGCAGCGGGCAAACACCGCCTCAGTGATGGTGGGAATGGCAACGCCCAGGTCCAATGCATCTTGCGACGTCCACTTGCCCGTCCCCTTCTGCCCTGCCCGGTCCAGTATGACATCTACCATGGGCAGACCGGTTTCCTCATCTATCCTTCCCAGGATATCGGCCGTGATCTCGATAAGATAGGAATTGAGCTCACCTTCATTCCACTTCTGGAATATGGGCTGCATCTCTGGAGCCGAAAGCCCCAGCAACTCCTTCATCAGGAAATAGGCTTCGCTGATAAGCTGCATATCACCGTACTCAATGCCATTATGTACCATCTTCACGTAATGGCCGGCGCCATCCGGTCCCACGTAATCGCAGCAGGGAATGCCGTCTCCCACCTTTGCGGCTATATCCCTCAGTATCTTTCCTACCTGTTTCCAGGCCTCGTAAGACCCGCCCGGCATGATGCTGGGACCCTTTAAAGCGCCTTCCTCGCCGCCCGAAACCCCAACGCCCATATAGAGGATCCCCTTTTGCACAAGCTGCTCCGTCCGCCTTATGGTATCCTTAAAATAGGAATTGCCCCCGTCGATCACTATGTCTCCCTCATCGAGCAGAGGAACCAGAGAATCGATCACATCGTCCACAGGTTTCCCTGCCTTAACCATTATCATGATCTTCCGTGGACGGCTCAACGAGGCCACAAACTCCTCCAGGGTATAGGCAGGTATAATCCTTTCCTTGCCCTTTGCAGGCCCGTCTATAAACTCCCTGGTCCTTTCGGCAGTACGGTTGTACACCGCCACGCAATAGCCCTTGCTCTCCATGTTAAGCACCAGATTCTGGCCCATGACCGCAAGGCCGATAAGCCCTATATCCGCTTTAGCCATTCAAAACAGCTCCTTTCGTGTTTGATTAAGAAAAGAATGGATTTGCTAGACTTTGTTTAAATTAAAAGCACGGGATTAAAGAATAGTGTTTGCAAAAAGCAGGAGCATAACTATTATGTAAGCGCTTACATTTAGTGTAGCACAACGGCTTTTTGCCGTCAACACAAAATTGAACCTTTAAGTACCATTACGTCATGGTTTTAGCAGAACTTTAATAGATTGGTATTCTTTCTTGCAGGAAGCCACCTCTATGGCCTTTTTGTAATCCTTTAAATCGAACACATGCGTTACCAACGGCGATAAATCCATCTTCCCCGATGCCATTAAATCCAGCCCTATTTTAAAGGTTCTCTCCCTTCTTCCATCCACAGGATCGACACCATAACCGTATATCCCCTTTATGGTCACCTCCTTAAACCATACCAGCGACCAGTCCAGTTTTATCTTGGAACCAAGGCCGACCAGTACGAGCGCCCCTCCTGAGTTTATATACCGCAGTGAATCCCTCACGCTGGTTTCGGACCCCACACAGTCAAACACCCTATCAAATCCGCCAATAAGGTACTTTTCGCCAAGCAGGGGTTTTACCACTTTGCCACCGGTTATTTCCGCCATTGTTTCAACATCGCAGTCCCGTGAATATATAACCCTGTCAGCTCCATACCTCTGGGCAAGCTGGCCCTGAAAATCATACTTGGCTATCACCGTTATATCGGCTTTAGAGCCAAATGCCCTCAGAGACGCCACTATCAAAATTCCTATGATTCCAGCGCCTATTACCAGAACCTTTTCATCGTCCCTGGGAAAATTTCTCAAGACGGGGTGAAGGGCAGAGCACAGGGGATCAATCAAGATGGCCTCTTCATCTTTGAGGTTGTCGGGAACCTTAAACAGCTGGGACTTATGCGCAACATAATATTCTCCCCAGCTACCGCCTGTATCGGCGCACGTCCCCATGATTGTCCCTGCAGAAAGCCTGCCTTCGGTAAAATTTAAGCATAGGTTATAATCTCCTGATAAACATTTGGGACATTTTTCAAGCCCTCGAGGTTCACACGACAATACATCATCGGCCACTATCCTGTCTCCCACTTCAAATCCTTCGACGTTTTCCCCTTTCTCCACAATTATCCCCAGGTTTTCATGCCCCATGACAAACCTCCTGGAGGCAAAAGGTGAAAGCAAGGGGCTATCGTGAAGATATATCATATTGATATCGCTTCCGCATATGCCCCCGTATATGGTTTTAACCTTTACCCAGTCATCTCCAGGCAAAACCGGTTCCTGTACCTCCTCGTACCTTATGCAGGAAAACCGGCTGTAATAAAGCTTTCGATTGACCTTTCCCATTGCAAGGGTTAAAACGTACGGCACTAAGTCAGCCCTAAAAGTTACCGCCTTCATACCTCACACACCCCCTTCCACCATACTAGCAAAATTACGCTATATTACCACCCACATCTATAAGAAGTTTGATTCTACTGTAAAAAGTCTATTTTGCTGCTTAAAACGAAGTTCTCAAAAGTGTAGTTGAAAAAATCAGTCGTATGATACTGCAGCGGACATTTATCCTGTTTGGCAAAACACCTTCTCAAAGGCATTCAATGCATAATCCAATTGCTCTTTAGTATGAGTAGCGGTATAGCTGGTTCTAAGCAAACATTGACCGGGCTTTACTGCAGGGGAAACTACGGGATTGACGTATACCCCCTCATCCAGGAGCTGTTTGGCAATTACAAATGTTCTCCTATCTTCCCATGTCATGACAGGTATGATGGGGGTTTCGGTATGGCGTATGGGAATGCCCAGCTTTTTAAGCCCTTCTCTCATGTATCTTGCATTTTCCTGAACTCTTACAACGCGTTCGGGTTCAGATTGGAGTATATTAAGCGCTTCAAGTGCGGCTGCAGCATTGGCAGGCGGAATTGAGGCGCTGAATATGAAGGGCCTGGATACGTGCTTGACATAGTGTATTACATCCTCGCTTGCAGCTATGTACCCACCTAAGCTGGCCAGGGATTTGCTGAAAGTACCCATTATTATATCCACCTGGTCCTCCAGGCCGAAGTATTCGGCCGTGCCCCTACCATGTTTGCCCAAAGTGCCAAGGCCATGAGCATCATCGACCATTATGCGGGCCCCGTACTTTTTGGCCAGCCTTACTATCTCAGGCAGATTGCATATGTCGCCTTCCATGCTGAAAACCCCATCAACGACGATCAGCTTTCCATGCTTGTCGGGAATGTTCTTCAATATGCGTTCGAGGTCCTCCATATCGTTGTGTTCAAATTTAAGCACCTTTGCAAAGCTGAGCCTGCATCCATCGATGATGCTGGCGTGATTTGCTCTATCACAGATGATGTAGTCATTTCTCCCGGCGATAGCCGAAATTATCCCCAAGTTTGTCTGAAAACCGGTGCTAAAGGTTAGCGCCGCTTCCTTGTTAAGAAACGAAGCCAGCCTTTTCTCAAGCTCTACATGCAGGTCCAGCGTGCCGTTCAAAAATCTGGAACCAGAGCAGCCTGTACCGTACTTTTCTAAAGCCCGCTTGGCAGCCTCAATAACCCTTGGATCGGAAGTGAGGCCAAGGTAATTGTTCGACCCTATCATTATAGTTCTCTTGCCATTGATTATGACTTCGGTATCCTGTCCCGACTCCAGTACATGAAAATAGGGATAAATGCCAGCCTTCATGGCTTCCTTGGCAGCGGTATAGTTAAAGCACTTTTCAAAAATGTCCATTAACCCCTTCACCCCTTTTGCAGAAGCATTAAATTTAAAATTATGCTTTTGTCACCCCGTTGTTCAATTTGTTGTGAGGTCCATGGTTCGTGTCCTCTTCCGTAAAAAGCCAAATCTTTATAGATGTGTCTCTTGTACAGCATTCAACTTAACTGAGCAAGTTTATGACACTATTTTATCATATGAGATGAGTTTAACAAATACCAAAAAATAAAAAAGCCCCTTCGGAAGGGCTATATTTCAAAAAAAGTTCATGTGTCCCAAAAAATAAAATGGCTCCTCAGGTTGGATTCGAACCAACAACCCCTCGGTTAACAGCCGAGTGCTCTACCGTTGAGCTACTGAGGAACGCTTTAAAGAAGACCCCGGCGACGACCTACTCTCCCA
>Ga0247720_100054_pt1 | contig 57053 bp, 55 predicted proteins | sample MSEWel2015_12_15_FD_189078 | JGI IMG/M metagenome (GOLD analysis project Ga0247720, IMG submission 189078) | Subsurface sediment microbial communities from gas well in West Virginia, United States - MSEEL Well Study Marcellus 3H_2015_12_15 | ecosystem: Environmental > Terrestrial > Deep... | reverse complement strand
AAAGGCATACTATATATATGTTTAAAGCATTTATTAAAGGTGAGTGTGTCTTTTATAATTGTTGATTGTTTTTTAAATTGAATGTACGACGGTTCAGCTTTTAGTATCTTATAATCAAAAAATTAACATCAAAATGTTTAGTTCAAATTTAATCTGAAATATGGTTTGAAAATTGCAGTAAAAAAAAGCAAGAATTTTCATTGGTTTGAAATGAATATGTGTTTTTATTCTATTGATTTTAAAAGCGAAAAAGACTTGAACTTATGCCAGATGATGTTATTGTTAAGGAAAGATTATGAATGCGAAATTTATATCTTTTTTGAGTGTGAAGGATCGTTCGGATTTTGAGCAATTTGCTCAGAAAATAAAAAAAAGTACTGAATAAGCATGGAAGTCCTTTATGGTACACGTTGATTACGATAGTACATTGGTCATCGTTTCCATTCTGGTTGCTATAGCAACTTGCTACGCAGCAGTTTCGATGGAAGAACTTGTTTTCAAACCTGCTTATAAAAAATTTGAAAAAAGTATTTTGATTGCAAGTGGTCTAATCTTAGGATTAGCGATATGGGCAATGCATTTTGTGGGAATGCTGGCTAGCCATTTGCCAGAAGGTTATCACTTTGATCTTAGTTTGACTGCATTGTCTTATTTAGTTGGTGCAGTGGCTTCTATATTTGCTGTGTGGTTAACAACTCGACCTACATTACCTTTTCCACGATTGGTTTTAGGTGCTGTATTTATAGGCTTAGGCATTTCAGGAATGCACTACACAGGAATGCTTGCACTCTCATTTACCGATCATCAACTACACTATGATCCACTTTTGGTCATTAGTTCGATCTTGATTGCAATTTTTGGCTCTGCATTAAGTTTTTGGTTTATTTTTAAATATAAGACAGCGACTACCCATCGTACAGTTTTGAAACTGACTATTGCTTTATTGATGGCATTTAGTATTGTGGGAATGCATTATACTGGAATGGCTGCGACATTATTTGATGAACGAGTAGCGATGATCTTAAGTGCTGCTCAAACTGATCAAAGTGTGCTGTTATTTACGATTATTTTTATTACGAGTTTAGTCTTTGTTGCTGGTTTCGCCGTTGCAGTTTTAGAAGCGAGACTAGAGGAGCGCAACCAACAATTAACAAAAATTAATCGCGAGTTAGCCAACCAATCTTCACATGATTCCTTAACTAAACTGCCAAATCGCTTATCCTTAACAGATTATGCTGAAGTAATTTTTAGTCATCATCGTTTAAAAGAACAAAAAGCTGCATTTTTATATATTGATTTAGATCGTTTTAAGTCTGTTAATGATGCTTTTGGACATCACATTGGTGATCAGTTATTAATACAAATGGCTAATCGATTACATCAGAAACTCGGCCAAAATCAAAAGCTGTTTAGAATTGGTGGTGATGAGTTTGTTTTAATCTCAGAGCATACTGATGCAAATGAGGCGATAGAGTTAGCAGAGAAAGTTCTACATGCCATTCAAGAAAGTTATTCAATTGCAAATAAAAAGATAAATATTTCAGCCAGTTTGGGCATTGCGATTTATCCTGAGCACGGTACGAATGTTCAAGATCTTTTGATCAATGCAGATGTCGCGATGTTGGCATCTAAAGATCAAGGACGTAATACCTTTACTATTTTCCATTCTGCAAGTGATCAACAAGATGTGCGTAGTCAATCCAAATTAATTAATGATCTTTATAAAGCTGTTGATGAACAACAGTTTATCTTATTTTATCAACCGAAATTTACGGTCAATTATGAAATTTGTGGAGTAGAGGCTCTGATTCGTTGGAAGCATCCAACTTTGGGATTGTTAACTCCGCAAATGTTTATAGAGGGAGCTGAGAAGACAGGTTTGATCATTCCAATGGGATATTGGGCACTTGAGCAAGCTTGCCAACAGATCCAAAAATGGGAACAGAGTAATAGTCCTTTTTATCCGATCGCAGTCAATCTTTCGGCTTTGCAATTTGAAAATAAAAAACTGTTTTGTGTATTAGAAAAGCTCTTAGATAAATATCAAATTCAACCTGAACATCTCATTTTAGAAATCACAGAATCAACTGCGATACATCATATCGAATCGAGTATTCGTACCTTAGAGCGATTGAGAAAGTTAGGGATTCGAATTGCAATTGATGATTTTGGTACAGGTTATTCGAGTTTTCTTTATTTAAAAGATTTACCAATCGATGAGCTTAAAATTGACCGCGGTTTTTTAATTGATTTACAGCCTAATTCGAAAGAAGAAGCAATCTTAGAAAGTATTATTCACTTGGCTGCGAAATTAGAATTGGTTGTGACTGCGGAAGGGGTTGAAACGCAGGAGCAAGCGGATATTTTGACACATCTTGGATGCAATCAATTGCAGGGATATCTGTTAGGTCGTCCTGTAAATGTTGAGAATCTAGTATTAAACCGAACTCATAACTTTGCTTAAACGACTGCGTTAAGCAGATTTGATGAGTTGTCAAACATTGAGCATAGACTCAATATTTGACAATCTTATTTGCTTTATTCAGAGCGTGGAATGAGCCAGTTAGTAATGACAGGCCAAACATGTAGAGGTGCTTGGCTACCTGAAACCAACCCCATATGCCCTCCTGAAACAGTCTCGAATTGCTTATCTTGACTGCTGATTAAATCCATTAATGGTTTGACTGCTTCAGCTGTGACGATAATATCAGTATCACCGCCAATCGCTAAAACTGAACAATCGATATCTTTAAAATAAGCGGTTTGCTCACCAAATTGAACCACACCAGTCGAAAGTTCGTTGTCGATCCAAAAGCGCAAAATGATATCGCGCATTACACCCCCAGGATAGGCGAGCATATTGTCAACAAACGAACTTGAAGTTGCGTGATTAATGACAAACTGTCGATCGTTCAAATTTTTCAGTAATTGCCAATAATTTTTAAAATTACCCACGGGATCTGTGAGCTTAAATCCGAGCGTATTTTGCCAACCGTGAATATGAAAATAGCGGCTAGGAATTTGACGGATTCGGAAATTGGTATTGGTTCGCACCCATTGCGCTGGTGTGTTTAACTTTTGATAGAGCTTACCAATATAACCTGATTGATGGGTATTAATCGGTGATGCCAAAATCATTAAATTCTTAATATTTTTATCTTTAAATAATGAGGTATAGCAAAGGGAGATCGCTCCACCGAGACTCCAACCATACAGTGATAGTTGTTGCTGTCCGCTATGTTCACGAATTTTGCTGATAAAGTCAGGCATAAAGATTTTGATATAGGTGCCGAAATTGTATTTGGCTTGTCTACGGCTTGGTGTGCCCCAGTCAATCATATACACATCAAAACCTTGGCTTTGAAAATAACGAATTAAACTACGATGAGGAAACAAATCGAACACTAGGGTATTGGCTGCTAATGGGGGGATAATGACTAGAGGGACACGGTGTTTATTTTCACCTGTTTCTACATCTGCCTTATAGAACCGTAAACTAATAATTTCACGTTCATAAACGACTTCAAAAGGTGTCTTTCCTGACAATGCCAGTTGATGTCCCCTCAAGAAACGATCCGCCGCATTTGAAAAAACTTGTGCAGCTTGTTTACCCGCACGCGTTTTTAAGATGGATTGGGCTGTTTTAGCGTTAACAAAGGTATCTTTAACTTCAGGCAATTGAGTCATCGTGCAAGAACTCTACGGTTGCAACTGTGTAGCGGCATATTAGAAGAAAAAAAGCATTTGCTCACTGACTCATCTGCTTAACTTATTTTTGAAAATGATCAATTTCGAATATTGCATGGTCGTAAATTGCTCAAAAATACTTATTTAGGCATGGGGTGTATAGGGAAGTGAGCTTATTAATCTTAATATATGGTATTGCGCATATATGAATATTCATATATAAGATTACTATCATTAATTCAAAATGTTTGTACTCATTATGTCTACTCAACAACAAATTACGATTTATCACAATCCTGCATGTGGTACATCTCGAAATACACTCGGATTAATTCGCAATACAGGTATTGAACCTATCGTGATTGAATATTTACTGAATCCTCCTTCAAAATCTGAACTTATTCAATTGATTAGTGATGCTGGTTTGTCTGTAAGGGCTGCGATCCGTACGAATGTTGATCCTTATCGTGAACTTGATTTGGATCGTGAAACTTGGACAGATCATGAATTAATCGAATTCATGCTTGAACATCCTATTTTAATTAATCGTCCTTTTGTTGTGACGAGTCAGGGTACTCGTTTATGCAGACCATCGGAGTTGGTACTGGATATTTTACCAGTTGCACAACAAGGTGCTTTTTCCAAAGAGGATGGTGAACAGGTGATTGATGAAAATGGTCAGCGTGTTAATTAAATAATAATTTAGTATTTGAGGTTGGAAATGGATCGAGTGAATTTCTTTAAGTGTTTGTCTGATGAAACACGTCTCAGTATTGTCACTTTGGTGGCGGAAAATAAAGAACTATGTGTTTGTGATTTGACTGAAAAATTAAACTTGAGCCAACCAAAAATTTCGAGACATTTAGCCTTATTAAGGTCATCTGGCTTACTACAAGATCGAAGACAAAGTCAGTGGGTGTATTACAGCATCAATCCAGAACTGCCGATATGGTGCCATGATATTTTGGCTCTTTTAGTCAACGGTTCATCATCAACTAGTCAGGATTTATCGTCTTTATCTCTAAAAAGTTATTGTGAGTAATTTGAATATGAAATTTCTATTTTTATGTACTGGAAATAGTTGCCGTAGCATTTTGTCAGAGGTGTTATTTAATCATCGTGCACCAGCAGGTTGGAAAGCATATAGTGCAGGAAGTAAGCCATCTGGCCAAGTTCATCCATTGACGATCGAGACTTTAGAAAACTTAAATCTATCAACTGAGGGTTTGTGGAGCAAAACGATTGATGACTGTGAACAATATCAACCTGATGTGGTAATTACCGTATGTGATTCTGCAGCACAAGAAGCTTGTCCTCTATATTTAGGCGGAGCGATCAAAGCACATTGGGGTTTAGAAGATCCATCGCATTTAGACTTGCCGAAAGAAGAAAAATTAAAAGCATTCCAAGTGACTGTTGATCATATCAATCGCCGTTTAGATGCTTTATTTGCAATGGATACTGAGAGTATGACTCGTCCAGAGTTAATTGCTGCGATCAATAAAATTTCTGAGATTGAATGAGAACATCATGGCTCAACAAAGGTTATCTTTTCTAGATCGTAATCTTACGCTTTGGATTTTTATTGCCATGGCACTAGGAATAGCCATCGGTGTATTTATCCCTCAGGCGTCAGTAACGCTCGATAAAATGAGTGTCGACTCGGTCAATATTCCTATCGCGATTGGTTTGATTTTGATGATGTATCCACCTTTGGCAAAAGTGGATTATGCCGCTTTACCAGAAGTGTTCAAAGATAAAAAAACTTTAACTTTATCTTTGGTGCAAAACTGGTTGATTGCTCCAGTATTAATGTTTGTACTCGCAATTGTGTTTTTACATAATTATCCTGAATACATGACTGGGCTGATTTTGATCGGTTTAGCACGTTGCATTGCAATGGTTTTAGTTTGGAATGGTTTAGCCTGTGGTGATAACCAATATGTAGCAGCACTTGTTGCATTTAATAGTATCTTCCAAATTTTATTTTTCAGTACTTATGCGTGGTTATTTCTAACTTTCTTGCCACCGTATTTTGGCATTGCAGGACAAGTGATTAATGTTGACTTCTGGACCATTACGCATGCGGTATTGGTTTATCTTGGGATTCCATTTTTTCTTGGTTTTATGACACGATTGATCCTCGTCCGAGCTAAAGGCTTAGATTGGTATCAAACTGTTTTTTTACCAAAAATTAGTCCTTTGAGTCTGCTTGCTTTACTTTTCACAATTGTCGCGATGTTTAGTTTGAAAGGTAGTGATGTTGTGAGCTTACCTTTGGATGTAATCCGTATAGCAATTCCTCTGACGATTTACTTTGTGGTGATGTTCTTCATTAGTTTCTTTATGAGCAAATGGATGGGCAATGACTATCCTAAAACCACTGCAATTTCGTTTACTGCAGCAGGCAACAATTTTGAATTGGCGTTAGCTGTTGCTATTGCAACATTTGGTTTAGCTTCGCCAGTGGCGTTCACTACGGTGATTGGTCCTTTGGTTGAAGTTCCTGTATTGATTGCTTTAGTTAGTGTGTCCTTGTGGTTAAGAAAAAAGTATTTTAAATCGGTGTAATGGTGATGAGTCTTCCAAATATTGATATGAGTCTGCTTGATCAGCCTACTTTAGAGAAAGTACAGGCAAAAGCGTTAGACCATGCTCCAAGAATTTTATTGTTGTATGGTTCTAATCGTGAGCGTTCTTACAGTCGCTTAGCTGTGATGGAAGCAGGGAGAATCTTAGAGCAATTTGGTGCTGAGGTTAAAATTTTTCATCCTAAAGGATTGCCTCTGCCAGAAGATGCAGATACTGAACATCCGAAAGTGAAAGAGCTACATGAATTATTGGCTTGGGCTGAAGGTATGGTTTGGTGTTCACCTGAACGCCACGGTTCGATGAGTTCAATCTTTAAGTCACAAATTGATTGGATTCCTCTCGCGGGCGGTGCGATTCGTGCAACGCAAGGTAAAACACTTGCTCTGATGCAGGTCAGTGGTGGATCACAGTCATTTAACAGTGTAAATCAAATGCGCATCCTTGGCCGTTGGATGCGGATGATTACCATACCGAACCAATCTTCTATTCCAAAAGCATTTTTAGAGTTTGAAGAAGATGGGCGTATGAAACCTTCTGCATATTACGATCGAATTGTTGATGTGATGGAAGAGCTTTATAAATTTACACTTCTTACACGAGGACAAAGCAAGTATTTGACAGATCGTTATTCTGAACGCAAAGAATCAGCTGAAGAATTGTCTAAACGTGTGAACCAGAGAAGTTTGTAAAATCAACTTTACTCGATGTTTGTGATGTGATGAATATTTAAAACGAACCGCTCAATTGAAATGAGCGGTTCGTTTTTTCTTACATTTAATGCATTCTTTTATGAGTTAAAACTTTTCTCTCACCCAACCGTAAGCTGCTGCAAATGGTAATGCTGTTCTAGCAAGATAGGGAACATGCCACAAACCGCCGTGATTAGCATTTTCCATGATGAGATCAAGTGGATGATCCAATACTTTTTTAGGATTGGTTGCACTTTCTGGATTGTTTAAATCATGAACCCATAAGGCGGCCATAATTGCATTGGTGGTTTCAGGGGTAAAAGTCTCAACTTTAAATAAATCAGCACCAGAAAAAGCGGCTTTGAGGATTGGATTCTTTACGACAGAGTGAGTTGTAGTGGATGGAGCAATATTAATCACCGTTTTCTGACCACGAGCTCGTGTAGTAATCGCAAACCATTGCTGTAATCGTTTGGCCAAGGCATAGTTCGGCCCTTGTTCAATCACCATACAATCTGAAATACCATATTGCTGACCATTATCACATTCAATCAACTGATTAAAATTCGGCTTAAAAAAGTTAGACAACGAAATTTTGTGAATAGACTTAGTCAGAATTTTTTCGGCTACAGGACGCTGTTTTATACGAGATTGAATGGAATTCACCACTGTTTTGGGAATCGCATAAATATCGGTTGGGGTCAGCATAAACATAATACTGCTATCAGGTTTATGTTGGCTCACTTGCTCCATGATACTAATCATTGCCATAGAAACACGCACATGTTTTTCGCCATCTAAATAGGCGATCCCAGCTAAATCTAAGCTTTGTTCAAAGCTATTTAACCAATTTGCAATTTCTGGAGTTTGAGTGAGTAAATTCGCCCCGAGTTGTTGTGTTCCATTTGCGCTTGTGTGTTGGGGGGCGATAAGCGTTGCATTACCTTGTTCTATGACTTTAGTAATTTTTTCCCAAATTTTGGGTTGGGGTAAATCAATAGCAACAATATTGGCGCGCCATTTTGCTAACCAACTTAATGGTCCAGCTTCAGAACCTGCGCCAAACAACACCATGGTGCGATTAGATAAATCAAACCATTCAGGATGTTGATTGAGTAAGCGTAGACCTTTGGCATGCGTTGGCTCAATGACCTTTTGCTGCTCCCAAAGATCGATTTGTTGTAGTAAAGCGTCACCTTGTAATTTCTGACCTTGATAAGGGATAAACCACGGTTCTATCGTCGCATCGCCTTTACCTTTCAAGACGAACTGCTCAAAGGGTTGATCCTTAATCTTGATCATTGCATCAGACAAAGTATGACTTTGTTCTGCTCGATTGAAGGTAAATAACGCTTTGGCTTTGTCTAATCCTTTCTGAGCGATGAGAAGGGGATTGTTGACAGATTCAATACCTGTTTTAACTAATTCATGGAAATAAATTGGATAATTTTTTCTCCAGTTCTTCTCATTATTTAGTTGTAAAACATAAGGGGAATTTACACTTTGTAGTGCGGCTTTTAGAATTTGTTTTGCTGTGTGAGTGGTGCTCGGAGTTTTTTTTCCTGATTGAATTGGAAATTGTATACCATCATGATGGGGTTCTATTTTCTTGCTCAATGTTGTACTCCATTTCATCTAAAATATTCGGCATCTTTCCGAACATGTTAATAAGTTCAGACCTTAAAGATGATGGCAAAAAGTTTATTAATGAAATTGGAGGCGTATTTGATTGATATTGGACGTAATTTAGTGGGATTTAGGATATAAAAATGCCGAATCTGGGTTATTCGGCATTCTTGTGAGAGCGAGATTAAACGATATGAATCTTAAGTGTTAGATTGATATTCGTTGATCACTTCAAGCGCAGCACGAAATGCCTCTTGCGTCGCTGGAGCGCCACAGTATGGAAGGCTATGCAATAAGACTTCTTGTATCTCTTCAACACTCGCGCCATTGTTTAAAGCACCACGAATATGACCTTTTAGCTCAGTTGGGCTTTTGAGTGCAGTTAAAAATGCAATGGTGACCAATGAGCGATATTTACGTGGCAATACACCTTCACGTTGCCAAGTTGATCCCCAAGCATGTTCATTAATCCAATCTTGGAGTGGTTGAGTAAAAGGAACAGTGTTGTCTTGAGCACGTTTGACAAAGCTTTCACCCATAACTTCAGTGCGAACTTTTAGTCCATTTTCATAATCTTGTTGTGACATGTTTTGACTCGTATAGAGATAAGAAATTATTGCAGTTATCCATAAATATGCACGTATAGTAACCAGTTTTATATCAATCTTAAAATAGCCCATTTTGAATTGAGTTGCTCTCACTCAATGTTTAAGGGAATTAATATTGAACTTGATTCGTTAACTGAAATACAGTTGATAAACCTTTATGTCTAAAAAACAATCGAACTTGTGGATAAAACAAGACCTATCAACAATCAATAAACAAGTCTTCTAAATCTGCTACAATTGCGCCAATTTTGAATTCTCACTTTTTCAGTTAAGGTACATATTAAGCAATGTGTACATAACTGTGTACATATTGAAGATTTTTCTCATGAGTTTTAAAGATGAATTAGCGGCACAAGTTGCCCAACGACGCACATTTGCGATCATTTCCCACCCCGATGCGGGTAAGACCACCATGACTGAGAAACTGTTGTTATGGGGTAAAGCCATTCAGGTTGCGGGTATGGTAAAAAGCCGTAAGTCAGACCGTTCAGCGACATCTGACTGGATGGAAATGGAAAAAGAGCGTGGAATCTCGATTACCACGTCTGTGATGCAGTTCCCTTATAAAAACTATACGATTAACTTACTGGATACACCAGGACACGAAGACTTCTCGGAAGATACATATCGTACTTTGACTGCAGTGGACTCAGCACTCATGGTGATCGATGGTGCGAAAGGTGTCGAAGAACGAACCATTAAATTGATGGAAGTGTGTCGTATGCGCGATACACCGATCATTTCATTTGTGAACAAAATGGACCGCGAAATCCGCGAGCCGTTAGAATTACTGGATGAAATTGAAAATGTCCTCAATATTCGTTGTGTACCAATTACATGGCCTTTAGGTATGGGACGTGACTTTGCTGGAGTTTACAATTTGCTTGAAAACAAATTGTATGTTTATAAAGCTGGTTTCGGTTCAACTATTACGGACATTGAAGTACGTGATGGTTATGATCATGCAGACATTCGTGAGAAAGTTGGTGAGTTGGCGTGGGCTTCTTTCGAGGAATCGCTCGAATTGGTCCAAATGGCAAATGAGCCACTGGATCGTGAATTATTCTTACAAGGTAAACAAACACCAGTACTTTTTGGTACAGCATTAGGTAACTTTGCTGTTGATCATGTGCTTGATGCATTTATCAATTGGGCACCAGAACCTAAAGCGCATCCAACTCAAGAGCGAACTGTAGATGCCAACGAAGAGGGATTTACAGGCTTTGTATTTAAAATCCAAGCCAATATGGATCCGAAACACCGTGACCGTATTGCCTTTATGCGTATTTGTTCAGGTAAATATGAAAAAGGTTTAAAAATGAATCATGTGCGTATAGGTAAAGATGTACGTATTAGTGATGCATTAACCTTCCTTGCAGGTGAGCGCGAGCATCTTGAAGAAGCTTGGCCTGGTGATATTATCGGTTTGCATAACCACGGTACCATCCAGATCGGTGATACCTTTACCAGCGGTGAAAAACTTCATTTCACGGGTATTCCACACTTTGCACCAGAAATGTTCCGCCGTGTTCGGTTACGTGATCCTTTAAAATCTAAGCAATTGCAGAAAGGTTTGAAAGAGTTGTCTGAAGAAGGGGCGACTCAGGTGTTCATGCCACAAATCAGTAATGATCTGATTGTTGGTGCAGTTGGGGTGCTACAGTTTGATGTGGTCGCATACCGATTGAAAGAAGAATATAAAGTTGACTGTATTTATGAGCCTGTAAGTGTTCATACCGTGCGTTGGATTCATTGTGATGATGAAAAGATTCTCAATGAATTTAAGAAAAAAGCGCATGATCAATTATCAGTTGATGGTGGTGGTCATTTAACTTATCTTGCACCAAGCCGTGTTAATTTACAGTTAATGCAAGAGCGTTGGCCTGATATCCAGTTCCGTAACACACGTGAACACTAAAAGCCTTTCTAAGTCCCTCTTTAGATAAGAGGGACTTTGTCACAAGTCTTATAGATTTGAGTTTGTGATACTTCTCTCTTTAAAAGGGAGGAATTAAAAAAATAAAGGGATGAACGATATGAATATTTTAAAACCATTTCTTGGCGCTAGTTTGATTGTTAGTGTGATGGCTTTAACGGCATGTGATCAACCCAAAAAGAATGAACCTGAATCAGCAGACAAGACTGAACAACAAACTACAAATTTAGAAAAAGCAGAAGTTTTACCTTATTTAAATATGAAGGAAGCAAAGGCTGAGTATGCATTGCCTTTTTGTGAAAAGAAGAATTGTATTGATCTCGATATTCAAACGATAAAAACGCAAGATGAATGGCTAAATACATGGATTGCAAAAAATCAAGCCAACGTCATCCAGCAACAAATTGAACAAAATCAGAATTTGACATTGCAGCAGGCGATTAATGCCTATGTTAAAAAGTCAGATGAGTGGCAGGAAAAATATTCTAAAAATAAAGCCTATGAATTGCGCATGAATACGCGTATTGCTTCACAACGTAATCAGTATGTACTGTTACAGATTGGTGTAGATACTAAACAAGAAGATATTGCGGTCAAAGATCGTTATTACTTTTTTGTCGCTGATCGTAAGTTGCAGAAGAATTTAACCGTCCTCGATGTGATTCAAAAAAATCAGCAGAATGCGATGAATGAGATCGTTCAAACGCATTATCAAAAATGGATTGAAAAGCAGTCTGACGAAGTTAAAAAACAAATCCCTAAAAAATTATATTGGGGTCAATCAGATTGGTTCTTTGATGGCGAGGGGGTTGGTTTGCATTACCGAGCGAATCAAATCAGTAAAGATGCGCCACAGCTTGATATTTATTTAACGACAGAACAAAGTAAACAGATGTTACAGCCTGAAATATATCAGCAAATGTTTTAGCAGTTGTTAAATACTCAGCACTGATTTTCGTATAGAAATTGCATGTACTTATGGCGAATTTGACATAAGTTCGATAGCATTTAAATTCTCTTGTGTCATAACAATGCTTGTAGGTTTTAGATGAAAAAAGTTTTTCAATATAGCATTCTTGCATGTGCTGTTTTACTTGCAGCATGTCAACCAAAATCAGAACCTAAAGAGCCAGAAGATAAGCCACAAGATCCAGTTGTGAATCAGACCTCAGAGCCTGTTCTACGTGGTGAAACGGTAAAACTAGCGGTGACTTTGCCTGAATGTAACGGCAACACATGTCCAGATTTTACGGTTGAACGCCTGCAAAGTAATTTTCCATTTATAGACCAATTACTTGATCAAGAAATTTTAGATCAACTCAGCAAAATGTTAGAAATCGTTGATGCAGATCAGGCTTCATCTACAGCGCAAGGCAGTGAGCAAACCAATCATTTAGATGTTCAAGCTCAGCAATATGCAAATGCTTTTATTAAAATCGATGAAGAATTGAAAGCATTAAGTAGTAGCCATCAAATTAGTTTGATGATTAAACCTAAGATTTTGCAGTCCAAAGGCACATTGGCAACTGTAGTTTTGAACAGTAGTAGTTACTTGGGTGGTGCACATGGTTCTACTGCCCAACGTTACTATAATTTTGATTTGAAAAACCAAAAACAAGTTCAGCTCAATGATTTGCTTCTACCTAAGCAAAAAGCAAAACTTGATAAGCTTGCACATGATGCGTTTAAAACATGGGTGATTGATTCAAAACTTGCCAATACAGCTGATGAATATGAACAGGCATGGCCATTCCAAGTAACAGACAATTACTTTTTGGGTGAGCAAGGTTTGATCTTGCAATATGGAGAATATGAAATTGGTCCTTATGTGGTCGGGCTGCCACGTTTGGTGATTCCTTTTGCTCAATTACAGGGTGTATTGAAACCTGAGTATTTGCCAAAAGTTGAGACGCCAGCGGCTTCTACTGTCGTCGCAACTGACAAAAGTACGTCTTAATGCAACTTTTCGATACTCATACCCATTTTGATGTTGCCGATTTTGATCATGATCGGCAACAACTGGCTATTCAGGCAAAGCAGGTTGGGGTCGAAGCTTTAGTACTGATTGGTTTTATTGAATCTCGGTTTGATGAACTTATTCAAACTCACCAACAATTAAAAGCGTGGGATAATGTTCCGCAATCCTATTTAGCTCCAGGCTTACATCCATTTTATATTGAACAGCATCAGTCATCCCATCTACATCGACTCGAACAGGTCTTACAACAATATGACTGTGTTGCAGTCGGGGAAATTGGTTTAGATACTTTTTTAAAAGAACATAAACAACCTGAATTGTTTGCCAAGCAACAAGACTATTTTAATGCTCAACTTGAGTTGGCAACTCACTATCAAAAACCAGTGTTATTGCATATCCGCAAAGCCCACGCGGAAAGCCTAGCTATTTTAAAAGCACAAAAATTCAAATTTGGTGGTATAGCCCATGCTTTTAGCGGTGGGGTTGAGGAAGCTAAAGCGCTGATCAAACTCGGTTTTAAAATTGGTATAACTGGGCAAATTACTAATCCGAATGCAAAAAAATTACATCAAGTTGTGCAGGCGATAGGTGCTGAACATTTGGTGATTGAAACCGATTGTCCAGATATGACACCACTATGCTGTCAAACCTCTACAGAACAGCGTACTCGAAACACACCTCTGAATTTGCCTTATGTGTTAGAGAGTTTGGCACAAACGCTTGGACTATCGACAGAAACACTGGCACAACAATTGTGGAAAAACTCTTTGGTCGCTCTACATCTGGATTTTTAGAAGAATAAGAAAGCATTCCCAATAATAAGATAACTAAAAGGGAACATAAGCATTTTAAAACAAGGGTACATTAAATAGACAACTTGATAATAATCAAACTCGCCAATGCTGGGAGGGTAACCTAATGGCCAGATATAGCAAAATCAATAGTTTTAATGCATTAAAAACCTTAACTGTCGCTTCCAAACCTTATCAAATTTTTAGTTTGTCTAATGCCGCTCAAACGCTTGGTGATATCGATAGATTACCGAAATCCCTCAAGGTTTTATTGGAAAATTTATTGCGATTTGAAGATCAAAAAAGTGTAAAAGTGGAGCATATACAAGCTCTAGTAGATTGGCAAAAAACAAAATCTTCAGAGCAAGAAATTCAATATCGTCCAGCGCGTGTACTGATGCAAGATTTTACAGGCGTACCTGCTGTGGTTGACTTAGCCGCGATGCGAGCTGCAATGGCACAAGCAGGCGGTGATCCAAATCGAATTAATCCTTTATCTCCTGTGGATTTGGTAATTGACCACTCCGTGATGGTCGATCATTTTGCAGATGAAAATGCCTTTGCGAAAAATGTTGAAATCGAGATGCAGCGTAACGGTGAGCGTTATCAATTCCTCCGTTGGGGGCAATCTGCATTTAACAATTTTAGCGTCGTCCCACCAGGTACAGGTATCTGTCACCAAGTCAATTTGGAGTATTTGGCTCAAGCGGTTTGGTTAGGTGACGATGATGGTGAGACATTTGCCTTTCCTGATACCTTGGTTGGAACAGACTCTCATACCACGATGATTAATGGCTTAGGTGTTTTGGGGTGGGGTGTTGGTGGTATTGAAGCTGAAGCTGCAATGTTAGGACAGCCCGTGTCGATGTTAATTCCAGAAGTGATTGGATTTAAATTGACTGGCAAGCTAAATGAAGGAATCACTGCTACAGATTTAGTGCTGACCATTACTCAAATGTTGCGTCAAAAGGGCGTCGTTGGGAAGTTTGTTGAGTTTTATGGAGATGGTCTAGCTGATTTACCTTTAGCTGACCGAGCGACGATTGCCAATATGGCACCTGAATATGGTGCAACTTGTGGTTTCTTTCCAGTAGACGAGGTCACACTCGTTTATTTGGCACTGACAGGTCGTCAACAAGATCGTATTGACTTGGTTGAAGCTTATAGCAAAGAACAAGGTTTATGGAGAAATGCAGGTGATGAACCGATTTTTACAGATACCTTAAGTCTCGATATGAGTACGGTGCAAGCGAGTTTAGCGGGTCCGAAACGACCTCAAGATCGAGTTTTACTTTCAGATGTTCCAAAAACCTTTAATGCGCTGATGGAGCTCACATTAAAGCCTGCCAAAGAAGCAAAAGAAAACTTAGAAAATGAAGGCGGTGGTGGAACTGCGGTTGCAGCTAAACAAGCCAATCTACCTCATGACAGTCCAACTTGCACATTGGATGGTCAAAGCTTTCAGTTAAATCATGGTGATGTGGTGATTTCGGCAATTACTTCTTGTACCAATACATCCAATCCAAGCGTGATGCTTGCCGCAGGTTTATTAGCAAAGAAAGCTGTAGAAAAAGGCTTACAGCGTAAACCATGGGTAAAAAGCTCACTTGCACCCGGTTCTAAAGTGGTCACTGATTACTTAGCTGCGGCTGGTTTAACGCCGTACTTGGATCAGCTTGGCTATAATCTAGTGGGTTATGGCTGCACCACATGTATTGGAAACTCTGGGCCTTTGCCTGAAGCTGTTGAGGAGGCCATACAATGTCAGGATTTAAATGTCGCTTCTGTGCTTTCTGGTAATCGAAATTTTGAAGGGCGGGTACATCCTTTAGTCAAAACCAATTGGCTTGCATCACCACCTTTGGTTGTTGCTTATGGTTTAGCAGGAAATATCCGTACTGATCTCACCACTCAACCAATTGGGCAAGGTAGCAATGGCGAAGATATTTATTTAAAAGACATTTGGCCAAGTCAGGCAGAAATTGATCAGGTGCTGCAAAAAGTAAATACTGATATGTTCCATAAAGAATATGCAACGGTATTTGATGGAGATGAAACATGGCAGGCGATTCAAATTCCACAAAGTCAAACCTATGCATGGCAAAGTGACTCGACTTATATTCGCCATCCACCATTCTTTGAAACGATTAGTCAAGCTCCACCAAAAATTACCAATATTGAGCAAGCACGGATTTTGGCTGTACTTGGCGATTCGGTGACGACTGATCACATATCACCAGCGGGGAATATTAAAAAAGACAGTCCAGCTGGACGCTATTTGCAAGAGCAGGGCGTAGATGCAAAAGACTTTAACTCTTATGGTTCACGACGCGGTAATCATGAAGTAATGATGCGAGGTACATTTGCCAATATCCGTATCAAAAATGAAATGCTCGGTGGTGAGGAAGGGGGAAATACGATTTATATCCCAAGCAATGAGAAATTGGCAATTTATGATGCATCGATGCGTTATCAGCAGGATAAAACGCCATTAGTGATTATTGCAGGTAAAGAGTACGGTACAGGTTCATCTCGTGATTGGGCTGCAAAAGGAACTAATCTTCTTGGGATTAAAGCGGTGATAGCCGAAAGTTTTGAGCGTATCCATCGTTCGAATTTAGTTGGTATGGGGGTGTTGCCGTTACAGTTTGTTGATGGGCAGACTCGTCAAACTCTAAATCTAACGGGACGTGAAGTAATTTCTATTCATGGTTTATCTGATGATATTCAACCCCATCAAACTTTAGATGTGAGTGTGATGCGCGAAGATGGTCGTCAAGACCAATTTAAAGTGTTATGTCGTATTGATACCTTAAATGAAGTGGAGTATTTCAAAGCAGGTGGTATTTTGCATTACGTGCTTCGAAATTTAATTGCTGCTTAATTTCAAATGGATTATGAATCAATAAAAAGATGAAAATTAGATTTTCATCTTTTTATTTGAGTTTGAATGTTTTAGCAGTATGGTATCTGAGTTAAATCTCATGGAACGATGGCATTGAATCAGTTACCTAAATATGTGTATTACCTACTCATTGCACAAGCATTCAATCTAATTGCCGCAGTATTGTCGGTTACGGTTTCTGCTATCGTCGGTTTAAAGCTTGCACCTACGCAGGCTTTAGCGACAGTTCCATATGGTTTGCAATTTTTGGCGATGCTATTAACAACCTTTATTTTTTCATTTCTGATGAAACGATGGGGGCGCCATGTAGTATTTCAGTTTGGTGTACTCTGCTTATTTGCCGCTGGTTTTTTGGGATATCAAGCCTTATTAAAACAAGATTTTTGGCTGCTGTGTCTTACACATTTTTCGCTTGGGCTTTTTCTATCTACAGCGAGTTTTTATCGTTTCGCAGCATCTGATCGTTTGTCATCTGAATTAATCCCCAAAGCGACTGCATTGGTGATTTCAGGTGGTGTAGTGGCAGCTGTAATCGCACCTGTATTAGCCATTCAATTTCAGAAAGTGAAGGGATTGCCAGATTTCACAGCAATTTATTTGATCTTCTGCGGATTGGCTTTGTTGTTATCGCCGATTTTGTATATATGGCATTCAAAACACAAATTACAACAAACTCCACAGCCAAAGGTTGAATCGCTGAATCGAGTAAAAATGTCAAAGCATCTGGTTGTTGCTGCGATTATTAGTGGAGCATTTGCATACTATATTATGAATGTGATGATGATTATGTCGTCTTTGCATTTAAAAGAGCATCACTCTTTTCATTACGCATCAATTTCAATCCAGTTGCATGTTTTGGCAATGTTTGTCCCATCATTCTTTGTGTCAAAGCTAATTCAACGTTGGGGAACCCATACGATTATTTATACGGGTTTTATTTTATTAATGTTGTCTGCATTTATACCGATGATGGGACAAGCAGGTATCTTTATTAATATCGCTTTGATTGTTTTAGGTGTGGGATGGAACTTTGCTTATTCTGGTGCTTCGACATTATTGGCTGGATTGGAAGAACAACAAAAGCATCGTGTTCAAGGAATCAATGAAACGGTGATTGCATTATTCGCCACTTTAGGTGCTTTTTTACCTGCACCAATCCTCACTAGTCTGGGATGGAATAATGCAAATTTATTGGCGCTTTCACTCACCTTTGTTGTGCTTTTAGTTTTGATTGGTTTGAGTCGTCGACAGCATGCACAAGTATCATCAATGTAGCCTAAATTTGGATAAACACGCTAAAATAGCTGCTTAACTCTTAGCTGTAGAATTTTTTACGATGACTGATCTCCAAAATGATGAATATGACCGCCGTTTCGCTGGTGTGGCTAAAATTTATGGAGAAAGTTCATTTAGTCATTATGAAACTAGTCATATCATGGTGATTGGTATAGGTGGTGTAGGCAGTTGGGCAGTGGAAGCTCTCGCTCGTTCAGGAATTGGTGAGCTAACTTTAGTGGATATGGATGTCGTTGCTGCATCAAATATCAATCGTCAATTGCCTGCGATGACTTCTACTTTAGGACAAGAAAAAATTGAAGTCATGGCAGAGCGTTGCAGACAGATCAATCCACGTATTAAAGTGAATGTAATTGATGACTATTTGACACCTGAGAATGTCAAAGAAGTTCTAGATCCCGTTCCTGATATTATTTTAGATTGTATTGATGATGTCAAAGCCAAGCTGGCGTTAATGCTACATTGTCGTTTTAACAAGATTCCGTTAATCGTGTCTGGTGGAGCTGGTGGTAAGCTTGATCCACTTAAAATACGCGTTGCAGACTTATCGAAAACAGAACAAGATCCAATGCTTGCTAAGTTACGTGCTCAACTTCGTTCAAAAGGTATTTGCAAAAAGCCAAAAGAAAAATTTGGAATAACTTGCGTCTATTCTATTGACAATCCGTTTTCAAATGCTGATGTCTGTCCTACGTCACTCGGGCAGAGCCCTCATCTTGCGCCTGGACAAAGCGGTGCTTTGTTTAATCCAGGCTCAGGATTGCGCTGTGGCGGTTATGGTTCGGCGGTTGTAGTAACATCGAGTTTTGCAATGGTTGCTGTGGCTGAAGTACTGAAAAAACTCGATAAGACGAGGGCTTAGGAAAGCCCTAAAATTTAAACTTGCGGGTATTGCGGTGCTAAACGGTAATAGCTATAAGTCACGTTAGGGTCTTTATAAACATCATAACTGGTTTGCTTGAAGTCAGAGACCCATTGTGAACCTGTAAAGCCTGCAATATGTCCATAACGATGTTTTTTAGTGCGATGGATAATATAGATATCGCCAGGTTGTGGGTTGTTAAACTCTGGTTTGATTTTTTGATAGCCAATTTGTTGAAGAGTACGTCCCCAATCCGATGCTGCTACAGGATGCTGAACAATTTTAGCTCCTGCGGATTGCAATGCAATTCTAACGAATTTAGCACATTGAGATGAACTTCGATAAGATGCTCGTTTGGTGAGCTTTTGAGAAAATTTGTCGACATCAATTGTGTGTATTGATGCTGGTTTTGGCATTTCTCGATAAGGGATGACCAACTGTTGTGCAGGTGGGTGCATCATGCTGTGGTCAACTGAGGGAACATCATAAATCATTGTAAATCTCTACCGCATTTTCAAAACAACTGAACGTGTGCCAGAATCTGTACGCGGCACATAGTAAGCGATAAATCTCAAAAAGACTAAAATGTAATGTAATAATATAACAATTTAAGCTGTTGATAATGAACTTACGAGAAAAACTTAATGAAGATTTTCTTAATTTTAAGTAGTTTATAAAAGCGAAAATTTAAATTTTAATATTTGTAAAATGATATTTCTTAGTGTGATGAAGTTGGCGTTTTTGAGCATCAATCAAACTTGATGCTCTCGAAGATAATCTTCAGTTCTTTGCATTGCTGCTTGAATATTTTGAATCGCATTTTCGATATCAGCTATGGTCTTTGCATTACCACCACTGAGAGATTGGCGCCACTTACGCGCACCAGGAAGATTTTGAAATAATCCTAAAATATGGCGAGTGATAATAGAAAGAGGAGCACCTTCAGCAACACGTTGATGAATATAAGGCATCATCTGTTGCATGATGTCAAAACGATCGGGTGCATCCAAATTCCAAAGTTGTCCCAACTCAGCCAGTAAATAAGGGTTGTGATATGCCTCGCGACCAATCATTACACCATCGACATGTTGTAAGTGTTGTTTGGTTTCTTCAAAAGTTTTGATGCCACCATTGATTTCAATAGTGAGGTGCGGGCGTTCTAACTTGAGACGATACACGTCCTCGTAACGCAGAGGCGGAACTTCACGATTTTCTTTGGGTGACAAACCTTGCAAGATCGCAATGCGTGCATGCACGATAAAATGCGTACATCCTGTAGCTGCTACAGTATCGACGAAGTGCAGCATTTCTTCATAAGACTGCATATCATCAATTCCAATACGATGTTTTACCGTGACAGGAATTGAGACGGCTTTTTGCATACTGTGAATGCATTCTGCAACTAGATTTGGTTCTGCCATTAGACAGGCACCAATTTTATTATTTTGAACACGATCACTCGGACAGCCGACATTTAGATTGACTTCGTTATATCCCCAATCTTCAGCCATTTTAGTACAAGTTGCTAGCTCCTGTGGATTTGAACCACCCAGCTGTAATACGATTGGGTGTTCTTGCTGATTAAAATCCAAATGACGATTTGCACCGCCATAAATAATTGCACCTGTGGTCACCATCTCAGTGTAAAGCACTACATTGGGATTAAATAAACGAGCAAAGAAACGATAATCTTTTGTTGTCCAATCCATCATCGGGGCAACGGAAATACGTGGCTTTAATGATTCAAGTGGTTGCATAAAATATTCTCGGATGTGGACAAGAAAAGAAAGGGCAACATTATACGAGTTTTACGAAAAATTCACCAATCATCCTCATCCTTGAGAAATCTAAATATTGGTTTATCTAAAGTTGATGCATTGCAGTGTTTTTTCGAGTGAGTAGTAAATCTAATAAGCTAAAGATCATACATGCTAGCACTAAGCCAATACCTGCAAAGCAGGTCATCGTCCAACCACCATGGTTCCATGCAAAAATTCCTAAAGCAGAACCGCACGCGCCACCGGTAAAATAAGCAGTCATATAAATGGCATTAATACGTGATTTTGCATCAGGGCGTAAGCGAAAGATTATGCTTTGATTGCTCGTGTGGACCAATGCAAGCGCCAACTGAATCAGTGCAAAACCCAAGATATAGCTAAATAAATAGAGTTGACCAAAATAAAAAAATATCCAACTTAAGATAAACAAACCACAACCCATCCAAGTGAGTTGATTGGTAAATCCCTGATCCGCATATTTACCAATATATTGGGTTGATAAAGCACCAAAAATACCAACTAAAGTCACCATACCAATAAATAAATCAGGTAATTGATGTGCAGAGCTAAGTAGTAAAGCAATCGTTGAGTACAAGATACTCACTGCTGCAAAAGCAAAACCACCTGTCAGTGCTCTCAGCACTAAACGTTTTTCTTGTTTTAAGAGTTGCCCCATTGAAACAAATACTTGTCCATAATTTAGTTTCATCTTCATGACGTATGGCAGACGGCTTTTAAGTGCAAAGGCAAGAAACAGCATCAAAATTCCACTGACGATATAAATTACCTTCCAGTGAAACAAGTTCGAGAATAAGCCAGCTAAGCTGGTCGACAAAAGGATGCCGACCAATAGCCCACTCATTAAAAAACCTACAACTTCACCTGTTTTCTCAGGTTGAACAGTCATCGTTGCCAACGGTATCAATACTTGTGCTGCTACAGAAAATAATCCAGCCATAATGGTACCGACCCAAAGCATCGGTAAGTTCACAGAGAATGCACTGATAAACAATCCCGCTGCACATAAGGTCATTAAGAGTGGAATAAATTTGGTTTTATTCACCACATCGCCCATAGGGACAATAAAAAGTAAACCGAGAGCATAAGAAACTTGGGCAAAGGTAACTGTAAGAGCAGCTTGGCTCTGACTAACAGAGAAATACTGTTGTATGGAGTGGATCAGTGGTTGACTATAATAGTTTGCACCGGCACATAGACCGCATGCAGCCGCCATAAACCAGAGTAAGGCTTTATTTTCACTAATATCTTGAGTGTTAGGCATAATGTTCTCTTAAACTGGTTTACACAGTATATGCAGTTGCTTCGATTTCAATTTGCATACCTTCCAACGCTAAACACGGCACGGGAATGAGCGTACATGTAGGAAATGCAGCATTTCTCCAAAAGTGTTGGATAGTCTGTGTGAGCAAATGTAGTTTTTCAGCATTGTGATTGACAATTAACACGCGCAAAACAGCAATATCTTTGAGCTGTGCTTGTACTGAATTGAGTGCTGTTTGAATATTATAAAAGACTTGTTGTACCTGTTGGTCAAAATTCTGTGAAAGTTCACCTTTATTATTTTCTCCGCCTTGCCCTGAGATATGAATGATCTTCATATTAGGCTGAACGACAGCAATGTGACTATATCCATTTAGGCTAGGATCATACAGCCCATTTGGATTAATGAGTTTGAATGCGAGAGAATCTGAATCTTTCATGACGAAACCGTTCGTAGAAATTCTAAAAATGTTAGTATCAAAGCTCAAGTTAACTAGAGGTCAAGCAGATTTTGAATAAACAACAATCTCCAAGTTGGCTAACGATAGGTGAGATTGCAAAACGAAGCGGTGTAGGTGTTCCAGCCATTCGCTTTTATGAGGAAAAAGAATTAATTTGGGGGATACGAACGACAGGTAATCAGCGTCGTTATCAAAGGGCAATGCTGAGACGTATTGCTATTATTAAAACAGCGCAGCAAGTTGGAATATCATTACAACAAATCAAGCAAACCTTCGAAACTTTACCTAAACATCGCAGTGCGACAAAAAAGATTGGCAAATCATGTCTCAACAGTGGCAAGGACAACTGGATCAACAAATTATGATGTTACTCCAATTGCGACAGCAGTTAGATCAATGTATTGGATGTGGGTGCTTATCTCTGGAACAATGTCCTTTACGAAACCCTGACGATTGTCTTGCTGAAGAAGCAATGGGAGCACATTTTCAAAAAATTTTGTTTTTGATGAATCAAGATGACATTGATATTTCAACATAATGTCTATTTTTGCACTAAAATTGTGCAATATGGTGCTTTTAGTAAGACAATCTCCCATAAATATCACTTGAGAAAATGCCATTTAAACTTTTTACATTTCTTTTTTAGTTTTCCAATCTTTTTTTGCATAGTGAGATCAACCCAATCTTAAGAAAAATGAATCAAGTGAAAGTGAAATAAGCTGTTGTTATCAGATAAATTGATAGAAAAGTCGCATTTAAAACCAGTAAAACTTTTAAAGAAGCCAATCCTTCTCATTAAATGCATGATTAAGATGCAAATTGACCTAATCAATTGATACATACATAAGCAAATCGAATCATTCAGAGACGATCTGCGACTTTTATGTATCAGAGATAGTGAGAGCGGGTTTTAGTTTATTTATGAGATATCGCTATACAGGCTTTTATATCAATAAAAGCTTAGGCAAGAATTGAGCTGTATTGATAATAATCAAATCGAATTATTTTGTTTGTATAAATTTGAATCATTGCTTAACGGGAAGACAAACGTGCTGAGCATACAAGGTTTAAATACAAATATGAATCATCAGTTCAAAATATAGGTATTTATTAAATAAATATTGGGTGGAATTTTAAAAAACTTCCATTAGAATCCAAAATTCTACAAAGAATACTCCTGGGGGAAACATTGCTATAAGCGATGTTTACTTAAGAAAAACTAGCTTGAGGAACGCTCATGCAGATCGGAATCCCAACCGAAACTGTCGTCGGTGAAAGTCGTGTAGCTGCTACACCTGAGACAGTAAAGAAGTTGATTAACGCAGGTCATAGCGTTGTCATTGAACGTGGTGCTGGTGTTAAAGCTGCGTATATTGACAGTGCTTATGAACAAGTTGGCGCAACCATTACTGACGATGCATATACAGGTAGCCAAATTATTTTGAAAGTACGTGCTCCGAAAGGTGACGAGATTCAAAAGCTTGCGGCTAACACTACTGTAGTAGCAATGTTTGACCCTTACCGCAATTCAGAATTAGACCAGTTTGCTACTCAGCAAGTGTCTGCTTTTGCATTAGAGTTACTTCCACGTACACTTTCACGTGCACAAAATATGGATGTACTTTCTTCACAAGCAAACTTGGCAGGTTATAAATCTGTATTGTTAGCAGCGGCTGAATATCAACGTATGTTCCCAATGTTAATGACTGCTGCGGGTACCGTAAAACCTGCACGTGTTGTGATCATGGGTGTTGGTGTTGCAGGTCTTCAAGCAATTGCGACTGCAAAACGTTTAGGTGCAGTTGTAGAAGCAACAGACTTACGTCCAACAGCAAAAGAGCAGGTTGAGTCTTTAGGCGGTAAATGGTTAGACGTACCAATGTCCGATGAAGAAAAACAACGTGCTGCTGAAGCTGCGAAAAGCGGATACGGTTGGCAGCCTGGTGAGCAATACATCAAAGATCAAGCTGCGATTGTAGATAAAGCTGTATCAAATGCTGACATCGTAATCACGACTGCATTGATTCCAGGTCGTAATGCTCCACGTCTGATCAAAGCTGAAACTGTTGCCAAAATGAAACCAGGTTCTGTCATCTTAGATATGGCTGTTGAAACTGGTGGTAACGTTGAAGGTTCCAAAGAAGGCGAGACTGTTGTTACTGAAAATGGTGTGAAAATTTTGGGTATCCCAAATATTCCAGGCACAGTTGCAACAGAAGCATCTGCATTGTATGCACGTAACGTTTTCAACTTCCTTGAAACATTATTCGACAAAGACAAAAACTTTGCGATCAATCAAGAAGATGAAATCCAAAAAGCGTTACTCGTGACTCATGGCGGTCAAGTACTGCTCAAGCGCGGTTAAGGAGAGTTCTCATGGTTGAAACGATTACAATTTTCGTCCTTGCCATCTTCGTAGGTTACTACGTAGTTTGGGGAGTAACACCTGCGTTACATACACCACTTATGGCGGTAACGAACGCATTGTCTTCAATCATTATCGTTGGGGCAATGATCCAAACCGTGGGTATGCCTGTGATTGGTGTTGAAGCAAATGTAGCTTTCCAAAGCGTAAACGTTGTGAGCATCTTGGGTGCAATTGCTGTGTTCTTGGCAAGTATCAACATTTTTGGTGGCTTCGCTGTAACTGCTCGTATGCTTGAAATGTTCAAGCCGAAGCAAAAGAAAAAAGAGGGCTAATAGATGGAATTTATTCGAGACTATGCGGATTGGTTCTACCTGATTGGTGCCGTCCTTTTTATCTTAACTTTGCGTGGTTTGTCAGGTCCTAAAACTGCAATCGCAGGTAACCGTTACGGCATGATCGCTATGGCGATTGCTGTAGTGACAACATTCTTTGTTGCAGAACATCCAGTTGTTTGGATGATCGTTGGTGCGATGGTACTTGGTGGTGTGGTTGGTATCGCTCGTGCGCGAACTGTTCCGATGACACAAATGCCTGAAACAGTTGCTTTAATGCACTCATTGGTTGGTTTGGCTGCGGTATTAATTGCGATTGCTGCGATTTTACACAACAATCAATTAACAGCATTATTTGCTGAAAATGAAACTGCTTTAACTGCTGCTGGCGTACAGCATGCTCATATGAGCAAAGTTCATTTATTTGAATTGTTTGTCGGTTGTTTCGTTGGTGCGATTACATTTACAGCATCAGTATTTGCTTACGGTAAATTAGCTGCTAAGAAATGGGCAAAAACGATTTCTGGTGCTTGGGTTAAACCGGTTCAAGCGCTTATCTTTGCTGCAATGCTTGCGGCAGGCATTATGTTCTTCTTGACGAATAACATGACTGCTTTCTGGGCGATGACAGCACTTGCACTTGCATTTGGTTGGGTTTGGATTGCACCAGTTGGTGGTGGTGATATGCCAGTTGTGGTATCGCTTCTTAACTCATTCTCTGGTTGGGCTGCAGCTGGTATTGGTTTCACACTAGAAAACAATATGTTAATCGTTGCTGGTTCACTTGTAGGTTCTTCTGGTGCGATTCTTTCTTACATCATGTGTAAGGCGATGAACCGTTCAATCATCAACGTATTGTTTGGTGGTGCGATGGGTGGTGCAGCAGTTGCTACAGCGGACAAAGGCGAACAAGTTCAACGTAACTATCGTTCTGGTTCAGCAGATGACGCAGGTTTCTTGATGTCAAATGCTGACAGCGTTGTGATTGTACCTGGTTATGGTATGGCGCAAGGTCGTGCACAGAATGCAGTTAAAGAATTATGTGAAATCTTAAAAGAACAAGGCGTAACAGTACGTTTTGCGATTCACCCAGTTGCTGGTCGTATGCCTGGTCACATGAACGTATTACTTGCTGAAGCTGATGTTGCGTATGAAGACATCTTAGAGATGGATGAGATCAACTCAGACTTCCCAGCAACTGATGTGGTACTTGTAATCGGTGCGAACGACGTAGTTAACCCTGCAGCGAAAGATGATCCAAGTTCACCAATCTATGGTATGCCGATTCTTGAAGCTCACAAAGCTCGTACAATCATGGTGATCAAACGTTCTATGGCAACAGGTTATGCTGGCCTAGACAATGACTTGTTCTACAATGAAAAAACAATGATGATCTTCGGTGATGCGAAGAAAGTTGTTGAAGATATGACGAAAGCAATCAATGGTGGTGGTCACTAATCTGACCTCATCAGGATTGAGAAAGCCACCCTTGGGTGGCTTTTTTATTTCGTTCTCATCAATTAAAGAAAACTTTCTACAAGATCCATGGATTGATCATAGAGTTCACGAGCGAGTTGTTGATTTTTTGCGTGTGGTGATTTCCAGTCTGGCATATGTGCACTGACATATTCACCATTACGATTTGCCCAATGATCTGCAATAGCCATATCTGTAATTAACTTAGCTGGAAGAGAAGTGGGGACTAAGCCGATTTTCATAACTTCATAAACAGGCTTTGGTAGTTCGCGATAGATGTCTGATGAAACGCCACCTGGATGCAAAGCATTATTGGTAATGGTGCTATTCGCCATACGTTCAGCTAAAGCATTACTGAATAAAAGATTCGCTAACTTAGATTGCCCATAATAAAACAGCGGATTGTAAAAACCTTCTGCGCGAAATTTATTAGGTTTGATTGAACCTGCCCAATGTGCAATTGAAGCAAGGTGGATGATGCGGGCTTTAGGTGCTTTTTCTAAAACTGGGAGAAGCTTTTGGGTAAACAGGAAGTGACCGAGATAATTCACACCAAATTGTTGTTCAAAGCCATCTTGAGTGAGTTGTTTGGTCTTAGCAAACAATCCTGCATTATTAATTAATACATCTAAATCACCATAACGATCCGCAATTTCATCCGCTGCTTTTCGTGTATGTTCTAGGCTATTTAAATCTAAAGAAATAAAATCCACTTGCCCTTGGTCTAGTGCACGTAACTTTTTAAGTGCAGCCTGTGCCTTTAGAGGGTTACGACAAGCCAAAATGACATGTTGTTCATTTTTCACAAGTTGTTCAGCGGTAGCGAAACCAATCCCAGTATTCGCACCTGTAATTAAAATTTTCATTCCTATGCTCCAGCAATACTTATATTTCTAAAACTTTAAAGCATTGTTATATTGCTTTAATTTTGACAATTTGTCATGTCAATTTTATGCGTAAGATGATTCATATTTATTTGAGATGTGTATTTGTCAATGAAGAGACTGATATTCAATGTGATTTCTACAAGATATCTATGGCATATCTAAGTTTTTATTTTTTACATTGAATAAATATAAATACTTGAAAATATAAAAAGAAATATATGTTTATCTTGGCATTCTCCTTGCATTGGATTGAATGATCTTTTAAGGGGAATTTAATGAAAAATATAATTTTGATTTCTACATTTTTAATATTTCTCTCAACATCAGTATCCGCCTCAACAGCACCGAATATTCAAGAAATTCGTATTTCACTCGATAGTGTTTGGGTGGTTATTGGGGGGATCTTGGTGTTTTTCATGCAGGCAGGATTTGCATTGATCGAAAGTGGATCAGTGCGTAGTAAAAATACGGTCAATGTACTGATGAAGAACTATATGGATACCTGTATCGGGGGCTTAGTATTTTGGTTGTTTGGATTTGGATTAATGTTTGGCTTAAATCAATCGGGATGGATTGGATTGAGCCACTTTATGCCAAATCAGATGGATGATTGGCATTGGAACTTACTTTTCTTCCAAATGATGTTTGCTGCGACGGCTACAACCATTGCGAGTGGAGCAATGGCAGAGCGTATCCATTTTGTTGCCTATGTGGTAAGTGCCATTTTTGTGAGTGGTGTGATTTATCCAGTTTTTGGCAGTTGGGCGTGGGGTGGTTTGTTTGGGGGAGATGGTTGGCTTAAAGCAATGGGCTTTATTGATTTTGCAGGTTCTACAGTTGTGCATTCTATTGGTGGTTGGGTGGCTCTTGCAGGGATTATTGTACTTGGTCCTCGTTTAGGGCGATTTGGGCGTAAAGGACAAAGCCATTTTTTAGCTGGACATAATTTACCTCTAGTTGCGCTAGGTGGGTTTATTTTGTGGTTTGCTTGGTTTGGTTTTAATGCTGCTTCAACTGTTTCAGCAAATGTCAGTATTGGTCGTATTGCGTTGAATACACATTTAGCAGCATGTGCAGCAGCTTCAACTTATATGATTTTGGCATTGATCCGATCTAAAGCTGTATTAATACGCAATACCATTAATGCTTCGCTGGCGGGGTTGGTAGCGATCACTGCTGGTTGTGCCACGATGTCTCCAATTTTCGCAATTATGACAGGTGTTGGTGCAGGCATATTGATTAGCTTTGTGCCACAACTTCTTGTCAAAATGCAGTTGGATGATGTTGTAGATGCGGTGGCGGTTCATGGCGTATGTGGTGCTTGGGGTACATTGGCTGCTGGTGCATTTTTGGAAACTAATCTTTTTGATGCAAATGTGATGTATGTTCAGGTCATAGGAATTTTTGCTGCGTTCGTTTGGGGATTTGGTTTGGCATTGCTGGTATTTAAGATTTTGGACAAAGTTCTTGGAGGTTTGAGAGTGTCTCAGCAACATGAACAACGAGGACTGGATTATACCGAGCACGCGGAGCTTTCATATCCAGAGTTTCAAAGGGATTTAACCTTTGATGCTGACAATATTACGCATCGTCATTAATAGGAGCTGTGTTTATGGCTGAATTAACGATTGAGCAAAAGAGATTAGCAATCGAAAAAGGCTTATCTCAGTTTTTACCTGAGTCTGTTTTGCAGCGTGCTTTAAGTTATTGGGAGCGTGAATATGGGCATCAGCCATCATTTGTTTTGAATCGATTTCTCAGTGAAATTTGTTCAAATGATGAATTGCGTATGCAGCGCAAAGAAATGTTGCGTCAAGTTCTATACGAAATCTCAATATTAGAGAAGCAGCAACATCTTAAAGTAAAGGATAAAAAAGTATCCACCACGCAGCCAAGTATTCAAATTAATGAAAATAATAATGCGCTTTTTCTGGTGTTTTATGATTTCGTGATGGCTGTATTAAAGGGTGTGATACGAGATGATTATCTAGAGTTTGTGGAAGAAATACAGAAAAGCATGAAGAAGCATCGATTACTTGCTGGATATTTTTATCTTCTGGGTGCAGAGCAGGAGTCATTAAAGCAAATTTCACAGCAACATTATGCTGATATGTTAACTATGCTATATGCGATTTATTGTGATTTTTACGGTCCGATTAAAGCAGATCAGCTTTATGCTGCAATACGGCAAGAAATTAAACAGAATTATACTGAGGTGAATCTCGCATCATTATTATAGATATAAAAAAGCGACCTACTAAGGTCGCTTTTTTGAGCTTTAAGCTACTGATTCAGGAGTGCGCCATAGGCTTTCAAGATCATAAAACTTACGGGCAGTAGGTAACATTACATGTACAACGACATAACCTAGATCGATAAGGATCCATTCAGCATCTCGTTCGCCTTCGACGCCGAGTGGGCGGAAACCTGCTTTACGTGCTTCATCAGCAACATTATCAGCAAGAGCTTTAACATGACGAGTAGAAGTACCGCTTGCAATTACAATTGCATCGGCAACATTACTGATTGAACTTACATCAAGTTCTAAAATATCTTTGGCTTTTACATCTGCAAGGGCTTCATGTACAACTTTTAGACAAGCTTGTACATCTTTATTAGATGGTTGGATTTTTAGGTCGTGAGAATTAGAAGCGCTGGGCGATGGTTCTAAATTCATAGAGGGTATATTTTCCTGACAATTGCTCATTGTCAAATATACCGTTTTTCTCTAAAAAATTCAAATTTTAGCCGTAACAGTTTATGTATTCACATCATTGGAGAAGTACTTTTTTTTCCATCCAAATGATTGATATGATTGATCTTTTGGTCTGTATTCAGCCCCAATGTAGCCTTTGTAGTCACTCTGAAGTAACCAATCGAAAATAGGCTTGTAGACAATACTACCTGTATCGGGTTCATGTCGATGTGGACAATCTGCAAATTGAATATGTCCAATAAGATCAATATTTTCCTGCAATCCTGCTAGAACATCTTCTCCCATCATTGCCATATGATAGCAATCGTATTGCATTTTAAGAGCAGGGTGGTTTACTGCTTCTAACATTTCTTGGGCTTGAGCAATATTTTGAACGAGAAAGCGGGGCATGTCGGTCCCGTTAATCATTTCAAATACAGGAGTAATACCTTGTTCTGTCAGCATATGGCAGGCAAGTTTTAAGTTGCTTGATAACGTGTTTAGGCAAGGTAAAAGGTCTGCATCCAAAGGTTGCTTACCTGCCAAAATGTTGACACTTGGTACCTTGAGTGCTTTTGCATATTTGATGGCTAATTCAAGTGCGTGATGAAAAGCGATTTCCTGACCTGGCACCCCTGCAATACCATCACCACCTTGCATAAGATCCCCAGCTGGAACGTTAATTAAGCAAAGTGATAACCCATGTTGTTCAAGCTGAGTTTGAATGTCTAGGATGTCTAATTCGTATGGGAATTGAATTTCAACATGTTGAAAACCATGATTTCGAGCGAGTTCGAATCGTTCTATCAAAGGTACTTCAGTAAAAATCATGGATAAATTGACTGCAAGTCGGCTCATGTTCAATCTCCTTGAATTAATACTTTATTGTTCTATATATTGAATGATAGTCGCTAAATCCTTCTCAGCAAAGCCATTTTCTTGGTGAGCTTGTAACTGTAATAGAGCTTTTTGTGCAACAGGTATTGTTAAGTTAAAACTTTGAGCTAGTTTTAGCGCATTATTTAAATCTTTTGATAAAGTTTGCACTTTCCATTGCACGGGTTCGAATGTATGAGTTGCCATTCGTGGTGCAAGTATTTGAAATGGTTTGGAGTCGGCGAAACCGCCTGCAAGAGCAGGGGCAAGTAGTTGGGTGTCAACACCTGCTTGGTCTGCTAAAGCGACAGCTTCTGCAATCAAGGTGCTATTTGCAGCAACGATTAATTGATTACATATTTTTGTTGCTTGACCAGTGCCAGATGCCCCCATGCGCGTAACACGTTGTGATAATACTTGATATATCGGAGCAAGTTGCTGGATGGTTTGTTCATCTCCACCTGCAAAGATGACCAGTGTCCCTTGTTCAGCGCCTGCAGTCCCACCTGAAACGGGTGAGTCAATCCATGTTAGGTTTTTTTCTTGAGCAGCCCGAGCTAAATTTTGTGTTGCTGAGACAGACAAGCTTGAGAAATCGACAAGAATCTGTCCTGCGGCTAAATGAGGTTGAATTTTGCTGAAAACACTTTCGACGGCAGAGTCATCAGCCAAACAGATTAGAATAACGGGATATTCATTTATTTGTTCTAAGTCGAGTGCAATCGCACCTTGTTGAATGATTGAATCACATGCATGTGGACTTCGATTCCAAACAGCGACTTTATAACCTGCTTGGAGTAATCGGATTGCCATACGCGTTCCCATTAACCCCATTCCTAAGAATGCGATTGGTGTTTGCTGATTAACATGCATGTGAAAATACTCAGATCATAATTACTTGTATTGACGAGGTAAGAATTGAACTTCGGGGTTCTTATCTTTCTTACGAGCGAGGGCACTATTTTTACCTAATAACAGTTTGAGTTGCCATAATTTTTCAAGGCGTAATGCTTTTTCTGGTTGGTGCTCCATGGCGTCGAGCACGCGTTTTGCTGCCATCAATGCATCTGGTGAGCGTTGCAGCATTTCTTGAGCAATCACATGTGCTTTTGCTAAAGGATCTTGATCAAGATGAGTCACTAAACCGATATTTTTTGCATATTCTGCATCAAAGATACGTGCAGTGAGTGTGAGTTCTTTCGCTAAATCAACACCGATCAAGCCTTTTAATGAACGCGTTAAACCCATGTCTGGTACTAATCCCCAACGACTTTCCATAATAGACATTTGGGTGTTAGGTGTTGCAATACGAATATCAGCAGCAAGAGCAAGCTGCATTCCTGCACCAAAACAATATCCCTCAATAGCAGCAATGACTGGGATCGGAAGATTTTGCCAAATAAGAAATGCTTTTTGGAATAAGCTTTGCCCTGGCTTGATCAGTTCCCACGCTGCAAATGCCGTATTTTTGGGATTGTTCAGGTCGGATAAGTCAATCCCAGCACTGAAGACATGTGCTTCACCTGTCAAAATGACACAACGAATCGAACGATCTTTTTCGATTTTTTTTGCAGTGGAAACAAGTTCTTTTAATAATGCAAAACTCATTGCATTACGTTTGTCTGGGCGGTTTAGATAAACCGTTGCAATTCCATTGTTTTTCTCAATACGTAAAAGCGACATTTGCTTAACTCTTATTGTGTGCGATAAGTCAGCATAGCATGAGTCCCAGAGTGGAAACATGACACAACAGTCACGCTAAATGTCATGAGAGTGTAAAACCAGATTAGCAGCTAGCTTGACTTGTTCGATTGCTGTATTGAGTTCATTAAAGCGATGATTTGTTTCACGAATAAATGCATCATCCGCTTTTCTACGCTCCTTTCGCAGTGTCGAAATAAATTGCTCAAATTCACCAGAAACACGTTGCAGGTTAGGTGTGCCAACATAACGTGTTGCACCATATAAGCGGTGCAAGACATGTTCCAGCTGAGGGAAATCTTCAAGTTCGATTAACTGCTGCATTTCTGCTAGTTCAGTATCAAAGCTATCGACTAACATGTTGAGTAGGTCTTGAGCGAGATCTTCTTTATTCGCGGCAAGTTGAATGCTTTGTTGCCAATTTAGAATTTGCGGGTCAATCGATTCAACAGGACGTTTTTGCTCGTTCACTTGAGTTTGAGAACTAAAATTATTCTTTGTCCAATGGGTAAGGATTTGAATGATTTGTTCCATTTGAATAGGTTTAGTGACGTAATCATTCATACCCACTTTGAGTAGCTTTTGTTTTTCATCCGCTAAAGCGTGTGCTGTAAGAGCAATGATTGGGAGCTGCATACCTGAATCTAAGGTTGATTCTAATGAGCGAATCGCTCTCGTGGTATCTATCCCTGACATCACAGGCATTTGAATGTCCATGAACACAAGATCAAAAGGCGGAAGTTTTTGCTCGATGCGTTCTTGAATCAGGTCAATGGCTTTTTGACCACTTAATGCTTTGGTTGTGGTGACATTTAACTCACCAAGTAAGGCTTCAAGAACGATGAGGTTGGGTAAGTGGTCATCAACGGCTAAAACATGCAAGCCTTGACCATTAAAGTCTTCAGGCTCTTGTTCGAAGATCGGTTGGTTGCTCAGGAGCTGTACAAGTTCACGACGACTCAAAGGCTGATAAAGTGGTCGAGCGCGGTATTCATTGAGCATATTTGGTTCAAGGCTCATTTGATATCCGTACACCGCTAAATTGCCGCTATAACGTTGACGGATTTCTTTGAGCAATGCTTCTGTATCGCCACTGTGATCAACGATCAACCAAGTATTATCTTGTTGGCTTAAATGATTTAAGCGACTGAATAGATCCAGAATTGATTGAGTTTCAATATGTGAGACATGATAGTTTTCTAAATATGAACGTAAAACACTTGCTGTTGCAGGGTGAGCGAGATAAGACACCACTTGCAAGTGCTCAAAGTGTGGATGCTCAACATATTCATCTTGCTCTTCAACTTTAAACAGCGCCGTGAACCAAAAGGTTGATCCTTTTTCTGTCGGTGCGCGTTCTTGATTATCCTCGAAGCCGATGTGACCATGCATTAAGTGTACTAATTGTTTGGAAATTGCTAACCCAAGACCTGTACCACCAAATTGGCGTGTAACGGATGCATCACCTTGCGAGAATGATTCAAATAGTTTTTTACGATCGGTCCCACTTAGACCGATCCCGCTATCTTGAACACTGAAATGTAGTAAACATTGACCAATTTCATCATCCTCCATTCGAACGCGCACGATGATTTCGCCATCGGGGGTGAATTTGATTGCATTTGAGATGAGGTTAGTCAGAATTTGTTTAAAGCGTAATGCATCGCCTACAACGTGTTGTGGGATATTTTCAGCATAGTAGAACGCCATGTTGATATGCTTTTGTGCAGCCAAAGGCGAAAGCATATCCATAACATCAAAAATAGCTTCTTCTAGATCAAAAGGTGCAGTTTCGAGTTCTAGTTTTCCTGCATCAATTTTAGAAAAGTCCAGTACGTCATTAATGAGTGCCAATAGATGTGCAGATGACTTGCGTATAGTTTGAAGATAAAGGTTTTGTTCATTACTCAAATTTTGTTGGCGGAGTAATAAATGAATAAAACCATCAATACTATTTAGTGGTGTTCTCAGCTCATGGCTGATATTGGCAAGGAAAACAGATTTTGATTGATTTGATGAAATTGCTTGGTCACGTGCCTGACGATAGGTAATGTTTTGGACTTCTAAGGTATCTAAGGTGCGGCGTAAATCTTCTTCTGTCTGTTCTGTATGTTCTTTAAGTTCCAAGAAACTGAAGTGTAGGCGTTTAACAACGTTGGCAATATCTCGCTGCAATAAACGTAGCTCACCAGTACTGTTCACTACAATATGTTGATCTAATGTATCTGCATTTAAACGTTGCATTTGCATCCGTATTTCATACAGTGGAGCTAACCAACGTCGTGAAAATACATTTAAGCAGAACAATAGGATGAGTAAGGTGATCAGACCTGTTACGACTAATGATAATAAAATCTTATAACGAGCCAGTTCTAGAGGGTGATTATCGAGTTCAACCATCAACCAAACTGGATTGGTTGCATCGCTTTTAATTTTTGTACCGTAAATGCTGTTGTGATTGTGTTGTATTGGTCCAAAAAAATTACTGTTATTTGGGAAAGTTGGCCAGAAACGATTGTTTTGATAGCCGACGCTAAGATAGGTTTGTCCTTGATTATCAATCAAAACAGCTCGTTGTAAGTTCTTCTCATTAAACATCTTTTGCATGATGTTTTGAGCACGATAATATTGATCAGGACGTTCTTGCACCAGTCGCAGTAAATCTGCGGCAGTTTGATGATATCGAGCTAAGATTGCAGAAGCATCTGAACGTTGTTGTTGTTTTGCTGAGTTCGTCGTTTCTGATAAGACCCAAAGAATTCCAACGCTGGTCAATACCGCAATCGGCACTAAAATCAGTGCGATCAACTGTCCGTAAGCATGATTCAGCCGTAAACGCTTTGATAGGGTTTTATTGAAATTTGACATAGTGCGGTCAGATTTATCATTCTGCGAAACATCTTATCATGCTTTGAGAAAAGCGAGGCATTTACCAGCCAATAAAAAGCATATTGAAAAGGTGCAGTATTTTGGTTTTTTTCATACAATAGTCGCCACCTTAATATCGGTGTCGATCATGACGAATACGCAAACTGATTTTTTAGCAGAAGAATTTTTACTGGATTATTATGTCGGTAAAAGCCCCTTGGTGCGTTTACAGCGTTTAGCGAGTCATACTCAAGCCACGGTATTAGCAAAATTAGAAGGCAACAATCCTGCTGGATCAGTGAAAGACCGTCCTGCTTATAATATGATTATCCAAGCTGAAAAGCGTGGACAAATTAAGCCTGGTGATACTTTGATTGAGGCAACCAGTGGAAACACAGGTATTGCACTTGCGATGGTTGCGGCAATGCGCGGCTATAAAATGAAACTGATCATGCCAAACAATATGAGCCAAGAGCGTAAAGACGCAATGTCTGCGTATGGTGCTGAGTTAATTGAAGTGACTCAGAAACAAGGTATGGAAGGTGCTCGTGATCTCGCGATGCAAATGCAAGCTGAAGGTAAGGGCTTGGTGTTGAACCAGTTTGGTAATCCAGATAACGTGGAAGCACATTATCTCACGACAGGTCCTGAAATTTGGAAACAAACAGGTGGGAAAATCACCCATTTTGTAAGCTCAATGGGAACTACGGGTACCATCATGGGTGTTTCCAAATATTTAAAAGAACAAAATCCTGATATTCAAATTGTAGGCCTACAGCCGTCTGATGGTTCAAGTATTGCTGGAATCCGTCGTTGGCCAGAAGAGTACTTACCAACTATTTTTGATCGTAGTCGTGTTGATCGTATTATTGATATTCCACAAATTGAAGCTGAGCGAACTATGCGTAAGCTCGCCCGCCATGAAGGTATCAGTGCTGGTACATCATCGGGTGGTGCAGTGTGGGCATCTATTAAAATCGCTGAAGAAAATCCTGACGCAGTGATTGTATGTATTATCTGTGATCGCGGTGATCGTTACTTATCAACGGGATTATTCTCCGTACAAGATTAAATCTCCGCCTAGCCCCTCTCTTTGCAAAGGAGAGGTTGGGAGGGATTGAGCGAGATTCCGATGAACTTACGTTTTCCAATTTTAGTTTTTGATATTGAAACACTCACTGATCTAAAGGCAGGGGCCCATCTTTATCATTTAGATTTACCTGATACTGATGTGGAGCAAGCGCTTACAAAAATTCGTCGTCAAGAATCTGGTATGGATTTTCAGCGACTTCCATTACATGAGATCGTTTGTATTTCAGGATTATGGATTGATGAAAAAGGATTTCGACTTTTTTCATTTAGTCAGGAAAGTAATTCAGAAGCAGAAATGTTGACTAAATTTTTATCAATTTTTGATAAAAAACAGCCTACGTTGATCAGTTGGAATGGTTCGCAGTTTGATTTGCCCGTTATTTTATTTAGGGCGATGTATCATGGTTTATCTGCTCCAAGTTTATTTGATCAAGGCGAAATTGATAACCAGAAGCGGTATAATAACTACCAAAATCGTTATCACCAGCGTCATGTAGATTTGATGGATGTGATGGCGATGTTTAATGGTCGCAATTTCCAGAAGCTTGATGATATTGCCTGTTTACTTGGCTTCCCAGGCAAGCGTGGTGAATCAGGATATCATGTACCAGAGTATGTGCGCTCGGCACAGTGGTTGAAACTGACCAGTTATTGCGAAGGCGATGTCTTAAATACATGGTTGGTTTATTTGCGTTGGTTATTGTTGAAAGGTCAATTAAATCAACTTGATCATCAACAGTTGATTCAATCAACAATTGATTATTTACAAACTCAAACGCAACAGACAGAATTTTTGCAGGTATGGCAGCAGACATCGCAATATACTGTATTCACCGCAGATACGTTTGCGCAAAAAAATTAGGTTGATCTTTTGAAGCATAAAGCAAAAAAACGTCCCGTTCACCATCCGATTTACACCTTCGATATTGAAGCTTTTTCACACGAAGGGCGTGGTATAGCGCACTATGGAACGCATCCTGACCATCCTAAAGAAAAGCATGGTAAGAAAGTGTTTATTCGTTATGCTTTAGTGGGTGAGACAGTAAAAGCAAAAATCACCAACCAAACCACACGTTTAGAAGAAGCGGAAATGATCACACTAGAAAGTGATGCTTCGGAGCAACGAGTTGTACCTGTGTGCGCGCATTTTGGTGTGTGTGGTGGATGTAGTTTGCAACATATTCATCCAGATCAACAGATAGTGTTAAAGCAAAATGTATTGAAGTCACATTTAGAACATTTTGCCGGTTTACAACCAGAAGAATGGTTAGCTCCAATTCGTTCTGTCAAAACAGATTATCGTCGCCGTGCTCGCATTGGCGTGCGATATATTCCAAAACAAAATCGACTAGTGATGGGGTTTCGAGAACATCATAGTAACCATTTGACTGATATACAGCAATGTAAGGTCTTAGATCAGGTTTTGTCAGATGCGTTGATAGAACTAAAAACTTTACTCGAAAGTCTAACAGGCAAAGCCCACATCGGTCATATAGAATTGGCGATGGGTGATGATGAGGTCGCGTTATTAATTCGTCACTTGGATGAATTAAATGTGTCGGATGTCAACCAATTGCGTCAATTTACGTTACTCAAGGGATGGCAGTTATACTTTCAACCAAAAGGTATAGACAGTTTGCATCGAGTTGACGATGAACATGCACCTATGCGTTTACATTATAGTCTTGAGGATTTTAAGGTGAAGTTTGCATTTTCGCCTTTAGATTTTACTCAAGTGAATAGCCATGTGAATGCGCGTATGGTTCAGTTGGCATGTGAATTGCTTGATTTGAAAGAGGGTGAGCGAGTACTTGATCTGTTTTGTGGGTTAGGTAATTTCTCTTTACCTTTAGCACGCTGTGTGGGTGAAACGGGTCGAGTCATCGGTGTTGAAGCAAGTGATGAGATGGTTGAACGAGCAACTGAAAATGCGCAAGCAAATTATTTGACTCAAGCCAGCTTCTTTTCACAAGATTTAACAAAAGACTTTTCGCATCATTCTTGGGCAAAGCAAGGATTTGATGCATTATTAATTGATCCTCCACGATCAGGTGCTTATGAGGTTATGCAATACGTACCTAATTTTGGAGCGAAAAGAATCGTTTATGTTTCATGTAATCCTTCGACACTGGCAAGGGATGCAGGTGTGCTGGCACAATATGGCTATCAACTTAAAAAAGCGGCAGTGATGGACATGTTTACCCATACTGAACATGTTGAGTCAATTGCCTTATTTGAAAAAATTGAACAGTTTGAAAAGACCCAAGAGATAAACGATTAGAAAATGAGTTACATATCCAGAGGAGAATGGTATGGTCACAGTACGTGAGCAGTTACCTGGACGACTTCACGAGTTGTCAGAGGAAACGACTGTAGAACATGCCGCTGAAGCGCAAAGTGGTCTAGTCTCATGGTTAGATCGAGTGCGCGATATCTTGGGTGGGGCAGAGTTAAAGCAACTACAAAAAGTTGCGCAACTTACCTTAGAAAAAGAGTTAGAAACAACGGTGAATCATCGTAGCAATACCTTTAGTACAGGTATTGGTATGGCGGATATTTTGGCACACTTACATGTTGATGAAGATACGCTTTCGGCAGCTGTCTTATATCGTAGTGTACGTGAAGGCCTGATTACTTTAGAAGATATTCAACAACAATTTGGAGAGCAAGTGTTGAGCCTTGTAAAAGGTACGCTTGCAATGGGTAAGCTCTCTGAGTTGATCGAAAAAAATAAACGTTTAGAAGATCATTTTAATAACAATCAGCGCGAACACCTGAGTGGCATTTATAAAATGCTGATCTCAGTGACGGAAGACGTTCGTGTTGTACTGATTAAGCTTGCTGAGCGTACTTATGCCTTACGTGAATTGGCGACTGCAAGTAAAGAGCGTCAAGAGCGTGTAGCACGAGAAATTCTAACGATTTATTCGCCTTTAGCGCATCGCCTAGGGATTGCTCAACTCAAGTGGGAACTTGAAGATCTTGCATTCCGATATTTAGCGCCAGAGCGATACAAAGAAATTGCTTCTTTGTTGAATGAAAAGCGTTTAGAGCGCGAACAATATATCCAATTTGTGATTGATAAACTCAAAACTGAATTGGCAGAGCATGATATCCAAGCTGAAATTAGTGGTCGAGTAAAACACATTTATTCGATTTATCGCAAAATGAAAAGCAAGAACCTTAGCTTTGATCAGTTATATGATATTCGTGCTGTTCGAGTTTTGGTTAAGGGAGTTCCTGACTGCTATCACGCTTTGGGTATTGTGCATCAGTTGTGGCGTCATATTCCAAATCAGTTTGATGATTATGTAACCAATCCTAAGGCAAATGGCTATCGCTCTTTGCATACGGCTGTGATTGCTGAGAATAAGTCACTTGAAGTACAAATCCGTACGTTTGAAATGCACAATGAGGCAGAATTAGGCGTATGTTCGCACTTTAACTATAAAGAAGGTGCGAAGAATACCGATCATTCATTTAATGATCGCTTACACTCTTTGCGTGCAGTGCTTGAACATTACCAAGAACGTACTGAAACAACACCACATGCCGAAGATGATGAGTCTAATGGTATTGATCATATTCAAGATTTTGAAAATTTTGAAAAGATTTATGTGTTCAGTCGTGATGGGGATATTAAAGAATTACCCCGTGGTTCGACTGTTTTAGATTTTGCTTACCATGTGCACACTGAAGTCGGTAACAAGTGTTATGCTGCACGTGTTAACCAGCGTTATGTTCCTCTTACCTATACCTTGAAAACAGGTGAGCAAGTTGAAATTTTAACTAAAAAAGATCGTGAACCTAATCGTGACTGGTTGGTTAATTCTTTAGGTTATATTAAAACCGCTCGAGCAAGAGATAAGTTACGTCACTGGTTTAGACAGCAAGATCGTAGTAAAAATATTGAAGTTGGACGTGAGTTACTCAATAAAGAGTTGGCGCGTTTAGCGATTCATCCAAAGAGTATTGATCTAAAAGATTATTCATCACATTTTAACTTGAAATCTGGTGATGACATTTTAGTGGCTTTGGTGAGTGGTGATATCAGTCTACATGCATTGATTAATCAAGTTAATCGTCAAATGCATCTAGATCAAGATGAGCCTGAATTAGTGCTGAAACCAGCATTGAATCCACGTGCAAGCCATACTTTATCTGCGCATGGGATTTTGATTGATGGTTTGGATAACGTAGAACTGCATATTGCACAGTGCTGTCAACCTGTTCATGGTGAGTCAATTGGTGGTTATATCACTTTAAATCGTGGTGTAAGTATCCATAAAGTGGCTTGTCCTGATTATATTCGTATGACGACTCAAGAGCCTGAGCGAGCAGTTGAGGCGGATTGGGAAATGCAGCCAACACGAGGACAGAGTGTTCAAATCGTGGTGGAAGCGTATGATCGCCGTGGTTTACTGAAAGATCTCACACAAGTGATTTTCTCAGACCAAATTAATATTCGTCAGGTCAATACGATTTCTGAGGCAGATGGTATCGCCAATATGAAACTCTTGATTGAAGTCAAAGGTTTGGCGCAATTGTCTCGGTTATTAGCTCGTTTGGAGCAACAACCAGGGATTATTAGCGCTAGGCGTTTGGTTCAAGGAAGCTAAATTAATAAAAAGCTGCATGTAAATGCAGCTTTTTTTGTATTAGCGCTTCGATAAGAAAATATTGGTGAGTCGGTTTAAAAATTGTGGGCTAATACTCGACAATTGATACATCAGTTTGGTTTTGATGCCTACAGGTGTGTGTGTCGGAATTAAAGCATGATCTTTTTGTTGTGCCAAATGTAATACTTGTTTGGCAACATCAGCAGGGGTTAAATCAACGCCGATATTTTGAATACTACCTGCATCCATATTCTTCACCATATTGGTTTGAACGAATAAAGGCATGACATCAAGTACACGAATATTGTACTTTTGCCATTCGACGTCTAATGCTTCAGTTAAACCACGAACGGCAAACTTACTTGCGGAATATGAGGCTAAATCTGCTTGACCATAAATTGCTGAAGCAGAGGATAAATTGATAACACGAGCAAATTTTGCCTGTTGCAAATGATTTAAAGCCGTATGACAGCCATTTATAACGCCTTTGACATTGATATCAATGGTGCGATGGTGTGATTGGATATCTGTTTTTCCAAATGGCCCAGAATACAAAATTCCCGCATTATTGACTAAAATATTGAGTTCACCAGCCCAGTTTCTAAACTCTTGTAAAGCGATTTGCCATTGACGGTAATTGCTGACATCGAGGTAACCAGCCTTAGCATTCTCACCTAACTCAGTGGCTAATTTCTCAGCAAGTTCTTGGTTAATGTCATAAATTCCAACTTTATAGCCATTCTTATGGAATAAACGTGCGATTTCAGCACCAATTCCTTGTGCAGCACCACTGATAAAAACACTAGCTTGCATTGCTGTCCTTTATATTGATATTTCTTGAGTGGGTGTATATTACGCACAAGCGGCTTTATGCTGCAACAATTTAGCGGCTTAGGTTTAAGGAAATCATCATGGAAAAATTATTAGAGATCATGCAGGAATTAAGAGAAAAATGTCCATGGGATCAACAACAAACACCTGAAAGTTTAACGCGTTATGCAATTGAAGAGGCTTATGAGGTCGAAGCTGCCATACGTGAGGGCAATATTGATGAGATTCGAAATGAATTGGGTGACTTGCTGTTGCAAGTGGTGTTTCAATCACAAATGTTTAGTGAGAAAGGGGCATTTGATTTTAACGATGTGGTAGATGCAATCAGTGAAAAGTTGATACGTCGTCATCCACATGTTTTCCAAGCAGATCAGTTTAAAGATTTGAGTTCAGACCAAGTAAGTGAATTGTGGAAGCAAATTAAACAACAAGAAAAAAAAGATAAAAGTGTATCTAGATTAGATGAAATCAAACATGCTCCAGCCTTGGTTCAAGCACAAGAGGTTCAAAAGAAAGCAGCGCAGCTTGGTTTTGATTTTGAAACGGTGACTGATGCTTATGCGAAATTAGAAGAAGAGTTAGGAGAGTTGCAACAAGCAATTAGAAATCAAAAAAATGATGAAATACAAGAAGAATTCGGAGACTGCCTATTTTCTTTGATCAACGTTGGTCGTAAACTTGGGCAGTCGAGTGAGATGGCATTGTTGGCAACAATTTATAAATTTAGAAGCCGCTTTGCTTATATTGAACAACAAGCACAACGACAAAATAAAGACTTGCAAAAAATGAGTTTGGCGGAAATGGATGAACTCTGGGAGCAAGCAAAACGACAATTAAAAACTGAGGGGAAAACACATGATTTTGTCGAAGCCACGCAGCAGACATAATCTATTTATACTGATTTTACTATGGCTTGGGTGTTATACAAGTGGTTATGCGCAGCAATTTGATCAATCTTATGAAAAGTGGAAAGCTCAACAGCAAGCGCGTGACCAGCAGTTAGCTAAACAGCCCAACAATAGTTACTATTTATCAAGACCTAGTCAGCAAAACACCAAACAATTTTCATCTTCTGTAAATATTCAGTCAGATAAAATTAGTTTGAATCAGGCAAATCTAGAACAGTTACAAACTTTGAATGGAGTGGGACAGAAAAAAGCTCAAGCAATCATTGAATACCGCCAAAAGAAGGGTGGTTTTAAAACAATAGATGAATTAATGAATGTAAAAGGAATCGGGCCAAAACTGCTTGAGAAGAATAAAGCAAAGCTCATACTTTAAGATTCAATAGGGAAAAAGTCGCTAATCTGAGCAATTGATCTGTTGAAACTTCAACAGAATAAATTGCCCTTTGTGTGTGTTAGAGCTATGATTAGCGACAAAATGTTATTTACGTCCTGACGTAGGAGACAGTGTCTTTTGCAAACTTTGCGCGCGTCAAAATGTGGTTTGTCCACAACTCAACTACCACCTTCAATTCTTGATGTAATTGATAGCCTCACTAAAGCAGGTTATGAAGCTTATATCGTCGGTGGTGGTGTTCGCGATATGATGCTTGGTCTTAATCCTAAGGATTTTGACGCAGTTACCAATGCTACACCAGCTCAAGTTAAAGAGGTTTTTGGTCGACGTTGCCGTATTATTGGTCGACGATTTGAGCTTGCACATGTTTATTCTGGTCGAGAATTAATTGAAGTTGCGACCTTTCGCGCACCGCCTAAAAAAGCAGTAACCAGTGCTTCTGGTATGATCTTACGAGATAATAACTGGGGAACGATTGAGCAGGACTTTGCTCGCCGTGATTTCTCAATTAACACTTTATATTATCAACCACGTAAAGCCATCGTTCTAGATTTTTGTCATGCAGTTGATGACATTAAAACACGTACATTACGATTTCTTGGGGAACCAGCTCAGCGTTTCGAAGAAGATCCTGTAAGAATGCTACGTGCCTTGCGTTTTGCCGCAAAATTAAATTTTCAAATTGATTCTTCGATCTTAGATGTATTTAATCCTGAGATGACGCAATTGTTGCGTGATGTCTCTCCGCATCGTTTATATGATGAATCTCAAAAATTATTTACGATGGGACACCTGAACCGTGTTCTACCGATGTTGATTGAGTTTGGTGTTTGGAAGCAATTGTTTGCTGAAATTCCACCGAACATCACTGCTTTTATCGAGCGTGCAGCTAGAAATACAGATCAGCGTATTCAAATTGGCAAAACTATTAATCCTGCATTTTTCTATGCGGTATTGTTATGGAAACCGTTTTTAGAGCGATGTGATTTTTATTTAAATAAAGGGATGGTTCCTGCAGAGGCTCGCGCACAAGCAGGTTTGGATGTTTTAAAACGTCAAGCGACTCGAACTATTATTCCTCGTTTTGCTGAAACTTTTATTCGTGAAGTTTGGGAAATGCAGACACGTTTGCTCAATCCAAAACCGCAACAAATAGAAGCCCTAGCAGGTCATGCACGTTTTCGCGCAGGATTTGATTTCTTATTGCTTCGTGAGAAGTCTGGTGACACAAGCACAGATGGTATGGGTGTTTGGTGGGAAAACTACCAAGAGATGTCAATTGATCAAAAAGAAGCGGTCATTCGTCAATATAATCGCCAACGTACAAAATCAAGACGTAAGCTTGCTGAAGTTGATGATGCAAAGACTACTGAAATCGAACCTTTGGTGAATGTACCTGAACCTAAAAATCGACGTGCTAAAAAAGAGCGTGTTAGAACAGATGATTCGGTCAATCGTTTTATTGAGAAAGCTTCAACTGATTCAAATTTAATTCATGCTGATCATCCGATTTTGAAACGTAAACGTGTAAAACGTGATTTAGCAGAAGTTGTTTTTGGACCGACGCAATGACGATTCGTACTTATATTGGTTTAGGTTCAAACTTAGGTGACTCAAAACACATTCTTGCAGAAGCAGTTTTGAAATTATCAAGTTTGGGTACTGTTCAAGTCTCTAAACTATATCAAAGTCCACCGATGGGACCGCAAGATCAGCCTCATTATCTGAATGCTGTGGTTCAGTTAGATACAGAATTGTCGCCACTAGATTTGCTTGATCAATTGCAACAGTTTGAGAAAGATGCTGGACGTATTCGTTTGCGTCATTGGGGAGAGCGGACTCTTGATCTGGATTTACTGATTTATGGACAAGAGCAGATACACAATGAGCGTTTGACCGTGCCACATGTTGGTGTGTTGGAGCGTGATTTTGTCGTGATTCCATTATTAGATTTAGATGATCATTTGCAAATAAATGGTCATTCTTTAAGAGATTTAGAACTTTTACAGCAAGCAAATTTGACTGTAATCGCAGATCAATCTTGGGCAAATGCTTAAGATTTGTCTGTTCTGGAAATGCCTGTAGAGGACACCATCATGATTAGTCTAAGTGACTTAAGAAAGTTTAAAGCCGAAGGACGCAAGTTTTCATGTCTAACTTGTTACGATGCAAGTATGGCTAAAGCAATGGAACTGGCTGAAATCGATACGATTTTAATCGGTGATTCTCTCGGAATGGCGATACAAGGACGGGACTCAACCCTTCCTGTAACAGTAGAAGATATGGCTTACCATACTGCTGCTGTTCGTCGCGGTAATTCGCATGCTTTGATCATGACTGATTTACCATTTATGAGTTATGCGACACTTGAAGATGGTTTGAAAAGTGCAAAAGCTGTGATGCAAGTTGGCGCGCAGATGGTCAAGATCGAAGGTGGTGCATGGTTAAGTGAATTGGTTCAAGTGCTTACACGTAATGGTATTCCTGTTTGTGTACATTTGGGTTTAACACCTCAGTCTGTACATGTTTTTGGCGGTTATAAACTACAGGCGAGAACACGTGAAGCAGCTGATCAATTGATTGCAGACTGCCAAGCTGTAGTTGATGCTGGCGCAGCAGTTTTATTGCTTGAATGCGTACCAGCACAACTGGGTAAAGAAATTGCTGAATTATTTCCAAACACACCTGTGATTGGGATTGGTGCAGGTAATCAAACCGATGGTCAAGTGTTGGTTGTACAGGATATGCTTGGGCTAACATTTGGGCGTGTTGCACGTTTTGTACGTAACTTTATGAAAGAACAATCAGGTGAAACAGCAATCCTAGATGCCTTTAAAGCCTATCATGCTGCTGTACAACATCAGTCTTTCCCAGCTAAAGAACATACTTTCCAAGTTGAGCTGTAATTCATGAAAACAGAAACAACAATTCAAGGCTTAACTGCGTCTCTTTCACCTGCGCGTGCTGCAAAAAAAATGATTGGTTTCGTACCAACCATGGGGAATTTGCATGAAGGTCATTTGACCTTAGTTCGTGAGGCAAAGAAGATTTGCGATGTCGTTGTCGTAAGTATTTTTGTTAATCCAATCCAGTTTGGTGCTGGAGAAGATTTTGATAGTTATCCACGTACACTAGAACAAGACAGTCGTTTATTGGCTGATGTTGGTTGCGATATTATTTTTGCGCCTTCTGTTGAGCAAATGTATGGTTCACAGCCACGTTTAACTAATATTAGTGTTGGTCAGATTACTGACGACTTATGTGGTAAATCACGCCCAGGACATTTTGATGGTGTTGCGGTTGTCGTGACTAAATTATTTAATATTGTTCAGCCAGATTATGCATTTTTCGGGCAAAAAGACTATCAGCAACTTGCTGTTATCCGTCAATTAGTTCAAGACTTGAATATTCCACTTGAAGTGATTGGGGTGCCAATTGTTCGCGCTCAAGATGGTTTGGCTTTAAGCTCTCGTAATGGTTATTTAACTGAAGAGCAACGTGCAACAGCACCAAAGATTTATCAGCTATTGAAACAAGCTGAGCAAGATCTCCATGAAGGTAAAGCCTTGTCAGCGGTTTTGGCTACAATCTCGGATCAGTTGACTCAAGCAGGTTTTGTTGTAGATTATGTCGAGGCTCGACAGCCAAATTTACAGCCAATTGAACAGTTTACTCAAAACTTAGTACTGTTTGTTGCTGCAAAACTTGGCTCGACACGATTGATTGATAATTTACAAGTCGAATATAAAACATAAAACTATAAAAGGGCAAAATGCCATGAAGCGTATTCTTATCGTTACAGGTCAGTCAGGCTCAGGGAAATCTTCAGCATTACAAGTGCTTGAAGATCTCGGCTATTATTGTATAGATAACTTACCCTTGGCATTATTGCCTGAGATTGTGGCAAAACTAGATCATGAGAATAATTTGGAGCAACTTGCCTTAGGTGTTGATATCCGAAGCACTCGTGCAGATATGCAAGAGTTTGATCATGTCTTTGAGCAGTTAAAAAGACATGGTTTGGTTGATGTTATTTATCTGACGACTCAAGATCAAGACTTGATAGCGCGTTTCAGTGCATCACGACGACCACATCCTTTAGCGAGCCGTTTTAATAGTCTGTTGCAATGTATCCAAGAAGAAAAGCAACTGCTTATTCCGATACAATTTCGCTCTACAGTTCATATTGATACCACAGATAAAAGTGTTCATGATTTAAAACATATCTTACTGTCAAAATTAGGTCAGTCAGATAATTTGATTGTGATCTTGCAATCTTTTGGTTATAAGCACGGAATTCCTTTAGATGCTGATTATGTATTTGACGTAAGACATTTACCAAACCCGCATTGGGATTTAGAATTACGCCGTCTGTCTGGCTTAGATGAGCCAGTCCGTCAATTTTTAGAAAGTAATCAGCAAACCAATGAGATGTTTGCTGATATTTATGCTTTTCTTGAAAAGTGGTTGCCTGCCTTTGCTGAAGGGCATCGTCATTACATGACCATATCCGTGGGTTGTACTGGTGGGCAACATCGTTCCGTTTATATTGTGGATAGACTCAAAAAGGCTCTTGAGGCAAAATGGGCTGTCCAAATTTTACATAGAGAAATGAAGCACTGGTCATGATAGACACAACGATTGATGTAATTAATAAACTCGGCTTACATGCACGTGCTTCTGGTAAACTCATCGAAGTCACCACAAAGTTTCGCTCTTCTATTCAGATTGGGAAAGGCGATAAATTGGTTGATGCAAAGAATATTATGTCATTGTTGATGTTAGGTGCAGGTAAAGGCACGACTTTAAGATTAGTGATAGACGGTGCTGATGAAGATAAAGCACTGGAAGAAATTCAAACGCTGTTCGCAGCAAAATTTTATGAGGCAGAGTAATAGTGGCACGTGGTACCCAGCGTTATACCGATGAGGATTTTGAATCATTAGAGGGACGTGCGAGTAGAACCGAACAGAAAAAAGCTGTGCAACGTATGGCAGCTTTAGGTGAGCAATTGGCTCAATTAAATGTAAAACAGATTCAAAAACTTCCTGTTGATGAGCGTTTGATTGATGCGTTGCTTGAAGTGCAAAAGATTAGCTCTTTTGAAGCACGTCGTCGCCAGTTTCAGCGAATCGGTAAACTCTTGCGTAATGAAGATGAAAGTACCATTTTGTCTTATCTTACCCCTCAACAAGGCGCTAAAAAGCAAATGCAATTGATGCGTTGGGTTGATCGTATGATTGATCAAGGTGACCCAATCATCAATGAATTTAGTAAGGTTTTTAATGCCTCTGAACGACACACTTTACGCCAACATGTTCTGCGTATTCATCGTGATATCAAGCAGCAAGTGAGTGAAGAAGAACTTGAGGCATCAAAGCGTAAATTTGTGAATTATGTCCAGCAAGTCGCTCTGTTATCGGATCAAGGTTAATTCAAAAAAGAAGTTTCAAATGAAACTTCTTTTTTTATTTTAGAGTTAGTTTCCAAACTCACCTGTCGCGCGTTCTTTTGCCCATTCTCTTAAAATAAATTTTTGTAATTTCCCTGTTGAGGTTTTTGGAATCTCGGTAATCACCACATCTTTCGGAACTTTAAAGCGCGCCAGCTCCTTTTGGCAATGCAGAATAATATCTTCTGCTGAAGCTGAGATACCTTGCTTTAATTCAATAAAAGCACAGGGAACTTCTTGCCAGCGTGGATCAGGTTTTGCAACGACTGCAGCAGTTAAAACGGCTGGATGGCGATAAAGAACATCTTCGACTTCAAGTGATGAGATATTTTCGCCACCTGAAATAATAATATCTTTGGAGCGATCAGTAATTTTCGCATAACCATCAGGATGACATACGGCTAAATCCCCTGTATGGAACCAACCGCCTTTAAATGCCTCTTCGGTGGCTTGTGGGTTTTTAAGATAACCTTTCATCACGATATTGCCACGAAACATAATCTCACCCATGGTTTCACCATCATTGGGTACAGGCTGCATAGTTTCAGGATCTAGTACGCGCATACTGTCTTGTAACGGATACGGAACACCTTGACGTGAATGTAATTGAGCTTGCTCTTGGATAGTTAAATCACTCCAACCTGCTTGTGCAGCACATAAAGCAGACGGGCCGTAAGTTTCAGTCAAACCATACACATGATTGACATTGATACCTATATTTCGCATCCCTTCAATAATGGCAACGGGAGGCGCTGCGCCAGCCACCATCACTTCGACATGATGATCAAATGATGTGCGTTGATCTACTGGGGCATTGATGAGCATAGACAGCACAATAGGGGCACCGCAGAAATAATCGACTTTGTGTTCAGAAATATATTTGAAGATCAGAGCAGAATCGACACGGCGTAAACAAATATTGGTACCGCCACTAGCAGCAATAGACCAAACAAAACACCAACCATTGCAATGGAAGAGCGGTAATGTCCACAGATAAACAGCACGAGGTTTCATACCGCAGGCCAAGATATTACTTGCCGCATTGAGGTAAGCACCACGATGGTGATAAACCACACCTTTCGGATTGCCTGTAGTTCCCGAAGTATAATTCAGACTAATGGCATCCCATTCATCTTGTGGGAGCAACCATTCAAATTCAGGATCACCTTGAGCTAACCAAGATTCATATTCGTACTGCCCAAGTGCGATTTGTTCAGCATCATATTCCTCATCAAATACATCAATCACAATAATATCTTGATTGATCAGTGTTAATGCTTCTTCTGCAAGGGTTTTAAATTCAGGGTCGACAAGCAGTACTTTTGATTCTGCATGCGTAAGCATGAAAGCAATAGTTTTTGCATCCAAGCGTGTATTCAGCGTATTGAGTACAGCACCTGCCATTGGTACTGCAAAATGAGCTTCAATCATTGCAGGGACATTTGGTAACAGTACCGAAACGGTATCGTTTTTTTGAATACCTAGATTTTTGAGTTGATGTGCAAACTGGCGACAGCGTTGATAGGTTTGCTGCCAAGTGATTTGACGAGCACCATGAATAATTGCTGCTTGATGAGGGTAAATATAAGCAGCACGTTCTAAATAGCGTAAAGGAGATAATGCGACAAAATTTGCTGGGGTTCTTGGTAATTCATCATATGCACTCACCATGTGTCTGTACTCCATTTCTGTTATTTTCATATATCTATAACAACATAGTGTGTTGTTAAACGGAATTCATTTAGGCTTTAGTCTGAAGTGTTGCCTGAATGATTTTGGTTTTTCTGAATCAAAGGTTTCATCCTTATCTAAACCTGTGTAAAATCTTGAATACTTTTTTATCCGCCGTTTTTTATCTTTTGAGGATTCCTCCTCAATACATAATCTCGCGGTGATATGCTCCTTCGTATAGGGCATCACTCCTTAAGGATTTTATTATGCCAATCATTACTTTACCAAATGGTGATCAAAAGCAATTTGATCATCCGATTTCCGTGATGGAACTTGCTCAAAGCATTGGTCCAGGTCTTGCAAAAAATACAGTTGCTGGCCGTATCAATGATCGTTTGGTGGATGCTTGTGATTTAATCACAGAAGATGCGACAGTTCAGATTATTACCCCGAAAGATGAAGAAGGTCTAGAGATCATTCGTCACTCATGTGCACACTTGGTAGGACATGCGGTTAAGCAATTGTTCCCTGAGGCGAAAATGGTTATCGGCCCAGTGATCGAAGAAGGTTTCTATTACGATATCTGGATGCCACGCCCATTTACTTTGGATGATATGGCGGCGATCGAAGAGCGTATGAAAAAGCTCATCGATCAAGACTATGATGTGATCAAAAAAATGACACCACGTGATGAAGTGATTGCAGAATTTACAGCACGCGGTGAAGAATACAAATTACGCTTGATTGCAGACATGCCAAATGAAACACAAATGGGCTTGTACTACCATCAGGATTATTTGGATATGTGTCGTGGTCCGCACGTACCAAACACTAAATTTTTAAAATCATTCAAACTCACTAAAATCTCTGGTGCATACTGGCGTGGTGATGCGAAGAATGAACAGCTACAGCGTATCTATGGTACGGCTTGGGCTGATAAAAAACAGTTAGCAGCTTATATCAAACGTATTGAAGAAGCTGAAAAACGTGACCATCGTAAAATTGGTAAAGCTTTGGACTTATTCCACATGCAAGAAGAAGCACCTGGTATGGTGTTCTGGCATGCGAATGGTTGGACAATTTACCAAGTGCTTGAGCAATACATGCGTAAAGTTCAGCAAGACAATGGTTACCAAGAAATTAAAACACCACAAATTGTTGATTTCACTTTGTGGGAGAAATCAGGACATGCAGCGAACTATGCTGAAAACATGTTTACGACTCATTCAGAAAGTCGTAACTATGCAGTTAAGCCGATGAACTGTCCTTGTCACGTACAAGTGTTCAATCAAGGCTTAAAATCATACCGTGATTTACCAATCCGTTTGGCGGAGTTTGGTTCATGTCATCGTAACGAACCATCTGGTTCATTACACGGGATTATGCGTGTTCGTGGCTTTACCCAAGATGATGCACATATTTTCTGTACCAAAGAGCAAATTGGTAAAGAAGTTGCAGACTTTATTAAACTGACTTTAGATGTTTATAAAGACTTCGGCTTTGAAGAAGTGCAAATGAAACTTTCAACACGTCCTGAAAAGCGTGTAGGTGATGATGCGCTTTGGGATTTAGCAGAAAAATCTCTTGCTGATGCTTTAGATGATGCTGGCTTGGCTTGGGACTTGCAACCAGGTGAAGGTGCATTCTATGGTCCGAAGATTGAATTTTCATTAAAAGATTGCTTAGGTCGTGTGTGGCAATGCGGTACAATCCAATGTGACTTCAATTTACCTATTCGTTTAGATGCTTCATATGTGACGGAAGAAAACGAACGTGATCAACCAGTCATGCTGCATCGTGCAATACTTGGTAGTTTTGAGCGTTTTATTGGTATACTAATTGAACATTACGCTGGTTTCATGCCACCTTGGCTTGCCCCAGTTCAAGCTTGTGTTATGAACATTACTGATTCTCAAGCTGAGGCGAGTGAGCAAGTCGTTGCAAAACTCAAAGAAAATGGTCTTCGTGCTATTTCTGACTTGAGAAATGAAAAAATCGGATTTAAGATTCGTGAGCGTACCCTAGAGCGTATTCCTTATCTTCTGGTTCTTGGTGACCGAGAAGTTGAAGAGGGAACTGTCAATGTCCGTACTCGCTCAGGAAAAAATTTAGGTACTATGTCAGTGGATGCATTCATTGATCTAGTGAAATCTGCCGTAGCCGAACGTGGCCGGTACATTGTGGAGTAATAAAGATTAAACAGCCTGACCGTAACCAACAACAAGGTGCTAAAAGTAACCGTCCTGCGATTAACGACGAGATCCGTGCAAAAGAAGTACGCCTTGTTGCTGCAGATGGAGAACAAAAAGGTGTCGTTTCATTAACTGAAGCATTACGTGCTGCTGAAGAAGCAAATCTTGACCTTGTTGAGATTGTTGCTAATGCAGAACCGCCTGTTTGTAAAATCATGGACTACAACAAGCACTTGTTTGATTTGAAACAAAAGCAAAAAGATGCGAAGAAAAAACAGCATCAAGTGCAAGTGAAAGAAATCAAGTTACGTCCAGCAACGGATGTAGGTGATTATCAGGTAAAATTGCGCGCAATTTTACGTTTCCTTGAAGAAGGAAATAAAGTGAAAATTACCTTACGTTTCCGTGGTCGTGAGATGGCGCATCAGCAACTTGGTCTAGCTCAATTGCAAAAGATTGAAGCTGACGTTGCGGAGTTTGGTGTAGTAGAACAAGCTCCGAAGATGGAAGGTCGTCAGATGGGCATGTTACTTGGTCCGAAAAAGAAAAAGTAATTTTTCTAAAAAAAGCACCGCAATAGGCGGTGCTTTTTTATGCCTAAAATTTCTTGCTCAATTGAAAAAATTAAAAAAACTAGCAAATATGATAAAAGATACAATATTCTAAAATTAGTTGAAAAGTGAATTATTGGTAAGCGAGGATATATGTCAACTATCAATGGGACTGATGAGCTATCGGAAATCAATCAGAAAGTCGTGCAAGAAGGCGAAATCCTACCTCAGGTCAGATTGAGGGATGGTAGTCGTGTACAAACAGGCACTGTCGCAACAATGCTACACAATATTCATTTATATAACATGGGTGTGCGTGGTAATGTGGAAGATGAGCTTGCTTTAGCGATTCCAACCTTAGTGAAAGTAGGATTGTTTGATTTGTTTAGTGTAGATGAGTGGATTAATGGCAATAATGCTGATCGCAAATTTGTTGGAGAAAAAGCAAAAGTATTCTTGGAAAAATCAGACACAATTTTTTAAATCACTCTTTGCATAGACTTTTTATTGTTTCTTTTCGTGCTAGGCTGCTGATCAATAACTATGAACTGTGCTATAACGCAACAACAGTCAGAATAACGATGAATAGGGCAACATAAATGATTGACTTATATTACTGGGGAACTCCCAATGGGCACAAAATAACGATTGCTTTAGAAGAAATGAAACTCGATTATCAGATTTTCCCGATTAATATTTTAGAGAATGATCAGTTTCAACCCGATTTTCTTAGGATATCTCCAAATAATAAAATTCCAGCAATAGTCGATCAAAATGGACCGCGTGGAGAACCTATTTCAGTATTTGAATCAGGTGCAATTTTACAATATTTAGGTCGTAAAACAGGTTTGTTTTATCCAACTGATGAACAAGAACGTGTTGAAGTTGAGCAATGGTTGATGTGGCAAATGGGTGGTTTCGGTCCGATGCTGGGTCAGAATCATCATTTTAGTAAATTTGCACCTGAACGTATTCCTTATGCGATAGAGCGCTATGTGAATGAAACTAAACGTCTGTATGGTGTGCTCAATAAACAATTAATTGGTCAAAAGTTTGTAGCTGGTGAATACACTATTGCGGATATGGCTATCCTGCCGTGGGCGTTGCGTTACGATTGGCAAGGCATACAGCTTGAGGATTATCCATATGTTCAAGACTATATTGAACGTTTGACCGCACGTCCTGCTATTCAAAAAGCATTATCGATCAAAGTTTAATTTTATTATTACTACCGTGTTTAGTGATTATATTAAGCATTGGGCTCTTCTCATGGGATTACTGATCGTAGTAGCAGTGAGTTGCAGTCTGATGCAATATTTTTTAGCGATAGATAATTTTGAATGGATGGTCTTAGTTTTAATATTAAGTACAGGCTTTGTTTTTGCTTCACTATTTGCACTTTTACAAGTCAAAGCAAAGCATTCTGTTTTTTATACAGGTGTTTGTGGAGGCATTTTCGCTTTATACCTTATCTTACTTTTTTATGTTGATCTCACACTGTTGATTGATTGGAATGCTGTTTCAGAGGGTGAGATACAATTAACAATATTACAGAAAATGATTAAATCTGATGTCGCATTTTGGATTGCTTTTATTGTTCCATTTTTATATTCAAGCCTAAGTTATATTGTCCGATCTAAATCGGAGCCCAAAGTTTCGTGATCTCTTATCTTTTGTTATTTATTTCTGCTTTTGGTGCAGCGACATTATTGCCTCTACAGTCAGAGGCAGTCTTAATGACTTTACTGGTGCAGGGGATTTCTAATCCATTTTATTTGATCTTAGTTGCGACTGTAGGCAATGTATTGGGTTCATGTGTGAACTGGTGGTTAGGGCTGAAAATTGAACATTTTAAAGATAAAAAATGGTTTCCTGTTTCTGAACAGCGTTTAGTACAAGCACAACAGATTTATCATAAATATGGTTTCTATTCTTTATTATTAAGCTGGACACCTGTCGTTGGAGATCCGATCACTTTAATTGCAGGATTGATGAAAGAAAACTTTTGGCGATTTTTGCTGATCGTTACGATTGCCAAAGGTGGGCGTTATTTAACTTTATATGCTTTATATCTAGGTGTTTTCTGAGGGTAGGGAAAGCTTACAGGCTTTCCCTAAGTGTTCTAATGATTCGAACCTTTGGTGATATCGACTTTAAATAAATCAGTTGTTTTGAACCAACAATAAGTCACCACAGCAAGTGTCATACATCCGCCAAAAATGGTTGCAGTTATGGTTCCCATATACTTAGCGGCTAAACCAGATTCAAAAGCGCCGAGTTCATTGCTTGAAGAAACGAACATGCCATTAACCGCAGCAACACGACCTCGCATATTCTCAGGAGGGAAAATCTGTAAGACGGTTTGACGAACGACAACAGAAACACTATCACATGCACCCGTCATTGCCAGTGCAAACAGAGATATCCAAATGTTATTTGAGTATGCAAATAGAATAGTAAAAATACCAAAACCAGCAACAGCGAATAACATATTTCGCCAAGCATGATGCGTTGGTGGAAATTTGGTTAAAACAATCATTGTTAACAACGCACCAATTGATGGAGCAGCACGTAAATATCCCAATCCTTCTGGACCGACCTTTAAAATATCCTCAGCAAATATAGGTAGAAGTGCAATTACCCCTCCAAATAATACTGAAATAAGATCTAATGATATGGCCCATAAGACAATTTTGGTTTTCCAAATAAAGCGAAAACCGTCTGTCAGACTCTGAAGAACGTTCTCCGTTTCCATTTTTGGAAAAGTTCTTTTTTGAAGTAGGGTAATCAGAATAAAACAAGTCACTAACAATCCAGTGACTGCGAATAAGCTGGTCTCTCGTCCAAGAAATGCCAGCATAAATCCACCCAACATTGGACCTATAATCACGCCACTTTGCCAACCAATCGTCGTCCATGTTGCACCATTCGCATAAAGTTCACGTGGAATAAGAAATGGCTTGAGAGAGGTTGCTGAGGGATTGTAGAAACCTCGAATTGTTCCTAATGCAAAAATGACTGCATAAATTCCCCATGACAAAGTTGAGACACTAATCTTTTCTAAACCATATAAATGGAAGAGTGCCCAGAGCACGAGTGGCAATGGTGCTGCAAAAAATAAGCAGACCTTCATAATGGTTTGCTTATTGAGCTTATCTGCAAAATAACCACCCCATAAGGAAAGCGCAATAAATGGAATGGCTTCAGCTAAACCGATAAAACCTAATGTGAGTGGATCACGTGTGATTTGATACAGTGAATAAGCAACGATAATTTCTTGAATCAGAATTGCCAGTGTTAAGCAGAATTGATTCAAGGTAACGATAGAGAAATCTCGATAGCGCAATGCAGCAAAAGCATCTTGTTGTGTATTCATTTCGAGTGTTTATGATGGAATTGAAGCTATTATAAGCAAGTAATTAATGTAAATTTCTCGTATTTTGAGAATTAATGATGGAAAATTTCGTTTGAGTAAAAGTCTTGCTCTTACTCAAAAAATGAGCATTTTACTTTTGTTTTATTCGCAGATGTTATATCATGCTGCCTTCCTTACCTGCAGGTCGATTTGCAATAGTGCAAACGCGCCGAACAGGTGCCTAAAAGAGGTTACTATGGCTAAGTTAAAAACTCGCCGTGGTGCAGCTAAACGC
>Ga0247720_100052_pt1 | contig 57909 bp, 52 predicted proteins | sample MSEWel2015_12_15_FD_189078 | JGI IMG/M metagenome (GOLD analysis project Ga0247720, IMG submission 189078) | Subsurface sediment microbial communities from gas well in West Virginia, United States - MSEEL Well Study Marcellus 3H_2015_12_15 | ecosystem: Environmental > Terrestrial > Deep... | reverse complement strand
CAGAGATACATCACTGTTTGAATTGGTGGGGTAGAACTCCTAACCCTAATCGGCTCTGTCCTTGTTGGTGCTGCGGTAGAGGACTCTTTTCGTGATGGTTGACCTACAGTAGCTTGACTCTATCCGTTACCGGCTTTCCTTGACACAGGAGGTGCAAGCCTTTACCATAGTAGGTATGTACGGGCCGTTTGTTACGTAAAAGAAAGGGGAGGAGCCTGTGCGCCTGGGGCTGGAGGAAGAGGTTTTCATCACCCAGCCGGAGCGGCCGAACCTGCAGTCCCTTTTCTATCTTACCCGGCTTTTTTGGCGCAACCCGGGTTTCTTTCTCGTCCATTCGGATTCGAACTTCGCTCGCGGTAAGGACATAAAGGCCGGCCTTATGGGCCCGGTGGAGATTTCCACCCCTGTGGCGGGGAGCCCGGCGGAGCTGGTGGCGGCTTTGGCGGAGCTAAGGCGTGAGCTCACGGCGGCGGTAGGCCGGGAGGGGCTCTTAGTCGCCATGGGTCACCTCATCGATATGGATGCGCCTACGCTTACGGCCGGTCTGCACCTGCATCTATCGGGCTTACCCGACGCCGAGCGCGCCTACAACAACCTGGCGCACTTTCTCCCCCTTTTCGCCCTCTGTGCGGCCAGCTCCCCGGCCCGCCGCGGGCAGTATTTCGGCCCCAGTTACCGCCTCTACTCGTCATACGCCCTGGGGCCGCTGAGGCCCGGCGACCGTTACTACCGTTTTCAGGACCTTATTTTCTCCCTGCGGCTGGGTACCATTGAGGTGCGCCTCCTGGACCCCGTGCCCGACCTGGAGCGCCTGCGGAAGCTGGTTGAGGCCATCGTGGCGGTGGCTACCTGCGAACGCACCTACGCTTGGGATCCAGTCACCTACCGGCGCCTGCGGGAAGAGGCCGCCACTTTGGGACTTACGCCCGATCTGGCTCAGCTTTGGGCTGAGCTTCAGGATATCTACCCCCTGGAGCGCCACCTGGTGGAGCGCCCGGCGGCGACAGCGATATGGGAACACTACTTAGAGCACGGCTTAGTTTCTACTTACGCGGCCTTAGACAACCTTTACCGAAACGGCAGTTTCACCAGGAAGAAAGTTCCGGCTACGGCCTATAACCCTTTTAAAGTGGCGGCCGGTCTACTCGGCTATTACGCCGTGCGCCTTCCCTACAAGCTGGCCAAGGTGAAGAGGGAGTGGTCGAGGTGTGGTTCTGGTTTCTGACTGCGGCCGCGCTTCTCGTCGGAAGCATGTACTGGTACCTAAGGAATGTCTACTTTTTCCGCGATCCCCTGCGCCGATCCCCGGCCGATCCGGACGCCATTTTAGCTCCCTGTGACGGCACGGTGGTCTACGTAAAACCGTTTCGCGCAGGAAAGATCGAGGTAAACAAGCTGGGAGAGGCCATCCCGCTCCCGGAAATTCACCACTCTTCCTACCGCTTTGACGACGGGTGGTTAATCGGCATCTACATGTCTCCTCTAGACGTACACTTCAACTATGCGCCGGTGACGGCGACGGTTGCGGACGTTGTCCACGCTCCAGCCGCTTACAACCTCCCCATGGTGGACCTTTGGGAATATGTGCAGCTGACCTTTCTCCGCCGGGCGGTGGACCTTTTTACCCACCGCTATCGCCTCGTAAATGAACGAAACACGCTGTTTCTACACTCGGAAGGAAGACCGCCTCTCGCGATGGTGGAGATTGCCGACAAGTTTGTCAATAAGATTTCCTGCTTTGTCAAGGCTGGCGAGACGGTGCGGGCCGGGCAGAAGGTATCCTTCATTGCCCGCGGCTCTCAGGTGGACCTTATCATCGGCGACCCGACGGCGGAAATCCTGGTGCGTAAAGGCTCGCGTGTAACCGGTGGAGAAACCGTGGTGGCCAGGTGGGGCAGATCCGTTCTATGACGGAAAACGGCCTTCTTAAACTCCTTTCTTCACCGGCCGGTCTGGGAATGTACGGGCTCATCATGTTTCTCGAGGGAACGGGCCTTCCCGGTATACCCTACGAAGCCTTCTTCTTGGCGGCCGGAGTCCTCATTGCCAGCGGGCACCTCGCCCTCGTTCCGCTTTTAGTCCTGGCTACGGTAACCAATACTGCCGGCACCCTTGTAGGATACGCCTTGGGCTTCTGGGGCGGGCGGCCCTTCTTGGAAAGGTACGGGCCGTTAATAGGTGTGCGCCCGGAAGATATAGCACGGGTGGAAAAATGGTATGCCCGCTGGGGCGGGATAACTATTGTCCTCTCGCGCATCATCGGTCTGACCCGCACGCCGGCCATTCTCCTGGCCGGTATAGCCCATATGAACCTTTCGGCCTACCTCTTTTTTTCGGCGCTCACCTCGCTCGGCTGGTGCACCGCCCAGCAACTCATTTACCTTAACCTGGGGCGGACGGCCGCTCACTTCCTTAGTCCACGGGTTTTAGGCTTGGTAACCCTGCTGGGCGTGTTGGTGGGCGCCGTTTACGTGCTTTTCTTTTGGCTGACCTGGCGTCGCCAGCAGCCATAGGAAAGGAGCCTATTATGCGCCGGTTGTACAGAGTCCTGTTTCTCGGCCTACTCGTCTTAGCCAGCGGGATAGGAGCGCACTTTTGGGTGTTGCCTTTGGGGACGGCCCCGAACCCGGAAGTCCGGCCAATCAACCTTAACCTAACTGCCCGGGACCGCGTGCTCATCTTTGCTCCGCACCCGGACGACGAAACGCTTGGTGCCGGCGGACTGATCCAAAGGGCCGTGGCGCAGGGGGCTAAGATAAAGGTGGTTTTCTTCACCTGCGGCGATGCCTTCCGCTACGCCGCCCAACGCCGCCTGCGCGTCCTCAAAACCACACCGTCCACCATGCGCGCTTTTGGCCGGCTCAGGCAGAAGGAAGCTCTGGCGGCGCTCAGCGTGCTGGGGGTGCCCTCTGAAGCGGTCGTCTTTCTCGGCTTTCCCGACCGCGGCCTGGCCGCCTTGTGGCAGGACTACTGGTCGTCCGCCCGTCCCTACCGATCACCTTATACGGGTGTTACCGCTTCCCCGTATGGTACAGGCCCGGCGTTTGCCACTGTTTACTCCGGTCAGGCGCTCCTGGCCAGCATGGAGGAGCTTATCCGCAGCGAAAACCCTACTGTTCTGGTCTTCCCCAGTCCGCATGAAGGCCACCCCGACCACTGGGCGGCCGGCGCTTTTGTGAGCTTTGCTCTGGAGAAATTAAAGGGCGACCGAAGTTGGCACGGGCGGCCCAGGGTTTATACCTACCTGGTACACTACAGCAACTGGCCCCGGCCGTGGGGCGCCGACCTGGCCCGCAACTTAGAGCCGCCCCCGCCCATCGCTCGCGAAGGTTTATGGCTGCGTCTCGACCTCTCATGGCCAGAGAGGGCCAAAAAATTGAACGCCATCTTAAAGTATAAGTCGCAGGTGGCGGTGATGCGGGGTTTCCTTACCAGCTTTGCCCGGGCAAGTGAGCTCTATTGGGCTTACCCGGCCGCGGAAGTCTTGAACACCGACGCGGGAGGCGCCGGCCAAAAGACTTTGGCCGTTGACCCTGCCGGCGACAGCATCATCGACCGGCTCGAACGCGACGCCGACATCGTGCAACTGGACGGCGCGCTGGATGGCCAAGACCTAAAACTTTGGCTTCGCCTCCGGGGGCTGGTGAAGAAAGAACTCAGCTACCGACTGGAGGTGGTAGCCCTAGCTCAAACCGAGCCGATCCGGCGACGGGTGGAACTTCGATACCCGGAGGATGCCGGCCAGCCGGGGACGGCCGGGCAGGCCGAGGGGAACGCGGTGGTTTTTACCATCCCCCGCAGTGTCTTGGGCGATGCCGCCCAGGTGTTCATAGCCGCCGAAACCCACCAGGGTAAGGTGCGGGCCGATCGCCTACCTCAGGTGCGAGTGGTGCTGAAGTAGCTCCCTGCCGTTCCGGCTCCGTTCCGCCGGCCGGGTCGGGCCCTACCTGACCGGGTGGCTGTTTTCGTCAGCCGCGCCGAACATCATGGCCCGAGCGGGCGGACACAAGAAGGTGCGGAAAGACGCGAGCGAAGAAGGAGTTTTTCAAACACTCTCTTCTTTAAGCAGGAGTTTGCGCAAGCGTGGCGAATGAGAACAACGAAGAGGCGAGGAATCAATCGGTCATAGAGGAAGCCAGGGTTTTCAAGGGTTCCAGGGTAAGCTGGCTGGCTTGCAGGCCTGCGAACAGTAAAGCTGGGAAGGCCTCCCAGCCGGGAAAGAATTTTTGGTTGTAGAAAGAATAAAGGCTATTCATTGGCAAAAATAACAATAGGCTTATGCCACTTTTCTCCGAGTCCAGCCGCCTAAGGCTCAGCTAAGGCGATGGACCGATAGGGTAAGCGGGGAAACCTGCTTGCCTCCCGGTGCGGAAAGGAGAAAGGCAAGCTTATGCCCGTTCTGCTTTCCGCAGGACGGGCCTTTAGTTTATGACCTAAGGGAGGAATGAAAAAATGACGACTTGGAAAAACCTGAGACCGTGTGCCCTGATCTTGGTTCTGGTCCTGCTCCTCGGCGGTGCTGGCTGCACGGGCATGCAGAACGCCCCAACGGGAAAAGAGCCTGCTGCTCCCGCTCCGGCCGCCGGCGTTGAGGTAGAGCTTGTGGATGCCGCTGGGATTAGCAGCAAGGTAGACCTGGCCCAGTTTCCGGCCGTGACTGCTAAGGGTGGCTACAAAAAGTCTACGGGCACCATCGTCGGACCGGATGGTTTTACCGGCGTCAAGATGAAAGACATCCTGGCCCGGCTAAAATGGGATCCTATGACACAGGCCGTGCAGGTGGTGGCAGTTGACGGTTACACCATGACCTTCACCGCCGATCAGGTGGACGGCAACCTGCTGACCTACAACCAGGACGGCTCGCCGGCAAAGGTTGGCGGCGTGGAGATGATTCTGGCCTACAAAACAGATGGGAAAGAAGCAAAAGATCTGCCGCGGGTTGCTTTCGTTGGCGACAATGCTCCTTTGACTGACGGCCATTTCTGGGTGAAGAACGTAGCCAAAATAGCCCTGACCAAGGCGCCCGCGGAATGGAAGATAAAGCTGAGCGGCGTCGAGACAGCGGAACTCGACCGCTCCACGTTTGAAAGTCTAGCCACCTGCACTGCCAGTCCACACCCGGCTGTTACGTATAAACACACCGACAAAGAGGGCAAAGAACACGAGTACAAGGGTGTTCCCCTTTGGATAGTGCTCTCCATGGTGGACGGCGGCGACAGCCCGGGCGGGCATTATGTGTTCAATGATGACTTGGCCCAAAAGGGCTATATCGTTCAAGTGGTGGCGAAAGACGGCTACTCGGTAGAGCTTTCCTCCCAAGATGTGGCGCGCAACCAGAACATCATCCTGGCCTACTGGAAGGACGGGGAATTGCTTCCGGCAGACGAAGGCCCGCTGGCGCTCACCGGAGCAGGCCTCAAAAGCAACAAGGAGCGGGTTAAGCAAGTAGCCGAAATCCGCCTCACCAATTTGCCTAAGTAAACTCGGAGGAAGGCGGTAGGCATTGATGGTACTGGCGGTGCGGTCGCGCAGGCAACGTCTGCATGTGGCGTTCATCCTCCTCTTCAGCCTGCTCTTGGTTACCGGTTGCGCCGCTACCACCCCCCGCAGCCTTACCCTAGCCGTAGTAGGCGATAGCCAGGGCCGGACTGCTGTTTGGGGAGATGTTGTCGAGGCAATCAATGCGGAAGGTGTGGACTTGGTCGTCCACTGCGGCGACCTAACACCGGCTGGCACTTACGATCAATACCTTAGGTTTAAGGAGCAGGTTGACAAACTGCGCGTTCCCTTTTACGCCGTTCCGGGCAACCACGATGTCCGCGGTGAGGGACGCCTCCTTTTTGAAGAATTTACCGGTTCACCGCCTTACTGGTCGTTTAGCCGAGACGGGTATCTCTTTATCGGCCTGGATGATGCCGACGGTGAGCTTTCCCGCGAGCAGCTGGACTGGCTGACGGCAGAACTGGCCCGGCCGGGTCCCAAGCTCGTCTTTCTCCACATTCCTCTGTGGGACCCTCGCCCGGGCGAAGACCACGCCTTAAAGCGCACGGAAGAAGCCGCCCGGCTCCATGAACTTTTCTGGCAGCACCAGGTCATCGCCGTCCTCAGCGGGCACGTTCACCTTTTTGCCTGCCAGGAAAAGGACGGCATCACCTATGTGACTACCGGCGGCGCCGGCGCGCCTCTTTACGCGCCGCAGGCGGCCGGCGGCTTCCACCATTGGACCAGGGTCCAGCTTTCGGACGGTCGAGTGAAAAAAGTGGAGGCGGTACCGGTAGAGCGCCCAACCTTGGAGCCTACTGTGACGGTTATCACACCATCAGCGACCCGCACTTTCACCTTGGAAGAGCTGCTGGCCTTTCCCGCCGTTACAGTCAAGGCAGCCTTTGAGAACCGGTTCGGCAACCGGGGTGGCGAGGGCAAGTATAGGGGAGTGCTTCTTACCTCTCTGCTCGAAGAAGCGGGCGGTTTTTCTCCCGGCCAAACGCTCAAAGTGGTGGCTGAAGACGGCTACAACCAGGATTTTGGTTATGAGAATCTCTATCCCAGCGAAGAATGGTTGAAATTGCAGGGAAAAATGCTCCTCGCCTACGAGAAAGATGGGCAACTGGTGCCCGAGTGGGAAGAAGGTCCGCGCTTGGTGCTGGCCCCTGCCGATTGCTTCTATAGCAATGCCGACTGCGCCCGGACCTCCCTGCCCGGGCAGGGTTGGAACGTCAATCCTTCGGCCGGCGCTCGTTGGGTGAGGCAGGTTAAGCAAATCGAGGTGGTAAGAGGTGCGGCAAAATAAAACGCGCGGCTACTACCTGACTACGCGGGAACTAATTACCATGGCCGTCTTGAGCGCCTTAGGTGGGGTACTCAGCACCTACGTAGGGTATCTGGGTAACTTGCTGAACCAGTTTTTCGGCGTGCCGTTCGGAGCCGGCCAATTCATGGGCGGGCTGCACGTGTTCTGGTTCATCGTTCTGGCCGGGCTGGTGCGCAAGCCCGGGGCCGTTCTGGCGGCCGGTCTCCTTAAAGGACTGGTGGAATTCCTTACCGGTAGTACTCACGGTGTGGTTATTGTATTGGTGTGTGTCGTGCAGGCGGCAGCGGTGGACGCCGTGGTTTCCCTGGGGCGGCGATCGGGGTTGGGCGCTTACCTCGTTGCCGGTGCGGCCGGGACGGTCAGTGAGGTTGTTCTTATGCAGCTGCTTTACTTTTCCGGTGCCCCGGCTTGGTACATTCTCCTTATGATCGGTCTGGCGGCAGTTTCCGGCGTTATTTTCGCTGGGTATCTGGGCAGCGGGGTGCTGGACTTGCTGCATTACGGGCGGATTGCGGCTCAAAGGCCGCAGGGCTCTTCTGCCCATACCGCCAGGTTCGTTATAACCCTCATTCTTGGTGCCCTCCTCGCCGGAGGAGCTGTGTACTACTATGCCTTCGTCTTCGAGCCTTCTTGGGCGTCACCGGCCGTAACCATCGAAGGGAAAGTGTCCCATCCTTATACGTACCGGGAGGGTAGTTTTCCCGACAGCGCCATAACAGTAACGGCAGAGCTGAAAGGAAGCGTTACCTACGTACCGCCGCGCGACTACACCGGTGTGCCGATCAGAAAAATTTTGACAGCCGCCCAGCCGGATGGCACGGCCACCAAGGTAACGGTGAGTGCCCGAGACGGCTACTCGGTGGAATTTCCTTTGACCGACCTGCTTAAGGATGAGAAGACCATCCTTATCCGAGAAAAAGACGGCTCCTATCGCCTGATCGCCCCTGAGCACGCCGGTGGCTACTGGGTGCGTCAAGTAACCCGCATCAAGGTCGAATGAAATATGATCACCCTCCGCGCTTTTTCCTGCCGCTATCCGGACGGCACCTGGGGGCTTAGGGACGTCGACCTAGCCGTCTCCCCAGGAGAGTTTCTCGCCCTTACTGGGCCGAGCGGTTGCGGCAAGAGCACCCTCGCCCGCTGCTTGACCGGTTTTATCCCGCACGGGCAGAGCGCTGAACTTTCAGGCACCATTGAAATCCACGGTCTTGACCCGCGTTCCTCCGAGGTATACTGTCTGGCTGCCCAGGTGGGCCTGGTGCAGCAGGACGTGGAAGGGCAGTTTTGCACCCTGCGCGTGGTTGACGAGGTAGCCTTTGGACCTGAGAACCTGGCCATCTCGCGCGCCGCCGTAGTGGAGCGCGTACGGTGGGCGCTGGCTGCAGTTGGAGCCAGCCACCTGGCCGACCGGAATCTCACTAGCCTTTCCGGTGGGGAAAAACAAAAGGTAGCCATTGCTGCAGCCCTTGCCTGCCGACCGGCGGTTCTCATCCTGGACGAACCTACTAGCAACCTAGACCCGCAGGCCACCCAAGAGGTTTTCCAGACAATCGCAGAACTTCAGGCCGTGTCCGGTCTCACCGTCCTGGTTTGTGAGCACCGGCTGCATTATCTGGCCGGCCGTGCCGACCGGCTGGTGATTCTCTCTGGCGGACGCGTGCTTGCCGACGGCTCCCTAGCTGAGGCGAGCCAATGGGTACCAACCTTAGCCGCCTACGGAGTACAGCTGCCCGATCTGGCACCGCCGGCGCTCCAACCGAGAAGACGGTGTCTGCAGAAAAATGCAGCTCCGGGAAAGGCACTTCTTACGGTGGAAAATCTCTGCCTCGACTTCAGCGGTCACCGCGTCCTGAGGGACATCAGCTTTACGCTGCGTCAAGGCGAACTAGTGGCCCTCATGGGTGCCAATGGCAGCGGCAAAACTTCGCTCCTTCGCGCCCTGCTCGGCCTGCTGCGCCCTCGCCGCGGCAAAGTATTTCTGGAGGGCGCCCCGGCGCCGGATCGCGTTCTGGCGCGGGCTCAGCACCTTGGACTTGTCCTGCAAAACCCCAATCACCAGCTTTTTGCGCCTACGGTGTGGGAAGAACTGCTGCTGCCGGCGCGCAACTTCGGCCTTCCGGAAAAAGAAAGCCAGCAGCGAGCAAAGGCGCTCCTTGAAGCCTTCAAGCTGGAGGGGCTGGAGGAACGGCCTCCGCAAACCTTAAGTCATGGGCAGAAAAAGCGCCTTGCCCTGGCCGCCGTTCTTACTTACCGGCCTAAGGTGCTGCTACTCGACGAGCCGCTCATCAGCCAGGACCCGCACGCCGCGGCTGTAGCTTTGACTGCTCTGCGTCGCTTTACCGAGGCAGGGAGTGCTGCAGTTCTAGTCTGCCACGACCCTTATATTGCCGACTATTACTGCGATCGGGTCCTCTTTCTCGATGCCGGCCGCCTCGTAGCCGATGGGACTCCCGAAGAAGTCTGGCCTGAGCTAATATCCCGCGGCTTTGCCGAGTTTGTTCCCTGGTACCGCCAGCAACCGAAGGAGGTGCACAGCTCTGTATTTTCTTGATTTCAGTTACCGCACTGGCCACACATGGCTGCACCGGGCGAATCCGGTAGCAAAGCTGGTGGCGCTTTTTTGCTTAAGCCTACTCGTTTTCACGTTACCCAACCCGGGGTTTCAGGCGGTGCTCTTTTTTCTTACCCTGGCAGCGGCCGCCTATGCCGGAATAGGCGGCGCCTTCTGGCTGAAGAAGCTGCGCTTCGTGCTGTTTTTCGGACTTACCGTCTTCTTAGCCCAACTCCTTTTCAATCAGACAGGACCGGCTCTCGCCGTGCTTGTGCCGGGGCGGTTACCCATAACTGCCCGCGGGTTGGTGCGCGGACTAAGCATGGCCCTGCGCCTCCTTAGCATCACGGGGGCAAGTTACGTCTTTACAGCTACTACCGACCCGGGAGATCTGGCTTACGCCTTGATGCAGGCTGGGCTGCCCTATCGTTACGGATTCATGCTGGTCACGGCACTGCGCTTCGTGCCGCTGCTGCGAGAAGAAGCGGCTACGGTGTACGCCGCACAGCTCGCCAAAGGCATCCCCTTGGACCGCCCTACCCCAGCCAACCTGCCCCAGCTGGCCCGCTACATGTTCTGGCCGCTCACTGTAGCCGCGTTGGAAAAGGTGGACACTCTGGCTATCTCCATGGAAGGGCGCGCTTTCGGCCTCTACTGTCGGCGCACCTATTTGCGCCAATGCCCTTTTACCTGGGCAGACGCTGTGCTCATCGCCTTAAGCCTGATCGGCACCGCCGGCCTGCTGGCACTCTCCTACCTCTTACCGGGGCTAACGGCCTATTCTTCGTACCTAAAGTTCACATTCTAGGAGCCCAGCCCACGCATTTCTAGTTCCGCTGCTTGCGCCAAGAGAAATTCAGCCTGCTGAGGACGAAAGCCGGCAAAACGGCGTAGCGCTGCGGCTATATGCGGAATCACCGCCGGAAGCGCCTTGGCCTGGGCGGCCTCTTCATACGCTGCCAGGAGTTCACCCACTAGCCGGTACTTCACCGGCGTAAACATAGGATCAGTCGCTAGAACTGAGGCACAGGCTTCGCCCACCTCACTCAGTGCGTCTCCTTCGTGACTCTCCTCCCAGTCCAGGCCGTAGAGTTTCCCTCCCGCCCCTACCAGAAAGTTACGCAGGATGGCATCTCCCTTTAGAAAGGTAGCCTCGCCCTGCCTGAAGCGTATGTGGAGCTCTCCTAGCCAGGCACCCAGCTGGCGTGCCAGGGTAACTTCCAGCGTGTGGTTTAAGACATCGCAGAGATTTGTCCCGGGGACCTTCTCAAGAATCAACAAGTCCTCCCGCAGGAGTGCCAGCGGCTTCGGAACGGCTATGCCGCGTGCCCCTACCTTGAGGAGAGCGCCTTTTTCCCTTGCGCAGGCAGCGGCAGAGGCGTAGAGTTTGGCCACATGTTCGCGGTGGCCGTCAGTCACCCGGTAAACGCGGTTTTTCTTACTGCGGAACCGCTCGAGAACAGCGAACCCGTAACCCTCGAGCACCTCAAGAGCGTCGTCCATCTCGCACATCTCGCTTGGCTTTCGGCAATCCTCAACCTCTTTTCCAGACATCCTGTCCTTACTCTATCACACCTTAAGTTGCGCTCACAATCGTCTTTGTTTTCCTGCTTTTCCGTATTAGTCTGCTAATGATGGCGCCTAATCTACTGGGTGGTCACGCGTACCCTGCCCTCCGTGGTGGCAGGGTCCTCGAGGGCCTGGTGTAGGTAAGAGAATTTATTGAAGTAACTCGTTACAAAAACCGGACTTGCCAAAGGGAGGAATTCGAAACAAGAACATAAAAAGAGACCTCACGAGCTGTTGAACCGAACGAGTACCGAAAAACGATGCGCCGGAAGGCAGGGCCTCATAATTCGGCAGTTGATCGCTGCTTTCTTTTTTGAGGCATTGCCGCAACGGCATAGTCGTGTTACAATAAAAACCAAGTAAAGAATTCTCTTCGCTGCCCTTATGGCTGCGTGTTGGGGTGAGGTTTATGGGGGGAGCACAGGGAGGGCGCCGGGTGGTCACGGAAAACCGGAAAGCCAGGCATGATTACTTTATCCTTGAGACTTACGAGGCAGGGCTGGCTTTGGTCGGTACAGAGGTGAAGTCCCTGCGCGAGGGCAGGGCCAACCTAACCGACAGCTTTGCCCGAGTTGAAAACGGCGAGGTAATCCTATATAATATGCATATAAGCCCCTACCAGAAGGGGGGCTACGTCAACCACGAGCCCAAACGCCCACGCCGGCTTCTCCTACACAAAGGAGAAATTGCCCGCCTGGCGGGGGCCGTCCAGCAGAAAGGGCTGACCCTTATACCCTTGTCCGTGTACTTCACGGAAAGGGGTTGGGCGAAGGTGGCCTTAGCGCTGGCCCGCGGAAAGAAGCTTTACGATAAGCGGGCCGACCTGGCCAAACGGGAGGCGGCGCGCGAGATCGAGCGGGCCGTCAAAGAACGCTCCATGGGGGCGATTTAGGCTCGACGGGGGTTGTATGGGCACAGGAAGCGAGCCGCGGACCATGACCGCGTACCAACATGGAAAGGCATAACTGCCAACAACGAATACGCTCTGGCTGCGTAACTGACGTAGCCCATCCGCCCGGCTCATGCCTGCGGAGCCGGATCCGGGTGTGAGAGCAGCAGGCTACCGCCGTGCCCGGCCCCGGAGCCCGGCGGGAAACAAACGGGGCTAGCCTGAGCGGCATCCTGCTCCTGGGAGGCCGCCCGGGCGAACGCCAAAACAGGAGCTACGCTCGTAGAAGCCTGTGTGGGTACACCTTCGGACGGGGGGTGCAATTCCCCCCCGCCTCCACCAAACATAAGGCACAACGATCGCGCCGCTTTCGGGCGGCGCTTAACTTTTTTCGCGGTTCCCCAGAAACGGCTGGAAAACCCGATATAGAAAAAACGCGTGCCTTTTGCTTAAGGCGGGGGCACGCCTTTTTCGTTTGGGGAAGAATAAAAAGCGGGAACGAAGGGGAAGCACGGTTACCTTGAAAGGAGAGGTAGCATGAAAATAATTCCGCTCGCCGTAGCCGCTACCGCCGGCCTAACCATGGCCGTACAGGGTTCCATCAACGCCGCCCTCGCCAAGATCGTCGGCCTCTGGGAGGCCAACCTCATCGTTCACGTGGTGGGTACGGGTGTCGTTGCCGCGGTGGTGTTTCTGTTGAAACAGGGGACTAGCAACCTGGCCCGCATATCCGGGGCACCCTGGTACACTCTTCTCGGCGGGGTGCTCAGCGCCCTCATTATCTACGGAGTAGCGCTAAGCATTCCGAAACTCGGCGTGGCGGCGGCGACCACGGCCATCATTGTCGGCCAGGTGCTTACCGCCCTCTTGATTGACCACTTGGGGTGCTTCGGCTTGGATAAAGTTCCCTTCACCTGGACCAAACTCGCCGGTTTAATCCTTTTGGCGGCCGGAGCTTGGCTGCTTCTTTCCCGTACCGGGTCCGGGAGCGCTTAATTCAGGCCGGGACGGCCGCCCGGGCAGGCCATATTTTTTCGTCCGGCCGGAACCGGCACCTCCCAGGAACTGGCGCCGCGGGCGGCGCATAGTATTGAGAGGAGAGAGCACTGGGAGGTGAAAAGATGTATTTCGATCCGGCCATTTTTAAACATCCGGCCGTGGAGTATATCCCTCTCTACCCTGAAACCCTGGCCCTCGACCCTTATTGGACGGAAAAGAGCAGCCAACGGGTATCCCTCTACGTGTTTCAAGACCAAGAGGCTTTGGCCGAAGAACTCAGGCATCTCGGGCTAGACCCGGCAACGCAGGTGAACTTCGCCCAGGACTTGGCACTTCTTACCCTGGGCTACCAGGTAAACTACGCCTATTACCGGGGTTACACTACTCTTCTTCTCGGCAATCCCCTTCCCGGCGGATACCACCTTTCCCGCATTACTCGCCGCTATTTTTATAAAGACCGCATCCACTTTGCCCTCTATAGCGGCAAGGCCGAAAAGCTGGCCTGGGCCGACATTGCCTTTAAGTCGCTTTAAGAAGCGCTAGGTCGGCTGCCAGCACGATGGTTACCACCACCTCCCGCCCTGAGCGTGCCCCCGGAACGAGGAGAAGCCGGGGGCGGGCTTCTTTTACCTTGAGTTCGCCGCGAACCGTGAGGCCGGGCCTGGCTACGGGGCAGGGAAAGCGGGCGGCAAAGGGGCGCCTTTCCTGCCACCGCCGTAGCAGATGGTCGTGCCCGGCGTACAATATGGAAAGTTCCAGCTCGCCCACGGCCCCGACGGCGCCTTCCTCTACCTCCCACACTAAACGGGGAATGCTGGCTGTTGCTTCCTCCACTTTTTGCGCCGGGGGATGGGGGAGAAGCACCAGTGCCTCAAGCTCCATCTCGTCCCCCACCACCCCTTCAACCGGTTGCCCTGCCGGGACGGAAGAAGAGGCAGGAGTCAGGGCGGTCACCACCCGAGCTGCCGTGCGGGCGTACGCCCTGCCCTTAACGCTGAGGAGCGCCTTGGCTACGACCGTATTGCCCTCTGGGGAGAAGGCAGCGGAGAGAAGATGGCACGCTACTTCTACTTCGGAGGTCATCTCCGGCCGAGCTTCGGCGATGGCGAGCACGGCCTGCCACGGCGCAAGGCTTCTGGTGCAGAGTTCCCGCCCGTCGGCGGTGAGGTAATAGGCACAAAATTCGATTTCTCCGGACGCCAGCACCCGCCCGTAAGTGCTCTTAACTTCCTTTTTGCCGGGCAGGACCGTCACCTCGCTCAGGATCTCTGCCCGCTCTTCTAGACGAATATTCTGTTCGAGTAGCTGGTCGTTCTGGCCTTCGCCGACCAGCTCTTCTATTTCTACAGGTGTCGTTTCCGCTGCCGCCTGGGACGAAGCAAAACTTACAGCCAGCCTCACAACTTCGCGCGCCGTAAGGCGCAGCTCAAACGAGCAGAAAAACCGCGCTTCGTACGCACCCGTTTGGGTGCGCACTGCTTCGGCGCTTTCAACCCTGCCGCGCACTTCTACGTCATGCTCTGGCTGCGCCGCATCGGCGGCGACAAAGAGCCGTAGGGGGGCGGGCAGGGAGGCGGTGCGTTCTTTTCCGTCCGGGCCCGCATACGGTACCGTTACTTCCATCTCCCCTTCCAGCAGAACCCGGCCGGAGCCGGGACGGGCGGTAAGCTCGCGCACCTCGGCCTGAGGCACTCCCAGATAGGCAACCGGCTCCGTAAGGGGCAGGGGCAAGGCCAAAAACTCACTTGTTGCCACCTCTTTTACCACGCGGCGGACTTTGGCTAAGACGGTTTCTGCCGTAAGGTCCGGATCCGGCTCGGCCAGTACTTCCAGCCGGCGCTCACGCGTCACCCGAACGCCTATTGTTTCGGCTACATGGAGCTGGAGCGTGTGTCCGGCTGCCTGAAGTACCTCTTTGGCCACCTTTCCCTGCGCCCAGGCGGCGATGCAGGCGTTTTCGAAGGGCCCTTTGCCGGGCAGGAACCGGCTCCAGTTGGTTAGGTGGCGCAGGTGGTGAACGTGCCCGTCCTGCCCCAGGTAGAGGACCAACTCTTCCGCTTCACCGCTTACCACTGGTTGGGGCAGGGGTTCGCCCTTGACTTTTTCCTCGCGCACTTCCACCCGGAGAATTTTTAATGCCGGAGGGTCAAGGGGGAGCAGGAGTTCCCGGAAGAAAGTGGCTTCTTGCTGGGCGAGGAGCTCGGAGAGCACCACCGGTACCCAGTGAAATTTTTCCGGTCTGTTACCGGGTGAAGGGCTTACGGTCATGACCCGGACCGTAAGCCCGCCCACTGCTTTTACCTCCAGCCTGGCCTTTCTCCCCAGAAGGGGGCTCAGGCTGTAAGAAACATCGTGCACTTGAGCGGCGAGTTCGAGGTGTCCCGAAGGAAGTTCCTCCTTAAGGGGCAGTGTTAGGTCAAACGTGCTTTGACCGGGCAGCGAAGCCAACCGGCCGTCGCGTTTGGCGTAACGCACCAAGGCGCTCAGCCTGCCGCGAACCTTAAGCCGCTGACCTGCAGCCTCACCCTTGAGGTCCTCGACGTAAACTTCTACTTTAAGGATTTGTGCCGGCGCTTCACGAAGCGGCGTAGAGAACCCCAGGGTTAAGGGAAGGGTTACCGCCCGCGCACAGGTATAAACCAGGCCTTCTTTCTGTTCAGCAGGCACGTCAACCCTCCTCAAGCCAGTTTTTCTTCCTAAAAAAGATATGGCCACCGAGCAAAAAAAAGAAGCGGAGACTTCCTCCGCCCGGCCGCCATTCTATAGCGAGGTGACCTCAGCCGCTGCTGCCTGTACCGTCCGCAGCACCTTGACACTTATCTCCAACATGACCTTTTGGGCTAAGGTGGTACCATCGGCCGCGAGAGAGGGTATAATGCCTTTTACCTCGGGCGAGACATGGACGGTCATGCCTGGAGCCGCCTCGGCGATGGCTACGTAGCCCATGAAGGGGACGTCTTCCTCCTGCTCGTAATTGATGTCGTCGCTGCCGGTGAAGTAAATTCGCTTGTGCAGATTTCCTTGGATTATTACCTTACCCGGTATTACCGTACTTTCAATTTGGCTCACTTCGGCTGTAACTTGGTTGACCTTCTGGGCGACGGGGTTCAAAGCGTAGCTGCTCTCCACAAGGGTATACAGCGCTCCCTCGCCTACGATCTCTTGCGCTTTAATCAATGTCGAGCCTGCGGCCAGCGAGAACTCTACATCTTCCGTAACCTTAACGAACAGTTCGTAAGCCACTTTCAGGCTGAGCCGAGTGCCGTCAGGGGAAAGCTCATGCACAACTTCCTCAACCTTCGGGTTGATCTGTACAAACATGCCGGGACCTACGCCGGGCATATCAACAAACGTGGAAAAGGCTTCATCCTCGGCCTGGTGGTGTTCCAGCTCGTCGCCGAGGCCTACGTAGAAGATCTGTTTATGAACGTAACCCTGGATGATCACCTTATCGTTTATTGCTTCTTTTCCTGTAATTTCGATTCGGGCCGTTACGTCGGTAACCTTTGAGGCCGCAACGCTTAGTGGAACCGTACTTTCGTTCACCTGCTGTACCGTGTTTTCACCTCGCACTTGATGGAAGAGGCAGCGCGGCCCATTACCTTCCTCCAAGCATAACTGGCGTGCGTCGCTGACCTTCACCAGGATGTCCAGAATCACCTTGAGGACTACGCTGGTTCCATCCGCCTTAAGCTCTGGTAGCACCCGCTCGACTGTGGGGTAAACCTCGGCCTTCATTCCCGGAAGCGCGTGAGCGATCACCACGTAGGTACAGAAAGGCAGGTCTTCGGCCTGATGATGGACAACGGCGTCGAGGCCCACGTAGAATATGTTCAGACGGACGTTTCCTTCCAAAATAACGTTACCGGGAAGGATATTCGCCTTGAGATCGCTGACTCCGGCCACAACGTTGCGGATCTTAACAGCCGGCGCGCTCAGTATTGCCGTGGCCTCGGCGAGAAGTTGGGTAGTATTCTCACCAACCACCACTTCCGTCTTCACGAGCGGACTCATCTCTTTCGCCTCCTGACTTGTCATTTCCGTTGCCGGCTTTGCCGGCCCCGCTGCCCGTTTCTTTAGGAGCAGGCTCCTGCGCTGCTACAGTACACAGTTGGAAGTTGAAGTGTGCTTGGCCGCGCGTGGTAATATCTGGCGGATTTTTCCGGCCCAAATAAAATAAACGGAGAGGCTTTTCTGAGCCTCTCCTTCGTGGCTGACCTACGTGTACAGCGGGTTCCCCACCATATTTTAGACAGGGAGAGGTTTCTGCGGTGGGAAGAGATTTTCCGGCGGGCAAGGGAATTCGGGCTGCGGCCGTGTCTGGCAAGGGGCAGGAATGCAAAAGCCCAAGCTGGAGACTAAAAGTTTAACCAGAGCCTTGATTTCGATCTCTTTACAGAGCTTCTTGGTGCAAAGGAGTACATTGAGCCCAGGGTTGTCGGGATCGGGGATGATCTCGCAGCGGCACAGCGAACTTACGATGCGGCACTGCCCGAAAGTGCCGGCCGGGGCATAGAGAAGGACGGTATTGAAGAAGAATTTCGGGCCAATACGAGTTGGGCCGCAGAGGACATTACCAAACTGGTCCCGTATCGTGATATCGAAGACCAACCGCTGGCGGACCGTCACGTCAGCGAAACCATTGGCGTCTGGCGGCCCGATGTTAATAACCTCGCAGCGGGTTTCGGGTAAACCTGTGGCCGGGTCGATGTCAAAAACGAAATTGCACTCGACGGTTGCACCAGGCGGAAGCGGGTTCGGGCAACCTGGCGGGATAGGCTCCTCTTCAACGATGATGTCCTCTTTAATGCACTGGTCGTAAACCTTAAGAACTTCAATACATTCTGTTACAGGAAGCTGCTGGGTGACAGAGGTGGACATATCGTACCCCCCTTAATACGCATGAGCGCATTACGTTTTAGCTTCCGACCTGATGCATTATATGCGGACCTCGCGGAAAGGGTGAATTTTTGAGCACCTCCGCAGTCTTTTTTCCGGTCCTGAGGCCGAGCGGATTACAGATTAGCTTGCTTTTGGTCTCGGCAGTTAGACTGCCAGCACCTTCCACCAAGGCAACCTTGTTTGCTAGAAGCTTGGCCGCGCTGGGGCAAAGGCCACATTGCTTCCTACGTTGATTTACGCCTGATGCGGACTTTTGCTACCCGGAGGACTACAACTTATAATACTCATGAGAGTTGTATTTCGAAGGAGGCAATCAGGTGAACAAGAAGAAAGGGTTTAGAGCGCCGCTTACCGTATCTGCACTCGTTCTTAGCCTGGCTATGTCCACGCCAGCCCTGGCGACAAGTGCCTACGCAACAAAAGAGTGGTACCTAAACTACCTGCGCCAGTACTCAGGAAGCCGCACGGCTGCCACCCAGCCTGCGTCGACGCAAATGCCGACAACCAGCCGGGCGCCACAAACGGCTCAGCCTCCCACTACCCGGCCGCTACAGACGACGATTCCTCCCGGGAACCTGCCGTCTGGGTATTACCAGGTGCCGCAGGGCACACCGCAGCCGACGAACAACTGGTACCTGAACTACCTGAATCGATACCAGCTCACCGGGCCAATTGCAAATAGGCCCGCCAACCAATCCCAGCCGCCGGCGGCTCCACCCGGCGTTCTCCAGAATCCGTCCCCCGACCGAGAGAGTACTCCTTCCGAGCCGTCTGCAGACAATCCTTCCCTTACGGCGGAAGAGGAACAACTTATGAGTTATATCAACGAGGAGCGTGCCCGAAACGGGGTAGGCCCTGTGGTGGCAGACCAGGAGCTCGTGCGTATTGCCCGCCTCAGGGCCGAAAAGCTGGTGGAACTGGATTACTTCGACCATAACATCCCTGGCTACGGGACGGCCGGCCAGCAGCTTACTCGCGACGGCTATAGGTACGCGTACGTGGGAGAGAACCTCTCCGCTGCCGGTAGCGTCTACCAGGCGCACGCGCAAATTGTAAGAAGCAGCGCCCATCGGCAGATTATGCTGGACCCCAAGTTTACCAAGGTAGGTATCGGCATCGCCCATTACACCAACAAAGCCGGTATTGTGGTCGTGGAAATCTTCGTAGAACCGTACTGACGGAAAACAGGAGCCGGGGCTTTTAGGGAGGAAAGTGCGGCGAAAAGAACCTAGAAGCGAAACCGTTCATAGTATAAACATGAACAGAACATCGAAACGGAGCCTTACCTTTGGGCTCGGAACTTTCCTAAGGAGTCATCCATGCCGCTAAATAGCGGCACCACGAAGGATGAAAATGGTATTTTCGAAGGAGGAATTGTGAGTGGCGAGCAAGAAGGACCTAGCGGGCATACCTCAAGAAGTTCTCGCATACTACCAGCAATTTGGCCTGACGGCCGGGGCAGTGGTTAAGCTGTACAGCCCTGGAGAAAAGCTGCGGCCGGAAACAAGGACCTTCACGCCGACAGCTCCTGTTGTAGTGTGCTGAGGCAAACAGCGTTAGCCGGCCGGCGGTCGACAAAGAAAGACCCGGGGCAATTTTCCCCCGGGTCTTCAACTTTGTTCCGGCCGCCGGCCCAGAAATTACCCTCAACCACGCCCGGGCATCCGCCATACATACGGAGGAACGGTTTCGGCTCCGGGCGGAATACGTGAAATTGGTCGGGTTGGTTCTTGAGGCGAGTCTGGTTTGCAAAACAGACCGTTCGGTTTCTCTCCCGCGGTAAGTTTGGGTTCCGGATGGGGGCCTACCCATACCGGCACGTTTACCATATGCCTGGCGGTTTCCTCTAGTTCCACGACTGGTACGCACGCTGCCCGGGGAAGGCCGTCCTGCCCAGACCCCAAGCGAACGGCAGGATCTTCCGATTGCTCCTCGCTTGTGGGAGAGGCAGGCAGATCCATCGCTTTCTCTCTTGCTTCTACTTCCCCCGGGAGTTCTTCCCCGTCCGAAGCGGTGAGAATCTCAAGCACACTACTCACCTCCACCTCCAGCCTCTTCCTGAAGACGGTGGAGACGTTTTTCGGCGGGCTTATGGCCTTGTTGCCCCCGGGGGTACAGGCTTCGCATACCTGGCAGCAAGGTTCTTTGCGGAATTCGGCCCAAATAGCTCTACCATTTCCTGCATCGATCAGTTTTTCGTTTTCTTCCATATCAAGCTCGAGGACGTAGTTGCGGGACACAGTGGTGAGCTGGTACTCGCCTGGATTGCTCACTTTGGCATAGCAGGCTACCAGCTCTAGCTTGCCGAAAGCCAAACCCTTGCTGTTAGAAATCAGGTGGAAATGGGGCCGGCCTAATTCCGCTCCGCACGCCAAAAGTTCCATGTTGGGGAGGCTTGGAAGTAGCACTCGTGCGCTAAAGGGCTTACTTACGAGGACCTTATTTTCCCGTTGGGCCAATTTCTTTCACCTTCTTCACCTTTGGTATGGTCGCTTTTAACGTTCTCATAGTATGCATGGGAGCTACCGGTTGTGCTTGACCGGCCCCAAATCGCTCTTCGCGGTTTTTACCAGGGTTGGCGGCGAAAGGGACAATTAAACCCGGGAGGTTTGCTGCCCCGGGTTTTCTTTTTCCGTTTCCGGTGGTACGGCCGGCAGGGTAAACCAAAAGGTAGAGCCACGGCCGACCTCGCTGGTGGCGCCCACCCGGCCGCCATGGGCCTCGATGATCTCTTTGGCGATCGCCAAGCCGAGTCCGGTTCCGCCCAGGGCCCGGGAGCGCGATTTTTCTAAGCGGTAAAAGCGTTCCCAAATGCGCGGAAGTTCCTCTGCCGGAATGCCGGGCCCTTGGTCTTCGACGCTTACGGTTACGCCTTCGATGCCGAAGCGGCCCCGAATGGTGATCGTGGCCCCGGGCGGCGAGTAACGAATCGCATTGCTCAAAAAGTTCGTCAGGACCTGCTCGACGCGGTCTTCATTGGCTAGAATGCACGGCAAGTCGGGAGGGATATCCTCCTTTACCGTTAAACCCTTGGCCTGAATTTCTTGGCCGAGCTTAAACGCCACCCGCGCGGCGAGGTCTCCCACATCCACGGCGTTCAGTTCCCATTCGATCCGGCCGGACTGCAGCAGCGAAAGTTCCAGAATATCGTTAATTAACGCTTTCAGCCGCAGGGTTTCGCGGTAAATTACTTCCAGGTAATGTTTCGGGTCGCCGGCCACTCCGTCCAGCAGGGCTTCGACAAACCCCTGAATCGAGGTAAGCGGGGTGCGGAGCTCATGCGACACATTGGCGACGAAATCGCGCCGCAGCTGCTCCACCTGCTTAAGCTCCGTGATATCCTCCAGCACGGCCACGGCGCCGCTCAGCGGCTCTCCCGGTTGGGCGAGCGGCGTCACATGGGCTATGACGCAGGTTTTGCCGCCGTTTAGGGCGAGTTCGCCGCTCCGGCTTTCTTTATTTTTAAGCACCTCGCCAAACAACTTCACGAGCTCAGGACAGCCGAGGGAATCAATGGTAGTCCCTTCCGGGATGGGGCTCGGGTTTCCTCCCAGGGTGCGCCCGACGGCCGGATTGGAGAAAAGAACCCGGCCTTCTTCATCTACCGCGATAACCCCTTCGCTCATGTTGGCCAGTATGCTTTCTATCTTTCTTTTCTCTTGCCAGAGAGCACCAATCGTACGGTCTAAGGCAATCGCCAGGTGATTAAAGTTTTGCGCGAGCTGTCCGACTTCATCACCGGAGGTCACCGGTACCTGCTGCTTGAAGTTGCCTTCCGCCATGGCCAGGCTGATGCGGCTCATCTCTTTTAAAGGACGCGAGATCGAGCGGGAAAGGTAAGAACCGAGTAACACGGCGAAAAGCACCGCAATTCCGGCGGCATTTATAATGAGGCGCTGCACCGCCTTGATAGTTGCGGCAATGTCGGCCAGGGGGGTAAAAATGACGAGGGCGCCCGTCACCTCGCCCTGATGCTTAAGAGGTATCACGGCCCTCAGGATATCCTGCCCGAAACCTACGCGCCCACTTACCACTTCACCGCTCAGGACCTTTTGAATGGTCTCCTTATCCAAAGGAGGGATAGTCCGTCCCGGCGGCATCCGGCTTATGCTGGAGGCGAGATCCGTACGGTCCAGTACTATCAACCGGCTTCCGGGGATGTCCCGAAGGTGGGTGGAGAGCGCGCGCAGGTTTTCTCGCGTGGTGCCCGAAGAAGACTGCAGGGCTGCGGCTACCTGTTGACCCTGTTGGAGCAGTTCTTTTTCTTTGACCGAGTAATAAAAGCCAGCAAACAGGCGGGAAGTGGTTATGCCTACGGCCAGCAGGGTAATTAGGGCGACCGCCAGGTACGACAAAAGGAGTTTGCCAAAAAGGGTACGCGGGAGCCTCGGCCTCATTCAAAGCTACCACCTTTAATCTTTGCTTACTTCAAACTTGTAACCTTTGCCCCAAACTGTCTTTATGTAGGACACTCCGGCCGGCCGCAGCTTTTCCCGCAGGCGACGGACGTGGGTGTCCACCGTGCGTGCGTCGCCAAGGTAGCTGTAGCCCCAAACTGCTTCCAGCAGCTGCTCGCGCGTAAATACGCGTTCGGGCCGAGAGGCGAGAAACCAGAGGAGGTCAAACTCCCGGGGAGTGAGCTGCACTTCTTGACCGGCAACCTCTACCCTGTTGGCGGCTTTGTCGAGTACAAGCTGCGGGAAACTGAGCACCTCACGGTGTGCATTATCGGCTCCCTGGGTACGCCTTAGAACCGCCTTTACCCTGGCCACCATTTCGCGGGGGCTGAAAGGTTTCGAAATATAATCGTCCGCGCCGAGCTCCAGGCCCAACACCCGGTCAAACTCCTCCGACTTGGCCGTGAGCATGATGATCGGGGTAGAAGAGTTCTTGCGAACCTCTTTGCAGATTGCCCAGCCATCCACTTCTGGGAGCATGATGTCCAAGAGGATGAGATCGTACTTGTTGTGGGTCACTTTCTCGAGCGCTTCGCGGCCGTTCATGGCTACTTCAACCGCAAAAGATTCTTTCTCCAGGTAGACACGCACCAGATCACAAACCGGCTGTTCGTCTTCCACCACTAGAATTGTGGGCAAAGCAGCCACCTCCCATCTTCGTTATTCCGCATCAGGTGGACAAATCCCTTTAAGTAAAGAGGCGAGGGAAAAACTTCTCCCTCGCCTCTTTCGGCGGCATTAAGCTTCAGGCGAAGTGTTGGACAAAGGCGTCTCTAGCGCAGGCAAGCCGAAGCCCTTGCCGAATCCCTTCATCCCGTGCCGCCCGCCCCAGCCGCCGAAAAAGCCCCGCATGGACTTGGCCTTTTCCAGCTGCTCAGGGGTGAGGATAGACTCAAACTTCTGCTGGAACTCTTGGGTGATTTTCTGTAGCTCGGCCCGGAGGTCGTTTACTTCCTTGGTCTTGGCGTCCAAAGCGGCCTGGTCCGGGTTCTTGTCCCACCTAAGCTGCCGGAGTTCGAACATGGCGTCCTGCAGCTCTTGCCTCAGGTCCTTGGTCTTTTCATACATTTCGCGTTGCAGCTCTTTGATCTTGGTAACCTGTTCGTCAGTGAGACCCAGCTCTTCAACCGGATTCTGGCGGCTGCCGAAGAAGCCCGGGAGAGACTTCGCCTTCTGGAGCTGCTCCGGCGTCAAGACGGACTCGAATTTCTTCTGGAATTCCTGGATGGTCTGCTTAAGCTGGCTCTGTAAGTCTTTCATTTGCTGTACCTGTTGGTCCGTAAGCTCTAGCTCGTTGGCCAAAGCTGCCGGATCGCGCCCAAAAAGGCGGCTTCCGAACCCCCAAGGGGCGGCCGCCGCCAGCTGGGCGGTACCAACCACCAAGAGCAGGGTTAGCGTCAACCACCAAACCTTCTTTTTCACGCCATCTCCGCTCCTTCTGCAAAATTTAGGCAAGAAGGTTCGTACGGGAAGTGGGTAGGCTACCTCCGCCAACTCGCCTCCTTTCCTTCCACCCATGAGGATCGAACCGCTCTCAGCAGCTATTATAACCAGGGTTTGTGACGAGTTTGTGATAAACCTGTGAGGAAACGTCGAATTCTTAGGAGGGGTTCCTTCGATTTTTGGAAAAGGTCTGATCACAATTCGTTCACAATTTTAGGATAGAATTACCACATAGGTTTACTCTAGAGGGCACGGTTTAGGACCGTCGCAGACATTGTGCCGGGTTTAAGCATTGGGGCACATTGGAAGGAGGGAGTCTCGATAACGGTTTTCTTCAATAACCACTTGCAGAAAACGATTTCGGAGGGGTGACCGCCGTGCAGGGTAAATCACGCACTTTTGTGCTCATAGCGGTAGGACTGGTGCTTGTCGCCGTTTTCGGCCACCTCGGTTTCCGGGTCCTAAGGCGGCCGGTGCCAAACGCCCGGGGAAATCTGAAGATGGTGCAAGTTAGTCGCGGATCCATTGAGGTTAGCGTGAGCGGCAGCGGTAATGTGGCCTTTGCTGAAGACGTGCAGATCAGATCCCAGGTTTCGGGAACGGTAGTGAAGGTGCTGGTTAAAGACGGCCAAAAAGTGGAAGCAGGCCAGCCGCTTTTCCTTTTGAAAAACGACTCTCTGGAGCTCAGCAGGGAGAAGGCCCAAAGCAACGTCCAAGAGCTAAGCCGCGCGGTGAAGCAGCTTAAGGAGGATATCGCGGCGCTTAGCGTCGTCGCTCCTGAGGCAGGTCGGGTAACGAATGTAGCCGTGAGTGAAGGCGAACGGGTAAACGAAGGAGCTACCCTCCTGACGCTAATTGACGACAATACCTTTTCTGTCACCGTTCCCTTTCTTAAACCTGAGCGCGATCGGATAAAAGTGGGCGATACGGCCGAAGTTTTCTTGCCGGATTTCTTAAGCTCGCTCCAGGGTAAAGTTGTCAAAGTATCTCCAACGAGCCAGCCGGGAAGCGGCGGGGCGGTCGTTTACCCGGTGACGGTAGATTTCCCCAATCCAGGCGCATTGGAGGAGGGTATAAACGCCCTCGTCACCGTGAAAACCGGCCGAGGCCCGGTGGAGGCGCTGGAGGCCGGCACGATAGCGCCGAAGAAAGTTGCGGAGATTCGTAGCTCTGTCGCCGGCGAAGTGCAAAAAGTACACGTAGAAGCCAATGATAAAGTACGCAAAGGTGAACTTCTTATTGAGCTGGCCAACGATGAGCTTCTCAACAACCTTAGGCAACAAGAAGCCGCCTTGGCTCAGGCCAGGATGGAGCTCGAGGACCAAGAAAGTCAAATGGCCAAGCTTACTATAACTGCCCCTATTAGCGGAGTCTTTCGGGAGAATGAAAAAGATTCATCGAGCAACAGTAGCAGCTCTATTCAAGGTCCCGTCCAGGTCGGCGACGAATTAAAACCCAACGATCCGGTGGGACGAATTGTCAACAACTCGAGTTATGAAGTGGTTGTCAACATCGATGAGCTGGACATCAGCCAGGTGAAGGTCGGGCAGAAGGCGGAGATAACGATAGAGGCCCTGCCGGGACAGATCGTAGAGGGGACGGTTACCCAGATCGCCGAGGAAGGCGTGGTACAAAGCGGAGCGGCTTATTACCCCGTCACGCTGACTCTCCCGCCGACACCGGGGATTAAGGCCGGGATGACGGCGAACGCGCGTATTCTTGTGGCGAAAAAAGACGACGCGCTTCTCTTGCCTGTTGAGGCCATACAGGAGAGGAACGGTCGATTCTTCGTTCTCCTTCCTTCGGGGACGAACTCGTCTTCCAATGAACAAGGGACACGGCGACAGATGAAAGAGATTAAGGTGGGCCTGCACAACGAGACCTCCGTTGAGGTCCTGGAGGGGCTTAAGGAAGGCGATACGGTGGTCGTGCCGCAGTCGGCCCGGACTACAAATTCTGGGAACCAGGGGAGTCAAAGTTCTTCGCCGCGCACGCCGATTCCCGGAATGATGCCGCCAGGTGGATTCGGCAGTTTCCGTCCCCGCACTTAAAAAGCGGGTAAGAGCTTTTGCCTAGTTTTGCAACGCTTCTTAAAAACATTTCTACCCCCTGTTGTTCCGCCCAGCCGCCGTGGCCTTTGGCTCCGCCGTCATGGTTGGCGTATTTTTCGGCTTATATCCGGCCCGCCGCGCTGCCGACCTGAACCCTATTGACGCCCTGCAGTACGAATAAAAGTCAGAGGAGAAAACGTAAACCCCTGCCGCTTTTCCGTTGCAGGGGTTTACAAATGATTGAAGCCGCCTATTCCGGCGGAAATTCACCCCAAAGGCGAACTTCGGGCTCCATGGTGATGCCTCGGGCGGCCGCCTCCTTTTGTACCAGGCGAATTAACGCATAGACATCGGCGGCTTTTGCCCCGCCTAGGTTGACGATGAAGTTGGCGTGGTCGGGTGAAATCTGCGCTTGGCCGATCTTAACGCCTTTCAGTCCGAGCTCTTCGATCACCTTTCCTGCATAGGTGCCCGGTGGGTTGCGGAACGTGGAGCCGCAGCTGGGGAGCCGGGGATGGCGGCGCCTCTTTTCTTTGGTTGCGGCAATGCGCTCCAAGAGCTCTGCGCGGGGGCGGGGCTCGACCCGGATAAGTGTCTCCAAAACGATGAGATCCTGCTCTTGAAAGATGCTGTGGCGGTAGGAAAAGGCGTGCTCGGCATGGGGCAGGCGGCGGATAAACCCCTGAAAGTCCATAACGATGCTCTCCTGGACGAAATCACCCAGGGTAACGCCATAGGCGCCGGCGTTCATGAAGATCCCGCCGCCGACCGATCCGGGGATGCCGGCCAACGCCTCAAAACCGCCCAACCCTTCTTCGGCCAGAGCTGTCACCAGGTGATCGAGCAAGAGTCCAGAACCGACCTGGACGACCCCGTCCTGAAAAGAAAGATAGGCAAAATTGGCGGCTACGCGGATGACGAGCCCGTCGACACCGCTGTCGCTTACCAGGACGTTCGTGCCGCAGCCCAGAATGTAGATAGGAAGCTTGTGCTCCTGGGCAAAAGTTAAGGCGTCTTTGAGTTGGGCGACGGAGTGTGGTTCGCAAAAATAGCGGGCAGGGCCGCCGATCTTATAGGAAGTATAGTCTTTCAACGGGACCCCTTCCCGGATTTCCACAGACAAAGACAGCCACACCTCCTTGTGATTCTGGGTTAACATTCGCGAGCGCACGCCGTTTTCCTCCTGGGTGTTACACAAAAAGCAAAAGAAGACACCTTCCGAGCTTGCCTGGAGGCCTGGTGATGACAATTTGATTACAAATAAAAAAGCCCGGTTGAGGTGCCAGGGAAAATCCCCGGCATGTCGAATATATTATACGGGGAGGTTCAAAGGCATATAACCTAAGGGGGTGCCCTTCCATGCGACGAGGGCTTGGGCGGGCTTCATTCGTGCTTTTGGTGATGGTTATGCTCTCGCTGTGGGCCCTACCTGGTTGTGCCGAAGAAAGTGCACTGAAAGAAAACGCGCGAGTGGAGGTACAGGAGGTTACAGGCAGCAAGACACGGCCAGTTACAGTTTTTTACCAGACCAAAGAGGGTTACCTAGTTCCTTACAACACCCTGGTGCCGAATGATGAGAACGTGGCCCGACACGCAGTGGAAAAGCTCATCGCCGGGCCGCCGGAAAAAGAGTTCCTTAAGCGCACTCTGCCGGAAGGCATTATCGTCCGCGATCTTTATGTGAAGAACGAAAGCGCCTTTCTCGACCTGGGCGGAGTTGAGGAAAAGATAAAAGAGGGAGCGGCGTGGCGCCAGGCGGTAAATAGCATTGTCTTAACCCTTACCGAACTTCCCGATATCACCACCGTTCAGATCCTTCTTGACGGCAAAGAAACAGATAAACCCCTGCAACGTCCTTGGATTATTAATCCCATCTCCGGTGGGCAGCCCGACTGGCGTCCAGTGCGCCTTTACTTCAGCTATCATGACGTGTACTTAGTACCCGTTACGATAACTCTGCCCCCGGACACGAAGGAAACTGTTTCAGCCACCATAAACCAACTTGTCGCCGGGCCGCAGGGGATCCCAGGCCTGTCCCCCGTTTTTCCTGAGGGGACGCGCCTTTTGGGGCTAAAGCGGGAAGGCGACCTCGTATACCTGAACTTCTCCAAAGAAGCCGTTCTCGGGGACAAGAAGAACAATTTCAGCGAGCAGAAGATTACCTTGGCTGCTCTGGCATATACGCTACGCCAGTTCCCCGGCATTAAGCGCTTTGCTGTGTTGGTAGATGGTGAACCCTATGCGGTTCCCGGGCTTAAGCAACCGATTGCCGTACCCAAAACTTACCGGGATTGGTTTGGGATAGCTCCATCGCGCGGCCTACTGCGGCTCCTGGCAATAAGCGGCTAGGAGCCCCTATTCTGTTTGGCTGCAGGATTATGGGTAAAGAAGTAGAAGTTAGGTGTCGAAGCACATATTTTAGAGGTTGTACCAATCCGTGTAGGGGGAAGGTCGGTGCTCGCAAGATACCGGGTATTTTTTTGTTGCCTGCTTTCGGCGCTGGCCATCGTCTTAGCGCTGGCTAACCTACCGGCTCAGGCGGAAGCGGGCGGCGTAAAACTCATCATCAACGGTACGCCGGTTGTGCCGGACGTACCACCCATCTTTAAGAACAACCGCACGCTCGTACCGCTGCGCGTCATCTCCGAGGGCCTAGGTGCCCAAGTGGGTTGGAATGCGAGTACCCGGACGGTTACGGTGCGCGCACCCGGGCATAAAATAAGCCTGGTCATCGGACGCTCTGTGGCCACTCTCGACGGTAAAAACATCAAACTCGATGCCCCGGCCATAATCGTAAAGAACCGCACCTTTGTTCCCTTGCGCTTCATCAGCGAAGCCTTAGGGGCAGAGGTTAACTGGGATCAAAAGACCAGGACCATTACGATAAGCTCCAGGCAAGCTGAAATAACTGCCGTTGCAGTGCGTGCGGAAGTAGGCCGCGAGGTGGTTGCCATCAAAGGCTCGGGCCGCCTGAGTGGCAGCGCTATTCAAGATGGATCTCGGGTGGTGCTAAAGCTTCCGAAAGCTGTTCTCAAGATGGTGCCCGGTTCCGTTCCTGTGGATGACGGCTTGATACAAGAGATTAAGGTAGCGGCCACCGGCACGGAAGAGGAGCCCGGCGTAGAAGTAGCCATCGAGCTAAAAGAACCAGGGCCTTTTTCCATAAGTTCTGCCCCTGGGGAGCTATTGGTTGTTCTGCCGCACCGGGTGACGAGGCTTGAGTATCGCCAGGTGGCAGGGGCAGAGGTGCTTAAGGTAGCTACCACGGGCCGCGTGGCCTACACCGTTCAGCAGCTGGCTGCGCCGGACCGCCTAGTAATCGACCTGCCGGGGACAACCCTCGGGGCGAGTGCCCCGCGCGAACTGGAGGCAGGCACACTCCTTACCGACCGGGTGCGCCTGGGCGAAGGTGCCGGCGGCGTGAGGATTGTCGTCGATCAGAGACGGGTGACCAAATACCGCGTTACGGTTACGCCCACGGGGCTGGAAGTACACCTGGCCGCGCAAATAATCGGGCTTTCTTACCGCTCGGGGCCGGGTGGAGGAGAGGTACGCATCCAGGCCACCGGCCCTGTGGAACAGCGCGAACTGCGCCTGACCGACCCAGAGCGGCTGGTCTTTGATTTTCCCGGCGTTATCTTGAATACGGCGGCGCCCGTCCTTAAAGTGAATGACGCGACGGTACGGGAAGTGCGGGCCGGGCAGTTTGCCGTGGACCCGGACGTGGCCCGGGTGGTGGTGGAACTTACCGCCTATGTAAGCCATGAAGTAAGCGCCGGCGACGTGCCGGGCGAGATAGTGGTCAAAGTGGTGTCCAGCCCGGTGGCCGGACGGTACATCGCCGTCGATGCCGGCCACGGTGGGCAGGAACCGGGGGCGGTCGGCCCTTCAGGGCTGCTCGAAAAAGATGTGAATCTGGATATCGCCCGCCGGCTGGCTTCCTTGCTGCGTGCGGCCGGGGCGCGCGTCTACATGGTACGCTCAGGCGATGAAACGGTTGACTTCCGCGTCCGGCCCGACCTGGCCAACAACGAAGGCGTCGAGGCCTTCGTCAGCATCCACTGCAACTCTTTTGCGGAGGCCAGCAAGCGTGGAACAGAGGTTTATTACTACAAAGACGGCCGGGACGGCCAAAAACTGGCTGAGGCCATCCACGCAGCCCTTATATCGGCCCTGGGGCTGCCGGACCGAGGCGTGCGCACGGCCGATTATAACGTGCTTCGCTACACAAAAATGCCGGCGGCGTTGATCGAGGTCGCCTTTATCTCCAACCCGATCGAAGAGAAATTGCTGGCCGACCCGGCCTTCCGCGAAAAAGCAGCGCAGGGAATCTTTAACGGCATAATAGCGTATTTCCGGAACAAATAAGCGGCTGAGCCTGGGGTCCGGACTACCGGGAGCGCCCAGCAGGAACTCCCGCCCCGGACCCCGAATTACTAATCCCACGTGAGCTTGTTTAGTCTCTTCCTGGGAGGGGGCATACCGGTGCTTTTGGAAGGCGCCATCGGTTATCTTTTTATCTTCTTTGCCCGTGTGGTAGACATGTCGTGCGCCACCGTCCGTACTATAATGATAGTGCGGGGACAACGAGTCATTGCTGCCATCATCGGTTTTTTTGAGGTAACAGTCTACATTTTGGCCCTTAACCAGGTGGTGGGCAAGCTGAGTAATCCCCTCAACCTGCTTTTTTATGCCTTGGGCTTCGCCACGGGCAACTACGTCGGCAGCCTGATTGAGGAGCGCATGGCCCTGGGTTTTGTCACCGTAGAGATAATACCCAGCGCCCGGGGATCCGAACTCCCCGAGCGCCTGCGCGAAGAGGGTTATGGGGTGACCTGCTTCCAAGCGGAGGGCAAAGAGGGACCCCGACTGGTGATGCGCGTTTTGTTGAAGCGCAAAAAGCTGCCCCACCTCCTCGACACATTAGCGCAGAAGGATGAGCGGGCCTTTTACACGATTATGGATGCCCGCTCCATTCATGGAGGGTTTTTTGGTCGGCAGGGGAAGTGAGGAGGTGAAACGATGACCTTCGTGATTGCGCGCAAGAACGGTATCCCCATCTACATCCAGCTCAAAAACCAAATAAAAGACCTGGTGCAGCGGGGCGTTTGGGCGACGGGGCACAGGCTCCCGACCGAGCGGGAACTGGCGAGCCAGCTGGGGGTGAGCCGCAACACGGTGAGCCTGGCCTATGACGAACTGGAGGCCGAGGGTATCATCGCCCGCCGCCAAGGTTCGGGCACCTTTGTTACCGCCGGAGAGGGAAGCCTTGAGCGAATGGGGCGCAAGGAGCGCCTCCTCAAGATCATCGATCTGGCCTTGGAGGAAGCCTCGCATATGGGCTTTTCCATCGACGATTTTCTGGCCATCGTGCTTCTGCGGGTGCGGGAACGCAAGGAACTTCTCGGACGGGTGCAAGTAGCCTTTGTCGAGTGCAATCGTGAACAGCTCGATTACTTTACCCGCGAACTGGAGCTGGGATCGGGGGTGGCTATCCATGCCATCTTGCTGGACGAGCTGCGCGCCTCTCCGGACGAGGCGCGGGCGCGACTAAGCCACATGGACCTGGTGGTCACCACTTTCTATCACCAGGACGAAGTCTGCGAACTGGGGGCGCCTCCCGAAAAGACCCTCGGAATTGCCCTGGAACCGGACCTGACGAGCATCGTGCGCATTGCCCGTATCCCGCGCGAGAGCACGCTCCCCGTGGTTTGCCTGTCGGAGACTTTCGCCCAAAGCATCGTCCAGGCCTTGGCCAGTACCGACCTGACCTTCGCCTCCATGCCCATCATCACCACCAGAAACGGCGAGGAACTGAAGCAGGCCCTTCAGGGTGCGCGGGCGGTGATCGTTTCGCCCGGGCGTAAACGGGACGTGGAAGAAAATGCTTCACCCGGAACTGAGGTGGTGGAGTTTATCTTCCGCCCGGATGCCGGTTCCATCAACATGCTTAAGGCTGCCTTACTGAGGATCAAAGACTGCCCGGAAAAAGAGCTGGTGGCGGTGACGCAGCAAAATGGCTGAGGCGGTGAACCTTCCCGCCCTGGGGATACGGGTTGCCGTGGAGGGCTTCCTAGCCGGGCTGACCGGACTTCCCGTCCCCGAGGCCTGGCGCACTAACTGCGCCGCTATTTGTTTAAGCGGGCTCTGGCCGGAGGAGGGGGAAGGTAAAGAAGCCCTTGGGGAGGCGGCCGGCGAGGAGCAGATCTTAAAGCTCAGAGAGTATACGGCGGGCCTGCCCGTAGAGTGGGGGATCGAGCTCGGCCAGTTGGACCCGCGGCGAGCGGCGGAGGCGGCCGGTACGGCCGGCATTCTTACCTGGCGGGGCGGCCCCCTGGAAGCCTACCTGGCTGTGGGAAGGCCCGGCAGCTTACCTGATTTTTTGCGCAACTGGGCCCAGGTGGAAGACAAGGCGCGAGCCTACGCGGAGGCCGGCGCCGGAGTGCGCCGAGAGGTCCGGGGCTTGAAGGGAACGGCGCTCGTTCCACCCGGCTTGGCGGTGGCCTTAGCTCTGGCGGAAGCCGCCTTGGCCTACGAGCGGGGTGTGCGGACCGTCAGGGTTGCATATACCCCATGCGGGTATCTACTACAGGATGTGGCTGCGGCGGCGGCTTTGCGGCGGCTGGCACCGCCCGGGCTCAGCGTGGAGGTAACTTTCCTCCTCTGGCCGGGTGGCTCCCTGGCCGGCCCCGAAGGGGCGACGACGGCAGGGCTGTGGACGGCCGTGACGGCGGCGCTGGCCGGGGCCGAGCGGGCCGAGGTGGCGGCGGTAGAGGGGATAAGCTCCAACTCGGAGGCGGTGGCGGTTCTTTTGGCCGAGGCCGCCCTGCTGGCGCGTTTGGCAGGAGACCAGCGGGCTTCCGTACAAGCGGCGGCACGGGAGGAGGAAGAGCTGATCGTAGCCGAGGCCGAAGCCATACTCGGGCGTATCCGGGAGCTGGGACAGGGGAAGTGGGGGGAGGGGATAGCGGCGGCCCTATCGGAAGGGAGCCTGGACGTTCCCCTGGCGGCTTCGGGCGTCTGCCGGGGGCAGGCCCTGGCGGCTCGGGATGCCTGGGGGGCAGTGCGTTTCCTAGACCCGGGCCGGCTACCCTTTCCGCCGGAGGTTAAGGAGTTTCACCGCCGGCGATTGGCCGAGCGGGCGCAGTCAGAAGGGCGGGTGCCAGGCGTCTCCCTGGTGATCGACGACATCTACGCCCTAAACAAGGGTGCGCTGGTAGGGCGACCGGAATAAGGTTAAGGCGCATGCCGGTGTTCCAAGCGGTAAAGGCTAGGGGTGAAGGCGGTGCTCTATCAAAATCTGAAGGAAGCGGTCTATTTCGCGCCGCGCGGCAAGGAGCGGCTGCTTAGCCTGGGCTACCATCTCGCCCAGCGATACCTCAACCCGAAAGACCGGCTCATCGGATTCATCGGTCTGGCCGGCACGGGAAAATCCCTCCTCATCCGCGGGATGTTCCCCGGGCTCGAACTCACCAATGACGATGAGAACGTCAACGTGCGCCCCCTGCCGCTGGTACGCGATGTACGGGAGGGTTCTTTTCGCAGCCATACCTACCACGTGGATGCTCATTTCGAGCTGGCGTTTGTCACCCTTACGGAGCTGGTAGAGGCGGTGGAGGCAGCGGTTCTGGCCGGGCGCCGGGTGGTGGTGGAACATTTCGACATCCTGGCTCCGGCGCTCAGCATGAACGCGGAACTCTTAGTAGGTGTAGGGGAAGAGGTTATCGTCACGCGGCCTACCATATTCGGCCCGCGGGCCGGCGAAATTGCCGCACGTGTTTTTGCCTCCACGCGTTACCGCAAAATGGTGCACACGGCGGAAGATCTCACGGCCCTGGTGCTGACGGACCTGGGGGTGCCGGCGCCCAACTTTCACAGCGACATCTCGCACGGCTTCATCTTGGAGTACGTGGAAAAACCGGAGGTTGACCTTGGCGAGGTGGAGCGGCGGGTCAAGGAGTATATTGCCGCGGATCTGCCGGTGACCTACCACGATGAGGCACACATCCAAATTGGCGAACGAATTTTTCCCTGCACGGGTCCGCGAATCCACGTGGCCCGAACGGGCGATGTCCAGGGCTTTGCCCTGATGAATGAGATGTACCTGGACCCGCTGAGCCGCCTTTACCTTCTGGTGGGAACGGTAGGCGGAGCGGAAATAGGCAAGATAGGAGGAAGATAGTAAATGCGGGCAGACGGAAGAAGGGCAGACGAAATCCGGCCGGTGGAGATCATCCGCCGCTTTACCAAGCATGCCGAAGGGTCCGTGCTCATAACCGCAGGAGAAACCAAGGTGATCTGCACGGCTTCGGTGGAAGACAAAGTACCGCCTTTTTTGCGGGGGAGCGGGCAGGGGTGGATTACCGCCGAGTACGCCATGCTCCCGCGGGCAACACCTGTTCGTGCCGTGCGGGATGCCGCCCGCGGCAAGGTGAGCGGCCGCAGCGTAGAGATCCAGCGCCTTATCGGCCGTTCGCTACGCCCGGCGATCAACCTGCATGCCCTAGGCGAGCGTACCATCTGGCTCGATTGCGATGTGATCCAGGCAGATGGGGGGACGCGCACCGCTGCCGTAACCGGGAGCTTTATTGCCCTGGTGGATGCCGTCAAATTCCTTTTGCAAGAGGGGCAACTTACCGCCTCACCTCTTGTGGATTATGTTGCCGCCATCAGCGTGGGGATCCTGGAAGGTGAGCCCCTGCTGGACCTCACGTTTGCCGAGGACTCGCAGGCGGACGTGGACTTAAACTGCGTTATGACGGGAAGCGGGACCATCGTAGAAATCCAGGGCACGGCCGAAGCAGTGCCTTTTTCCCGCGGAGAACTCGACCGCCTGCTGGACCTGGCCGCGGGCGGCATAGCGCGCCTGATCGAGGTACAGAAAAAGGTGCTGGGCGAAGACGCGGCCCTGATAGGAGGGCAGGGCTGATGGCGGTACTGACCGTTGTCCTGGCCACGCGCAATGAGGGGAAAGTGGCCGAGTTTAAAGCCGGCCTTGCCGACCTGGGAATCACCATCTTGTCTCTGCGCGACTTTCCTACCTGCCCCGAGGTGGAAGAAGACGGAGAAACCTTCAGCGCCAATGCCTTGAAGAAGGCGCGGGCTGCTTTTGCCTGCACCGGACTTCCCAGCCTGGCCGACGACTCCGGCCTGGAGGTGGATGCCCTCGGCGGCGCGCCGGGGGTTCTCTCCCACCGCTTTGCCGGCCCGGAGGAAGATGATGCGGCCAACAACGCCAAACTCCTGGCGCTCCTCAGCGGCCGGCCGGAAGAGGCGCGTACGGCGCGCTTTCGCGCGGTACTGGCTCTGGTGTGGGGGCCCGGTAAAGAGAGGATGGTAGAAGGGACCTGCGAGGGCCGTATCCTGGAGAAACCTCGCGGAAGGGGAGGCTTTGGCTACGACCCGCTGTTTTACGTACCTACTTTAGGACGGACTCTGGCTGAACTTAACGTCGCCGAAAAAAACAGCGTAAGCCATCGGGGAGCTGCGATTAGGAACCTGCGCCCGGTGCTGGCTGAACTAATCGCGAAAGGGGAACTTGCGGAGCATGCGCATCGCGGTGGTGAGTGATACGCACGGAAGCTTTGCCGAAGCGGAGGAAGCGCTCGCGGCGCTCAAGCCCTTGGACGTTCTCCTCTTCGCCGGTGATTACTTCCGCGATCCCTGGTCTTGGGCGCGGCGGGAGAAAATCGAGATCGTCGCGGTAGCGGGAAATTGCGACTTAGGGGTCCAGGGACCGGAAGAGGAGCTGCTGGATTTCGGCGGCGTTCGGCTCCTTCTTACCCACGGCCACCGGTACGGTGTCAAATGGGGGCTGGAGCGCCTTTACTTTCGGGGCCTGGAGGCCGGGGTGAAGGCGGTCGTTTTCGGCCATACCCATGTGCCCACAGCAACCTATGGCGAAGGGGGGCTGCTCCTTTTTAACCCGGGAAGCGCCAGCCGCCCGCGCGGAGGACACGCGTGCACGGTAGGGCTGCTCGAGGTTGAAAACGGATTTATTACTCCGCATCTTTACAAGACGCAAGAGCTCGCCGCAACGCGTTTCGCAAAAACCTCTTTGACGAACCGAGCAAAATAAGCTATAATATATAGCGCGGGCGGGGCGTGGCGCAGTTTGGTAGCGCACATGGTTTGGGACCATGGGGTCGTAGGTTCGAATCCTATCGCCCCGACCAGTCTGCAATTTGCGAAAACGCTCGCGTGGCGGGCGAAACGTGCGGGAGTAGCTCAGTTGGTAGAGCACCAGCCTTCCAAGCTGGGTGTCGCGGGTTCGAGTCCCGTTTCCCGCTCCATTTGCTTTTTAGGGGTCCTGGTAGCTCAACGGATAGAGCAGCAGCCTTCTAAGCTGTCGGCTGGGGGTTCGAGTCCCTCCCAGGACGCCATTCCCTTGACGATAAACTTGTTCTCTGCTATACTAGGCTCGGTAACAAGCTTACATGGTGAATGTAGCTCAGCTGGTTAGAGCACCAGATTGTGGCTCTGGGGGTCGTGGGTTCGAATCCCACCATTCACCCCAAACAAAACAAGCAAAGAAATCGCCCCGAGCGGTTTCTTTCTTGATCTATGCTGGGGCGTCGCCAAGTGGTAAGGCACGGGACTTTGGATCCTGCATTCGTTGGTTCGAATCCAGCCGCCCCAGCCAATTTTATGTGTGCGGATGTGGCGGAATTGGCAGACGCGCCAGACTTAGGATCTGGTGGGGGCAACTCCTTGGGGGTTCGAGTCCCCCCATCCGCACCAGGAAAATCAAGGCTTCCAGTTTTCTCTAGTTTAGGGTACGAGCGGAGTTTACTGCAACATTACTGCAACCGGCTTTCAAAGTGGAAAAAAGAAGGCCGCCAGTGGGGGAAGGTCAAGCGGCGGCCTGGAAGAGAAAGTGGAGCCCTACGTCCCTTCGTGGGGCTCCTTTTTTTGGCGCAGCAAAGCATCTAACTTAGCCGCAGCAGGCCGCCCTGGGCCGGTCTTCTCGGGAGGCCGTTTACAAGGCGGCGAGGAAGCCGGCGGCAAGGGAGGACTGGGTAGGGATGCCTAGGTCATGGCAGGTGCGGTCCATGGCGAGAAGGCAGGCCAGCATACGCTCTTCACGGGCGTTGGCACCCATATGACCGATGCGCCAAACGCGCCCAGCCAGCTTACCCCAGGAGCCGGCGATCATAACGCCGTATTTTTCCCAGAGGTGCCGTCGGAAGGCGGCATCCTCTACTCCGGCGGGGATGACAAACGCGGTAACAGTGTTGGCTTCGGCGCCCTCCACCGGGTAGATTTGAAATCCTGCCTGCCGCAGGGCGGCACGGGTAGCGGCGGCAATCTTGCGGTGCCGCTCGCTGAAGGCCGGCCCTTCGGCCAGCACGGCCTCTAGGGCGGCGTCTAGGCCCATGATGTCCGAAGCCGGGGGTGTGTAGGGGAAAATTCCCTCACCAAACCACATCTTTTTCCATTCGAGCAAATTGGCGTAGAAACCGGGAATAGGGGTGCGGCGTCGTTCCATGGCCGCCCAGGCTGCGGGGGAGACGGAAAGAAAAGTGAGGCCGGGCGGGGCGGAGAGGCACTTTTGCGAGCCGCCCAGGACAATGTCCAGGTTCCACTCGTCGGCCAAAACGGGGTCGCCGGGGGCGGAGGCCACGGCATCGACGATGCTGATGACGCCGTAACGGTGGAAGATCGGTCCCAACTCGGCCACCGGGTTGAGAAGACCGGCCGGCGTATCGCAGTGGACTACGGTGGCGGCCTTGATATCCGGGTTTTGCCTTAAGGCGGTTTCGACTTCGGCCGGGTCTACCGGCCGGCTGTAATCGCTGCCTACAAGTATCGGCTGGCCGCCGTAGCGGCGGACAAAATCGGCGAAGCCTTCGCCGAAAACGCCGTTAGCTACGCATAGCACCTTGTCCCCGGGCTCGACCACCGAGGCTACGGCAGCTTCCAGGCCCAGAATGCCTTCACCGGAGAGTACCAACACGTCGGAGGCGGTGTGCCACATCCGCTGGATTTTAGCACAAACTTCACGGTAAAAACCGGCAAATTCCGGGTCCAGGTCCGGATTGGTGGCCGGGCGGGCCAGGGCCTGGCGGACTTCCTCTTCGATCATCGTTGGACCGGGGGTCATAATAAGGCGCTGCATGGGTCCCACCCCTTTTGAACGAGTTTCGCTTGTAATTAGTTCTTCCCTAAGGCGCGAAGTCCTGCAGGAACAGCAACTTCTTCGCCCACACCTAATGTGGCAAAAGTTTGCTCTCCGCGTTCTCGGGCGAAAGAGTATAATAAGGCCAGAACGCGCCGACGACGTCGATCGCCGGCCGGCCCGGTCCAAAACTCAGTTTTGGAGAACGGGCCCCACCTGTAAAAAAGAAAATCGCGCTCTCTTGGAGGGTAAATGATGAAGGCTTGGCCAAAGATCTCCCGCTTGCTTCTTGTGTTGTTTGTCGCCGCTCAAGCTTTTCTGTTGGTCGGGTGCCGCTCGGGAACTAGAGCCGACCGGCTTACGGCCAACGGCACTATCGAAGCGACCGAAATACGGGTAGTGGCAGAGGTGGGCGGTGTTCTCAAGGAACTGGCCGTAAAGGAAGGGGACAGGGTTAAGGCCGGCCAGCTTATTGGTCGTGTGGATGCAGCCCCTTATCAGTTGGCGGTCGGCCAAGCCGAAGCCCAAGTGGCTGAGGCGCGGGCTTCCTACGAGGAAGCCCTTTCCGGCAGCCGCGGGCAAGAGATCGAAGCGGCCAGGCAAGAAGTGGAAAGCCTGACTCACCAGGTGGCTGCGGCCGAAGAAGCACTTTCCCTGGCCGAGGATACTCTAAGAAGAACCGAACAGCTTTTCAAGGAAGGGGTAGCGCCCGAACAAGAACTCGTCCTGCGGCAGAACCAGGCCAACGTGGCCCGGGACCAACTGGAGAGTATGAAAGCGCAGCTGGCGGCGGCGCGGGCCCGGTTGGAACTCCTCCGGTCGGGAAACCCGAAAGAAACCCTAGAACGCCTGCAGGCGAGAGTTAGGCAAAGCGAGGAAAACTTAGCCTCAGCCAAGCTAAACCTGAAAAAGACCAATCTGGTGGCGCCGGCGGCCGGTACGGTAGTCAGCTGCAATTTTACTCCGGGAGAGCTGGTCTTTCCCGGATCTGAGGTAGCGACGCTCATCGATGAGCAGGACTTATGGCTGAACGTGTATGTTCCGGAAAACAAGTTGGGCCGGGTAAGAATTGGCCAACCGGTGGAGATCCGGGTGGACGCCTATCCCGGGAAAGTCTTTAGCGGCCGGGTGGTATATATTTCACCGCAGGCGGAGTTTACGCCTCGCAACGTGCAAACCCAAGAAGACCGGGTGAATCTCGTGTTCCGAGTTAAGATCAAAGTAACCGGCGGGCAGGAAGATCTTCATCCGGGCTTGCCCGCCGACGTTACCTTTAAGTAATACACCGGAGCAGGCCGGGAAGCGAGGAAAAAGAGAGTGGCGAAGACTAGTACGGTAGAACCAGGTTTGGTCTCACCTGCCATTGAAACGGTCAACCTCAGCAAGCAGTTCGGCCCAGTGTATGCGGTGAGGGATGTGAGTTTTTCTGTTCCGCCCGGCTCCATATTCGGCCTTTTGGGGCCCAACGGTTCCGGGAAAAGCACCACTATCCGCATGCTCTGCGGCCTTTTGCGCCCGAGCGGCGGTACCGGACGGGTGTTGGGCTTAGACATTGTCACCCAGGCCGAGGCAATCAAAGCCAGCATAGGTTACATGTCTCAGCGATTCAGCCTTTATGAGGATCTTACCGTAACTGAAAACCTGCGCTTTTTCGGCAGCATCTACGGGCTGAGTAGGAAAGAGGTGGAGTCGCGCTGCCGGGAACTTTATGCGCGGATGAAGCTTGAAGGATGCGAAAAACAGAGAGTTGGTACCCTGTCCGGCGGCTGGAAACAACGGGTGGCTCTGGCCTGCGCTTTGATCCACCGGCCCCGGCTCTTGGCCCTTGATGAACCGACCGCTGGGGTGGACCCGGTCTCGCGCCGCCTTTTCTGGGATCTAATGAGCGGCTTGGCGGAGGAAGGAATTACCATCTTGGTGACTACGCATTACATGGATGAAGCGGAACAATGCCACCTGGTAGCCTTGATGAACGGGGGTCGGCTGTATGCCTTCGGCCCTCCCGGCGAACTGATGGCCCAAGCCGGCCTGAGCAGTTTGGAGGAAGTGTTTATCCGTATGGCGAGAGCGGAGGCCACTTTATGAGCGTACAAAGATTGCTGGCCATCATGGGCAAGGAGTTCGTTCAAATTCGCCGCGATCCGCCTAGCTTAGTGATCGTGTTCCTTATGCCCGTCGTTATGCTCCTCTTATTCGGTTATGCCGTAAACACGGACGTGGACCACATCGCCTTAGCCGTGTACGATCAGGACAACAGCCAGGCCAGTCGCCAGCTGGCCGTAGACTTGATTAAGACCGGCTACTTCGATCTGGTCTCGCGTGCCGGAAGCGATGCCGAAGTCAAAGCCCTCTTGGACTCTGGGAAGGCGCAGGCCGTGCTGGTAATTCCGGCCGGTTACGCCCGCAGCCTGCACCGGGCCGAAACGGCTACGGCCCAGCTCTTGGTGGACGGCTCGGACCCGCTGGTGGCCCGTACCGCCCTCTCGACTGCGGAAACGGTAAGTTTGGCTAGCTCCCGAAAAATGCAGCTTTTGGCCTTGAAAAGAAAGGGTTTGGCCCTTCCCCAAGGCCCGGCTGTGGAACTGAGGGCCCGGGCCTGGTATAATCCCGAATTGGAAAGCCTGAAATTCAATATTCCGGGTCTCATCGGCCTCATTATGCAAAACATAACTATCATGCTTACCGCCTTTGCCCTGGTGCGGGAACGAGAACGCGGTACGCTGGAACAGCTTATGGTTACGCCGATCAAAGGAGCCGAGCTTATGATAGGGAAGCTGATTCCCTATGTCCTTATTGCTTTCTTAGATATGGGTTTGGCCTTAGGCCTGGGGACTTTTTGGTTTAAGGTTCCGGTGGCCGGCAGCACGTTGCTCCTCCTGGGATTGACTTTATTGTTCCTTCTTTTCGCCTTGGGTATGGGGATGTTTTTTTCCACCGTGGCCCGTACCCAGATGCAGGCCATGCAGATGACCATGCTGTTCGTTTTGCCCAGCGTGCTCCTCAGCGGTTTTATTTTCCCCCGAAGTTCCATGCCTCCGGTTATCCGGTACCTAGGGAACCTGATTCCCCTTACCTACTTCTTGGCCATCCTGCGCGGCATCATGCTCAAAGGGGTGGGCATCGAATACCTTTGGCCGGACGTCTGGCCGCTCATTGCTTTTGGGCTGGGCATCATCCTCCTGGCATCCTGGCGCTTCCGGAAACAATTAGGCTAGGGTATAAATTTTTCAGCCGCCGGCATCGGTAACAGGTGATGTCCTGGCGGTGCTGTAAAAATGAAGAGGCCTGAGCTAAACTTAGAAGTGTCTGCCTCCTAAGTTTTCACCTTACGGCGAAAGGAGCTCAGGCCCATGAATAGAGTACCACTTTCCGAGCGTATTAGACGAGCCATTTAGGAACTATTAGAGTCTGGTATCCGTGGCGATAAAGACGTTCTTAACAAATTGATCCGGCTGGGAGCAATGCGTCTAGTGCAGGAAATTCTGGAGCAAGAAGTAGAAGACTTCTTGGGCAGAGGGCACTATGAACACCGAAAAGGAGAGGTTGAGTTTAAGGGCTATCGCAACGGGTACCGAGAAAAACAGTTGGAGACAGCTGAAAGAAGCATTACCGTCGCCGTGCCGCAATTGCGCCAAACTGCCACACCTTTCGAATCGAAGCTGTTGAGTTTTCTGCGCGGCCATACCGATGTATTGGACCGTCTGGTGGCCGAAATGTACGCACGTGGTCTTTCTACCCGCGATATTGAAGAAGCTTTCAAGGATAGCACTGGCGAGCAACTGATCAGTCGTACGGCCGTCAGCCAGGTAACTGAATCGCTCTGGGATGAATACGAAGCCTTCAGAAAGAGGGAGCTTTGTGGCTTCGATGTGGCTTACCTATTCCTCGATGCTGTGTTTGAAGCTTTAAGGCGCCCTGGCCAAACGGAACTATCATCTAGTTAAGATTGAAGATTGGTCTGCTCTTATGGACATAACGGATAATGTGGCGTTCGTTGCAGCAGTTCTTCTCGTCGTTACCATCATTTTAAATGCAATTACTCTGCTTGTATATCAGGGCAGAACAGCAAAGTAAGATGTCACATTAAGTAGAAACTCGGGAAAGAGTGTTACCAGATAGTAGTCATCCATGCCGCTAAACAGCGGCACCACGAGGGATGAAAATGGTATTTTCGAAGGAGTCATCCATGCCGCTAAATAGCGGCACCACGAAGGATGAAAATGGATAGAGGGCGAACTTGTATCGCGTTACCCGGATGAAGAAGGTCGTTTTCCCTTGGTGCCGATAAGCCCGATAAGGAGTCTGACCTCGGCGATCGCAGGGGCACCACAAAATGTAGCCTCCGAGGGGAGAGCACGCGAAGGAGAGTCGCATAGGGACGATCGCCGCGCCGGGAGAAACGGAGGGTTAAGGCGATGCAAGTGACCTATGAACGTTGGGGCGGATTGGATGTTCACAAAAAAGCGTGACTGCGTGTGTCATCACCCCAGAAGGGAAAGAAACGCGGACGTATGGGACAATGACCCGGAACCTACTGGAGATGGTTGAGTGGCTGCAAGCGAAGGGTGTGACGCACGTGGCCATGGAGAGCACTGGTGTTTACTGGAAACCCATCTACAACCTGCTGGAGGAGACCGGAATTCAGCCGCTAGTAGTCAATGCTCGCGACATGAAGAATGTGCCGGGGCGGAAAACAGACGTCAAGGATGCAGAGTGGATCGCTGACCTTTTGCGGCACGGGCTGTTGCGGGGGAGTTTTATTCCCTCGCGTGCACAGCGAGAATTAAGAGAACTGGTACGCTACCGGCGCAGTTTGATTGAGGAGCAATCTCGGGAGGTAAATCGTATTCAAAAGGTACTCGAAGGGGCCAATATCAAGCTGGGGGATGTGGCTGCAGACGTGCTTGGCAAATCTGGCCGGGAGATACTGGAGTGCCTGGTGCAAGGGGAGACTAACCCGGAAAAGCTGGCGGATTTGGCACGAGGACGTTTGAAAAAGAAACGGGAGAAACTAGCGGAAGCGCTACGAGGTGTAATGGGACCCCACCAGCGTATGATGCTGGCGTCCCAGCTACGCCACATCGATTTTCTCGACCAGGAGATTGCCCGGCTGGACAAGGAGATCGAGGAGCGGATGCGCCCTTTTGCGGAAGCCCTGAAGAGGGTAGATGAGATTCACGGTCTGGGTCGGCGCAACGCCGAGGAGATTTTGGCAGAAACCGGGGTTGACATGAGCCGGTTTCCCAGCGAGGCGCACATAGCGTCATGGGCCAGCATCTGAAGTGGCAAGACACGCAAGGGGAACCCCCATCTCCGGGCAGCCCTGGTCCGAGCAGCTCGTGCTGCGGCACGGACAAAAGGGACTTATCTATCCGCTCTCTACCACCGGCTTGCGGCTCGTCGGGGTGGTAACCGCGCTGCTGTTGCTGTCGCTCACGCGATCCTCGTGATTATCTACCACATGCTAAAGAGGGGTACCTCCTACGAAGACTTAGGTCCCGATTACTTTGATAAACTGAACGAACGAGCCGCAGTCTCTCGGGCAGTGGCACGCCTTGAGGCCTTGGGATACAAGGTTACTCTAGCCAAGCAGGATGAGACTGCAGCTTAGCTAGAGGGTATTTTCGAAGGAGGGATGAACCAATTGAAGCGTCTTGCCGGTACTCTGTTTCTCGTTCTGGCCCTACTTATGGTCGGCTGCGGCTCAGAGCAAAGCAGTAATCTACTCGGCTCGAACCAGGAACAAACCGACAAGGTCGAGCAAAGCGAAGATGACCTAGCATCGTTGCTTACATTGGAACAAGTTCTCGGGGCCTTTGCCCGAGAGGAACTGACCTTAGACCGTTCAGCGATCGACGACCCGAACGCCTTTGCCATCGGAGGACTGGAGCCACAGGTATTCGCAAACAAAGGCGCTGAGGTAAGAGTCTTCGTGTACGTATTCCCCACGATTGAAGATCGGAAAAAAGTGGTGTCACATCCATTGACACCAGTGTTGCGTTTGCCCCGAGGGTTTCAGCGGCAAGGGTCTCTTTCCTGCACACTTCCAGCCAAGAATACCTTGATCGTATATTTTGACCCAGATTACGGGCAGACGGCTCAAGATAAAAGCAAACAGCTAGTGCTTAACAGAATCAAAGAAGCATTTTGGCAGCTGAACGGTGGAAAGAGGGTTGTCCTGCGCGGGCAGAGTACGAATTGGGAAGGCGAGGTACAGATTCGCCACTTCACGTATTTTTGGCAGGATAGTAGGGGTCGACTCTACCATGAGGGCTACAGTGCCGAAGAAGGGTACTTGCGCTATACAGGAAAGAATCCGGAAGAGGTAGGGATAGTGACCTACCAAGTTAACCGTGGTAGCGGCTCCTCCGACGGCAGAACGAAGCTCAATAGAGACGGTACCATCCCCTTGTCCCATCGAGGCAATGGTGTTCCCTTTACGGAGGACCTCTCTTATCCGGTTACCGTAGAGTGGAATGGTCAAAAGGAGACCTTCGTTTTGTCCGGATAGTACTAGTAGCTCGCATCCTCGAGGCTGGCAAAACCTGTAGAGGTTACTTACCACTCGGGCAGTTACAGTTCCTGGAAGGAAACAAGCAAGAGAAGACTAAAACTGGACCTCTTGAAAACTTTTACGGGGACAGGCTCCTAGGTTTCCCTAAAGCTCAGGGCCAAAGCTGCGCCTAACCAGAAGGCTCCTGGACCTACAAAAATGAACCTTCCGCCGCCACTTAGATAAAAGAAGGGGCTGAGATTCCATCCTAACCAAGAAGAAACTTGGAAATAGATAAACGGCGCGGCAGTAACGCATATGGGCGGAAGACACAAAATCAAAAACTTCGACCAGCATATTCTGCTTCTCAGAATGCCTTCGGGCATGGCGAATATAAATCCTGCAACGATTAGAACCGCTAACTGTATCAAGGTTGGGCCTAAAAGTGGACCTAGGAGCGGGAGATCTGCCGTACGTTTAATGACGAGATCTATTCTCCATAACACCGTTCCCAGCAGGAGGAAGATTAATAAGAGCAAAGAAGACCTAATTACCAGAGGTCTATACTTGTGTATCAACGATTGTTCCTCCTTAACCGTAACTTGGGGACCGTAACAGTAGGCTCCGGCGAACCCGGCGCCGAAGGTTATTGGCGCTTTGATGTCGGACCTACTCAACTCCGGAGATTTGCTCCTTGGCAGTCTCATCCTCAAAACTCAGCGCCAGAGCGACCCCAAACCAAAAACTCCCAACAGAAGCGTGGCCGCCTAAAAGCAGCAGCTCCAGGATGGCCTTTCCCATAAGGCGCCCGAGCGGCCCAAAGTACAGGAAGGGCAAAAAAACAATAACAAGAGCAGGTGAGCCCAAGACCAGGAGTTTCGGCCAAGAAATACGCCGCTTTCGGCCATCGTCGGGCAATGCCAGGACGAAACCGGCCAAGCCGAGGAGGATAAATTCGGGTAACAAGCGTGCCCAGTAAGTACCTAGGAGCGGGAACTCGGCCGTGCGTCCGATAACCTGGTTGACCTTACGAGTTGTGAAGGCCAATAGGTAAAGCAGGAGGAGCATGACAACAACCCGACCGAGTAGGGGAGGATCTTTCTCCTTTCGTACATGGTCAACCCTCCGTTTTTCCCTAAAAGCACAGAACTTTTATCCCTGTGCTTCCTTAACCCAGCCTGCTTTCAATTCAGAGTTGTAATAGATCAAGTAATATTTGAATGGTGTATACTGCACGGACTCCGACTGGTTCACAAATACTGCATTCGTATAGCCCTGCAGAAAATACCTCGGATGAAGCACCTTAGCATACGGAATCTGTTCTAGATTAGCTATCCATTGCCCGTAGGGACCATTCTTTAAGCTATTCACAATCTCACCTGGCAACGATCTAACTGTATGAAAATAGTAACCCTGGTTATCAAGCCACTTAGGGCCCCAGCCGGCATAAATCCATTGTTGTTCTCTCGGAGGAATAATCACCAGATAAACTGAATGAGAGTAGGGCTTCTGCTCTACTTTATCCGCTTTTACCTTCCAATGAAGGTTGATGACTACGGTCCGCCTCATAAGTTCTAATAGATCATCATGCGGTTGCGTCCAGGAAATCCCTCTAAATCCGAGATACTCTGCACTGTCGTCAAAGCGGGACTGTGAAACGGAGAAGTCGAGATCCTCGGGCGCCAAGAGACCATATCGGTCAGCTGTGTGCGGTGACCTAAGACTCAGGGTCACAACCATTGCCGCAAGTAGTAACCAAAAGACCACTCTAGACTGAAGCCTCATGCTACGACCCCCCCATTCTTGCTGGGCCTTCACGGTTCGGCCAGACTGCGCGCAACGCGCAGGATTTCTTCCTCGGGATAGGTGCCGGCAATCTGGTAGGCGATGCCATTTTTGTACCAGCTTAAGAGAACCTGGCCGTTCTTGTTAGCCAGAAGGGTGCCGTTTACGCCGTCGATATCTACTGTCTTCACGCCAGTATCATCGGCATCATAGGCAATCCCCGATCCGGCGTTGTCAGTCGGCCCGGACTCGGTAAGAACCAGCCTGCCTTTTTTACCGCTGTAGATGAGCCGTACAGTCATTAGCGGTTCCTGGCCGGATAAGAGAATCTGGGTCAGGTTTGCATCCTTGGGAAGATACTTGGGCACAAAGAGGGTAAAGGGCAAACGGTTGCGCGCTTCCTCCAGGGTCGAAAATACAGTCCGGCTGTTTTCCGGATCTTGGGGCGAGGATAGGGCTTGGTCTCCGTTTCTGCCGTACCCCTGACTGATGTTGCGGAGAGCGTCTTTGACGATGTAGCCGATTCGACTCAGCACCACCTGCCCTATTGCCTTAGCTTGGCTGGGGAACACCAGGTATGCTGAAAGAACAAGTGCAGCCAGGGCACAGGTAAGATCAACCGCCACCTTACGGTAAAACCATGGTGCCTTCTGCTCTTTTTCCAGCCCTAGCGCTTTGCGGACGCGTTCCCGCGCGTCTTGGGGCACTTCTAAACCATCTATCTCCGCCTGAACGAGGCGCCTGATGGCCCGATCCAGTTCTTCGTTTCTCACCTTGTTGCACCTCTCATCTCGGCAGGTCTGTCCTGCCCGGTTATACCTTTTCGCTCTAAAATACCCCTTAGCTTGGCGCGTGCCCGGCTCAAACGGGATTTAACGGTCCCAATAGGCACTCCCAGGAGGTCCGCTATCTCCTCGACTTCATACTCATCGTAGTATTTGAGCACCAGAACGGCCAAGGAGTCTTTGTCCAGTTCTTGCAGCGCTGCCCGGACTTGTGCCTGCAGCCCCCGGCGCTCCAGCAACTCGTCAGTCTCAAGGCCTGCGGCCTCCCGGCCTTCGATAGTAGTCGGGTCCGAGGGCAAGACTCTTTGCCGGCTGTTGTAGGAACTGCGGGCCAGGTTGGCAGCTATCGCGCGCAGCCACGCACCTAAACGGGCCGGCTCCCGCAGCTCATGATACCGTTCGAAGGCCACCTTAAAAGTCTCTTGCGCCACGTCCTCCGCTGCTACTTGGTCGTGTGTTATGTAGAGGGCTACCCTGTAGACAGAGTTAAAATGCTCTTCGTAGATTAACCGTTTTAGATCGATGGAGGGGCCGCGTTTACCGAATAGCACCGCCCATCCCCCAATCTCTTCCAAGGTGGGTCACCTAACTTATTCTCCTGCTGCGGGCCGATTCCTTTTGCTATTAGGCATAGGGAAACCCGGGGCTAGCGCCCGGGCGAAGTTGGAGGACGATGGTTAGATGCTTGCGTTCAGCCCGGGGGCCGTTCTACTTACTTTTGTACTTTCTTGACCCAGGCCTGCTTTAGTTTGGTGCTTGCCACGATTGCGGAAGTAAGATCGGAAACACTATCGTCTCTGTGCTTGCCTAGATTAAAAATGTTTTAGCTGCGCATTTGGTTCCTGGTCAAGCCGGCAAATAAGCGTGAGGCCCGGGCAGGTACCCGGGCCTTAGATATCCGTCGGTTACTCTTTCTTGGAGAATTCCCATAAGCCTAGGCCTATTAAACTAGCCGGTATCAGCCAGTACATTAATGTAAACTCTCGCCATTGCCACCATTTCCCCCCTACTCCTGCTATGTCTAATTCATATAGCCATAAAAACCTGCTGGCTATTATCGAGAGACCCAACAACCAAATTCCCGCCACAAGGTATATCGCCGCTACAATCCTAGACCCCTTCATCGCGCCACCTCAAAACTAAAGGATTGGGTAATTACGTAGTTACCCCCGTTATGGCAAGGCAGAAGCGCCTAGAGCGGTTCTTCCATGTACAGCAAGTAGCCATCTAACCGGCCATCACTTAGCGTGTTCGGGCTCCAGGCATCCACCCATTCCTGCGTCTTTAGTTCCCCTAGCCAGCTAAAATGTCTTGAGATAACCATAAGAGTTGTTCATTATTGGTTCAAACTCCCACCAACCTCTGCACCCTGGATTTACCGACATGGCTTCTGTTTTCTCTTCGTAGGCATAATCTTCCCAAGTGAACGACACACCGACTTTGATGGCAGAGAACTTTTCGGTGGTCAGAGAGATGTTAATCTGGTACCCTTGGGCTGCAGTGTACTTACCCGAGTAAGTTTGGGGTAACTGAGTGTAGTTTTCGATGTACCTACTCACCCGTTCCCTCAGGTCGGAGCACCTCACTTCCTCCTGGGTGCCGCTTTCGTCATATCGATACCAATCAGCAGTAATGCGCCCAGTTGGATTAATGTTTCCTTTGACGGCGCTTCTACCTGAGTAGTTACCCGAAGCCTTGGCGCATGGGTGGTTCAGGTACTCTTGGATACTCACTTCCTGAAGTCCGTTTTCGGTAACACGGTAAGCTTTCACTATTTGTGGTTTTGATGCTGCTCCTTCGGCAAAAGCCAGTGGAGACACAGTAGCCAACATCACTAAGCAAACCAGTAACGCCAATGCTCGTTTTATGGGTGTTCCTTCCTCCTTCCATAACTATGTGCTACACCCATGTGACATTCCAGCGCTTGCCCTTTTTGGCCAGCTGCGTCCATCGCTTGCCGGTTGCGGACTGCTCTCATGCGTTCTGGTAAGCGGGAAAGCCCACTGGAACCGCCCCTTCATCATTCTTCTACTAGTAAGACAACTTAGCGGCGCATTTGGTTCCCGGTTTCCCAAGAAAATTTCAGGCATCTCTATCCCGGCTCGACGTACTGGTGGCGCTGCGGGCTATATGACTTGGACCGGCGTACATCCGACCGATCCCGGCGCGGCGGACGTCCTCACCGACATCACTGCCGCCTCTCTGGACAAGTAGTTGTCCAAGTGGCTAAAGTTAGGATCAACTGGAAGCCCGCTACTTCGGGGGGCAGGTGAAAGAACAGGCCGGCAAATAAGCGTGAGGCCCGGGCAGGCACCCGGGCCTTAGACCTTGTGGCAGGGCCGGGTCAGGCCAAGAGCAGCCACACCCCGGCCACTATGAGGGCTGCGGCCGGGAGGCGCCGGCGGATGGGCTCGCGGTATACCAGGTATCCTAAGAGGACGGAAAGAAGGAGGGAGCACGATGTGGCCGGCTCGGCTACGGAAACGTCCAGCCACCGTAGGGCGACGAGGAGGAGCAGATAAGAATAGGCGTTGACGAACCCGCTTAAAAAGGCCGGACCCGGGCGTTCGGCAAGGAGGCTCAGCACCGCTGCCCGGCGGCCACGCACGGCCAGGTACCCGGCCAGGAGCAGACCCACCACCAGGTTGAGGACAAAGGCATAAAGGAGCGGGCTGACGCTGGCATTGAGGTGCTTGTCGATCACCCGACCGGCGGCGGTAAAGAGCGCGGAGATGACCATGTACTGGGCCGGCCGATAGGCAAAGAGTTTACGCAAGGAAGTTAGGAGCGAAGCCCCCTCCTCGAGGAGCGAAGCACCCAGCACCAGGCAGGCAGTCCCGGCGAGCTTCGTGGCGGTGAGCGGCTCGCCGAGAAAGACCACTGCCAGCGTCAGTAGAAAAAAAGTGCTCAGGCTGAGGAGGGGCGCCACCAGGGAGACCTCGCCTTCGGAGAGCGAGCGCACGTAAAACACGTTGGCAATGCTATAGAGGGCACCCGCGGCAATGACACCCGGCAGGAAGGCCGGGCCGGGCCAGCGGGTGAAAAAGAGCACCGGCAAAAGAAAGACAGCCGCCAGACCGAAGAACAGGCAGGCGGCCTCCTCGCTGCCGCGCGCCTCCCCCAGCTTTTTCACGATCACCCGCTCAACGCCGAGAAAAGCAACCCGCCCGGCCAGGGCGGTGTAGGCCCAGAACATGTTCCCGCCTCCTGGTTGTCCGAGAATTCATCCTTATTACTGAGGACAAACAATTCGCCTTGCTGCCTAAGTTTTCCTGCCTGCCTCACGCGGCAGGGAAAAGGTGCCCGGCGCCGAAAAGGTTACCTGACGGTATCCTTAACTTCGACTTTGCTTTCTTGGAGCTTCTTATCCACCGTTTCTTCGATTAGCTTGGCAATACGCTCGTAATAGTCTTTTTCTGGTTCGTTCTCAAGCCTTGGATTGTGGTCTTGGTAATAACTCATCAAGTTTTTGTTAACCAAGTCCAGTAGGTAAAAAGGCCGGGCATATTCAAAAAAGTATTCGCGAGGGTTAATTGCCGCAGTCTGAAAAAATGTCGCTAGTTCGTTTTTGTTGTCGGCCTTTTCGACCCCCTGCAATTGCCACTCTAAATACTCCGTCAAGTCCTTTTCGGATGGCATGAGATTCAGGTCTTCCGCCAGTTGGATGTATGCTTGGTCTTTTAGTACAGCTTGTAAAACGGCTGAGTTGTCTGGAATTTTTTGATTTCTGGCCTTCGCTGCCTCGGTCATATGAATGGATTTTAAGACGAAATACGAATAGGGTATAGGTTTACCATTAAGGGTTGCAACTACATGGTTGTCTTTCAGGGCGTCTTTAGCATTTCTCATACTTAACCCCATCTGTTCTAGGAATTGCGCATACGTCATGTGTGAAGGAGAAGCAGGAGCAATCGTATTTATCACAAAGACCAAGCCTAGAATTAGCCCTACAACTGCTATCTCTACTACCTGGTACTTTCTGTTCACGAGCATTCCAACTCATCCTTCCTTAGTTATAATTGAGGGTTGCATCTCCAGGGTTCTAAGGGAAATTGATTGAACCTCTATCCTACCTTAAGTAAGATAATGTTGGGCCATGATTGGTTCCAGTGAACAGCGCATCTTTTGGCGTCAGGCCAGTAGCTACGAAAGCCTTCCTGAATTTCGCGCCCGCGAAAAAACCCTTGACCGGCGCGGCCGGAATGTGGTAAAATCACTGACAAATCTACCGGCGAAGACAGGGAAAGTAGGTAGGGAAAGGGCTAAGAGAGCCGCCGGTTGGTGCGAGGCGGTCCCGGCACCTGCCGAAACTCACCCTGGAGCCCCCCACCGATATGTAGGCTGGGGCGCCTCTTCCCCGTTAACGGAAGCCGACCCGCCGTACCCGGGTACGACGGGCCGTGTTGAGCGGGCCGGCCGGGCCGGCCAAACGGAGTGGTACCGCGGAGGGTAAGCCCTTCGTCTCCTCAGGAGGCGAAGGGCTTTTTAAATGGGAGGAAGGTAGGGCGCGGGCCGCGCCGGAGGCTCCGGGCGAGTCTTGGCCGGGCAAGAACAAATCTTAGGATCAAAAACAAGGTGATGACAGGGAGCACGGGCAAGGTGCAGGTTTGCAGAGAGCCGCCGCTTCGCTGGAAGGCGGTACCTGCGCCGGCCCTTACTCGCCCTGGAACTTCCGGGCCGAAGAATAGTAGGCCCGGACGGTAGCCCCGTTACGGCCTAAAGGGACCCTTTGCGCTTGGGCTTTCATCTCGCCAGAGCGGAAAGGGTAAGAAGAGTGGTACCGCGGAAGAAGGCTTCCGTCTCTTGCGAGGCGGAAGCCTTCTTGCTATCGGCGAGGAGGTGCAGGCGATGTCCGAAGAAAAAAGCAGACGACCGGTCATCATCTTCGATACTACCCTGCGCGACGGCGAACAGTCTCCCGGCGTAAGCCTTACGGTTGCGGAGAAGCTCGAGATTGCCCGCCAGCTGGCGCGCCTCAGAGTAGACGTCATTGAGGCGGGTTTTCCCATCACTTCCCCGGGGGACTTCGCGGCAGTCAAAGCCATTGCTGCGGAGGTGAAGGGGCCGGTGATTTGCGCCCTGGCCCGCGCGGCACGTGCGGATATCGAGCGGGCCTGGGAGGCTGTTGCCGAAGCGGAGAAACCGCGCATCCACACCTTTATCGCTACTTCCCCCATTCATATGAAATACAAGCTCCGTAAAACCCCTGCAGAGGTGCTCAAGGCGGCGGTGGCGGCGGTAGAGCTGGCCAAGTCCTTCACGCCGGACGTAGAGTTTTCGGCCGAAGATGCCACACGTTCCGACCCGGAGTTTCTGGTGGAAATCTTCAGCGCCGTAATTGCCGCCGGCGCTACCACCATCAACGTTCCGGACACCGTCGGTTACACCACGCCGGAGGAGTTTTTCCGGCTCATTACCTTCCTGCGCGAAAAGGTGGCCGGGGCGGACAAAGTGACCTTCAGCGTGCACTGCCATAACGACCTGGGTCTGGCCGTAGCCAATTCTCTGGCGGCGGTGGCGGCCGGGGCGGACCAGGTCGAGTGCACGATAAACGGGATCGGCGAACGGGCCGGCAATGCCTCGCTGGAAGAGGTGGTCATGGCGTTGAAGACACGGGCCGACCAGTACGGCCGCACGTCGTCGGTGTATACTCCCGAGATCAGCCGCACCAGCCTCCTGGTGGAGCGGCTCACCGGAATGCCTGTGCAGCCGAATAAGGCCGTCGTCGGTGCCAACGCCTTCGCCCACGAATCGGGTATTCACCAAGACGGCGTCCTTAAGGAGCGCACCACCTACGAGATCATGCGCCCGGAGGACATCGGGTTGGCGTCAAACCGCCTCGTGCTGGGCAAGCACTCGGGCCGCCATGCCTTCCGCGAACGCCTCGCCGCCTTGGGTTATAACCTCAGCGACGAGGAACTCGAGCGGGCCTTCACCCGCTTCAAAGAGGTGGCCGACCGCAAGAAAGAGATCACCGAGCGGGATCTCGAGGCCATCGTCCAGGCCGAACTTCCGGTTGAGGCAGGTGAACTTGCGCTGGAATCTTTTCAGGTGACGAGCGGGAACCAAACCGTGCCCATGGCTCAAGTTTCGGTGATTTTCCGTGGGGAAAGGCGGACGGAGGCCGCCACGGGAAACGGCCCGGTGCACGCCGTCTACCAGGCGCTAAACCGGGCGGTGGGCATAAGCCCGGAACTTCGGGAGTATTCGCTTAAGGCGGTGACGGCCGGCGGTGACGCCCTGGGAGAAGCTACCGTCCGGTTGGAGTGGGAGGGAGAGAGCTACACCGGTAGAGGTCTGGCGCCCGATGTGGTTGAGGCTTCGGCCCGCGCCTATGCTGCCGCCCTGAACAAGCTCCTGGCCGCCTCGAAGACCGGGAGTGAAAAGAAGGCGACCTTGGCGGAAGGGGCGCGGTGAGAAAAAACTCGGGGGGAGGAGAATAAGCGTTGGGGCTGACGATAACGGAGAAGATCCTGGCCGCCCACGCGGGCCGGGAGGCGGTGCGGCCGGGGGAAATTGTCAGCGTCAAAATCGACCTGGCCTTGGCCAACGACATCACCGGCCCGGTGGCGATCAAAGAGTTCTACGGCATGGGCGCCGAGAAGGTTTTTGACCGCGAGCGCGTGGTGCTCGTTCCCGATCACTTTGTGCCGAACAAGGACATTAAATCGGCCGAGCAGGCCAAAATCCTGCGCACCTTCGCCCGGGAGCAGCACCTTACCCACTACTATGAGGTGGGTGAGATGGGAATCGAACATGCGCTGCTGCCGGAAGAGGGGCTGGCGCTGCCGGGGCAGGTGATCATCGGGGCCGATTCCCATACCTGCACGTACGGCGGCCTGGGAGCGTTCGCCACGGGGGTGGGCAGCACGGATCTGGCCGCAGCCTGGGCGCTGGGCGAGATCTGGTTCAAGGTGCCGGAAACCATTCGCTTCGTCTATCGCGGCCGCCCGGCGCCGTACGTGGGAGCGAAAGATCTTATCCTTTACACCATTGGCCAGATTGGTGTGGATGGAGCTCTGTATAAGGCCATGGAATTTAGCGGCGAGGTAATCGACAATTTGTCCGTTGATGGACGGCTCACCCTGTGCAATATGGCGGTGGAGGCCGGGGCCAAGAACGGGATCATCGCGCCGGACGAGACCACGCTGGCGTACGTCAACGCCCGGGCCAAATGGCCCTTTAAGGTGTACCGGAGCGATCCGGACGCTTCCTATGCCGCCGTTTACGAATTCGATGTGACCGGGCTGGAGCCGCAAGTCGCCGCACCGCACCTTCCGTCTAACGTACACGGTGTTCGCGAGCTTGCAGGGGTAAAGATCGACCAGGTGGTCATCGGCTCCTGCACCAACGGTCGCTTGGAAGACCTAAGGGTAGCGGCGCAAATTCTGAAAGGCCGGCGGGTTCACCCCGAAACGCGCCTCATCGTCATCCCCGCTACGCAGGCCGTGTATCTTACTGCCCTGCGGGAAGGGCTGATCGAGATCTTCCTCTCTGCCGGTGCCGTCGTGTCCACGCCCACCTGCGGCCCGTGCCTGGGCGGTTACATGGGCATCTTGGCGGCCGGCGAGAGGTGTTTGGCTACCACCAACCGCAACTTCGTAGGCCGGATGGGCCACCCGACCAGCGAGGTTTATCTGGCCGGGCCGGCCGTAGCGGCGGCCACCGCAGTTTCGGGACATATCGCTCACCCGGCCGACGTATAAAAAGCGGCCCTGCCCGACGGGCAACTTAAAGTTGGCAGTGTCGCTTAGGAGTGCCGAGGCAGTATGAGAAGCTACGAGGGTGCTCTTTAGCTTTAAAGGGGGAAGAGCCGATGGCGGATAAGCTGAGCGGTCGGGTATGGAAATACGGCGACGACATCGATACGGACCGCATCATCCCGGCCCGTTACCTTAATACCTTTCAGAAAGAGGAGCTCGCCCGTCACTGCCTGGAGGATCTGGACCCGGCCTTCGCCGGCCGGGTCCAGCCCGGCGACATCCTAGTTGCCGGCAAGAATTTTGGCTGCGGGAGTTCCCGCGAGCACGCCCCGCTGGCCCTCCAGGCGGCCGGCGTAAGCGCGGTGATTGCCGCCTCTTTTGCGCGGATTTTCTACCGCAATGCCATAAACATCGGGCTTCCGATCCTGGCTTGTCCCGAGGCCGTAGCCGGGTGCGAAACGGGCGATGAGTTGGAACTGGACCTGGCTGCGGGAACCATCTACAATAAGACGCGCGACAAAACTTACCAGGCTGCTCCATTTCCCCGTTACGTCCAAGACATTCTAAATGCTGGAGGGCTTCCGGCCTACGTTAAGAGACGCCTCGCCCAGAACAAGAAAAGTGAAACTCCATTCTTGGCGCGCATCGCCGTTCTGAAAGGCGACGGCGTGGGGCCGGAAGTCGTGGATGCGGCCCTCCTCGTGCTTCGTCAGGCGGAGGCCCTAGCCGGCCGGGCTTTGTTCAGCTTTACCGAATACCTGGTTGGCGGGGCGGCCATTGACCGGGAAGGAACCCCACTGCCGCCGGCGACGCTCGAAGGGGCGCTGGCCAGTGACGCCGTGCTCCTCGGCGCGGTGGGCGGACCGCGCTGGGACAGCGAGCCGCCTGAACGCCGCCCGGAAAGGGGACTCCTTGAGCTTAGGCGGGCGCTCGGCGTCTTTGCCAACCTGCGGCCCGTGCGCGTCCTGCCCCATCTCAGCGGGCACTCGCCGCTTAAGCCCGAGGTTATCGGCAGGGGCGCCGACATACTCTTCGTGCGCGAACTAACCGGTGGAGCCTATTTTGGCGCCCACGAGCGGGTCGAAGTGCGCCCGGGGGAAGAACAGGCCAGCGATGCGCTGCTTTACACCACCTCGGAAATCCGCCGGGTCGTCCGGTTGGCCTTTCACTTGGCCCGCAGCCGCGCGCGGGCGGCCGGGCGGCGGGCGCGGCTGACCTCCGTGGACAAGGCCAACGTGCTGGCCACGTCGCTCCTGTGGCGGGAGGTGGTGGAGGAGGTGGCCGCGGCCTTCCCCGAGGTGGAGGTGCGGCACCTGTATGTGGATGCCTGCGCCATGCGCCTTGTGGCGGCGCCGCAGGAATTCGATGTGATCGTCACCGAAAACTTGTTCGGCGATATCTTAAGCGACCTTGGCGGGGCTTTGGCCGGCTCGCTTGGGCTCCTGCCGTCGGCCAGCCTGGGCGAAGGCGGCCCCGGCCTTTACGAGCCCGTACACGGTTCTGCTCCCGGTCTGGCCGGCCTGGACAAAGCGAACCCCGTGGGAGCCATTCTGGCGGCCGCGCTCATGCTGCGCTACTCCCTTAATTTGCCGGATGAGGCTGCGGCCATCGAGGCGGCGGTTGCCGCCACCTTGAGCGAAGGAATTCACACACCGGACCTGGCTTCGGCGGCCGGCCAGAGCGTCGGCACGCAGGCCTTTGCCTGGGCCGTGGCCGAGCGCCTGGAGCGATTCTGGCCCCGCACCAGAAGCGCGGCCCAGGCCTGACCCGGCTTCTAAGCGACGCAGGCGGTGCACCGAAAGTACCGGACGAGCTCCGGTCAGGCCCTTGCAGGTTGAGAAGCGGAATGCTAAAATGAACTAGATGCTGCTTGCGCTGCATCTCTCCGGACCTCCAAGTCCCGGTGTCCGCCGGGACTTCGCTTTGTTCTGTGTACCGTTTAAACTGGGATTCGCTGGCTACTTAGCTGAAGGAGAATTTTCCTACACGTAGAAGTTATACTACGTGAGGTGAATTAAGAATTTGTCCCCGCGCGGATTGCGCTTGTAGTACAATTGCAGGCAAATGACATATAAATTGGTGAGGAGGTTTCCGATTGAACGTCAGGCTGGAACGGTTGGAGAAGAACAAGGTGCGTTTGGAGGTAGAAGTCGAGAAAGACAGGGTAAACGCTGCCATTGAAACTGCGGTGCGTTCCCTAAGCCGGCGGGTTAAAGTGCCGGGCTTCCGTCCCGGCCGGGTGCCGCGTCCCATTTTGGAAGCGCGGCTGGGCAAAGAGGTCATCTACGATGAAGCCCTCGAGTTGCTCATTCCTGAGGCCTACAGCCAGGCCGTGGAAGCCGAGGGGCTAGACCCCATTGACAAGCCTGAGGTTGAAGTGGTTAAAATAGAGGAAGACCAGCCTCTGGTCTTTAAAGCTACGGTGGAAGTTAGGCCTGAGGTCAAGCTTGGCGAATACAAAGGCCTTGCCGTCACTAAAGAGAAGATTGAGATCACCGACTCCCAAGTGGACGCCGTACTGAAGGATCTCCAGGAGCGGCACGCTACTTTTGCCGCTTCGGAAGAACCGGCTGCTTCTGGGGATCTGGTGATGGTGGACTTTACGGCTACCGTAGACGGCCAGCCTTTCGAAGGCAGCCGGGCAGAGAACATGCCGCTTGTGATCGGTACGCCAGGATACTTCCCCGGCCTGAGCCAGGGCTTGGAGGGGGTTCGCAAGGGCGAAACGCGGGAAGTGAAGGTTAGCCTGCCGGAGAATTTTAACGTCCGTGAGGTGGCAGGCAAAGAAGCCGTTTTCAACGTTACGGTAAAGGAAGTCCACAAGAAGCGGCTGGCGCCCCTTGACGATGAGTTTGCCAAGGACGTGAGCGAGTTCGGCACGCTAGCCGAGCTTAAAGAAAACATCAAGGAGCGCCTGACCAAGGCCGCCGAGCGCCGCGTGCGGGAGGACATGGAAAACCAAGTAGTGCGTGCAGCAGTGGCAGGCGCCGAGGTGGACGTTCCAGAAGTGCTCATTGCCCGCCGGGCCCATACTTTGTTCCATAACTTCGTACACGAGCTGGAGCACCGCGGGTTGAGCCTGGAGAAATACTGCGAGCTCAAGAACACCACGCCGGAAAAGGTAGAAGAAGAGTTTAGACCGGCGGCCAAGGAGCAGGTAAAAACCGAACTCGTGCTCGATGCCATTGCCAAGGCCGAAGCCTTATCCGTCAAGCCGGAGAAGCTTGAAGCAGCCTTGGACGCCATGGCGGCCCCGAGCAAAGAGCCGGAGAAGCTGAAGGCCCGCTGGGCCGAAAACGGCACGCAGGCGGCGCTGGAACGAAGCCTTCTGCGGGAGGAAGTGGTGTCTTTCC
>Ga0247720_100051_pt1 | contig 58109 bp, 61 predicted proteins | sample MSEWel2015_12_15_FD_189078 | JGI IMG/M metagenome (GOLD analysis project Ga0247720, IMG submission 189078) | Subsurface sediment microbial communities from gas well in West Virginia, United States - MSEEL Well Study Marcellus 3H_2015_12_15 | ecosystem: Environmental > Terrestrial > Deep... | reverse complement strand
AATCGCCATGTGATCACGATGGATCATTTCTAGTGAACGTGCTTCACCAAGTACTTGGTAGACTTTTTCGGAAGACAGTCCCTTAACCATTTCAGCTGAGCGCGAACTAAAATTCACACGACCAACGGCAATTCTAGCGCCACTCTTATCTACACATTCAACAACATCACCGCGATCAAAATGCCCTTCTATCGCCTTGACACCTACAGGTAATAAACTACGATGTTTAAGTTTGATCGCTTCAACTGCACCGTCATCTATAACTAAACGACCCGCTGTTTGCAAATGCGCAGCCAACCATTGCTGATGTGCTGTGACACGGTCATTATCAGTCGTAAATAAAGTGCCCAACATTTCACCCGCCATCAAACGAGCAAGTACATTTTCACTTTCACCACTGGCAATTAAAGTTGGACAACCAGATTTTGCAGCAAGGCGAGCTGCGCGAACCTTGGTAACCATACCACCACGACCAAGTACGCCACCACCGCCTGCCATTTCAAACAGCGTGTCATCTAATGCACGAACAGATGAGAATAATTTAGCATGAGGATTACTGCGTGGATCTGAATCAAACATCCCTTGTTGATCAGTCAAAATAATCAACAATTCAGCCTGAACTTGCCCCGCAACCATTGCTGCTAAAGTATCATTATCACCAAAACGAATTTCGTCAGTTGATACCGTATCATTCTCATTAATTACAGGAATGACTCGCCAATCAATTAAATTCTGTAGAGCATCACATGAGTTTAAATAACGACGTCTGTCAGCCAGATCATCATGTGTAAGGAGTACTTGTGCAGTTTGAATGCCATGCTGATCAAGTACGCTAGACCATGTATGAATCAGTCCCATTTGACCAATTGCAGCACATGCCTGCAGACTGGGTAGATCAGTGGGTCGACTCGCAAGCTTCATGCGTACCATCCCTTCTGCAACTGCTCCTGAAGACACAAGTATAATCTCGTGTCCAGCATTGTGTAGATCAGCAATTTGCTTCGCCCAGTGGGAGATCGCATTCAGATCTAAACCTTGACCATTTGCAGTGAGTAGAGATGATCCGATTTTAACAACGATTCGTTTACACGCATTGAGCTGACGTTGCCCATCGACCACTTCTATCATTTTATCCTCGGTTCACTAATCACGAACGTAGATACTTTCTACGCCGCCTTCATCTTCATCATCATCAAAATCTTCATCATCGTCCAAGTCAGCTTCACGCTGAGCCTTACGCATAGCACGATATGCTTCTTTTGCTGCGATGGTTTGTTCACGCGTTTCAGCTTCAAGCTGTTCACGTAATGCTTTAATTTCTGCAGCGTACTCTGGATCTTCAACTTCACGCTCACGTTGTTGCTCGATTTGATCCATTAAGTAATAAACAACTTCTTTAGTACCTTCTGCCATCAAACCAGAAGTTTTAAATACAGGACCAGTCCACTGCAATTCATCTAGAATGTGCTGACACCACTCATCTCTCGATTCTTCAGGAAGTTGATCAAGTTTATTTAATACAAGAACAATCGGAAGTTTTGCTAATGTCGGAGAGAATTTTTCTAATTCAGCTAAAATTGCACGTGCATTATAAGCTGGATCTGAACCATCAATAGGTTGTACATCAACAATGTGCAGAAGAATACGTGTACGTGCCAAGTGCTTTAAGAAGCGAATCCCTAACCCTGCACCTTCAGCTGCACCTTCGATTAATCCAGGAATATCAGCCATAACAAATGAACGATGACGATCTGCATCTACAACACCAAGATTCGGAACCATCGTTGTAAATGGATAGTCAGCAACTTTTGGTTTTGCCGCACTTACAGCACGAATAAATGTCGATTTACCAGCATTCGGCATACCGAGCAAACCTACATCTGCTAAAACTTTCAATTCTAAACGAACTTCACGGTACTCACCTTTGATCCCGTGTGTACATTTACGTGGTGAACGATTGGTAGATGATTTGAAATGAGTATTTCCCAAACCACCATCACCACCGTTTGCCACTTTTACACGTTGACCGTCAGCAACTAAATCACCAATGATGTCGCCTGACTCGGTATCTACAATTGTTGTACCAACAGGTACTTTTAAAATAATGTCTTCGCCACCACGACCTGAACAGTTCGCACCTGAACCATTCTTACCACGTTCAGCACGGAAACGTCGTGTGTAACGATAATCAACTAGGGTGCTGGTATCATCATCGGCTTGAATATATATACTTCCGCCACGTCCCCCATCGCCCCCATCAGGGCCACCAAAAGGGACAAATTTTTCACGGCGAAAACTGGCTACGCCATTGCCACCGTCGCCAGCCTCTACGGTTATGACTGCTTCATCAACAAAGCGCATGTGCCAATCCTCTAAAATCTTAAAAACGGACTATTTTGCCACATTTTAATAAATTTCTCGAATAGAATAATCAGCAAATGCATATCAAACACTAAAAAAGATTTTTTTGTTACCTTTAAGGCTTTACATTCTTCAATGGCAAATCCATTTTCATATCTAAATTCGCTTTTGTGTCTTGCACTGAGTTATACATGATTGCGTTGAATGAGGAAATATTACTCATATTGATAGCATCATTCATATAAAAGCTTGGCTTAAATTGATGTTTTACAGGAAGTGTAACCGACTCATCGAATCCAAAATGAACGGGACCATCAAACACAATTTTAACTGGAATGGTATATGTCCGCTTTAATTCAAATGGTATGTCTAACTTAACTGGCACATTCAATTTGAGTGGAAATTTAGGCAATAATTTATTTTGATAAATTAAATCAGTGGATGTTTCAATAGGCATAAGCTCATCCACTTTCAACATCGTCTGATAATTAATGTTGACCGTAATTGGTGTTTCAACTTCAAAACTCAAATCAGCTAAATATTTTCCTTTTAACGGCAATTGCAATGTGCGATCAATATCTAAAGTAGTTTGTAATTGACCTTCAGACCGAACTCGTAAATGTTCCCCTACCTGAATTTTAGTTCCTAAAGATTCAGGCAATCGAATATCAGCTTGTTCAGCCGATACAATCAAAGATGCCTGAATATTCAGATAAAACCAAAATAAAATCGCCACTAACGTAGTGAGAATCACAAAACTGATCAATAAACTTTTAAGTGATTTGGTGATATCCATTACTCACCTATTTTAACGTAATGAGGTGATGCAGGCTCATCAACAGGTTGAGTTTTCACACGATCTAAATACATTGTAGATAGTGGAATTTTCAACTCACCGTCTGCAATTTTTACAGGAAGTGTATTTTTCACATCTACCGATGCACTTAACTCAGAAGTAATCGGTACGTTTAATTTTCCATGAATTGGAATATTGGCATCAAGCTGTGCTTTTAGAGGAATATTTAGATTTTCTTTAAGCACTGTTCGTACAGGCGCATCAAATTTCAAATGAACTTTTTGATGTAAAGGAACTTGGATATCTATCGGCACAGCAAGTTTTAATGGAATCGTGCCTTTTAATGGCAACGTGACATCATTACCTAATATTTTAACTTGAACTTTGGTATCAATTGGTAAATTTTGATTTACTTGAATCTTTTCCTTAACTGGAATAGTTGTACTAATTGGTACGAGATTATCAAAATAAACTCTTGGTGTAAGTGTTTGTGTTAAAGGAACATTAAGCTGCTCATCTATTGGGATTTTTGCATTGACTCGACCAGCAACATCTACATTAAGTGCATCTTTTACTTTTACGCGGACTTGCAATGGTTCTTGCAAATCAATCGCAACATCTTGATCTTTTAAAGGTATATAAATGTTGAAGTGTTTAAATACCCACATTGCAATATAAACACCACATAGGTTTGCAACAATGATAAGACCAAATATCGCCAATAAACGTCTAAACTGCAACAATGAAGTAATCCTAACTAATCCTATCCCTTTGTGATTATTTTCGTCTATTTTAATGTTTTAATCTGCATAGATTCTGTAGAGTCAATTAAAAAGCCCAGTCTAAACTGGGCTTTTATTGTATAGCTTTGCTAACAAATATTATGCATTTGTTTCAGCAGGAACTTTTGCATAGCTCACGCCACACATTTGTTCAGCAATACGTAAAACTTGACAGCTATAACCCACTTCGTTGTCATACCAAACATAAGCAGTTAAACGGTTACCAGAAGTGATTGTTGCCTGCGCATCAAATACACCCGCAGTACGAGAACCGATAAAGTCACTAGATACAACCTCAGTTGAGTTTGTATAGCCAATTTGACCTTGTAGATTAGAGTTGATCGAAATTTGACGAATGTATTCGTTTACTTCTTCACGATCCACTTCTTTCTCTAACGTTAAGTTCAAGATCGCAAGAGAAACGTTTGGTGTAGGTACACGTACTGAGTTACCAGTTAATTTACCTTTAAGTGCTGGTAATGCTTTAGCAACAGCTTTAGCAGCACCAGTTTCAGTAATAACCATGTTTAGTGTAGCTGCACGACCACGACGATCAGCCTTGTGATAGTTATCGATCAAGTTCTGGTCGTTAGTGAATGAGTGAACTGTTTCAACATGACCATTTAATACTTTGTATTTGTCATCTAAAACTTTTAATACAGGTGTAATTGCATTCGTTGTACAGCTTGCTGCTGAGATGATTTTGTCTTCATCTAAGATATCAGCTTGGTTCACACCAAATACAACGTTCTTCATGTCACCCTTACCAGGTGCAGTCAACACAACACGAGCAACGCCAGCGCATTGTAAGTGTTGGCTTAAACCATCAACATCACGCCATTTACCTGTGTTGTCGATAAGAAGAGCATTATCAATACCGTAAGCTGTGTAATCTACTTCGCTTGGGCTTGATGCATAAATCACTTTGATGAATTGACCATTTGCAATGATTGCTTCGTTTTCTTCATCAACTGAGATTGTGCCGTCGAATGTACCGTGAATTGAATCACGACGTAACAAAGAAGCACGTTTTGATAAGTCACCATCAGATGATTTACGCACAACAATCGCTTTTAAACTTAAGCCACGACCTAAACCAGATTGACTGATGATTAAACGCGCTAAGATACGACCAATGCGACCAAAACCGTAAAGCACAACATCTTTTGGCTCAGCAGCTTCTGAATTACCTTGGATAGAAGAAACAGCGTTTGCAACAAAAGCGTCAACATCACCACCTTGATTTTTATATTCAACAGCAAGTTTGCCGATATCAACTTCTGCAGAACCAATATTTTCAACTTCCATCAACGCTTCCAAGATTGGGAAGGTGTGAACAACTGAAAGCTCAACGTCTAACATACGTGTACGACGATGAGTTTTTAAAATTTGGATCACTGAACGGTTAATTAAAGAACGACCGTAAACAGAAACAACAATATTTTTCTCACGGTATAATTGACCAATTAAGGTAATCATGCGTTCCGCGATTTCTTCACGGTTTTTCCAACGACCTTGGTGTTCTGCGTGTAAGGCAATGATAGTTTCTTTGCTCACAGTTACGTCCTCTAATTTATATATACTGGGCGTGAATTTTAAAACGCCACAATTGTAATAGAATTATCATCAATATTGAATCAAAAGCTGCTAATCGGGCTAAGATTTTGTCCCAATTGACTATAAATTCATAAAATACCTATAATTATTTTTATGATTATTAGAAAATCATTTCTATTCAGGCAATACTCTTATCAATTCACTCACTCATAATCTTCGCAGCTTACAAAAATAACTACACCTACTTCGTTATTCTACTTCATCGCTTGGTTTTATACGTTTAGGGTAGTGCTTGAGGTTGACCTCAAGTTGATTCTGACGTCGTTTCTGCTCCAAGAGATGTAAAGTACCTTCTAAAATTAGCACCAATACTGCCAACCAAATAGGAATATAAGTCAGCCACTCTTCCGCACCAATTTTTTCACCCAGTAACAAAGACACAAGCGCCAATAAAACAGGCTCTAAATAGCCCAATAGACCAAAAATAATTAATGGCAAATATCGACTAGCTAAAATGTAACTCCCCAGACCAATTGCACTAAGTAAACCTAGACCAATAACCACAAAAAATAAACTTGGAAACTCTAAAAACTTCACATACGGTGTTGCTCCTGTATGTGTAAGAAAAATAGCAATTGGCAGTATCAACAATAAATCCCACCAAAAACCACCCAAATTATCGGTATGTATCTGCTTTCTTAAAATAAAATAAGCGGCATAGCCTATCGCTACAAATGTTGTTTCCCAAGCAATACTTCCCAGTCGCCAAACCTCATGCCCCACCCCAAATACAGCTAGTAAAACTGCGACCCACTGAAATTTTGAGAGTTTTTCTCCATAAAGAACACTTCCCGCTAGCACTAAAACCAAAGGAAGCAGGAAATAACCTAAAGAAACTTGTAACCCCCGACCATGCATAGGCCCCCATAAAAACAACCAAAGTTGCGCTGAGGTAAGTATCGAAGTAATTATTAATAATAGAATTAAACTTGGCTTAGCTAATATTCTTTGAAAGATCGATTTGATATGAACCAAATCACCACTCATCCACATAAATAAAGTTAAAAATGGTAATGTCGCAATAATACGCCAACCAAAGGTTTGCTCACTATCGAGCGCCCCCAAAAACTGAGTATAAAAATATAAAACACCGAACGTTACTGAAGCCAAAATAGAATAGGCTATTCCTTTAAACATTTTGAACCTCAGCGTTATTAGACGCTTTAATAAATACTTGACTTATCCACTATATAAAAATAAAAAAACCATGCAAGCATGGTTTCGAATAAGTATAACTTATTTATCGATGGTCGGGAAAAATTACATCGCTAACATCAAAACCTAGAGATTTTGCATAGTTTAAATATTCCAAGATGGTTTCTTTTTTAGGATTAGGGGTTCTAGATAATACCCATAAATATTTACGTCTCGGTTCACCAACTAAAACTGTTTGATATTCTTCATCCAATTTCAAAATCCAGTAGTCGCCACGTGCTAAAGGAATCCATCGAACACCTTCTGGTAAAAAACTCACACTTAATTTTGTGTTAAATGGAGCATTTACGACAAAGGCTTCACCTATACTTTGCTGTAAATTTCCATCTTTATCATAACATTTATTATCGACAACAATATTGCCATTTTCATTGAGTGTATAAGTCGCTGAAATGTTGTAAGCACATTTACGTTCAAAGAACATAGGTTTGCGTGCAACTTCGTACCATACTCCCAAATACTTATCCAACTCCACCTTATCAACAGTTGCTAAAGGCTTTGTTTGAGCATATGCGATTGTGCCAGCAGCCAAACCTGTTAGAACAACACCACCCACTGCAATTTTAGCTAGTCGCCAACTCGCTTTTGGAAAAGTTTTAATAAATGGCATGGGAAATCCTCAAAACAGAAATTTGTTATAAATAGTCATATAGTTAGCTTAGTAACATAGCTCAATTTATAAACAAAAACTGTTGCGATATGTATCATCTAACAGGATTTATCTCCACAATTATGACTGCAACATATGCGCTTTCATTCGAACAATCTCATCACGTAATCGAGCTGCTTGCTCAAATTGTAACTCTTTCGATGCTTTCAACATTTCCTTTTCCAATTTAGAAATGTGTTTTGCAAATAACTTTGGATCAGAGAGTAAGTGTTGCTCATCAGCACTGATTGACTGAGCTTGCTCAAGCACTTTTTCATCGATCTCATCATCACTGAGCACTTCGCCAGTATCAATTTCTTTAATGGTTTGTCGCACAGCACTGCGTGGTGTAATACCGTGAAGCTCATTGAACTCGATTTGCTTATTGCGACGACGCTCAGTCTCATCCATAGCCTTACGCATAGAATCAGTAATGCGATCAGCATATAAAATTGCTTTACCCTTCACATTACGGGCCGCACGACCAATAGTTTGAATCAATGACCGTTCTGAACGCAAGAACCCTTCTTTATCCGCATCTAAAATAGCGACTAAAGAGACTTCTGGCATATCCAAACCTTCACGCAACAAGTTGATCCCAACCAGTACATCATGCACGCCTGTGCGTAATTCATGAATAATCTTTACACGCTCAACCGTATCAATATCAGAATGCAGATAAGCTACCTTGACACCATACTCTTTTAGATATGAAGTTAAATCTTCAGCCATTCGCTTGGTCAGTGTGGTCACAAGGACACGTTCATTGACTTGTTTACGGACGTTAATCTCAGATAAAACATCATCCACTTGCGTCAACACTGGACGCACTTCAATTTCAGGATCAATTAACCCTGTAGGACGAACCACCTGCTCAACAATTTGTTCTGACTTTTCCAACTCGTATTGCGCTGGTGTTGCACTGACAAATACCGTCGTCGGAACAATGCGCTCCCACTCTTCAAATTTCATAGGACGGTTATCCAAAGCACTCGGTAAACGGAAACCGTAATTCACTAAGTTCTCTTTGCGCGAGCGGTCTCCTTTGTACATCGCCCCAATTTGAGGAACTGTTACATGCGATTCATCAATAATCAGCAAAGCATCTTCAGGAATATAATCAAACAAGGTAGGTGGTGCTTCGCCTGCTCCTCGACCTGAAAGATGACGTGAGTAATTCTCAATCCCGTTGGTATACCCGAGCTGTTGCATCATTTCTAAATCATAGCGTGTACGTTGCTCAATACGTTGAGCTTCGAGCAATTTATCATTGTCTTTGAAAAATTTAAGCTGATCTTTTAATTCATCTTTAATCGTATCAATCGCACGGGTTAGATGATCTTTTGGTGTTACATAATGACTTTTCGGATAGATTGTTACACGAGGAACTTTACGCACCAATTTACCTGTCAAAGGATCAAACCATCGAATCGAGTCAACCTCATCATCAAACAGTTCAACGCGAATGGCATCTTGATCAGATTCAGCAGGAAAAATATCAATAATTTCACCACGGATTCTATAAGTACCGCGTAAAAACTCTAACTCGTTGCGTGTGTATTGCATTTCAACTAGACGACGAATAATGTCATCTCGGCTGACGCGATCCCCTTGCACGATATGCAATAGCATTTGCATATAAGCATTTGGATCACCCAAACCATAAATCGCCGATACTGAAGCAACAATAATTGCATCTCTGCGTTCTAATAATGCACGAGTTGCAGAAAGTCGCATCTGATCGATATGATCATTGATCGCTGAGTCTTTTTCAATAAACGTATCTGAAGAAGGAACATAAGCTTCAGGTTGATAATAATCGTAATAACTTACAAAGTACTCAACCGCATTATTTGGAAAAAAGGCTTTAAATTCTCCATAAAGCTGTGCTGCCAGGGTTTTATTATGTGCCATAACGATGGTTGGACGTTGCGTTTGAGCAATCACATTTGCCATCGTATAGGTTTTTCCAGAACCTGTTACCCCTAACAACAATTGATTGCGAAAACCTTGTTCAATTCCTTTGACTAATTTTTCAATCGCCTGTGGTTGATCTCCCGCGGGTTGGTAATTTGTCACTAAGTCGAAAGGTTGATTTTCGCTCACAAGCACACTCTTTGATAAAATTTAAAAATAGTTTAACAAATCAATCTGGGCTAGTTGCTGCTTTTCAAGTTTAGTTGCATTTTATTAATAAGGTAACAACTGCCCATCCCAATTTAATAATTTCCCATGCTGATGTTTAGATAAGTTGTTCATCACGGCAATTAACCGATCGGCAGTTTGCTCAGCACTATATAATTTTTCTGGTGAAATATTGCGTTGGAATGGTTTAGATAATTCTGAATCCGTTGTTCCTGGATGAATACTTGCCACGAGAATATTTGAAGATTTACGTGCCCATTCAATACTTAAATTTTTAATGAACATATTCAGTGCGGCTTTGGTCATTCTATAGCTATACCATCCTCCTAAGCTATTATCCTCCAAACTCCCGACTTTAGCCGACAAGGAGAGCCATTTTAGATCATAATTTTTATTTAGAATTGGGGCTAAGGCTTGTGCAAGATGGACATGAGTCATTACGTTTTGTGACAAAGATTTATAAATCCATTCATCTCGAATTTGACTTAACATTTTCTCAGGCATATTAATATCTTCATGCAGCACACCTGCACAACAATAAATTTCTGAAACCTGAATATGATCCAAAAATTCTCGTACATGTTCTATTTGATCTGGGTCTGACAAGTCAGCTTGTAAATCACATTCTCTAAGCTTCTGGCGACTAATAGCATAAACTTGCTTTGTAGGTTGATGAATTAACTGTTTAAAAAGTGCATGACCAATTCCACCTGAAGCCCCAGCAACAACGATACTCATTTGGATCACCTAAAGATTAATCATTTTTCAAACTTGAGCTTAGACAATAAGATGTGAATTTCATGTCACGAGAATTTTATCGCAATTCCCTTAACTGATTTGAAATAAAAAAGACACTTAAGAATTTGAAATTCTTAGCATAACAATTAAATATTTTTTTACTTGACCCTATTACAAATCAATAGCAACATGGTTACAACGACAACGCAAAATACGAATTCCAATGACATATCAATACCATGACGAAACAATCATTACAGAGCTTCCAGAAGACACTGTTTTTGTTTTTGGAAGTAATTTAGCAGGTATTCATGATACTGGAGCTGCACGTATAGCTGCACAACATTTTGCGGCGGTAAAAGGTGTTGGTCGTGGTTGGGCTGGTCAAAGTTTTGCTATTCCAACGCTCAATGAACATTTGCAACAAATGCCTCTTCCACAGATCGAACATTACGTTAATGATTTTAAAATTTATACGAAAAATCATCCCAAAACGAAGTATTTTGTGACCGCACTTGGATGTGGAAGTGCGGGTTATAAATTTTCGGAAATTGCACCGTTGTTTGAAGGCATTTCAAATAATGTGATTTTCCCACAATCCTTCAAACCCTATTTAGAACCTGACCGCAAAAGACTTTTCCCAACATTGACTCAAGAATGGGTGAAAGCTTTTATCAAAAATGAAGTTATTTTTTTTGATGAATACGGTTATCAATCTTATGAAGAAGCTCTCAACACGACTTCGTTGTCAGCTGAACAGCAACAAATTGCATTACAAATTTTAAAAGAACCGATGTACCCATGTGATCGGTATGATCGTGGTCGTGAATATGAAATTAACGATACGCTCAAACATTTATCTAGCTTATTTAATTTTGATGAAAATGACGAAAAACCGATGATTTTCATTGGGACGATTATTGCATTGATGGAACTATACGAATTTGATGAAGATGACTTCATTCACCTATGGAATGGAGATATCCGAATTGATCATAGTGTAAATCGTTAATTGATAAGATCAGCTAAACCAAATCCCACAATAATTACAAATACAAGATTTGGTTTACATGGTTCTCTATTCGATAACTGACACACATTGCTGCGTACATATTTGATTTACATCAATATTATTACAAAAAAATTTTAGCTTTCATCACACTGACTTATTACTTTCATACTTTATCCGCCTATAATCAACATCTGATGAATAAAAAGCACACATAATAAGGATCAGATTGTGTGATTAAACTTAATCAATAGGGACATCTGAATGAAAGCTCAATCTCGTAAATTTATTGTTGCAACATCTGCAATTTCGATCATGGCTTTAAGTTATGCTGCGTTTAATCAAAGCAATACAAATCCAAATGCTCCAGTTAAAACCAACTCGATCAATCAAAGTACAACAAACTCTCTATCTACAACTCCATTATCAGTCGCAACACCCAAATTAAAAAGCACGATTCAAGCCCCAACAAATTCAAATACACCGATTAAAAATCAATATATTGTGGTTTTAAATCCATTATCTGAGTTACCGAGTACAGCTGCCAAAAATATCGCTCAACAATTTGGTGGAAAAATTCTATTTGTTTATTCAAAAGCAGTTCGCGGCTTTGCGATCAGTATTCCTGAAACAGCAAGTGAGCAATTTATTCAGGCAATGCAAAGAAATCCTCAGGTTAATTTTATTGAGCAAGATGCTGTCATACAAACCAATCTAACCACTCAGTCAAATCCTTCATGGGGCTTGGATCGAATTGATCAAACCAATCTACCACTCAGCAAAAGCTTCAGTTATGAAAATACTGGTGCAGGTGTTAATGCCTATGTTGTAGACACAGGAATCTTGTCAACACATCAGGAATTTACAGGCAGAATTCAAAATGGTTTTAGTGCGATCAATGATGGTCGAGGGACAGAAGATTGTGATGGTCATGGCACACATGTAGCTGGAACTTTAGCAGGCACCACATATGGTGTAGCTAAAAATAGTCTTATCACCCCAGTGCGCGTTCTGGACTGTAATGGCTCTGGTGCAATGAGCGGCGTCATATCAGGTTTAGACTGGATTATTCAAAATGGTCGCAAACCCGCTGTAGTGAATATGTCACTGGGTGGTAGTGCATACAGCACATTAGACACTGCTGTTGATAATCTCGTGAATAACGGTTTCGTTACTGTAGTGGCTGCAGGTAATTCAAATACCGATGCGTGTAATAGCTCACCTGCACGAGCGGCAAAAGCAATTACAGTTGCAGCAACGGACAGTAGTGATAATCGTGCAAGTTATTCAAACTACGGAAGCTGCGTAGACTTATTTGCACCTGGTAACAATATTGCATCAGCATGGATTGGTAGCAACACAGCGACAGCCAATTTAAATGGTACTTCGATGGCATCACCTCATGTAGCTGGTGTCGTTGCAACTTTATTAGAAAGCTCCCCTACAGCTACTGTTCAAACGATAACAACTCAGTTACTCAGTTCTGCTACTGCGAATGTTGTATTAAACGTTGCTGGTAGTCCAAATAAGCTTCTTTACAACACTGTGTCGAGCGTAACTCAGCCGACTACCCCGACTTCGATTGTTAGAATTAGCCAATTAACTGGTTCTTCTGTAATCGTTTCAAAGTTAGGAACATGGCGCGCTAATGTCATTGCAACTGTGACTGATTCAAACAATTTACCAATCGCAAATGCGACAGTAAGTGGAGGTTTTAGTGTTGGAGGAACATCAGTAAATTGCACGACAAATTCACAAGGTCAATGCCAATTGAACAGTGGTAATATCAGCCGATTTACGAGCAATACCAAATACAGCGTCAAAAATATTTCAGGTACTAATATGACTTACGCTTCTAGTAGTAATATCGTAAGCTCAGTTACCATTAATCGTTAATAGATAGAACCATTATAAAAAAACCTCGCAAGCTGCGAGGTTTTTTATTTCAATCACACTGTGACTTGATTAACGCTTGCCCATTGAGCGACGTGTGCCACGTGGTGGCATCCAAGTACGATCAGCATACTGCTCAGGTTTTGGTCTCACCTGATTGTGTGTTGACTGCTCATCTGAGTCATCTTGCGCAGATGGCATCGGGAAAGGTAATTTCACCAAAGCTTTTTTGGCTTTTGGTTGTTGCGTACTCATTAAAATTCTCTCGAAATCTAAATTTCTAGCGGCTATTGTAAAGGATTTTTGATATTTTGATAAAAATAAAATATGTAAAAAACAAAATCCTATAAATCTCCAGTATTTGGTAACTTTTTATTCAATTAAGGCAACTTTCGACCACACCTCAGCGTATTTGAGCTAAAATATAATGCTTTTTATTTTTTAATCCCATAAGAAGGAATAATGCCGTGGACGTACGTCTATCTGATCGTGTAAATGCTATCAAACCGTCCCCTACACTAGCAGTTACGAATAAAGCTGCAGAGCTTAAAGCTGCTGGTAAAAACGTGATTGGTTTAGGTGCAGGCGAACCAGACTTTGATACACCTCAACACATCAAAGATGCAGCAATTGAAGCAATTAACAAAGGCTTTACAAAATACACAGCAGTTGACGGCACTCCAAGCTTAAAAAAGGCGATTATTGCGAAATTAAAACGTGATAACAATTTAGATTATCAACCTAACCAGATTTTGGTATCTTGTGGTGGTAAGCAAAGTTTCTTTAATTTGGCGCTTGCGCTCTTAAATAAAGGCGATGAAGTCATCATCCCTGCACCATTTTGGGTAAGTTATCCAGATATGGTGATCATCGCTGAAGGTACGCCAGTGATTGTAAAATGTGGTGAAGAACAACGTTTCAAAATCACACCTGAACAATTAGAAGCTGAGATCACACCAAATACTCGTTTGCTAGTACTTAATAGTCCTTCAAACCCAACAGGCATGATTTACACCAAAGCTGAGTTAGAAGCTCTTGCTGACGTCCTACGCCGTCATCCGCAAGTTTTAATTGCATCAGATGATATGTATGAACCAATCCGCTGGGAAGATGAATTCTACAACATCGCGACGATTGCTCCTGATTTATATGACCGCACTATCGTACTCAATGGCGTATCTAAGGCTTATGCAATGACAGGCTGGCGTATTGGTTATGCTGCAGGTCCAGCAAAACTAATCGGTGCGATGAAAAACATTCAATCACAATCTACATCGAACCCAACTTCAATTTCACAAGTTGCAGCTGAAGCCGCATTAAATGGTCCACAAGACGTCCTTCAACCTATGATTGAAGCATTTAAGCGTCGCCATGACTTGGTTGTGAATGGTCTGAATGAAATCAAAGGTATTTCTTGCTTACCAGCAGATGGTGCATTCTACGCATACGCAAACATTCGCCCATTGATTCGTGCTAAAGGCTTAAAATCTTGCACAGAGTTTTCTGAATGGTTGCTCGAAGAAACTGGTGTAGCAGTTGTACCAGGTGATGCATTTGGTTTAGGTGGCTTTATGCGTATTTCATATGCAACTGCTGATGAAGTGTTGGTAGATGCTCTAACGCGTATTAAAAATGCTGCTGATTCAATCGAAGGCGTTGATGCAGCAATTGCTTCTATTGAAGCAGAGAAAACAGCTTAAATCCTAAAAAACAAATAAAAAAGACCTGTCTTGTACAGGTCTTTTTTATTTCAGAAATATTAAACCCGTTTTGGACGACTTAATGTCAAATAATGACAATAGAAAGGGAAACTTTCGTTCAAAGCAATTTCTTGGACTTTATTTTCTAAAGTATTCCAAGCATAGGCATAGGCTTGTTTAAATAAACTATGCTTTTTAAAAGCGAAAAGAAATAAAGAATTTTGACCGTTTACCCCATCTTGTGTTGGCAACAAATAATGCGATTTTGTTAAGGTCTTAAGCTGATGCTCCGTCCATTTATCACTTAACCAAAGTTGTAATAAATCACCTAAATATAAGCGCTCATCACTAAAACTTGCGAAATGAATATTTGCACTTTCTACGACTTGATAATATTGGGAAGGATCGTTAATTATATTGAGATAATTTTGCTTATAGAAACAAAAATTTGAAAAAATAGATTCAATACGAAGAGTAGTCATTTCGACCTCCGATTTAGCCATTTTAGTGCTGGCAAGTTGGGTTAAATCCACACTGTTTAGACTGATCTAAACACTTTCTTAAATCAAAATCTAACAACAGCCTCATCAAAATTCAAGTTTTTTTTATAGACTTTACTCAACTGTGCAAATAAAAAGCATCCAACATCAAAATATAAGAAACTTGATGTTTTTTGCTTGACCGATTTTAAAAGCCGCCTATAATGGCACTCAGATTCTCCCATAGCTCAGTCGGTAGAGCGACGGACTGTTAATCCGCAGGTCCCTGGTTCGAGCCCAGGTGGGAGAGCCAAGATTCAAAAAGCCTTTATCTTTGATAAAGGCTTTTTTTATTGCAGATATAAAATTTAAATGCCCCTATTTCTAGAGGCATCTTGATCAATTCATTTTTTAAGCAGCAATATTTGCAGGAATGCCACTATGAAAACGGAAAGTATCATCTGGACTTAAAATTAAATTCTTTTCAACCTCACGTATATGATCAATACGCTTCTGAATATTCTCTTCAGGGTCTTTCAATTTTGCTGTTTTAGCTACATCTAAAGCCAGCGCTAAATAATCTTCAAAATGACGAGACTCTGATTTAAGCAAATATCGATAATAACGCCCTAACTCATCATCAACCTTCGGTGCGAGTGAATGAAATCGCTCACAAGAACGTGCCTCAACGAATGCACCAATGATCATCACATCAATCAAAGCCTCAGGCTCATAAGTACGAATTTCTTTGCGTAATTCCCCTGCATACCGCCCCGCACTTAAGCCTTTCCACTCTAAACCACGTTTAGTCATGAACTCTAACACTTGCTCATAGTGCAGCATTTCTTCGCGAACTAATTGTGCTAACTTTACTTGCAGGTCAGTAAAGAAACTATAGCGGAACATTAAGTTCATCGCTGTTCCCGCAGCCTTTTTTTCACAATTGGCATGGTCTTGCATTAAGATATCTAAGTGATTAACAGCTTCATCTAACCAAGCTTGAGGAGTCGTACACCCTAAGAAATCAATAACAGGTTGCATTAACTCATCGTAGTTTAAATTACTCATCCAATTATCTCTCAGCCGCCTGAATTGCTGCCTTCATATCTTTGACTGCTTGGGCTAAACCTACAAATATACTATCTGCAATAATTGAGTGCCCGATATTGAGTTCATGAATTTGTGGAATCGCAGCAATGGGTGCAACATTATTTAGGTTCAAACCATGCCCTGCATTCACAATTAGCCCTTTAGCTGCTGCATATTCAGCACCTTTGATAATGCGTTCCAATTCAGCATGTTGTTCTGCTTCGGTTTCAGCATCAGCATAAGCACCCGTATGAATCTCAATGGTAGGAGCGCCACATGCTACTGCTGCATCAATTTGAGCAAAATCAGCATCAATAAATAAAGAAACATCACTACCAATCGCTTTGAGTGCCTCAGTAGCCGCTTTGACTTTATCAAAATGACCTACCACATCCAAGCCACCTTCAGTCGTTACTTCTTGGCGACGCTCTGGAACAAAACATACATGTTGTGGTTTGATTTCTTTGGCAAACTCAACCATTTCATCGGTAACTGCCAATTCAAGATTCATACGTGTTTTCAATAAAGGACGCATACGGCGAACATCATCATCTTGTATATGACGACGGTCTTCACGCAAATGCAAAGTGATCCCCTCAGCGCCTGCTTCTTCACAGATTAAAGCAGCTTGAACTGGATCAGGATAAGTAGTACCACGTGCTTGTCTTAATGTCGCAACATGATCAATATTTACACCCAATATTGCAGCCATAAAAATATCCTATAGGTTATTACACAAAGCAGCTCAGATACTGCCTCAAGAGAATTAAGATTGAGTATTTTGAATCCACAATTGCCGACTTTTTAAAGGGCGATCGCCCAATAATGCGCTAATCATCTGACGATATAGTTTACTCAATAATTGCAATTGCTCGTTAGCAAAATCCTGTCCAAGCTCATAACTTTGCATCGATGCGATTAAACGTCCTTCTAACGTAGATCTAGATGCTTGCGCAACAGGCATAAAACCATCATTCAGTTGAAATTGGTAATGCTGAAAAGCAAGAATTTCTTGTTGATTTGCATCAATCGAAAAATCTATTGCATAACCAAGTTCTTGCAATAGAACATGTTCAAATTTACGTAAAATCTGTTTCAAAAATACTGAGGCTTGCGGATGTGAAGCTAATTGTTGTAACTGCAACAATATCACTTGGTATTGTTGAAAAGTTTGCGACATGGCTTCTTCTAGGGGACATAAACGCAATAAAATTTCATTTAAATAAAATCCAGCAAAAAAAGCATCTCCATGAAAAAAAACAGGCTGATTTAGAATTTCTAATTTAGTGAAATTTTTGAGTTCCGACTTACCTGAAGCTTGTAAGCGAATTGGCTGGTATTGTGGAGGAGGCGTTTGCCTTAAAATTCCATCCACGCGTCCACATTCTTGTGTAAACAAATGCACAATATGACTTTTTTCACGGTATTTACGATGGTGAATTAAATAACCATGTAGAACTTCATTGCGCATCATATGACAAGATCAGTCCTTGTCTTCCTCATTGTCTTTCTGCTCTTCATCATCACCATCAGGAATGACTGCACCAACTACAACAGCAGTTCCTTTTACCACACCTTTAGTAGTCTTGTAGGCAACTTTAACAGGTACGGTTACAAGTTTGTGAATACAACCTTGTAACATGAATACACACATCAGGATAGCAAATACATGTATTGATTTTTTCATACCTGTTTCCTTGTACATTATTGCTTAGATATCACTATAACCCAAGCTTTTGAGCGCACGCTCATCATCAGACCACCCGCCTTTAACTTTCACCCAAAGCGTCAACATGATCTTTTGTTCAAACATTTTTTCCATGTCTGTACGTGCATCCATACCAATACTTTTTAGTTTCGCACCTTTGTCTCCAATTACAATTGCTTTTTGACCTTGGCGCTCCACAAAAATCGTTGCATCAATATAAGTACAAGGTGGCTTTAGACGACCAGTTTTTTCATTTACTGTCGCTTCTTCTGTTTTAAACGATTCAATTTGTACGGTTAAATCATATGGAAGTTCTTCACCCAACTGACGCATAATTTTCTCACGAATAATTTCACTCGCAAGAAAGCGTTCAGAACGATCGGTAATTTGGTCTAATGAATATAAAGGAGCTTGATAAGGCAAATATTTTTCAATAGTGTCCCGCAAATGTTCTAGATTAGCACCACGTAGTGCCGACACTGGAACAATTTCAGCGAAGTCCATTAATTTTGCACGCTCACGAATTAACGGTAGCGCTTCATTCTTATTCTCAAAAGTATCTAGCTTATTGATCACCAGAATAACTGGCATTTCTGCATTCTTAAGTTTCTCTAAAACCAACTCATCATTTTGAGTCCATTTTTGAGCATCGACCACAAATAAAACTAGATTCACATCTCGTAATGCTGAATGTGCAGCACGATTCATCATTTTATTAATCGCACGCACTTCTTTTTTGTGCATCCCAGGCGTATCTACAAATACAGCCTGAGATTTCTCACGTGAATCAATACCGACAATTTTATGACGTGTCGTTTGTGGCTTACGTGAAGTGATCGAAAGCTTTTGACCTAGCAAGTGATTCATTAATGTAGATTTACCAACATTAGGACGACCCACAATTGCAACGAAACCGCTTTTAAAGTCGGAAGGAATTGTTGTCCCTTGCGAGCTAAAGAACTGATCAATTAAATTATTACCATCTTGCGACTCAATTGCATCTGGCTTATTTTCATCTGAATGAGACATTCGGTTATTGCTCCAATAATTTTAAAATTTCGGCTGCTGCAGTTTGTTCAGCAAAACGCCGACTTGAGCCCTCACCAATAAATTTTGGCATCCCTTCAACATTGCATTCAACTTTGAAATGTTGGTTAGGTGCATCACCTTGAATATCTACAACCTCGTAAACTGGGAGAGGTTTTTTACGTGCTTGTAAATACTCTTGCAGGCGTGATTTCGGATCTTTGAGCTGATCTGTCGGTTCGATATGATCTAGATAAGGCTCATACCATTTTAACACAATGCTTTGCAGTAGATTTAGGTCATTACTATCTAAATAAATCGCACCAATAATTGCTTCCACAGTATCAGCTAAAATAGACTCTCGATGATGTCCACCTGATTTTAGCTCACCTGTACTTAAGATTAATGACCGACTCAGCTGTAGGTCATTCGCAATTTTCCCCAAAGCTTCTTGACGAACCAAAGTCGCACGCATTCGCGTTAAACGTCCTTCATTCTCTTTAGGATAGGTGTGATACAGATAATTAGCGATGATCATACCTAATAATGAATCGCCTAGAAATTCTAGGCGCTCATAGTTATGCTTATGGCTCACAGAACGATGAGTCAATGCCAGTTTTAACAAATCAAATTGTTGAAACTGATGACCTATTCGATTCTGTAGTCGAGCATCATTCAGCTTGTTGTTTGGCAGATTTTTGGTCAAAAGTCTTCTCAAAAGTCATAACTAAACTAATATTTAGCATGAAAGGCTTACGCACTTCATACTTTTTCTTTACGATTAAATCATCTTTATAAGTCACGATTGCAACATCTTTAAATCTCAAATCCCGAACGCCATTCATATCTAGACGTTGATCCATTTGCTGAGCAAACTTTGCTGGTGTGATATTTTCTGGACTATCCTTTAATACACCTTCGATTTGAGTATTGATAATTTTATCGTCCCAATACGCTGGCCATATCGCAATAGCAGCTTTAACTGCAACTGCAAAAAGAACCACCCCAAATAAAATAGCAATATACGAAGCCCCTTGCTGAGATTTACGCATTTTATATTTCCTATGTGTTTTTATTAATCAATCTTACCATTTCGGTTAAAACTTGGAAGATTAAAACCAGGCTCTTTATGCATCCAAATATAGAATGCTCGTCCAGTTAAATTTTCTTCCGGTACAAATCCCCAAAAACGACTGTCCGCACTTTGATCACGGTTATCACCCATTGCGAAGTATTGCCCTTTCGGTACAGTTACTTCCCAATCTTGACCATTACTTTGAATGAATACGTGATTTGCTTTTGCAACAAATGGTACTAAAGCTTCAGCACCTTTTAACTGAGCGAATTGATATTGTTCTGCTAGTGGGTTACGCCCATCTAGATAACGAATTAAATGCTGATGCTCACCCAAAGTCTCTTTAAAATAATACACAGTCGGTGTTTCTAATTGATCTTTTGCTCGATTTACTTCAGTGGCAACTTTGGCTATTTGTTTACCATTGATAATCAATTGCCCAGATTTAAACTGGATATGGTCTCCAGGTAATCCAACTACACGCTTAATATAGCTAATTGTGGGCTGTGGAGGGTATCTAAAAACAATTACTTCCCCACGCTTTGGCTCACCAACATCGAGTACTTTTGAGTTCACAATTGGTAGACGCACGCCATAATCAAATTTGTTGACCAAAATAAAATCCCCAGTCTCCAAGGTTGGCACCATAGAGTCTGAAGGAATATTAAATGGCTCATATAAGAATGAACGTAAAACCAAAACAACAGCTAAAACTGGCCAGAAGTCATAGGCCCATGTGATAATAAAATTTTCCTGATCACGACCTTTATTTGCACGCTGTTTAAATACAAACTTATCAAGCAACCACACTAGAAAAAAAATCAGTGTGGCAGGTACTAAAATCAAATTAAAATCAAAATCCATGGGTGAGTCCTAATTATTTCTTTATCTTTCGACTTTCAATACAGCTAAGAAGGCTTCTTGTGGGATTTCAACACTTCCCACCTGCTTCATGCGTTTCTTGCCTTCTTTCTGTTTTGATAGTAATTTCTTCTTACGAGACACGTCACCACCGTAACATTTTGCCAATACGTTTTTACGCATCGCTTTTACAGTAGAACGAGCAATAATTTGTGCGCCAATCGCTGCCTGAATTGCAACATCGAACATTTGACGAGGGATCAAATCCTTCATCTTTTCAACCAAAGCGATTCCGCGATGGCGAGCATCCTGACGATGACAAATCATCGCTAAAGCATCAACTTTCTCACCATTAATTAATACATCAACCTTAACTAAAGATGAACTCTCAAAACGCACGAAGTTGTAATCGAGCGATGCAAAACCACGTGAGCAAGACTTCAATCGATCAAAGAAGTCCATTACCACTTCAGCCATTGGGATTTCAAATGTGATAGACACTTGGTTTCCAAGGAATTTCATATCTTTTTGCACACCACGACGCTCTACACACAAAGTCATCACATTGCCTAGATACTCTTGAGGAACAAGAATATGACATTCTGCAATTGGTTCACGCAAATCTTCGACTGTTGATCCATCTGGCATTTTTGATGGACTGTCGATATAAATGGTTTCACCTTTTTTGGTGAGTGCTTCATAAATTACAGTAGGTGCTGAACTAATTAAATCTAAATCATACTCACGCTCTAAACGTTCCTGTACGATTTCCATATGCAACATACCAAGGAAGCCGCAACGGAATCCGAAACCTAATGCATCTGAGCTTTCAGGTTCAAAAAACAATGCCGAGTCGTTAATTTGCAGCTTTTGTAATGCTTCACGGAATGGTTCAAAGTCGCTAGAGTCAATCGGGAAAAGACCAGCATAAACCTGCGGTTTAACCTTTTTGAAACCTGGTAGAGTGGCAACATCAGGTGTCGATGATAAAGTAATGGTATCACCCACTGGTGCACCAAAAATATCCTTAATCCCCGCAATAACGAAACCAACTTCACCAGCTTCTAGGATATCGGTCTCAGTATGCTTAGGGTTGAAAACACCAACTGAGGTAACTGGATGTGTTTGACCAGTCGATTTCACTAGCATTTTATCGCCTTTGCGGATACGACCTTGTTTAATACGAACAAGTGAAACCACACCGAGATAATTATCAAACCATGAATCAATGATTAAAGCTTGTAAAGGAGCTTCACGATCACCTTCAGGTGCTGGAATAACGTCAACCAAACGCTCTAAAACACCCTCTACACCCAAGCCAGTTTTTGCTGAACATGTTGGAGCATCAGTTGCTTCAATACCAATGATTTCTTCAATCTCGTGAATAACACGCTCTGGCTCAGCTTGTGGAAGATCAATCTTATTTAAGATTGGTAATACCTCCAAGCCCTGCTCAATTGCTGTATAACAGTTCGCTACAGACTGAGCCTCAACACCCTGTGCAGCATCGACCACCAGTAATGCACCTTCACAAGCAGCTAAAGAACGTGACACTTCATATGAGAAATCTACGTGGCCTGGCGTATCAATAAAGTTAAGCTGATACTCTTGACCATTTGGATGTGTGTAGTACAAAGTAACGGATGCAGCTTTAATGGTAATCCCACGTTCGCGCTCGAGCTCCATTGAATCCAGTACTTGGGCTTGCATTTCACGATCTTGCAAACCACCACACATTTGAATAAAACGGTCAGCCAAAGTGGACTTACCATGGTCAATATGAGCAATGATCGAGAAATTTCGTATATTTTTGATATCTACGGATTTTTTAGCTTGCGCCATGGGTTACCTTGAGAATATTGAACGCTCATAACTTTTTAGTTGCTATGAGCCAAAACGGTTTAACAAAATTGTTGCCGATTATAACAGAAGCCAATTTTAAAGTATTCAAAATAATTATCTTGCTTTCAAAACCTATCGCTTTAGCTTACTCGCGAAGCAACTTAATCCACTTGATGGTATAAAACTGAGAAATCCATAGGATCGAGCTCAGAGGAAATCGGTTGATATGCTTGTGTGAAGCTTGGTGACATACGTTTTGGACGCCCTGTCGAAATTTCAATACAAGCCCACTTAGTATTACCCATAAAAATAATGCTTTGATCTTTAGGTCGATAAAATGCGTATTGACGAAATGAATAAAGTGCATTTAGATCGTCTAGCCAAGTTCTTAAAATAATTTCTTCACCTTCAAGCGCAGCTTTCCGATATTGAACATGATGCTCGACTGCCACCATCGCATGCTTAAGTTCAAAATACTGTTTTAACCCCAAACCTAAAGCTTCGATATGTGCTGCAGCTACATCTTGCATCCATTGGACATACATCACATTGTTAACATGACCCAATACATCTATATGCATAGCTTCTACTTGAATTTTTAAATCAAAAATTATGCTCATATTACTTATTAATCACTAAATTCAACGATCATGGCATACACTAGTGCAATCTAGTTCCAATTTCAAAAATAAAAACCACCCAAAATTTGGGTGGTTTCAAGACCATTAATCTTATTTAAGGTAAGCGTAAACCTAAAATTGCACGTTGCCCCTGGCGAATAATTGCAACTCGCGCAACGCTATTTTTTGGTAAAGCAGCTACCGTTTTTGCAAACATCTGACTGTTTGTGATCGGAGTTCCGTTCACCTGAATAATCACATCACCCGCGACGATATTAGACAATGATGCTAATCCACCACGCTTAACATCTTGAACTAGAATTCCACCATTAACATCCAAGCGAGTTTGCTCTGCTTGAGTTAAATTACGGATACTCATCCCTAAACCACTTGTTGGATTATTCTTATCTTCTGCAGCTGGCGTATCATCTGGCGCGGTGCCAAGTGTTGCCGATATAGTACGAGTTCTATCATCTCTTAAAACATCTAATTGAATCGTTTGGTTCGGTGCTACCCGATTAAGCACATTTAACAAATCACTTGTGCGCAGAATTGAATTTCCATTGATTTTCAAAATCACATCACCCGACTTCAGACCTGCTTTTTCAGCTGGCGATTTAGGTGTAACTTGTGTGATGAGAGAACCTTCAGGTTTTGGTAATTTATAAGCCTCTGCTAGGTTACGATCAATATCTTGCAACATCACACCAAGATAAGAACGTGTCACTTTACCATTCACTTTTAATTGCTGAACAACATCCATCGCAACATCAATAGGAATAGAGAATGACAATCCCATATAACCTCCAGTTCCACTGAAGATACGAGAGTTAACACCAATCACTTCACCTTGTTGATTGAACAAAGGGCCACCAGAGTTACCTGGATTTAACGCGGCATCTGTTTGAATAAATGGAACAGAAGTTTCACCACTCATATTTCGAGACTTTGCACTCACAATTCCAGCTGAAGCTGAATAATCAAAACCAAATGGCGAACCAATCGCGAGAACAGGCTCACCAACTTTGAGTCGATTCACATCACCAATTTTTAATTCAGGAAAATTATTGCCATTCACTTTGAGAACAGCAACATCTGTTCGCTCGTCACTTCCCACTAAGGTTGCATCGAGTTCACGACGATCATTTAGGGTGATACTAATTCTGGATGCATTCTCAATTACATGATGGTTGGTAACTAAATAACCATCTTTACTAATGAAAAATGCGCTGCCGTAAGCAGTTTTTTCTTGTGGTCCCTGCTGCTGCGGGATAATGATCTGATTACCAAAAAAACGACGTAGTATTTCTGGTACTTGTTGCTGTAATAACTCTTCCTGAGTCATTTTCTTGACAACATTTACACTCACTACCGCAGGACTAACCTGTTCTACGAGGTTTGAAAAATCTACTGGTGACGCAGCATTTACTTGTGCAGCTGCTACTGTAAATACCGCAGTGAACAATCCTTGTTGTATATATCGACTTTTCATAGAAGCAAGAACCTACATACTGATGATCGAATAGAAATTTAAGCTAATGTTTTATCATAAGCTACATTTTTATTTCGTTAAAAAATGTTTGTATTTTCGAGGTATACAGACAAATATAAAAATAAAATTATGGAGAAAATGTGGAGAAATATATTCTTCCTAATTACAGCTTGAGTTTCTATTGAATTACTTAAATAGAAATTAAAACCATGTTGCTTCACGTAACTTATGTTCAATCTGTGTGAAAAGTTTAATTCTTGGCATATAGACTAATTATCTGGTTATTCGCTAAAAATTCGCGCAATTCTAAGCAGAATAGCACTTGCCTTTTTTACAAAAAAGCGGTGTCATTAGCGAACGTTTGATATTGAAGCAGATCGACATGCCTGATTTAGAAACAATTCATCATTTTGACGTGATTATTGTAGGCAGTGGTGGTGCAGGTTTAAGTCTCGCACTTTCTTTACCTCATCATTATAACATTGCAATCTTAGCTAAGGCTGAACTAACTGAAGCTAGCACTTACTATGCTCAAGGTGGTGTTGCTGCGGTATTGGATGAGACTGATTCGATTCAACAACATATTAATGACACTATGATTGCAGGCGGACATCTTTGTGAGTTAGATGCTGTCAAACATACGGTTGAAGGTGGTAAGCCTTCTGTAAATTTCTTATTAAAACAAGGTGTCCAGTTCACTCTAGACGATGATGAACAACTTCATCTCACCCGTGAGGGTGGCCATTCGCAGCGTCGAATCATTCACTCGGCTGATGCAACTGGTAAAGCCATTTCAACGACCCTAGTTGAACGTGCGAAAGAACGTAAAAATATCACTATCTTTGAAAACTACATTGCAATTGATCTTATTACCTTGCACAAACTTGGTCATCTAGATCAAACCAACCGTGCAATAGGTTTATATGCTCTTAATGAAAAGACTGAGCAAGTTCATACTTTCTTAGCACCTTTTACTGCATTAGCATGTGGCGGTGCAATGAAGGCATATCTCTATACATCTAACCCAGATATTGCTACAGGTGATGGTATTGCGATGGCGTATCGTGCTGGTTGTCGTGTAGCAAACATGGAGTTTAATCAATTCCACCCAACGTGTTTATACCACCCTAAAGCACGCTCTTTCTTAATTACTGAAGCAATGCGTGGTGAAGGTGCGTACTTACGTCTACCTGACGGCGAGCGTTTTATGCTTCGTTTTGACGAACGCGCTGAACTGGCGCCACGCGATATTGTGGCACGTACAATCGACCATGAAATCAAACGTCTAGGTATTCGTCATGTGTGGTTAGACATCACACATAAATCACCTGAATTTATTATTGAACACTTCCCTACGCTATATGCTCGTTTGCTTGAACTCGGAATTGATATTACCAAAGACATGATTCCTGTTGTTCCTGCTGCTCACTATACCTGTGGTGGTGTAGTTGTAGATTCTAATAGCCAAACTGATCTCGATGGTTTATACGCGATTGGTGAAACTTCTTATACAGGTTTACACGGCGCAAATCGTATGGCGAGTAACTCGTTACTTGAATGTTTCGTTTATGGTATGAGTGCAGCAGAAGACATTCAAAGCAAACATAACCTGAGCTTTGAATTTCCAAACGTACCATCTTGGGATGAATCACAAGTGACTGATGCTGACGAAGATGTTGTTATCTTACAAAACTGGGATGAACTACGTTCAACCATGTGGAACTACGTCGGTATTGTTCGTACGACTAAACGTCTACAACGTGCGTTACATCGTATCGAGATGTTGAAGCGTGAAATCAATGAATACTACCAAGATTACCGCGTCAGTAAAAACCTGATCGAATTGCGTAACCTCGTTTTAGTTTCTGAAATGATTGTACGTTGTGCGATGGAACGTAAGGAATCACGTGGTTTGCATTACACGCTTGATTACCCAGAGCTTTCAAACGAAATTCGTAAGACCGTGTTAACTCCGCCAAACTTTAAGGTGGAACAGCCGTTGGTAAATGAGTGATACTTTCAAGTTTTTTGATATTTTCAAGATAACTTATAGTTATTATTTACTATCGCGGTAGGCGACATGGATGTCGCCCGTTGAGCTGCGGTATCAAGGATATACCGTCAGCTCAACAAAGGATTTTTGTTACTTTTCATCCTTGAAAATAAGGCATAAGAAATAAAACCAAAACATCACCCAAACTTTTCGAAAATGCAAGTTGAGTATATAATCGTATTTACTTCAAATACTGCAATGCTTCTTCAAATACAAGATCCTCATTTTGTGTTGCATCCAAACGCTTGATCCGTTCAGGCTCTGCTTGCCATAAAGTCTCATAACCAGCACGTACCTTGGCAAAGAAGCTCAATTTTTCTTGTTCAAAACGATCTAATGCACCACGCTCTCGTGCACGAGTCATGCCCAACTCAATCGGTGCATCCAACCAAAAGGTAATATTCGGCATTTTTGCCACAAAAGTTTGATTTAACAATTGCAGCTTTTCCTGACTTAAACCACGCCCAGCACACTGATAAGCAAAGCTGGCATCAGTAAAACGATCACTCAACACAATTTTCCCCGCCGCTAACGCAGGTAAAATCACTTGTTGTAAATGTTGAGCTCGTGCAGCATAAATCAGTAATAGCTCAGTATCATGACTCATTAGCTCATCATGATTTACTGCCAATAATAATGTACGAATCTGTTCTGCTAATGGTGTGCCACCAGGCTCACGGGTCAGTACAACTTCTTTACCTTGCTGTTCAAAGTACTGATGAATTTTACGAATCAGAGTGGTTTTCCCTACACCTTCCGTACCTTCAAAACTAATAAACATCATTCACCTTGATTTTTCTTTGAACGGAGTACAGACAAGTAATCTTGTACTGCACGATTATGCTCTGCTAGAGAAGCACTAAATTTATGTCCACCATTTCCTGTTGCGACGAAATAAATATTTTTTGAATCGTCTGGATGGATCGCTGCTTCAATCGCTTTTTTGCTTGGTAAAGCAATTGGGGTTGGTGGTAAACCATTAATTGTATAAGTGTTATATGCGGTTGGTGTTCTTAAATCATTACGTGTGATATTACCTGTGTAACGATCCCCCATACCATAAATTACAGTTGGATCGGTTTGTAAGCGCATACCAATTTTTAAACGACGCACAAAAACACCTGAAACTTGCTCAAGCTCACGATCTAAACTAGTTTCTTTTTCAATAATTGAAGCCATAATTAATGCTTCATATTTATCTTTATAAGGAAGATTGGCTGCTTTATTCGCCCAAGCTTCATCTAAAGATTTCATTTGACGATGATATAAATCCGTTAAGATTTTTTTATCAGTTTCGCCTTTGGCAAAGAAATAAGTATCTGGTGCAAACAAGCCTTCAGGATGTGAATAAGGAATATCGAGTTCTTTTAATAATTGATCCTGAGGTAAATCCAATATTGTTTTAGTGACATTTGAATCTTTTTTGAGGTTGTTAATCAGTTGCTTAAATGTTGTACCTTCTATCACTAAAATTCGATTCATTTGAGCATTTTCAGCATTCGACAACATTTCCAAAACTTGACGAACACTCATACCCTGCGTGACTTCATAAACACCTGCTTTCATCGTGTCATGAATCATGAACTTTTGATAGAGTTTCAAAAGAATCGGAAAATTCACTTTATTTTCTTCAGCTAAACGGTCGATAAAACCAGAATAGGTATCTCCAGAAGAAATGACCAAAAGCTGTTTTTTGTTTTGAACAGGGTAATTCTTGAATAAACTTGACCAGAAAACACCAAAGATCACAATCAAAAAAGCGATGACTGCAATGATAAAAAACTTAATAGAAAACTTAGCTTGTGATTTGGCTTTAGGCTTTTTCTTAGTTTTGCTTGGATTCGGAGGTTTTGGCATATTTAGTCAATCTGGCTAAGTTTTAAAGAATTAAATAAATCAAGATACGGTTGTTGCTGCATTGTTCGACCTTGAAATCGAACTACAGCTTTCATCGGATGCAAAGCATTACAGAAAAATATGTTCTGGATATGCGCGATCTGATCCATTTCAATACAACGTTGTTCACATGAAATATGATTTTGTTGCATACGAGATAGAATATGCGCACGCATTACACCGTGCACGCCATTATAGCGAAGTTCTGGAGTAATCCATTGATCATTTATACGAATAAAACAATTACTGCTTACACCTTCAACAATATACCCTTGCACGTCCGTAACTAATGCTTCTAGCCAACCTCGCTGATCTGCTTCTTGCTTCAACACAACTTGCTCTAGTCGATTCAAAGTCTTCAAACCAACCAAATGAGGCATATGCAAACCTACAGCATGATTCAGTAAACCACTTTCAATCCATTCAGGCTCTAAATGTTGCCATTGTTTAGGATAAAACCACACATATACATCGGCTGGGTGTAAAGGAAGACTATATCCTCGGTCACCTTCTCCGCGACTGATAACAACCTTCAACGTACCATTCAAGTTTTTTTCATGTTGTAGCAATTGATCTAATGCTTGGTCTATAAAAGATAAATCAGCATCCAAACTTAAATTTTTACAAGCATAATTCAAACGGGCAATATGTAGTTCTTTTAATTCCATTCCACCATGCACCAATCGTGCTGTTGTGAAACACCCATCACCGTAGTGAAACGCACGATCCAATAAAGGAATTGAATCAATCAACTGCCCATTTTTATAGCATTGCATAAGTTAAAGATCCTTTAGGATACATTCATCGAAGCTATTAATTTTAATAACCTATTGATTTTAAATAATTATAACAACTTCACTCGTAAAATAAAAATTTCTTATTTATCAGTTATTCAGCATAACTTATCTCTTTTATGTATTTCTTAATTTTTCATATCAAATTCGATTTTAATTATTTTTTTTGCAAAAAAACTGCAGTTATGCTGCGTACATATTCCAAACAATGATTTAATTTTTGAGGGGTCTCCATGCGTTTATCTCAGGTCAAAGTCGGTGTAATTGCTGCATTACTTTCAGTTTCTTCTTTTGCTGCGCAAGAGTTTTTAAATGTGTCTTATGATCCAACACGTGAACTCTATACAGATTTCAATAAACAATTTGGTGCTTACTGGAAACAGCGCACAGGACAAGATATTGACTTCAAACAATCACACGGCGGCTCAGGCAAACAAGCACGTGCTGTCATTGATGGTTTAAATGCTGATGTTGTAACGCTAGCACTTGCTGCTGATATTGATGAAATTGCTGAAAATGCAAAATTACTTCCAGCAGACTGGCAAAAGAAATTACCAAATAACTCTACGCCGTATACATCAACGATTGTATTCCTTGTTCGAAAAGATAACCCAAAGAAAATCAAAGACTGGGGTGATTTAGTCAAACCTGGTGTTGAAATCATCACGCCAAATCCAAAGACCTCTGGTGGTGCTCGCTGGAATTATTTAGGTGCATGGGCTTGGGCAAAACATCAAAAAGGCGGCAATGACGCGAAAGCTCAAGAATTTGTGCGTCAAATTTATAAGCAAACCAAAGTTTTGGATTCGGGAGCACGCGGCGCAACAACTACATTTGCTGAACGTGGTATCGGTGATGTGTTGTTGGCTTGGGAAAATGAAGCTTTCCTTGCCGTTCGAGAGCAACCAGGTAAATTCGAAATCATCACACCGTCTCTTTCTATTTTGGCTGAACCACCTGTTGCCGTAGTAGAAAAAAATGCTCAGAAAAAAGGTAACGCCCAAATTGCACGCGGATATTTGAATTACTTGTACTCTCCTGCTGGTCAAGAAATTGCAGCGCGTAATTTCTATCGTCCTCGCAATGCCGCGGTATTAAAGAAATATAGCAATGTATTCAAACCACTGAAACTAGTAACAATCGATAAAGAATTCGGTGGTTGGGCAAAAGTACAAAAAACCCATTTTGATAATGGTGGAATTTTCGACCAAATCGTCAAGATCAATAGCACAGGTAAATAATCCAACTAAGTCCCACTTTTTCTAAGAGGGACTTCCTCACTTTCATAAAGCAAGGTTGGGAAGGATTCTAAGGAGATTAGACATGACTCATACCGTAATTGTTCCTGGTGTAGGTGGCAGCGAGGCTCAACACTGGCAGTCTTGGCTACAACAAAAACTCATGTCTAGTTCTCGTGTTCAACAGAAACACTGGGATCGTCCAGTCTTGCAAGAGTGGGTTGATCAGTTTGTCAAAACTGTTTCATCTGTAAATGAACCTGTTCAGATCGTTGCTCATAGTTTTGGATGCTTAACCAGTGTAGCGGCTCTCGCCGAGCACCCTGAACTAAATGTACAAGTAAAAAATTTAGTTTTGGTTGCACCCGCAAATCCAGCACGTTTTGGTGAAGCAGGTTTCGCTCGTCGTAGTCTAACTGACTATAAAGCATATTTTCATGGACTCAGTATTGATGTGCCAACGACATTATTAATTAGTGAGAATGATCCATGGCTTGGTTATGTCGATGCTATACAGCTCGCAGAATCATGGAAATTAACACCAATTAATTTAGGACCTGTTGGCCACATCAATGTTGCTTCAGGGTTTGGTCCATTCCCTGAGATCCTGAATTATTTATTACCTGAAAAAAAGAGCTTACCTACCGCTCTAATGAAGGTCACAAATTTTAATATGAAATTTGCCTAGCCCCATTTTCACCGTATTTTTTGATTTTAGTTTCGTTTATTTGCTTATTTAGCAAATATTTCTCTTTGAGGAAATGTCATGTCGCAGCGTTCCCGAGTGCTGCCAGGGTTTGGTCTCTCGTTAGGCTTTACTCTCGCTTATGTATCTTTGATTGTGCTTATTCCTTTATCTGCTGTATTTATCCGATCTTTAGGAATCGGATGGGATGGTTTATGGGAAATCTTAACTTCAGAACGAATCCTAAAGTCACTGCAACTTAGTTTCAGTGCGGCATTGATTGCTGCGCTAGTGAATGTGATTTTTGGATTATTATTGGCATGGTGCTTAGTTCGCTATAGTTTTCCAGGTAAAAGAATTGTCGATGCATTAGTCGATTTACCTTTTGCTCTACCAACAGCTGTAGCAGGGATTGCACTCACCTCTTTATATGCTCCAACAGGTTGGATTGGTCAATATTTGGAACCGTTAGGGATTCAAGTTGCATATACCCCTATTGGTATTACTCTTGCCCTGATTTTTATTGGATTACCCTTTGTTGTTCGAACAGTACAACCTGTTCTCAGCGATATTGAATCTGAATTAGAAGAAGCAGCTTCTGCACTTGGTGCAAATCGCTGGCAGACCATTACCAAAGTCTTACTTCCAATTTTATTTCCAGCGTTGCTGACAGGATTTGCTTTGGCATTTGCTCGTGGTGTTGGTGAATATGGCTCTGTCATCTTTATTGCAGGCAATCAACCGTATAAAACAGAGATTGCTCCCCTCATGATCATTTCTCGTTTAGAAGAATATGATTATGCAGGCGCAACAACGATCGCTGTAGTCATGCTCATTCTCTCATTTGCCATCTTATTTTTAATTAATTTAGTTCAAGCATGGGCAAGCCGTCGTACAGGGAGAGTTGCACAATGAGTTTGAATACAAACAGCAATGCTTTGGCACTCAAATTACAAGCAAGAGATGCCACTCGAGAACCGACATGGGTTCGTTATAGTCTAATTACTATTGCATTAATCTTTTTCTTAAGTTGCTTGGTTCTGCCCTTAATTTTGGTTTTTGTCGAAGCTTTTAAGCAGGGTCTAGAAGTCTATGTAAATGCATTGACTGACTCAGATACGCTATCGGCTGTAAAGCTCACCTTAATCACTGCTGCGATTGCTGTACCGATTAACGTTGTATTTGGTGTTGCAGCAGCTTGGGCGGTAGCTAAGTTCCAGTTCCGTGGTAAAGCCATTTTGACCACCATTATCGACATGCCATTCTCAGTTTCACCTGTGATAGCAGGTTTAATGATTGTTTTAATTTTTGGCTCTCAAGGTTGGGTTGGCGGATGGTTCATGGATAATGACATCAAAATCCTATATGCCGTTCCAGGTATTGTTTTAGCTACTATTTTCATCACTGTTCCATTTGTTGCACGCGAACTCATTCCGCTCATGGAAGCTCAAGGTACTGAAGAAGAAGAAGCTGCAATCGTACTTGGTGCATCTGGTTGGCAAACTTTCTGGAAAGTAACACTTCCAAATATTAAATGGGGATTGATCTATGGTGTGATTCTATGTAATGCACGTGCAATGGGTGAGTTTGGTGCTGTATCGGTCGTTTCAGGACACATTCGTGGTGAAACGAACACATTACCTTTACATGTAGAAATTCTATACAACGAGTATACCTTCAGTGCTGCATTTGCAGTGTCATCTTTACTGGCATTCTTAGCAATCATCACTTTGATTTTAAAAACTTGGTTAGAGATGCGCCAAGATCAAAGCAACGAACATCAACATAATCCATCTAGCCACTGAGGAATGTACAAATGAGTATTCAAGTTAAAAATATTGAAAAACACTTTGGCGCATTCCACGCGCTTAAAAATATCTCTTTAGATTTCCCAGAGGGCGAGCTAGTAGCTTTACTTGGTCCATCGGGCTGCGGAAAAACAACGCTTTTGCGAATTATTGCAGGTTTAGAATCAGCCGATGGCGGGCAAGTATTGCTTGAGGGTGAAGATGCAACTGATATTCATGTACGTGAGCGACAAGTTGGTTTCGTTTTCCAACATTACGCTTTATTTCGCCACATGACCGTCTATGACAATATTGCTTTTGGTTTACGTGTTCGCCCACGTGCAACACGTCCATCAGAAGCTGAAATTAAAAAACGAGTTACGCGTTTACTTGATTTAGTTCAACTTGGCTTTTTAGCTGATCGTTACCCTGCACAACTATCCGGTGGTCAACGTCAACGTATCGCTTTAGCACGTGCTCTAGCAGTTGAACCTCGTGTTTTATTACTGGATGAACCATTTGGTGCTTTGGATGCTAAAGTTCGTAAAGAACTGCGTCGTTGGTTACGCACACTACATGATGAATTGCACATCACCTCTATCTTTGTAACCCATGACCAAGAGGAAGCTTTAGAAGTTGCTGATCAAATCATTGTCATGAATAAAGGTGATGTAGAACAAATTGGTTCGCCTCGTGAAGTTTATGAAAAACCAGCGACACCATTTGTATTTGATTTCTTAGGTCAAGCAAATCGTTTTGAAGGTGAACATCATGAAGGTATTATTCGTATCGGAGATGATCGCATTCAACTACCAAATCATTTGCAAGCACCGCAAGGAAAAGTCATCGCTTTTGCTCGACCAAATGAATTACATATTCATGCGCAGCCTCAACCGAATACTGTTCAAGCGACTTTTTTACGTGAAGTCTGGATTGCAGGTAGAGTGATCGCTGAATTACAAGATCGTAGTGGGCGTACTATCGAAATTTTACTCAGTGTAGAAGAAGCTAATTTGCATCAATTCAGACCAAACCAAACCGTCTGGATTAGCGCAGCTCAACTTCATTTATTTGCAGACCCAACGACGCAAGTTGCTTAAAATAATACTTGATGACGGCTAAACTACCCATATGGAACTTTAGCCGTTCCTCATCCTATATGCGGAAATAATGATTATGAACTTCCAACAACTCAGAATTATTCGAGAAACAGTTCGTCAAAACTTTAATTTAACTGAAGCTTCAGCGGCACTTTATACATCCCAATCTGGTGTCAGTAAACATATTAAAGATTTAGAAGATGAATTAGGCGTACAACTTTTTGTGCGTAAAGGTAAACGATTACTTGGTCTCACTGAACCAGGACAGTCCTTATTGAGTATTGTCGAGCGCATGTTAGTTGATGCTGATAATATCAAACGCCTTGCTGACGATTTCAATAAAGTTGATGAAGGTACTTTAACAATTGCAACGACACACACCCAAGCTCGTTATGTATTACCTCCTATTGTGAATCAATTTAAGAAGCTTTTTCCTAAAGTGCATTTGGTTTTACAACAAGCAAGTCCTGTTGAAATCGCTGAAATGCTACTTCAAGGTGAAGCTGATATTGGAATTGCGACAGAATCTCTCACCACAGAGGAAAACTTAGCAAGCGTGCCTTACTATGAATGGCACCACAGTATTATTACACCTAAAGACCACCCTTTAACGAAATTAGACAACATCAGTCTCGATCTTTTAGCAGAGTATCCGTTGATTACATATCACGGAGGTTTTACAGGTCGCTCTAAAATCGATAAAGCATTTGAAGATGCACATTTGCATGCAGATATCGTAATGTCAGCGTTAGATGCCGATGTTATTAAAACCTATGTTGAACTCAATATGGGTGTCGGGATCGTCAATGATGTCGCATATGATGCCGAACGTGACTATCGTTTACAGCAAATAAAAACTCACATTTTTGGTACTAACACTACGTGGATTGCTGTAAGAAAAGGCCATTTACTACGTGGTTATGGTTATGAGTTTATCTCGCTTTGCTCACCTAAAACCGATATTAAAGCACTTAAAAAAGTCGCTTACCCTGAGGAATAAAAAATGGCTCTTTAAGAGCCATTTTTTATATCTGGAAAAAGGATCTTTAAACGAAAAAACGAGCTTTACAGCTCGTTTTTTTATCGTACATAGATTAGAACTTGTAGCTCAAACCTACTTTTGCCACTGGCATCCATTCGTATTTACCATCATTGGCAATATTGTCTTCTTCTTTAGAAACAGAAGTTGCAAGTGAGTCTTTACCAGGACCTTGCGTCGCTGTACCTGTTGAAGTCAACTGTACAGTTGGATTACCTGTATAGAATGCGCCAACTTCACCAAAAACACCTAAGTTTTTATAGATTTTTGGTGCAACACCGAAACCTAAATAAGGTGCAATATCATTTTTATATGACATTTTACCATTGATGCTTACATCACTAGTCGCAATATAATCAGTATTATTGACGTTAAATTCCTCGCCAGAACCAACACGACGTTTTAAGTCATAATCGTTATCTAAATAGGCAACACCTGCCGCGATATACATGGAATTCACAAAGTTATTTTGACTTGTGCCCCATGGGAAAATTTCTGCATTTAAATAAGTGTTATTGTTTTCCATATCAAGGTCATAAGTCGAACCATCAACTTTGATGTCATCTGACCAAGAAATATCACCACCGTTATAACCCAAGCTTAAGCCAACGTATGGATTCACACGATAAGACAATGCACCACCATAACCTGTTGTACCTACTTCAGCACGAACAGACATTGGAGCTAAGTAAGAAGGAAACGTAGAACCTGATTCCTTCACAACTTGTTCATCTGCTGCTAAAGCAGAACCTGCAATCGCTGTTAATGCACCTGCAGCTAAAATAACGCGCAAAGCTTTCATTGAAGTCTCCTCAAAAAATACTTTTATCTAAGGTATAGTTGTTACTGTAATAAAATCTTAAAAGAATGATTGATATCTTTTTATACAGAAACTGATTACTTTTTGTTATTTTTTGATACAAATTCAGAATAATTGTATATTTCGAAATAATGGATAAAAAACAATTAAATCCGAATTTATTACAATTTTATTGCTTAATTTTAAAACACTTTATTGTAACGACTTTTTTCAAAGCTTCTTGGTTCAATTTAGTGTAAAATCTTCAAAATTTTTTTGGATGAAGGAAGATCATGTCTCAGCTTTCTACGATCATTGAGCAAGCATTTGAAGACCGTGCAAATTATTCAGCTACGGACTGCCCTACAGAAATTCGTCAAGCCGTTGAAGAAGCATTAACTGGTTTAGACAACGGTACACTTCGTGTGGCTGAAAAGATTGATGGTGAGTGGGTTGTTCACCAATGGTTAAAAAAAGCAGTTTTACTTTCTTTTAAACTCAATGACAATCAGCCTATTGAAGCTTGTGATCTACAGTTTTATGACAAAGTTGCAACTAAATACTCTGGTTGGACTGAAGAGCAATTTAAAGCAGCAGGTGTACGCGTAGTTCCTCCAGCTGTTGCTCGCCGTGGTAGCTTCCAAGCTAAAAACGTGATCTTGATGCCATCTTATGTCAACATCGGTGCATATGTTGATGAAGGCACAATGGTTGATACTTGGACAACTGTTGGTTCATGTGCGCAAATTGGTAAAAATGTACATTTATCTGGTGGTGTAGGTATTGGCGGTGTATTAGAGCCATTACAAGCAAACCCAACAATCATTGAAGATAACTGCTTCATCGGCGCGCGTTCTGAAATTGTAGAAGGCGTAATTGTTGGTGAAGGCTCTGTAATCTCTATGGGCGTATTCATCGGTCAATCGACTAAGATCTACGATCGTGAAACTGGCGAAATTCACTATGGTCGCGTACCTGCTGGTTCAGTTGTAGTTGCGGGAAGCCTTCCTTCTAAATGTGGAACTTATAGCCTTTACGCAGCAATCATCGTGAAAAAAGTTGATGCGAAAACACGTGCTAAAACAAGTTTAAATGATTTATTACGTGCTGACTAAGATGTAATACCACGGAGCTTATACTGCTCCTCGTCTCTACGATTATCACTGATCGTAGAGATTTTTGTTTTTTAATAGCTTGCTGATTTTGTGGTAACTCTTTATGACTTCCTTACGTTCCTCTGCAATTCCTGTCTCTGATCCTGCTGCTGGTTTGCGTATCACTGAGATTTTTTATTCTTTGCAAGGCGAAGCGAATACATTTGGCTTACCCACTGTCTTCATTCGTTTAACTGGTTGCCCTCTTCGTTGCAGCTATTGTGATACCACGTACTCTTTTGAAGGTGGCGAGCGTCAATCACTTGAAGATATCATTGAAACAGCAAGCCAGTTTAAAACACCTTATATATGTGTCACTGGTGGCGAACCACTTGCACAGCCGAATTGTCTTGTATTACTTCAACGCTTGTGTGATCTCGGTTTTGACGTTTCGCTTGAGACAAGCGGAGCTTTAGATGTTTCTAAAGTCGATCCCCGTGTTTCGAAAGTATTAGATTTAAAGACACCAACGTCTAATGAAGATCATCGTAATTTACTTACCAATCTCGACTATCTAACACAGCATGATCAGATTAAATTTGTGATCTGTAATCGTGCCGACTATGAATGGTCTAAACAACAACTGGAAAATTTCCAGTTGCAAGATAAAGTCAGTACAGTATGGTTCTCTCCTGCTTTCGCGGTAGAAAAAGGTGCTGTTGCTCTACCTGCTCTTGCACGTGATTTAGCTCAGTGGATTTTAGATGACCATCTCCCTGTTCGCTTCCAATTACAGTTACATAAGCTGTTATGGAATGATGAATCTGGTCGCTAATGATCTTGTGACTGTCTCAAATGAGGCAAATCATCTACGAATAATTTTAGGTTGAATAATGGAAAATAATATGCGTTCTCGTGCCATCGTATTATTGTCTGGCGGTTTAGACTCGACAACATGTCTCGCTTGGGCACAAGCAAACTATGACTGTATCGCTTTAAGTTTTATGTATGGTCAGCGCTCTACAACTGAGCTTGATGCAGCTAAGGCACTTGCACAACGAGCAGGCGTTGAACATCGTGTAATTAATATCGATTTGGGTAATTTAGGCGGTTCCGCGCTTACAGATCATAACATTGATGTACCTGAACAATTACAAGAAGGTATTCCTGTAACTTATGTTCCAGCACGTAACACAATTTTTCTATCCTATGCTCTTGCAGCAGCCGAGGTATTTGACGCTGAAGCCATTGTTATTGGTGTAAATGCTGTTGATTATTCAGGATATCCAGATTGTCGCCCAGAATTTATTGACGCTTTTGCCAATCTCGCAAGACTTGCAACAAAAGCTGGTGTTGAAGGAAAACCTCTTAAAATTGAAACACCTCTGTTACATTTATCCAAAGCGAATATTATACGCTTAGGCATTGAACATGGCGTAGACTATAGCCAAACGGTATCCTGCTATCAGGCAGATGCTCAAGGACGTGCATGTGGCAAATGCGACAGTTGTCGTTTACGTCAGCAAGGTTTTATCGAAGCAGGTGTCGCGGATCCTACGCGCTATGCGGAATAAACGATATAAGGTAAAAATTAGGTACATTATATGAAGTTTTCTAAATCAAATATTATTCTTTCAACAATGATGTCAGCTGCGGCTCTTTTTGCTACAGCATCTCATGCAGCTGATAATCCATTACAAGCAGCATATAAAAGTACCAATGTAAAATCTGCATTAGTCAACGTATGTAAAGATCAAACAGCTAAAGGTGGAAAACTAACCTCTGCGGAAGTAAGTAAATTCTGTAGTTGCCAAATTGATGCACAAGGTAAAGTAACTGAAGCACAAAAATGGGAAATTCAAAGTGCAATTAATGCCAAGAAAAGCCCTAGTTCTTTAGCGTTTGTCCAACAGCAAAATAAAGATTTACAAGCTTGCTTAGGCGCCCCTTTGGTATCTAAGTTAGAAAAATTAACTGAAGAAGCAAGGAAAGCTGCTCAGCAACAAGCTCCTAAAAAGTAAGCTTGTATTGTTCAGATTAAAGCCTGCATTTATGCAGGCTTTTTTTAGTTCTGTTAATATTTGAATCACCTAAAGAAATTGACTAAATTCATGCACGATCAATGGAAAACCAATGCTGAAAATCGACGATCAATTGTTTCATTCAGTGGAGGCAAAGATAGCTCTCTCGCCTTGTGCCATGCTATGCATAAAGGGACGGTGTTAGGCTTAATTGTGATGTTAGAGGAACAAGGACAACGATCACGTTCGCACGCAATGCCCCTCGATATTATTCGTGCTCAAGCTGATGCGATAGGTTTACCTGTTTATATGACTTCATCGAGTTGGTCTGATTATGAAAGTAAGTTTATTGATTTACTTCATCAGGCTAAAGCTCATGGAGCTGAAGTACTCGTTACTGGCGATCTCGACATGCCACAGCATGGCTGCTGGCACGATAAAGTCACTCAACAGGTTGGGCTCAAGTTAGGCATGCCACTCTGGTTAAGACCACACAAACAAGTCGTTGAGGAATTTATTTCACTTGGTTTTCACAGTGTTATTGTTACCGTCAACCTCAAATTGGGAATGCGCGTTGAAGACTTAGGTAAAACACTTACTTTGGAATATATCCAAGAACTGGAAGGTCGCGGCATTGATCCATGTGGCGAAGGTGGTGAATTTCACACCACAGTGATCAATGGTCCCATTTTTAACAAAGCAATTCCTATACGCCATGGTGAAATTGTTTATCATGAAGAATATGCATTTTTACCACTTGAACTAGATCAACCATAACCTTTATTGAAGGATGAGACATGTCTGAGAATATTCAATTACCTGATCAAAGCTTCCCGACAACTGAAGGTGAACTTAACCTGACACAAATCGAAAGTGAATGGTTAGTTTTATATTTCTACCCTAAAGATTCCACACCTGGCTGTACAACTCAGGCGATCGGTTTTTCATGTTTAAAAGATCAGTTTGAAGCTTTAAACTGTCAAATTATCGGTGTCTCACGTGATTCTGTTAAATCTCACCAGAACTTCACTGAAAAGCAATCACTTAATTTCAATTTGATTAGTGATCGACAAGAAATCTTATGTAAACATTTTGATGTCATTAAAGAAAAAAATATGTATGGCAAACAAGTCATGGGCATCGAACGTTCAACCTTTATTTTTCACAATAAACAATTGGTGAAAAGCTATCGTAAAGTTAAAGCTGCAGGACATGCTGAACAAGTATTGGAAGATTTAAAAGTTTTACAATCTGCTTAATTTGCTTGCCTTAAAAAAAGCGAGTTTATACTCGCTTTTTTTACAGTTAAATTGTAGCCCTAAACTAAAATAACGTATCATTAAACGATTAAAATAACGAACCTAAATCTTAAAAAATGAAATCGATCCAAGTTTTAATTTTATTTCCGTTGTTTATTTCTGGATGCAGTATCAGCACCCCAACACGTTCACAAGAATATTCTACTTCAACCTCTCAAGTTCAGAAATTATCAAACGAAATACGCTGTGAAGACTTACAAAACCCAGCTTATCAACAAACCATCTTGCAGTCGATTAACGAAATTCGGCAACAAGCGCGTCAATGTGGACAACGACATTTTTCAGCTACATCACCCTTAGTATGGAATGAACATTTGGCTAGAAGTGCTTATGCTCATGCCATAGATATGGCTCAATATAATTTTTTAGGGCATCGTAGTCAGGCCGGTTTAGACCTCAAAGCTCGCTTGAAACTTTATCAGTTTAAAGGACGCGGCGGCGGTGAGAATGTTGCACGTGGGCAGAAAAACTTGAATGAAGTATTAACGACTTGGCTAAACAGCCCCATGCATTGTGCCAATATAATGAATCCTAAATTTACAGACTATGCCGTGGCATGTACCTTTGACTCCACTGAAAAACAAAAGCCATACTGGGCACAACAATTCGGAATTCGTTAACAGGAAATACCTATGCAAAATGGCTCGATCATTCCTATTTTTCGTGTCTTTGACATTAAATTAGCACAATCATTTTATCTTGATTATTTAGGCTTCCAAATCGATTGGCAGCATACTTTCGGGGACAACTTCCCTGTTTATCTGCAAATTTCCAAAGACGATTGTATTCTCCATTTGTCCGAACACTTCGGTGATGCGAGTCCGCATAGTGCGATTCGTATTTACTGGCAGAATCTCAGCTTGTTAAAAAATGAACTTGAGGTCAAGGATTATAAGTTTGCTAAACCCCAAGTTGAAAAAACAGATTGGGAAACATTAGAACTGAGTATGACTGATCCCTTTTCCAATCGAATTATCTTTTGGGAAGATGCTTAATTAGTCCGCTAAAAGTTGATAATGAAAGACTTTAGAAATAATTTTCCACTCACCCTGCTTTTGTACCAATGTGAGTGCGTCATAAAAATATTTAGGTTCAATCACACATTCAACATGTACCATCGCTAACTGATCATGAATCAAATTGATCGCAATAACCTTATCTTGTCTTAATTGGTTTTGAGATGCGGGTGAAATACGCTTTTCCACAATAGCGAAATAAGTATCCATATCTAACTTAAGCATCGGATCATCCGTAGCGTTGATATAAGTTGCATCGGAATGAAATACGTCCTGCAATTTATCCACATCACAAAAGTACAAACCATCAAAGTATTTTTCGAGTTGTTGTTGAATCTTAGTTATCGGATTATTTTGCATCTTATGTACCTATTCTTTGTCTATTGCGTATGGTCGAAACTGATTCGCCTGCCACACCCCAGTTATCTGTATCAACTTCATCAATCACCACAAATGTAGTAGCTGGATCTTTATGAAGTACCCGAACCACTAAATCTGTAGCCTCTTGAATCAACTGTTGTTTCTGTGCAGTAGAGACATTTTCTTTAGTAATTTGAATTAAAATATAAGGCATGCGGACTCCTTTTATAATTTTATAGATGGTAAGAATACTAAGATGCTTCGGCTGCTATTGCATCTTGAACCGTTTGACGATGAGCAATTCGCTGCATAAAAGCTGTTAAATGAATAAAATGCCCAAGATCAAGACCAATAAAGTCAGCCCAGCGTGTCACCACAAACAGATAAATATCAGCAATGGTAAAATTACTTCCCGATAAGTAGTTTTGCCCATCTAACTGTTGATCAACCCATGCATAGTGTTTATTTAAAATTGTACTAAAGATAGTTTTAGATTCTTCGCCATAGGATTCATGGAAAAATGGTGAATATGCTTTATGAATTTCTGAAGCAATAAAATTCATCCAAGAAAGTGTTTGATAACGCTCTGGGGTATTTATTTCAGGTAATAAATCCTTACGTTCGAATTGATCCACAAGAAACTGACTAATCACAGCACCTTCCGTTAAAAAAGAACCATCTTCAAGCTGTAATACAGGTACTTGACCCTTCTTATTGAGTCTATAAAAGTCCTCACCTAGTTCAGTTAAATGCTGTTGCAAATCGACTTTGATTAAATCAAATGGAAGCCCAAGCTCTCTTAAAACGATATGTGGGGCTAGAGAACATGCATTTGGTGAATAGAACAATTTCATAAAATAACTCCATACAAGGTATGCGAATCATCTTATTGTTTACTTATATGTGCTTAAATAGCTTACAACTCAAATCATTTTTTACATGGTGTAATGAATGAATCACCCTCTAAAACGGATGATGTTTAGTAGCGTCGAATTGTTTTGCTTAGTAGCAGAATATGAAAGCTTTTCCAAAGCAGCCTTACATGCAGGTGTGAGTCCAGCAGCGGTCAGTCGCTCCATTGCTCGATTAGAGAAGCATTTAGCGACACCATTGTTTGTAAGAACGACTCGACAAGTCCGTTTAACTACGCAAGGGAAAATCTATTTTGATGAATGTAAACAAGCGCTGAATCAAATTTTAGAAGCAGAACAGCAACTCAAAAATCAAACACAGCAGCCCTCTGGTTTAATTCGTATCAGTGTTCCAACACCTTATGGACACTATCGCATCCTCCCGTTATTGGCAAAGTTTTCACAGCAATATCCAAGCATCCAAGTAGATGTTCAACTCACCAATAAAAATGTGGACTTTATAGCAGAAGGATATGATCTGGCGATTCGTGGACGACAATTTGCTGATTCAAATTTGATTGCATGGCAACTAGAACAGGCTGAACTGATTGTAGTGGCGTCGCCTGAGTATTTAAAACAATTCGGAACACCGCAAAGCCTTGAAGATTTACAGCATCATCAATGTATTCAGTTTGTTCTTCCAAGTACAGGGAAAAACGTTCCATGGCTATTTAACTCGAATCAACAGTTGATTGAGTATCAAAGTGCAGGAAATATTCGTTGCTTAGATGATATTTTAGGTACGGTAACACTGGCAAAACATAGCGCTGGTTTATTACAAACCTATCGTTTCATTGTAGAAAAAGAGCTTAAGAATGGAAATTTGATTGAGGTACTTAGCGAATTTTCAGGCACTTCACGCCCATTTTCTTTACTTTATCCATTAAAAAAACACGAATCTTTCCATATTCGTATTTTCATCGATTTTCTGCTTAAAGAACTAAAATCTTAAAAACATTCATCCAAATTACTTTTATCACCCACAAGATATTTACGCTGCAATTCCGCATAAACTTTTGTATTTTTAAATTCAGTCAGAAATTCAATCGTGCCTTTAGGGAAAAATTCAGTTTGAATCTCACCTCGATAATAGGCTTCTCGCATAGGCGTAGCTGAAATAGAATCCTTTAAACTATCCAACTCAACCATTTCCCATTCTGGAAATAAAGCTAAATAATAAGAAGATTCATCTTTGAAGTGACCAATCAAACCTACTTTTGCATTTGGCTGAACCACTATATTAACCAATGTTTTGACTTGTTTGACCCATTTTTCATCGTTATACACATCAACCACATGCACGAAATGAATCCGCTTCTGATCATCTTCTGAAAAGTTAGACAGAATCATTTGCTCACGTTCATGAGCTAAAAATGGATTTTTGATATTCCGTTCTGATTGTGCTGAACCTAATGCCAATATCACGTTCTGACTTTGCTGTAACGCAATTTCAATGGTTTGTAGATGTGCCAAATGAAAAGGCTGAAAGCGTCCAATAAAAACAAGATAGTCAAATGTGTACATAGGCGTAATTTCACTTTTTGTGAACTCATCAGTTGCACCATGTAACGCAAATATGCGACATAATGAGAGCACTTTAAAAATCAATCTGGATTAAAGCAAGGATAGTACGATGACACTTAGCTGTATTCAACAACCTCATCAACATTTGCAAGCAAATTTAGAAGATGGCGTACTCACCTTAGCCATTAACCGTTCAGAAGCCAAAAATGCACTTTACGGTGAACTTTATCTTTGGATTGCAAAAGCATTAGATGAAGCTGATACAAATAAAGATGTACGTGTTGTGATTTTCCGTGGTGCAGAACAAGATTTTACTGCGGGTAATGATATGAAAGACTTCATGGGCTTTATGCAAAAGCCATATGAAGGCAAAGCGGGTGATCAACCTCCATTTGTATTATTAAAAGCTGCGGCTCGTTTTTCTAAGCCACTTATTATCACAGTGAAAGGTGTTGCAATTGGTATCGGTGTAACAATCTTATTACATGCTGACATCGTATTTGCAGACAATACTGCCCTATTCCAAATTCCATTCGTAAGTTTAGGCCTTTCTCCTGAAGGTGCTGCGAGCCGTTTATTGGTCAAACAAGCAGGCTATCAGAAAGCGGCTGAATTATTATTCACAGCGAAGAAGTTTGATGCAGCAACAGCAGTAAAAGCAAATCTTGTAAATGACGTTGTTGAAGATGCCTATGCAACCGCTCAACAAACCGCTCAACATTTAGCAGCATTACCTTTAGCATCTCTAAAACAAAGTAAAGCGCTAATGAAAAAAGACTTAGCTGAAATTATTGCTTGCGTCGACGAAGAAGCTGAAATCTTTATGCAGCGTGTACGCTCACCTGAAATGATGGAAGCTGTACAAGCATTTATGCAAAAACGTAAGCCTGACTTCTCACAGTTCAATTAATACATTTCACTGTTTTTATACAAACCATTTAGTCAAGACTGGGTGGTTTTTTTATTTAACGTCCCAATATTAACAACAAACTTATAGGAACATTTATTCTCATGTCTGAACAAAATCAAACCGAAAAAAAACGCTACTACGAACCTGCCCCTCAAGATATTGATGTTGCCAATTTCCGTAAAGTCATTGAAAGCCGTCGTTCAGTACGTAAGTTCACGGATAAACCAATTCCAAGTGAGATTTTAGATGAATGTTTAGATTTGGCACTGCTTGCACCCAACTCATCAAACTTACAGCCTTGGACATTCTATGTTGTGCAAAATCCAAGCAAGAAAAAACAACTGGTTAAAGCGTGTTTAGGACAACTTGCTGCTAAAACTGCATCCGAATTAATTGTATGTGTCGCTAGAACAGATCGTGTTGATGAGATGGCAAAACTAAATATCACCGAGTTTCCATTTCCCGAAGCACCACCAGCGGTACAAAAGTATTACCGCTTTATTCCCTACAACTATAAAACAGGTTATTTCAATGCCTTAGGTAACTTCAAAAAAGTTGCATTTAAAGTAGCCCGTACACTTGATAAACAACTTCCTGTGACTGCATTTAACCCTGCCGATGCTAAATTATGGGCAACTAAAACCACAGCTTTAGCTTGTGAAAACCTTGTATTGGCTTTACGCGCTTATGGTTTTGATAGTTGTATGATGGAAGGTTTTGATGAACCTTTGGTTCGTAAAATTTTAAAGTTAAATGATCAACAATATCCTGTGATGGTGATTGGTGCAGGTGAACGTGCCAAAGATGGCGTGTTCTTCCCGCAATATCGTTTTGATCGTGATTTATTTATTCAAAAAATATAATTATTCAATATCTAATATTTGAATAAACTCAAAGGCAGGCTCTTCATAAGGATGGCTTGCCTTTAATGCTTTTGCCACAACACTGGCTTTTTCTTCAGGCACAATAGTTTCTACACGCCATTCTTCAAGCTGCTCAAGTTCGTCTAATTGCCCTAAAAACGGATTTGCACCTTTAACAGGCTTAAACTGCCCTATTCCTTTCACTTGCCAAGCACAATGCTCATAATTGCCAATACCGCCTGCACCAGCTTCAAAGATAGCCTGTTTGGTGGATTCAAGGTGTGATTCAGGTACATAATAAATAAGTTTTAGCATATTCTTAATGATGTTGAACTCTTGCTGATCATCAATCATCAGCTTAAAAACAATGAAATATCAAAGCGAAATATTCATCACTAGGTAACTAACAACAATGAATACAACTTGGATAGCAACCGTTAAGCCAAACCAAAACCAACCTTTATCTTTGCTATAGATTGTTCTCATGTGATTTGCATTTTTCATCATGTTGTTCTCCAATTCTTATGATCATTATTGAGAATGCAAAAATTGAACCATATTAAATAATAGTGATTAAACTGATTGAGATGATAAAATAACCAATTACAACTAAAAATGATATAGGTCATCAAAATGGGATAACTTCAACTCAAACTCTTTTTCTACAACAAGAAAAACGACAAACACATCAGAACTCACCTTTAATTTTTACTGTAGATGATGTCTTTTCAAATCAAGAATGTCTCTCATTCATCGAACTTAGTCATCAATATCATTATGAAACAGCAGATATATTCGTAAACTCAGCTCGTCAAGTTCTTACCAATGTCAGAAATAATAAACGAGTCATTTATGATGATATTGAGCTTGCCGAAACACTATTTTCCAAACTTAAACATTTACTGCCTGAACAATTGAATGGCTGGATATTAAGTGGCTTAAATGAACGTTTTCGTTTTTATCGTTATGAAAATGGCGAAACATTTAGACCACATTGGGATGGGATTTATGATGTGAATGATTGGCATAGTAGTCAACTTACATTATTGATCTATCTGAGCGAAGATTTTTCGGGTGGAGAAACAGTGTTTTACCGTGATAGTGGCATGCTGAAACCCTGTAAGGAAACTCAAATCGCGAGTATTCAACCCAAACTTGGGCAAATATTAGTATTTGAGCATCAGCAATTACATGAGGGAGCACCTGTGCTTTCAGGTCAGAAATACGTACTACGTACCGATGTAATGTATAAACATCCGATGCTCTTAAAACATCAGGATTCTTAAATCTAATAAGCTGATATAGATAAAAGCCATTTCATAATGGCTTTTATTTCAAAGAATCAAAATACCTATATTTATTGTTTTCTACAAACCAGCTTATTTTTATTGCATGCCAACACCTTTTTTATTTGTTAAATATCGCTTCTCATATATTGTCATCGCAAAAGCTAAACCACATAAAATCACAAAACCACTGGTCATTGGAACTAATGTCCCGTTATATAACTGTCCAATAATCGAAGCTAGAATTAAAGACAATACAGAAGATGATGAACCAATAATCGCCGAAGCCATTCCTGCGACATGCCCCATCGGCTCCATAGCGATTGCATTTAAATTACCAAATAACGTTCCAAACAATAAAAATAGAATGCATGCATATAACATAAACATCCAAAAAGAAATCTGAACGCCAACAAGCTGAATAATCAGGAATATCAAAGAAATTAAACATAAACCCAAAAAACCATAAATACAGATTGGACGCATGCCAAACTTCATTACGATTCTAGAGTTAGTAAATGAAGCAATCCCCATCACACCTGCTAACACAGCAAAATAAGCACTAAACTCTGCACCTGTTTTACCAAACTGCTGCATAAAAATTTGTTGTGAAGTTCCTAAATAACCAATAAACCCACCAAAACAAAAGCCAGCACACAACAGATAACTCATCGTGGTTTTATTACTCACCACTTCCTTGAAACCATCTTTAAATGCTTGTACACGCATCGGTAAACGATTTTCTGAGGCTAAGGTTTCTTCTAAACGTAAAGCAACCCATAACCCAACAATAGTAGCGTAAACCATATATAAGACAAAAATATCTCGCCATCCAAAGAAATGAATAATCAATTGCCCTAAACTTGGTGCAACAGCTGGAGCAACCATAAATACCATCATGATCAAAGACATGATGCGTGCCATTTGGGCACCACTATATTTGTCTCTCACAATGGAAATAGAAGCTACATAAGGGCCAGACACCCCTATTCCTTGAATAAATCGCCCAACTAAAAACCATTCAAAACTTTGTGTGGAATAACACAACAAGCTTCCTAGAAAGTAAATGAGAATGCCTGTAAATAAAATCCATTTGCGTCCAATCGCATCCGACAATGGGCCTGCAATCAATTGCCCCAAAGTCATACCAGAGAAAATCGTAATGATGACCCACTGTGCCTGATTATCATTTTGTAAAATAAAAACTTTTCCGATCTCACCTAAAGCAGGTAATACTGCATCAATTGAGAAAGAAACGATCGACATTAATAATGCCATCAACAGAGCAAATTCGTGGAAATGGATTTTTGATTTCATTTGTTATTCTCCATCAATATTCATTTTTATACTTGAATGAAATAAGCCACCTTACGGTGGCTTATTTTTTTATTTCATATTAACCAATGAACTTACGTGCGTTGCGGAACATACGCAACCAAGCACCATCTTCAGCCCAATCTTCAGGCTTCCAAGAATGTTGTAAAGCACGGAAGTTACGCTCTGGGTGTGGCATCATTACTGTTGCGCGACCATCTTTAGAAGTTTGTCCTGTAATCGCTTCAGATGAACCATTTGGGTTCAATGGATAGTGCTGAGTTGGATTACCCAAGCTATCTACATAACGCAAGATGACTTGGTTCTCTGCATTTAAAGCGGCAAGTTGTTGTTCTGTCGCAACTAAACGACCTTCACCATGCGCAACTGCGATTGGTAAAATCGAACCTTGCATATCTTCAAGCAACACAGAAACAGATTTCTCTACACGAACATTCACTGCACGCGCTTCAAATACTTCTGACATGTTACGGTGGAAACGTCCCCAATGCTCTGCACCAGGAATCAGCGGAGCAAGTTGTGACATCATTTGACAGCCGTTACATACGCCTAAGCTGAATGTATTTTCACGATGGAAGAATTGTTCGAACTGATCACGTAGTTTCGCATTGAACAATACTGATTTCGCCCATCCACCACCAGCACCCATCACGTCACCGTATGAGAAGCCTCCACATGCCACTAAACCTTCAAAGTCGCTTAAGCTCACACGACCTGCAAGTAAATCACTCATGTGTACGTCGATAGTATTGAAGCCAACTTTGTCAAAAGCAGCAGCCATTTCTACATGACCATTTACACCTTGCTCACGCAAAATTGCCATATTTGGACGACGTGTATTGATAAACGGCGCTTCAACTGGCTCATTTAAGTCATAAGTTGGTTGTGCAATTAAACCTTTGTGGTTCTTATCTGCAATTAAGGCAAATTCTTGATCAGCTGTTTCAACGTTGTCACGTAAACGTTGGATCTGATGTGAAACTTCAGCCCAAGCTTGTTGTAATTCAGCACGCTCAAGCGTTAAACCATTTACAACCAATTGATCAGTTGTATTCACACGACCAACAACAGCAATTGTATCTTTCAAGCTAGATGCTGCAACTTCAACTTCTAACTGCGCCCAATCAGTAGCCGTAATTTGAAGTACTGCACCAATTTCTTCAGCAAATAAACTTTCAGTTGATTGATTTTCTAGAGCAACACCTAAACGCGATGCGAACATCATTTCGGCAACAGTTGCCAATAGACCACCATCACCGATGTCATGGTAAGCTTTGATCACACCACGATTGTTCCAGTCTTGAATCAATGCAAAGAATGCTTTGAAGTCATCAAAACTATCAACATCAGGGGTAACAGAACCGATTGCTTTATATACTTGCGCAAGGATCGAACCACCTAAACGGAATTGACCTTTAGATAAATCGATACGTACAAGTACTGAGTCTGCTAAGTTCTTCAGTTCAGGTGTTAATGTTTTACGTACATCTAAAACAGGTGCAAACGCAGTGATCACGCCTGTCATTGGAGAAGTTACTGCTTTATCTTCACCATCATTCCAAGTGGTACGCATTGAAAGTGAATCTTTACCGACAGGAATAGCGATACCCAATGCAGGACACATTTCCATACCAATCGCTTTCACACCTTCAAACAAAGCTTGGTCTTCACCTTTTTGACCAGCAGCAGCCATCCAGTTTGCAGAAAGCTTGATATCGCTGATTTGTTCGATGTTGGCACACGCAATATTTGTAATTGCTTCCGCAACCGCTAAACGCGCTGATGCGGCTGGATTTAACAAAGCAACTGGTGGACGTTCACCCATCGCCATTGCTTCACCCGTGAAGCCTTGCAAGCTTGTCGTCGTTACCGCTGCATCTGCGACAGGCACCTGCCAACGGCCAACCATTTGATCACGTGCAACCATACCTGTAATCGAGCGGTCACCAATTGTGATCAGGAATGATTTAGACGCAACTGTTGGATTCTTCAATACGCGGAAAATCGCATCTTTCAAATCAACTTTTGATGCATCAAAGTCGTTACCTTTACGTTCAATGGTTTCATACGAACGTTGCATACGTGGTGTACCACCCAACATGACTTGCATTGGGATGTCGACTGCATTATTTTCAAATAATGGATCTTCAACAGTCAAATGACGTGCTTCAGTCGCTTCACCAAGTACTGCAAACGGACAACGCTCACGTGCACAAATTTCTTCAAACTGTTCTAAAGATTCTGGACGAATCGCTAACACATAACGTTCTTGCGCTTCATTTGACCAGATTTCCATCGGGCTCATGCCTGGCTCTAAAGATGGAATCTTACGCAGGTTCAATACAGCACCTAACTCGTGATCATTCACTAGTTCAGGCATCGCATTGGATAGACCACCCGCACCCACGTCGTGTACAGACACGATTGGGTTAAAGTCTTCTAAGCGCCAGCATGTATCAATGACTTCTTGGCAACGACGTTCCATTTCTGGGTTTTCACGTTGTACTGAAGCAAAGTCTAAGCTCTCACCCATGGTACCGCTGTCTACAGATGATGCAGCACCACCACCAAGACCGATTAACATGGCAGGACCACCCAATACAATCAGCAAGTCACCTGGTTGAATCGCATCTTTTTCAACGTGGTCAGGACGAATGTTACCATAACCACCAGCAATCATAATTGGCTTATGGAAGCCTTTAACTTCACCATTCACATTCTGTTCGAAGGTACGGAAATAACCATTCAATGCAGGACGACCAAACTCGTTGTTGAACGCAGCACCACCTAATGGACCTTCAATCATGATTTGTAATGGCGATGCCATACGTGAAGGCTTACCGTAGTTTTCTTCCCAAGGCTGTTCGAAACCAGGGATATTCAAGTTAGAAACCGTAAAGCCTGTTAAACCTGCTTTTGGTTTACCACCACGACCTGTTGCACCTTCATCACGGATTTCACCGCCTGAACCAGTTGCAGCACCAGCAAATGGAGAAATTGCTGTTGGGTGGTTATGCGTTTCAACCTTCATTAAAATATGAGCGGCTTGGCTCTTATATTTATAAACAAAGTGACCATTTTCATCCGCTTTTGGATAAAAACGCATCGTGTCATAACCCACGATCACAGAGGCATTGTCTTTATACGCCGACAATACATCTGTTGGAGATTCTTTATAGGTATTCTTAATCATTTGGAACAATGATAATGGTTGTTTTTCACCATCAATTGTCCATTCAGAACCAAAGATTTTATGACGACAGTGTTCAGAGTTCGCCTGAGCAAACATCATTAACTCGATGTCATTTGGATTACGACCCAGCTTTGTAAATGCTTCGGTTAAGTAATCAATTTCTTGCTCAGATAAAGCAAAGCCAAACTCATTATTCGCTTTAACTAATGCTTCTTTACCTTGACCCAAGATATCAATTGAGTTGAGTGGCTTCGGCGCAGTTTCTGAGAATAAAGCTTTTGCATCTTCAATTTGAGCAAAAACTGTTTCCGTCATACGGTCATGAAGTACTTGTTTAACTTCATTCGTAATTTCAGTGACACCTTTTAGCGTGAATAAAAGACCACGTTCTAAACGGTGTACTGGTGTATTACAGTTTTGGAAAATATCAGTTGCTTTAGACGACCACGGAGAGATTGTGCCAACACGTGGAGTTACTAAAATTTGGATTTCATCACTTGCAGCTTGGCGAAGTTCGAAAGATTGACCATCGTTTAAAAGTTGTAATGCCGATTGATGTTGCTGCTCGTTGAGCGCTTGATCAAACAAATAAACCCACTGGCTGTCAAAAGATTGAACAGAACTCATTGACGCTAAACGGTTTAAGAGTTGAGCTTTCTTAAAAGAAGAATGTGCTGATGCACCGGCCACGATAAACATGTTGACTTTGGCTCCACGGGTGGGTCTAACGAACCTACCGCAATGTGACTTATGAGAGAGCGCATATTCTACTGTGAAAGCCTTCTTTCAGCTAGCCATCCATCTTAAAAATCAGAGTTTTCTATCCCAAATCACTTAAATTCTTGTAGCTTTATCCATTTTACTTTATTCGTAACAATTCGTTTACTTTGATATGTAGATCACATTTCCAGTTTGCGGGTCTTCTTTTCTTATTATACCGAGCTTAGAAAAGAATGAGTCATTACAAGCAAGAGTATCGTCCACACCACCCTCAACACTATATGAAAGCTGCACATGTGCATGGATAAAGCTTTTATCCTGAATCGCTTCTTTAAAGAACACATCCATACTTTCACTGTTTAAACAGACATAACTTTGCTCAGGTTTGCCATTGTGATTTAAATCAATTGAAACTGTTTCATCTGTGTTTTGGATTAGTTGATTTGATTGTATTGGAAGGCTATTGACCCAATCTCGATCATTATTAATAGCATAGGCAAATGCAGTTTGAGCTGTTTTATAAAACTCAGAACAATTTTTGATGGGTTTCACCAATACCACAGCAGATAAAGCAACATCGTCTTTGCTAAAACGAGAATGCCCATTCAATTCAATATTGGGTTGAATACTCCAATATTGTTTTGCCGCTGCATTTGCGTCATCTGTCCAAATACATTGTTGATCTAGGCGCTGATCCTTGACTTCTTGATAAGCAAATGCAGCTAAGACAACCGCTGTTTTCTTTGGCTGATCTATCGTTTTTTGCTTAACTTGATCAGAGGATGTTTGCTTCTGTTTCACTTCTAATGATTCAGATGGCTCTACCTGATTACAAGCTGATAATAATACGCAGACCATAAGTGCAATATTTTTATTCATGTTTCCCCCTAAAAATTCAAATGACTTAACTTAAATGATGAAATACAAAACTATATGCGACGACATACTTATCCAAGACAACTTATGTCGCCCTACTCTAGTGCTTTAATCCTTTTTTTGGCATCATGATCTTGAACTCATAATGAATAATGATGAATGGAACAAATGCGTTGGTTGGAATTGCTCTCTGCAATTCGCTTAGGTAGTAAAAAAAGTAGCACCGAATTGGCTAGAAGCCCGTTTCATAAAGATTACGATAGAATTATATTTTCCCAAAGTTTTCGACAACTGAATAGAAAAACTCAAGTTCACCCATTGACTCAGCACGATGGCATTCATACTCGATTGACTCATTCACTCGAAGTATCTTGTATTGGTCGCTCGCTTGGTATGCTCGCTGCAGAAAAGATCAAAGATGAATTACCCATGTGGATTTCACCTGCTGATGTCGGTGCGATTATTCAAGCGGCATGTTTAGCTCACGATATTGGCAATCCCCCTTTTGGTCATGCAGGTGAATATGCGATACGTGAATGGTTTGATGATGCCTCACATCGTGACTTCCTGACCAAACTCACTCCCGAAGAAGAAGCAGACGTTCGTCAATTTGAAGGTAATGCGCAAGGTCTTCGTTTACTCAGTCGTATTGACTACCACCCTGATGATGGTGGTATGCGTCTGACCTGTGCAACATTGGGTGCATATTTAAAATACCCCTGGTTATCAAAAACCATCGACCAACAAGGCGATACCCCATCCCATCAAAGAGCAAAATTTGGTTGCTATCAATCAGAAAAGGAAATCTTAAAACAGCTTGCTGAACAGCTTGGCTTAATTAAACTGGATGAATATCACTATTGTCGTCACCCTCTAACTTATTTGTTAGAAGCTGCTGATGATATTTGTTATGCACTGATTGATTTAGAAGATGGCATCATTCTTAATATGTTGAGTTATGAGGAAGTTGAACCTATCTTCCTCAACTTGATCGCAGATTTTGGTCTGCCCGAAGAGCTGCATTTACCACATACCACTTGGCAACAAAAAATTGCAGCCTTACGTGGTCGTGTAATGAAACGATTAGTCGATGAAGTCACGACGGCTTTTGCAAAACACCACTATGAAATCCTCACAGGTCAACTCAAAGGTAGCCTTTTACAATATTGCTCACCTGATATTGAAGCAGGCATTCAAACTGCGAAAAATCTTGCACGTGATCGTATTTTTGAACATCCTCAAAAATCCGGTTTAGAAATTATTGCGCACCAAAGCTTACAGACTATTTTAGATGCTTTTGTGCCTTTGACCATGCCGCATAAAACATTAAGCTTTAAAGAACAACGCTTGATGTCGATTTTGCAACATTCAGGCGCAAATTTTCAAAACAACCATTACAATAATATTATGCAAGTTTTAGATATTATTAGTAAGTTCTCAGACCATCAGGCTTATAGCTTGGCGCAAGAGCTACAAGGGAATAAAGTTGGCTTCTTTTAAAAGAATATGCAAACTCTATTTTCTTAAATGACTTTGGTTTAAATCTTTTCAAATAAATAGTGAAAAATTTTCTATGATCGGATGTTTAATTGGCGAAGTGTTTGCCTTAGAAGCCCCTACTGTATTACTTAATGTAAATGGGGTTGGTTATGAAATCGATACACCGCTTTCAACATTTTGCCAATTACAAAAAGGACAAAAAGTAACGTTATGGACGCATTTAGTCGTTCGTGAAGATGCTCAACAACTATATGGCTTCAGTGAAGCACAAGAAAAAATTATTTTCCGCACCCTACTCAAAGTAAACGGTGTAGGACCAAAAATGGCATTAGGGATTTTATCTACGTTAAGTGTTGAATTATTAATTCACACCATTGAACACGATGATATCGATACACTAATTAAAGTGCCTGGAGTTGGTAAAAAAACGGCTGAACGTTTAATGATTGAATTACGTGACCGTTTCAAAGCACTTTCACAGTCAGCGAATAGCACTTCACAAACAACCACCGCTCAAATTCAATTCATGTCAAACTCACCTGTTGCTGAAGCTGAGGCTGCTTTACAATCGCTTGGCTATAAACCTATTGAAGCACAAAAAGCTGTGGCAGCTGTCAAGGCTGACTATACAGAATCTGCCGATATTATCCGCGCAGCTCTTAAATCGATGATGAAGTAATATTATGCAAGATCGCCTCATTAGTGGAATTGAAAAACCTGAAGATCACTTTGATCGTGCAATTCGTCCGACATCACTTGCTGACTATATTGGGCAGCCCGTGGTTCGCGAGCAAATGGAAATTTTCATTGGTGCTGCTCGTGGGCGTGGTGAAGCACTGGATCATACGCTAATTTTTGGACCACCAGGTTTAGGTAAAACCACCCTCGCCAACATTATTGCTCGCGAAATGGGTGGAAATCTAAAGTCTACGTCTGGTCCTGTATTGGAGCGCGCTGGTGATTTAGCCGCGATGCTGACCAACTTAGAAGAAGGTGATGTTTTATTCATTGATGAAATCCATCGTCTTTCGCCAGTGATTGAAGAAATCCTATATCCAGCGATGGAAGATTATCAACTGGATATTATGATTGGCGAGGGTCCAGCAGCGCGCTCTATTAAACTAGATTTACCGCCATTTACATTAGTCGCAGCAACAACACGTGCTGGTCTACTCACTTCCCCGCTACGTGATCGTTTTGGAATTGTGCAACGTCTAGAGTTTTACTCTGTTGAAGATCTTACGCATATTGTAACGCGTTCAGCAAACCTCATGGATGTTCCAATTACTAGAGAAGGTTCAACTGAAATTGCAAGACGTGCCCGAGGTACTCCACGTATCGCCAATCGACTATTACGCCGTGTACGCGATTACGCTCAAGTGAAAGGCACAGGTGAAGTAACTCAAGAAATGGCTCAACGTGCTCTAGACATGCTAAATGTCGATAAAGCAGGTTTAGATACTTTAGATCGTCGTTATATCAGTATGTTGCTTGAACGATTTGAAGGCAGACCTACTGGTGTTGAAGCATTAGCAGCAGCAATGGCTGAAGATAGCGGAACACTAGAGGATGTTATTGAACCTTACTTAATCCAACAAGGTTATGTTATGCGCACTGCTCGCGGGCGTATAGCAACGAATATGGCTTATTTGCAATTTGGTATGACCCCACCTGAATAATATCAATTTCCTTTAATAAAATACTTTCTATAGTGAAGTAATTAAAATAATATACAGATTATTCTACTTACTTCATTATTTTATTAAGGGTTAAAATGAAAAATAAACTTTCCACAACAATATTTTATAGAAGCATAATATTATTAACAGCTTGTGGGGATGGAAGTGATGGTAGTAGTAATGGAACATCCATCCAAAGTAAAGAAAAAAATAGACTACACCAAAGCAGAATCTATTGAGTCGATTTATGAACCAATCATTAGTTTATCTCAAGAGAATGACAATATTGCATTGATTGGCACTGAGTTTGCAGAAATATTTATTATGGCATTTATGCTGGTAATAACTTTAGATGTTCAAAAGGCTCATTTACAAAAAACAGCGACAAGAGCATTACATTCAATCGCTGTGAGTTTATGGATTATATAAATGATGACAGCAGCTCTATAACTCGCTTAGGTATTTTCACCATCTCTGGATCCGTAAATAGCAAAGTAATATCATCGGCAGATTCTGCACGTTACGAGACTTCATTAAAGAACTTCAAAATCATTCCACCAAGTGATTCTAGTATTAATTTCAATGGTGACTTTGCCAGTAAATACACCCGATCATCTACTCAATATCAAATCAAAGCAATGGTTCTAAGTGTATTTGATGATGAAACCAAAAAAACGCAACGGTTGATGATCAATAATTACCAACTCAATGTGAATAATCTTATGTTTACTGCACTAGGAAATATTCAAGGTACTCCTGAAAGTAAATTTTTCTCAGTCAATTTCAAAAGTGATGTCAGATTTGAAAATGATACAGATAAAATAGCTTTCTATCCTAATTTTGCTGAAATTATGATTGAAGACACTGACAATATAAAAAATACAATTAAGATTTCAAACACGAGCAATTACAAGGGGCTTTGTTGCATAAATAAATTTCATCCCCATACATGTTAGATGAATACAGAATCAAAAAGCCGATACAAAACAACGAACTGGTCTGAGTACAATCAGG